>Ga0070731_10000853_pt1 | contig 35839 bp, 31 predicted proteins | sample Coa_R1_2_FD_66448 | JGI IMG/M metagenome (GOLD analysis project Ga0070731, IMG submission 66448) | Surface soil microbial communities from Centralia Pennsylvania, which are recovering from an underground coalmine fire - Coalmine... | ecosystem: Environmental > Terrestrial > Soil > Unclassified ... | reverse complement strand
CTTCAGAAAGAAATAGCCTGCGCCAAGACCGCTCAGGCCGCCGCCGACCACCACCAGATCGTACGTTTCATTAGTGTGCGTGACGCTCGACAGGTCCACTGTCTTTCGATCGCGAAGTTGATGAGCCGCTTCGAAGGATCCGGCGTGGTCGCCGCGCATCCCGGTTTGTGCGGGCGGATAATAATCCGGCGCCTGTTCCGGCGCGAATTCCTGAGCCTGCGCCCATTTCGGCAGCAGCAACGCACAGGCCGCGCTCGCGCTGACGCCGTTGACAAAATCGCGCCGGCTGATCTTGCGGTCCATTCCGAGACTACGATCGTTCGCGTCCATGACGCCTCCTTCATTTCTTCTTTTGAGTCCGCATCCACAGGCTTCCGAAATACCGCAGTTGCGTCTTGGTTGCCGCGTCGCGAGCTGTGAACCAGTCCTCGTGCCGGAAGTTGCCGAAGTTGCCCGCGCCTTTCTCCTTTTCGTCCAGGTCGCCGATGGCGATATTCAAGCCCATCTGACGGTCGCCCATCGAGGTCGAATAGAATACGCCAGGCTCTACTTCCAGGCACGGATCGAAGGCCGCGGCCCACTCGATCACGTATCCCTTGCCGCCTGGCTTCGGCTTGGCAACGCATTCCTGCGCCCCGCTCAGAATCCACTTCTGATAAGTGTCCCAGGCTTTCTGGCTAGTGCGCGGCTCGCCTTCGAGCAGACCTCCCACGCCGACCCCGTGCAACCGGGATTTGGTAAGGTTGCAGACCATCTGCCAGGACGATCCGTCGCCGGTCGAATTTTGAGCGCCGGTCCATCGGTTTGACGCGTTGATCAGCAATTCCATCTCGTCGCCGAACCATGGGTAACCCTGCCGGGTGAGTTCGTGCGCGCGCGGGTTATTGTCGGGCAGCCAGCGCGGGGTATCGATGCCATAGAGCACGTCATCGGTAACGTCAAACGCGAAGTAGATGCGCTTCCCATCGTGCTTCACCCAGCCTCGAAGGGAGAGGTCTTTAGGATCCGTTGTCTTGGTGAATGCCGGAACCCAGTCGGAGACGCCAGTGAACGAGACGGCATCATCCCACTCCCCGGGTGAGATCACGCCATCCAGTTTCGGTGTCGAGCCCAGATACGCGTCCAGAGTGCGCGGCGAATCTCCGGCGAACATCCCGAGGCCAACCCCGAAAGCCGCTCCAACCGCGAAACGGCTGATCATGCTCATAAGACTCCTCTAGCGGACCTTTACGGTCCTCGTCCGCGAGATAGTCTCTCACAGTGTGGGCTGAATTTGTGTGCCGTTGGCGGTATACGCGCGCCGGGTGCGCGTCGAGATTTTGGCAACCAATTGAGAGCCCGTGAATCTGATGTGTGTACGACCGGCGCGCGTTCCGCGTCCGGAGCGAGGCAAGGACGATGGCGCAAACTTTTGGATCATTGATCTTCACGCCGGTCATAAAGCAGCTTCAGGAACGGTACGGTAGCCGCCGCCAATACGCAAGGGTGGAGGCGGCGGGAATTTCGCAAGATCGTCTCGGCCCGGACGAAGAACAATTCTTGAAGGAGCGCGACAGCTTCTACATGGCGAGCGTCGGGGCATCGGGGTGGCCATATATTCAGCACCGCGGTGGTCCCAAGGGCTTTCTGAAGGTCGTCGACGAGCGCACTATCGCTTTTGCTGACTTCCGGGGCAATCGGCAGTTCATCAGCACCGGCAATCTGATGACCGACGATCGCGTGGCTTTGATCCTGGTCGATTATCCTCAACAGGCGCGGCTCAAGATCCTGGGACACGTGCAAGTCCTCGAAGGCGAGGCTGCGCAGGACTGGATAAAGAAACTCCGGGATTCAGATTACAAAGCCGTCGTCGAGCGCGTGTATGTGATTCGAGTTGAGGCATTCGATTGGAATTGCCAGCAACACATCACGCCGCGTTTCACCGAGGAGCAGATTCAAGAAGCTCTGGCGCCTTTGGAGAAGAGGATGACCGAGCTGGAGGAAGAGAACGAAAAGCTTCGGCGCGAACTTGCGCGACAACGCGCATCGGCCACCAGCCCAACGCCAGTGGCAGGCTGAAAACGTCGGGAACTATTCTTCCCGGAACAGCTACGACACGGGTCGCCCCGGCGTCATTCAATTATTCCCTTCGATTACGCAGGAGAGGTTATGGGTAACCCTGCATACATCAGGAGGAGAATATGCAATTGAACATCTCGACCTTCGCGGCTGATTACGCCCTGGCGACCGGCCAGGCTGCGGTTCGCCGCCTTCACGTCCTTCACAATATTTACGCTCCCGCCGGCCGCCGCGCCCTGGTAAAGGCGGGGCTGACGGCGGGAATGAAGGTAGCCGATTTCGGCTGTGGCGTCGGTGTCGCCAGCCGGATGCTGGCTGGAATGGTCGGGCCCTCCGGCAGCGTCACGGGCATCGACATAAACGGTCAGCAGATCGAGCAAGCCCGGGAATTGTGCGAGGGCTTAGCCAATACATCGTTTGTGGAGGCGAGCGCCTGTGAAACCGGCCTACGCCGCCATTCCTTCGACATCGCTTACTGCCGATTTCTGCTTCTGCACCTGCCTGATCCATCGGCCTGCCTGCGGGAGATGCGCGCGGTGCTCAAACCGGGAGGGATCCTGGTCGTCGAAGATGGTGATCTGAGATCGGCCAAAAGCGTCCCGCCCACCGCCCTGGACGCGTTCGCCGACCTGTTCGGCCGGCTCGGCCCTCTGCTCGGCGTCAATTATTCGCTGGCGAACAATCTGTACCACATGGTGCAAGATGCCGGCTTTTGCGACCTCGACATGGAGATTCACCAGCCGGCGCTCGTCCGAGGAGAGAATCGCGTCCTGTTGAAGTGGAGCGTCGAGGAAGCCGGACCGATGTTCCTCAATGCGGACCTGGTGAGTCCCGATCGCCTGGGGCGGATTCTTCACGATATGCAGGAGGCTGTCGACGACCCTGACGTCGTCGTTCTGGCTCCGCGAATGTCCATCGTCTGGGGCCGGAAGCATGCTCCTCCCTCGTACCGATGCTAAACGCGCCGAAGGTGCGGTGTTCAGGTTCAACCTTAATTTCCGCAGGTCTAAGTGAGTTCAGAAAGGGGAATTAACAATGCCAAAGTTTGTCATTGAGAGAGACATCCCGGGAGCCGGCAAGATGTCGCCTCCGCAGCTTCAGGCGATATCGCAGAAGTCGTGTGGCGTTCTGCAGGAAATGGGCCCGAAGATCCAATGGGTTCAGAGCTACGTCACCGACGACAGAGTCTACTGCGTTTACATAGCGCCAGGCGAGGAGGCTATTCGGGAGCATGCCCGCCGGGCCGGATTTCCGGCCAACCGGATCTCTGAGATTCGTTCCGTGATCGATCCGACAACCTCGGAGTAGCCGCCGCGCGAAGGCCTGCCTGCCCGTTTGAGAATCACGACTCACGGGCAGGCGGCGAGTTCGGCTGGTGAATTTTCCGCTGCCATCTCCTTGCGCAGCCACGCTTGGGCCAGACGAAGTTCGCGGCGCACAATGTGCACGGGCTTGGATAGCGCGGTCGCGGTTTCTTCTGCCGTCATACCTCCGAAGTACCGCATTTCGATAAGTTGCGCTTTCAACGCATCCGTCTTTTCGAGCAGTTGCAACGCATCGTCCAGAGCCAACAGGGACCGGTCGGGCTGCGGCCCCCAGTCGGGAACATCGGCGAGTGCGACCTCTTTGGCGGCATCCCGTTTTTCGGCGGCCCTGGCGCGGGCTGTGTCGACGAGTACCTGCCGCATGAGCCTGGAGGCGATCCCGTAGAAGTGCGCGCGGTTTTCATAGGAAGGGTGGCGGCTTCCGGCGAGCTTCAAGAAGGCTTCATGCACCAGAGCCGTGGTTTGCAAGGGGACCGCCCGCGCCTCACGGCGCAGGTGAGACCTTGCTAATTTCTTCAGTTCCTCGTATACCAGTGGGATCACAACGTCCAGTGCGTCCCGATCGCCCGCTTCGACGCGGTGCAGCAGTTTTGTTATTTGCATGGCTGCGCCTCTCTTGATATCGATTCCTGCGTAATCGTCCTAATATCTACTCCTGCGTAATCGCGAGGAAATTTTAGCGGCGAAATTCAACGCGATGGGTTGGCGGCGCTAAGTTGTCGACGAACAAAGGGGTTATCGGGCAATTCCACCTGCCAATGCCGCCACAGGTCCAGCCTGTGCGAGTTCATCACGGCGGCTTTAGCCGGGTTGCCGGTACGGCTGTATAAGTCGCCGAGGGCCTCATAGATGCGGGACATTCTGGGGGCATCCCGCAAGTCCTTAAGGGGTTCCGGGTCGGTGGCCATCACCGCGTTGAGCAGTTGCTCGTAGGTCGCGAGAGCGCGATCGAGATTGCCCGCTTCGGCATCGTAGTCCGCGAGCGCACAGGCAGCCCAGTAGGATTGACTGGCGAGCCGGATGCGCTCCGACGGGTAATCCTTAGTCTCCTTCAGAATTCCCAGCGCGGCATCGATCCGGGCTTTGGCGTCCGCGCGGCGCTCCAACCTGCGCAGCGGATAGGACGACTTCGCCAGAAGCGTGGCCAGCTCGCGCTGCGAGTTCAGACTATTTCCCGCCTCTCTGAGCCGCTGGATACCCAAATCGAAGACGCTCACCGCGCGCCGTGGATCGCGGTCGCGCAAGAGATCGCCCAATCCCCGCGCCGACGTGCCCACGCGACCGCGACTGGCCGAATCATGCGGATCCTTGCTGGCCGCTTCCTCGGTAATTTTCAGTGCCGTTTCGAATCGCTCAATGGCCTCAGCGGGCCGATCAAGGTTTACGGCGTCGGCTTCGCCTAGAATGAGGCCCTCCCGAAGCACCAGGCCATAGAGATTGAAAAAGCGCGTGGTTTCGCTCGCGTACGTGGTCTTCTCGGAGACCTGCCGCGCCTCCCGGATGGTACTGAGTGCATTCTCCAGGTCGCCCTGGTAACGAAGGGCGTTGGCTAGAATGCCCAGCGCGTGAGCGCTATAGTCCAAAGAATTAACCGAGCGGGAGAGCTCCACAGCGCGCCGGGCATAGCGGGCGCCATCCGAGTAGAGATGCATGTTGACGTAGGCCAGCGCGATATTCGACAACAGACCGGCAGCGGCAATACGTTCCGACTGGCGGGCTTCCCCCGCGCGCAGGAAGCCTTCGAGGCGTACCGGATGCTGAGGATCCTCCCTGCTCAGGAAGGTCTCGACGCGTCCAACCGCCTTACTCGCATGGGCGAGAGTATCGGCACGCCGCTGCTCTGCGTCCGCCAGCATCATGCGATCCTGAGCGATCACCGCGGAGCGGAGCAGCGCGTTGCGGTCCCCGGGGCGGTGCGCAAGCACGGTTTCGATCAACCGGTCGGCCTTCTGAAGATTCTCCTCCGCCTTCGCGTGATCTCCCAGATTGAACTCGCCGTTGACGCCGAGAATGCGCGCCATGCGCCAATAACCGTCGGCGGTTTCCTGGGCCAGATCCATATTTCCACTGGCTTCATGAGAGAGACCCTCGAGGTATTCAAGCGACGCCGCCACCAGCCGTTGACGGGCTGCGACGGAACCCGGCAGCGTCCGGATCGTGCCATCGAGATCGATAACCCGTCGGGACAATTGTCGCAGTTGATCGAACCTGCGTTCGGCGATCACACGCTGCCGGTTGGCTGCGTATAGTCCGGCGGAGAGGCTCGCGATCACCAGCGCGGTGGCCACCGCCGACACCCAATGCCGCCGCAGAAGTTTGCGCACCCGATACCAGGTTTCGCCTCTGCGCGCGGAAATCGGACCGGATTCCAGATAGCTCTGCAGGTCGTCGGCAAACTGTTCGATGGTCGCGTAGCGCTCCTGCGGCTCCTTGCGCAGGGCCTTCATCAGAATGATGTCGAGATCACCTTTCAGTGCCGGCGCCAGCTTGCTGGGCGGTAGAATCCTCCCGGTGCAGATCGCCGAAGTGATCGCTTCCACGGAATCGCCCTGAAACCGGTGCGGAGAGACGCCGGTCAACAGTTTGTAGAGAACGGCCCCGGAGGAGTAGATATCGGTGGCCGTAGTCACCGGACCGCCGGTCACTTGTTCCGGACTGGCGTAATCCGGCGTGAGCATCTGCGTACCCGTCATCGTGGCGTTGGAGCTCAAGTCGAGCATCTTGGCGATGCCAAAATCGAGCAATTTCGGTTCATCCTCATCGGTGACGAGAATGTTCGCGGGCTTCAGATCGCGGTGCACAACCAGGTTCCGGTGCAGGTACCCGACGGCGGCACACACCTTGAGGAACAACCTGATCTTGTGCCGCGTCGAGAGTCCGGCCGTCCACTTATCGATGGACTGCCCCTCGACGTACTCCATTACCAGATACGGCTGCCCATCCTCGCGATGCCCGGCGTCCAGCAGCCTGGCGATGTTGGGATGCGAGAGCGTCGCCAGAATCTGCCGCTCCGCCAGAAAACGCTGGCGCATGAGGGGATCCTCGGCTCCGGGTCCCAGGAGCTTCACGGCGGCTCGCTGCGTGACTTCGCCGTCCACGCGCTCGGCTAAGTGAACGGTTCCCATGCCGCCGCGACCCAGCAGTTCTCCCACGCGGTACGGCCCGCACATCTTGTCTTTCAGCTCGAAGCGTTCCAGCGTCCCCTGCGCAACATGGCCGATGTGTTTGTCGAGCGAGATGCTGGATTCCGAATCGAAGCCCAGGAGGGCTTCCACTTCCCGCCGGGTAGCCGCGTCGATGTCGTGGGCCGCAAAATACCGACCGCGGGCTTCCTCCGATAAATCCGCCACGGCATGAAACAGTTCTTCAACGCGTTCGGAAAGCGACGCGCCGGGACTCGGACGAAGAGTAACCGTGCGCAGCGACCTTGAAGCAGAATTCATACGCTAATGCCCTTGCCTTATGAGAGATGATGTTTCGCTTACAACCGATGCAGTTACCAGTTCAGTTCACCGCAGGCTGGTAGATCGATTTCTCTGACACCGGAGCCGCCCCGTCGCGGGTCCTGTTTAGACAATGATAATACGATCGCTCATCTGTTTCCTGGCAAAGTGGTGCGTCTTTTAGGACCTTCGCAACGCGGAAGGGCAGTAGCCGATCAACTTTGCCAGTGTTTTCCGTACGTGTTGCATGAAGCGCGGGCACTCAACGCTTACCGTAAGTTCTCCCAGCAGACACATCGTTTAATTCTCCTCGTGGATTCCGCATGTTGTGATTAGGAACCCCACAATAAAGGACAAAATGAACACACAGATCAAGACTTTCCTCCATACATCGAACGCGCGCATCTTGCGAGGAGCGCTGCTGACCACTCTGATCGCGGCCACGCGGCTTCTCGCGGGGGATGGCACTGAGCCGGACCAACAAGCGCATGCCAGTCACGAAAGCAGCGCGCCGGCGAAGCTGGTTCAAGTGGTGCGCAGCGCCACCCAGCAGTTCGTCGACGTCAATGCCGCCACCGCCGCCGGCTACCAGCCGTTTCTTGGCTGCGTCACCGGTCCCGATCAAGGCGCCATGGGAGTGCACTACGTCAACAGCGCGTTAGTGGGCGACGGGCAAATCGACGCGTCGCGTCCGGAGGCGCTGATCTATGAGCCGTCGGCGGCCGGTCTCCGCCTGGTCGGCGTCGAGTACATAGTGGACGCGGCCACGTGGATGTTGCTCCACAACAGTCCGCCGGTGCTCGAAGGGCAAACGTTCCAGTTCGTTGGCAGCCCGAACCGGTTCGGCTTGCCTCCCTTCTTCGAGTTGCACGTATGGGCGTGGCGCGACAACCCCAACGGCGCCTTTGTGGACTGGAATACGCGCGTGACCTGCGAAGGTCAATAAGTTGTGGAAGAATCGCCGTGCGACGGCCTTGGATTCACCGAGGCCGTCGTCCCGGGCTGTAGTCGACGGTACCATGGTGGAATCAGTTGTTCTTACGGCAATCGTGTAGGAACGAAACAGGAGACGCACCATGATCCGCGACGAAGACGCACTCGAGTATCACTCGTCCAATCCCCCCGGAAAGATCGCAATTGCTCCCACCAAACCGTGTGTTACGCAACGCGATCTCAGCCTCGCCTACTCGCCGGGCGTAGCCGCGCCGTGTCTCGAAATCCATCGCGATCCGGAACTCGTCTACAAGTACACCGCCAAAGCCAATCTGGTGGCGGTCGTCACCAATGGCACTGCCGTGCTCGGGCTCGGCAATATCGGCGCCGCCGCCGGCAAGCCAGTGATGGAGGGCAAGGGCGTCCTCTTCAAGCGCTTTGCCGACATCGATGTCTTCGATATTGAGCTCAACACCCAGGATCCAAAGGAAGTGATCCGAACGTGCCAGCTTCTTGAACCCACCTTCGGCGGCATCAACCTCGAAGACATCAAGGCTCCGGAATGTTTTGAAATCGAAGAAGAGCTGCGCCGCACTCTCAACATCCCCGTCTTTCATGACGATCAGCACGGCACGGCCATCATCTCGGGGGCCGCGATGCTCAACGCCATCGAGCTTTCCGGCAAGCGCATTGAGGATCTGCGCATCGTCTTCAATGGCGCTGGGGCAGCGGCGGTGGCCTGCGCCGGTCTTTACGTCAAGCTCGGCGCGCGTCCCGACAATATTCTGATGTGCGACAGCAAGGGCGTCCTTTATAAGGGCCGCACCGAAGGCATGAACCGGTTCAAGGAACGTTTCGCGGCCGACACCGACCGCCGCACACTTGCCGACGCCATGCGCGGAGCCGACGTCTTCTTTGGCTTGTCCGTGGCCGACTGCGTGACGCCGGCGATGCTGCTGTCGATGGCGCCCAACCCCATCGTGTTCGCGCTCGCCAATCCTGATCCGGAAATTCCTTACGATGTTGCCGTGCGCACTCGCGCCGACGTGATCATGGGTACCGGCCGCTCGGATTTCCCGAACCAGGTGAACAATGTACTCGGATTCCCGTCGATCTTCCGCGGAGCGCTGGATGTGCGCGCAACCACCATCAACGATGAGATGAAGCTGGCCGCCACCCGCGCGCTGGCCGATCTGGCCAAGCAGGACGTGCCCGACGCCATTTGCCGCATCTACGGCGTCGATCGCCTGGAGTTTGGCCGCGATTACATCATCCCGAAGCCGTTCGATTCGCGCGTGCTCCTGTTTGTGGCGCCCGCTGTCGCGGAGGCTGCCATGCGCACCGGCGCGGCCCGCATCCAGCTTGATCTGGACGAATATCGGGAGCAGCTCGAGCGCCGGCTGGGTGCGTCGCAAGGCATCATGGGCGTGATGATCCGGAAGGCGCGCACCTTGCCGAAACGCGTCATCTTTCCGGAAGGCGAGGAAAGTAAAATCCTGCGCGCCTGCCAGATTCTGGTGGACGACGAGATCGCCACGCCGATACTGCTGGGCAATCCCGAAAAGATCCACGCGAAAATCGCCGACCTGCGGCTCGACCTGGGCGATGTCCGCATTGTGGATCCAACCTCCGCTTCGCGACTCCGGGCGTATACGGAGGAGTTTTATAAAATTCGCCAGCGCAAAGGCGTCACGTTAAAGGAAGCCGAGCAGCTTATTCTCAATCCCAACACCTTCGCCAGTATGATGCTGCAAATGGGAGATGCCGACGCGCTGATCTCAGGTTTGACGCGCCACTATCCCGAGACGATCCGCCCGGCGCTGCAGATCATTCCTATGCGCGAGGGGATCGGCAAGGTCTCGGGTCTCTATCTTCTGATCGGTCCGAGGGGCAAGATCTACTTCCTGGCCGATTGCACGGTGAACGTCGAGCCCGAGGCCGAGGATCTGGCCGAGATCGCCATCTGCGCCGCGGAAATCGCGCGGCGCTTTAATGAGGAGCCGCGCGTGGCTTTTCTGTCCTTCTCCAACTTCGGCAGCACGCACCATCCGTCGACGGGTAAGGTGCGGAAGGCCGTCGAGATCGCGCGCATGCGCGCGCCCTGGCTGGTTCTCGATGGCGAGATGCAAGCCGATACCGCCGTGGTTCCCGAGATCATCAACGAAACATACCCATTCAGTCCGCTGAAGGGCGGCGCCAACGTGCTGGTGTTCCCGAATCTCGACTCCGGGAACATCGCCTACAAACTGCTCGCCCGCATCGGCGGCGCGCAGGTGATCGGACCCGTGCTCATGGGCCTCTCGAAGCCGGTCCACGTGTTGCAGCGCGGCGCCGAAGTCAGCGACATCGTCAACATGGTGGCGCTTGCGGTGGTCGAGGCACAGGGTTCGCCTGAAGCTGTCGAGAAGACACTCGCTCGGGCTTAGGGTCTGATCAACATGAACCGAAGAGCATTCTTAAGCACCACGCTGATGGCCGCTGCCGCGGCACGCGCAGTCAGGGCCGCGCTGCCCAGGATCAAGCTCTCGCTTTCCGGCCGGATCTCGGAGCCGATCGGGGATGTGCCGAACTTGAAGCCGCTGACATACGACGAATTCCTCCACATCGCCAAGAATACGGGATACGACGCCATCTGCATCCGGCCTTTGCAGTGCAACATTTCAACGCCCCTGGAACAGATGGTGGAGATGGCTCGCAAGACCAGAGAAACCGGTCTCAAAGTCTCGATGGTGACTTGCGATAACGATCAGCCTCCCAACAACGATTGCGCGCCGTTCGCGCTGCTCAACATCACTCCTCGCCTGAATATGGCGGAAATCTTCGGGACTAAGCTGATCCGCTGTCAGATCAAGAGACCGGAACAACTGGGATGGGCGCAGAGAGCGTGCGACGAAGCGAAAGAAAGGGGCCTTTGGATTACGCATCTGTCGCATCCAGACACGCTGTTTGGAAACGTCGAGGACGCAATCGATTGCCTGAAGAGGATCAACCGGCCTAATTTCGGACTCACCTATGAGCCGGTCAACTGGATGTACAATCCCAAAGGCTATGGCCGGGAGGTGATCAAAAGCGTCGCGCCGTGGATCATCAACGTGTACGCGCAGAATCAAAAGGTTCAGGCGGCCACACCGGTGAACGGCTTTCCCCCTGCCATCGGCAACCCCGAGCAGGCGAGTATCGAAACGTGCCTCATCACAACGGGCCGGCGTCTGCCCGCGGTACAAAGGGGATCGGCCGCGCCTGCAACCGGCGGCGCTGCCTACAATCTTGCACTCTGGGAGCCGGGCGGTATCAATTTCGATACCGTTTTTCAGGGCCTTCACGAAATCGGGTACACCGGCTACTTTACGGTGCACTCGAGAACGTCGCAGGCAAATCCGCCGCTCGACCTGGCGACCAAAAGCTTCGCGTTCCTGAAGCCCTATAGCGACGGCGTGAAGGGCTGAGGCATCTTCAGCAGGCGTTACGGACGGTGGGTTGTTCGAAGGCAATCTCCCCGGGAACGCAGAGCTCGACTTCGGTTCCGGACGCGACTTTGCTCATCAGACGCAGCCGCGCGCCCATTCGCTCCGCTCGCTCGCGCATCCCCTGCAGGCCCCAGTATCCGTTTCGGCCCCATTTCAAATCCTCAGATTTGATACCGCACCCGTTGTCGCGTATGACAATGCGCAGTTCGGCGGCCCGATACTCGATTTCCGTCACAATCTCTTGCGCGTTCGAATGACGGAATGCGTTCATAATCGCCTCATGGCCTATGCGGAAAACCTCATCGCACAGTGCGGCCTTCAGTTCCCGCTTCCAGCCGTATACGACCACGCGAAAGGCTGCCGTTGAAGAAAATCCCAACTGGCTCGGAACCGCGGCGAAAGCATCGCCGAGAGACGCGCCCTTTTGATTGGGCAAGCGCAGTCCCTGCACGTCCAATCCCACGCGCTCGAGCACGCGATCCATTACTTGGACAAAATTGCCGAATCGCGGCTTCATGACGGAGCGATCCGCTGGAAACTGCCCAGCCGCCTGCAATTGCATCGACGCGACAAAGAATCCCGGCAATACCGCACGTTCGGAAGACCGCTCTCCGCGGCGCGACGCGGAGTAAGTTTGTGCTGGGCCGCTCGAAAACGGCACGCAGAATTCCGCTGCGCCCGGCTTGCTCCGTCGCGAATTCTCGTCGCCCGATCGACTCATGACTCTCTCCTTAACGGCCCTCGCTAGCCCCGTCGGCAACCTGGCAACGGAACATCCGTGAACATTAGGCGGGACTCCTCCTAACTTATGGGTCGAGGTTAACAGAGGGCCGAAACGGACGCCATTATATGTTTCTATAGGTATCAGTCGATTGTTTCAATAGAGTTACCAAGCCGCGAAAACGCGCTTACTCCGTGCGCGGTTCCGTGGCGATGGATGACATGTCGATGACACCAGCCTGATCCTGCTACCCATTCGCAGGCGGCGGCCGAAGAATCCTGTCGAGCGTCGCCAGCAATTCTTTGGCATCAAACGGCTTCCGGAAGAGACTTCGGGCGCCCCCCTCGATGGATGCCCGCTGATATTGCTCGTCGCGGGCCGTGATCAGGATAACGGGGAGATTGGGATGTTCCGCGCGGGCTATCCGAAGCAGTTCCAACCCACTCATTCCCGGCATTCCGATATCGGAGAGCAGGCAGTCGACTTTTTGGAAACCTTCTGAGTCGATAAATGCCTCCGCGGAAGGGAACGGCAGTACGCGGTGGCCGCCGGAGGCAAGAAGTTCTTCGAGCGACTCCAAAACGCGGGGATCGTCGTCCACCACGCCTATAAGAAACTGACCAAGGACCAATACCCGACTATACTTCACCCCACTGCGGATGCCTATTGGAGATTTCTATAGTGTCCGGTCGGGCCCGGGAATGCCGAGTTTCGCGGCCATACGGACGAGATCCGCAAACGACTCTGCTTCCATCTTTTTCATGATCTGGCCGCGGTGGACCTGAAGCGTCACTTCTGTAATACCGAGAATGGCGGCGGCTTGCTTGTTCAGCATTCCCGCTGCGATGAGCGGAAAAACCTCGCGTTCCCGCGGGGTCAGCAAATCATGCCGGCGCTGAAGGCTTTCCATGCCGGCCACCCTATGCCGGTGCTCCAGGTCCTGCGCGAATGCCGCTCTGATGGCTGTAACGAACGCTTCAACATTGATGGGCTTTGTCAGGAATTCAATCGCTCCCGCCTTCATCGCCCGAACGGTGGACGGGACATCGCCATGACCGCTGATGAAAACGATCGGCGGGCAGGATTCGTCCGCAAGCTGGCGTTGCAGATCCAGCCCGTTTATGTCCGGTAACCGCACATCCAGCACCAGACAGGCGCAGGCTTCCGATCTTTCAAAGGCGAGATATTCGGCGGCTGAGCCGAAGGTGACGTGCTCGATCTTGAGCGACGCAAGCAGCTCGGAAAGGGCCTCACGAACCCGCGGATCGTCGTCCACCAGGTAGACGACGCCGTCGGTCTGCGTCATACGGGCATGCCTGGAAGCTGGGGCAAGGTGAAGCTGAAAGTCGCGCCGCCGTCGGCGTTCGCCGCTGCCCATAGACGCCCGCCATGGGCCTCCACGATGGAGCGGCAGATCGCAAGCCCCATCCCCATGCCGTTCTCTTTCGTAGTAAAGAACGCCTCGAAAATCCTTTCTGGATCCTTGAGTCCAACACCGCGATCGCGGATCTCTATCACGACAGGATCGGATCCTCCGTGGCTGGTCCGGACCGATAGTTTTTTCGGGTGATCGTTGACCTCCTCCATCGCCTCTATTCCATTCAAGACTAAGTTGAGCACCACCTGCTGGAGTTGCACCCGATCGCCCAGAATCTCCGGCAGCCCCGGTTTCAGATTCGTGTCCACAATGACGTTTTTCTTCCGGATTCCATCCTCCGCCAGCCGGAGGACTTCCGCGATGACCTGATTGATATCCACGGGCAGCTTGGCGGGCGCAGCCTGCTTAAAAAGCGCCCGAATCTTCCGCACGACCTCCGCCGCCGATTCCCCGTCCCGGACGATTCGCGCGGCGCTCAGACGGGCCCGCTCCAGGTTTGGAGGGTCGCTCGCCAGCCAGGTCTGGCACGCGTGGCCGTAGGCCACCACAGCGGCCAAAGGCTGATTGATCTCATGCGCGATCGATGCCGACAATTCGCCCACGGTGGCCGTCTGCCGGGCTCGCGCGAGGCTGTCCTGCGTCCTGCGGAGAGCTTCCTCGCGCGTCGACAAATCCTGATAGAGATCATGCAGCTTCAGGCCTGTATCGTTAAACACTGCCGCAAGCTGAGCCAGTTCGTCTTCTCCGGCCACAGTGATCCGATGCTGAAACTCCCCGCGGGCCAGGGCGCGTGAACCATCCATCAGGCGCTCCAGCGGTCGAGTAATGCCGCGCGTCAGAAAGACTCCAAGGACCGCGGCGATCAGGACGGCGATTGCGCCTGTGGACGACACGATCAAGATCATGCGCCGTTCGGCCTGCCGAATGCTGAGAGCGGCCAGCGTTCGCTCGGCGACCACCTCGCGGTCGACGCCTTGAACCATTTCGGAGCTGAGAAATTCAAGCGGCTGAAACTGATTTTCGACGCGGGCATGCAGCGCCGTCCAATCTCCGGAGGCCGCTAACATTCGGATCCCGTCAAGATGAGCCGGCAGCGAGCTTTGTACCGCCTCCAGAGTCGCGCGCAGCGTTGGATCCAGTTGGACCTCCGGAGACAGTCCGTCAAAAGTGGCCTGAGTCTGGCGGGCGTTATCGATCAGTTCGACGCGCAGCTTTTCCGATTCCGCAAGCACCCGGCTCGGATCCTTGGATTCCGCGATCTCGCTGAGGCGTTTGTCGAACGACCAGAGACTGGTCTGGAAGCGCAGGACGGCAATCAGCTCTTCGTCCACACCGTTAAGATGGTTGGCTTGAACGCGAACCAGATGGGACTGCCACAGCAGAAGGCCCGTGCCCGCGGACATCACCAGAATGATGAGAACAAAGCAGACCGTTAGCCGCCTGCCGATGCTGACGCTACGAACGCGCAGTCTTCCTCCTTCCTCTCGACTGGTCCGATTTTAACGTGAGAGCTTCCTACCGCTGGGCCGGCTTGAATTCCGTGATGTCGACAAGTTCCTTCTCTAGGGCAGCCGCGGCATCACGGGCCTTTGACTTACCGATCAGAACGGAATGCACGGCCCGCGCATAGGCTTGGGCGACATTGTCGTATTTCAGACCGGTGACGGTAGACGGGCGCGCCACGGCGCCCGCGCCCTTTTCTCCAGACCCGCCAGGCCGGGCGTACGCTTTCAAAATGACCGGTAATTCATGAGGCTCGGGACGCTTGGGTGGTTCTGAGCGCGAGCGCGTTTCCTCGAGTTGGGCTTCCTTCTTCTCCAGAAACTGAACCAGGCGCACAGCCTCATTGCGATGCGCGGAGGATCGGGAGACTCCCAGCCCATACCCGCCCAATGTGCCCACGCGTCCCTGTTTTCCGCCAGGGACGCTGGTGATACCGGATTGGTTCCGAAAGGGCTTGTCGGGCGGCTGACTGAGAAAGTAATCGGACGTCCAGCCGCGGAAGAATGCGGCTCGGCCGGAAATCCAGAAGGCGTTGCTCGCGTCCCATTCCTGATACGAGGTAACGCTGGGAGGCGAGATCCAACCGACCCAGCGCCTGGCGCGTTCCCATGCGCGGATCGCATCGGAGTTGTTTGCGCTTACGGTCTTATCGTTCTCGATGATTCGTCCACCCCCGTCACCGGTTTGCCATTCGAGCGCATTGCAAACCAATCCTTCGCTCTCCGCGCCCGGCCAGACAAAGCCCCAAAATTCGGCCTCGCCTTTAGCCCGTTCGCCATTCTGAATCCGGACGGCCATTTTCTCCAACTCGTCCCAGGTTCGGGGCGGGTCGCTGAAACCATATTTACTAAGCAGATCCGTCCGGTAGTAAAGGACGCCGATGTTGGCATGATATGGCATCGCCACCAGTTTGCCCTGCACCGTGTAATTGGCAAGCACTTCCGGATCTTCCGCCGCGAGTTCCGAGGCGAAGTATGGCTTCAGGTCGATCAGGTATTCGCTAAGAATCCCGGGCCAGATCACGTCGATTCCGTACACGTCGGGGGTGACTGCCGCCTTTTCGAGCAACTGTCGGCTCAATGCCAACTGGCCGGGCGAAGTTTCAGGCGCCGGCAGATGCTTGACCCGAATTCCGGTTTCGCGTGTAAATTCCTGAAGCATCGTGTCCGCCGAAGAGTGGCGCTCCTGCGAGTCGTGCGACCACTCCGGGTCGAGAATCGTCAGGGTGATTTCGTCCCGGGAAAACGTCCGGCAGCTAATCAGGGCGGTACCAAACAACAAGAGGCTCATGGCCGCGAGCCACGGGCCGAGTCTGGCCATGGTTGCGATTTTGCGATAAGAAATCAAAACAGGCCTCGGCGCGCTGCGTAACTCTTGCTGAACCCATTGCGGCCGTTGGTCACGGTAAACTTGCCGTCGGGCGCGATGGATGCCTGGATCCAGTTTCCCTTACAATCCGAGGTGTCGTCCAGATTCGCGATCATGTCCGGCGACGTATTGTGTTTGGGGTCGGGGTCAAGTAACGACAAATGTCCCTGCCAGATGCCTTCGATTCCTGGTATGCCGGCGAGCCGCAGGTACGCGTTCTTTTCGTACGGCGCCACGGCCTTGCCTGGCGGATTGTTCGATTTGACAGTATTGTCCACCTGCCCCATGCCCTTCCGCGGTCCATTGTTAACCACGACGACTTGCGGCTGGATTGCACCGAGAAATGCCGGCGCGCCTGCCCCGTCAAACGAGCCGTGGCGGCCGGTCTGATACAACGTCACCTTGCCAAGCTTGTTCACCGGACAAGCCAGTTCCATTTCTTTTGCCCAGTCGAGATCGATCAAATTTAGATACTTGAAAGTTCCGTACGTCAGTAGCACCCCGACTCCGCGGCCATTCTCGGGTCCGGCGGATTCCTTCTGTTCCGCGTTCGCGCACAGTGGATTTGGCCCTCCGCCATTGACGGGTTTCGCGATCAATTCCTGGTTTGAAGACACCACCAAGACTTGCAGGCCTTTGATCGGGATCGTGTCTCCCGGCTTCACGATGGTCCGCCTGCCGGACGAAGCGGCGTGATAATCGTCAAGCCAGCGTTGATTTTCTTTTTCGATGACGTCGCCGCGATCGAAGAACCTGCCGATGGGCATCATTTTGGAGAGCGCGGCCAGTCCACCGACATGATCGGCGTGGAAATGGCTGATCAACAGGTAATCGATCTTCTTCACGCCGGCATGCTGCGCCATCGCAAAGATGCGTTTGGCGTCACGATCGCCGACGGTCCACCCGGTATCAATCAACAGGGATTCGCCGGAGGGAGACACGACCAGCGTGGATGCGCCGCCTTCGACGTCGATCCAGTAGATATTCAAGTTCGCCGGCTGGGCGGAGAGGATGCCAGCAGAAGTCAACACGAACGCAAGCACACTCGCAAGCGCCAACCGTCGCGGCATAAGCTTCTCCTTCCGAACTACTTAATTCTAGTAGGCCGCGGCCCGTTCTTCCCGATATCGTCTGCGATATGCTTATAGGCCGTGCGACGCATCTTTCGATTTGTCATTGCGGCCTGTGGGATCCTTTTGCCGGTGGTTGGCCAATCCCAGGTCGATCCCATTCTTCCTCTGATCCGCCCGCGCATGGAGCGCTTTGTCGCCGATAAAACGGTGGCGGGAACTGTCACCCTGGTCGCCCATGGCGGAAAGGTCGTCGAGTTCGACGCTCTCGGCATGGCGGACATCGAAGCTTCGCGGCCAATGCAAAAGGACACGATCTTCCAGATCATGTCGATGACCAAGCCGATCACCGCGGTCGGGATCATGATGCTGGCGGAACAGGGGAAACTTGCCCTGCGCGATCCGGTTGAACAGTATCTTCCTGAATTCCGCGGCCAGCAGGTGGCATCCACGGTTGGTCCGGACTCTGCGCGCCTGCGTATACCCGACCATCCGATCACGATTCGCGATCTGATGACGCATACGGCGGGCATTCAGGATCCCGCACCGGCTGAGATTCGCGATTACCAGCAGCTCATGAACGTGCCTTTGGCTGATGTGGTGCGGCATCTCGCCAAGCAGCCGTTGCTGTTTCAACCGGGCACCCAGTGGAGTTACAGCAGCCCGGGTATCGAGATTTTGGGGCGCCTGATCGAGGTTTGTTCCGGCCAGAAATACGAAGACTTCATCGACGCAAATATTTTGAAACCCCTGGGAATGAAGGACAGCTTCTTCTATCCTCCGGCGGACAAGATCGCGCGGATCGCGATGGTTTATGTACAGAAAGACGGAAGGCTGGTGCGCGCGCCCGGGACGATCCTGGGCGGCGATCCGTCGAAGTATCGCAAAGGAGCCGTTTTCCCGGCGCCGGGCTGGGGTCTATATTCGACTGCCGAAGATCTGCTGCATGTTTATCAAATGATGTTGAACAACGGCGTGTATGAAGGCCGCCGGTATCTGTCGCCCTTCTCGGTTCACCTGATGACCGAGGCCCACACCGCTGCGATTCACCCCGTGACCTGGATGCGTGGCGCCAATTACGGGTTGGCCTGGGAAGTGGTCACGGATCCGCTCGGCGAACTGGCGGGGCATTCCAAGGGAAGTTATGGGCACGGCGGCGCGTTTGGGACGCAGGGCTGGATCGACCCCGCGAACGGGCTCGTCTCGATCTTGCTGGTTCAACGTGCAGACAGCGGCACGGAGAGCCTGCGAAACGTGTTCCTGAACATGGCCGAGTCGAGCGTAGAAAAATAGCCGTTCAGTTTGAATTGGCAGCCAGCCAGCGCTGTGCCAGCGCCGCGGCGTCATCAGCTTGAGGATCCACCCCGCCGCGCCAGGTCTCCGAACCGTCCGCGAAGAACACGACGGCGATTCCATGAGACGTAGGAATCAATTCCATTCGCTTTTCCTTGGCGTCCAGCCGCAGCGTCTCTCCAATCCAGGTAAATCGCACCAGCACGCGCTGCCCGTGCCCGATCGTCCGGCATTGCGTAAGCAGTTCCGACGTGAACGCTGAGTTCTTCAGCGCCTCGGCATGCGGCGCGCGCAGAAGCGCCTCATTTCTGTCGGTCTCTCGGCGTTCTTGATCGCGCTTTACCTTTTCCGGGTCCTTCTCTTCCCTGCCCTCGAGCGCCTTCAGGTTGTTTTCCAGGTTATCGAGGAAACTCATAATTTCATTTTAAGAGCCCGCCCGCTTCACGTAATTCGCAACCTGCTCCATGGTGCCAAACCAGACCCCGGGCTTGGACTTGATATAGGTGATCAGCCGATCGAGCTGCACGATTCGGGACCGCCGGCCGCCGACGTGCGGATGCTGCGTGAGAATGAACATCGTCCGCTCTTCATAAGCAAGGTCGAACTCTGCCTTGTAGATCGCGAACACGGCGTCAGGGGACGGGAGTGAACCGTTGGCGGCTTCGCCGTAGTACACGTAGTCGTTACCGACTTCGCTGATGGGAAGTTCGATGACGCCGCTCGGCTGGCCATTAGAAGAGATCTCGTACGGCTCGTCCGCCGCCAGCAGACTGCTGTCGTACAAGAAGCCGGCCAGCCGGATCAGGTCGAATGTGTGCGGACTGAATCCGGAGCCGGGCGCCCGGACCCCAACCGGACGCTTTCCGGCGGCTTTCGTCAGATATTCGATCGATTGATTGAGCAACTGCCGCTCCTTGGCGACGTCTCCGATACCGGGCCAGAACTCGTGGATCCATCCGTGGACTCCGATTTCATGATGGCGCGCGACGATCGATGGCACCATCTCGGGATGCAGCATGATGTTCATCGCGGGAATGAAGAAGGTCGCGGGAACCTGGTGCCGGTCGAGAACATTCAAAATCCTGGGCAAGGAGGTAGTGGCTCCGTATTCACCCACGGATAATGGCACGGGTAGAAGATTTGGTCTCTGCAACAATTCGTTATCCACATCGAACGAAATACAGACCGCGACCCTCGCGCCATCGGGCCAGGACTTGGGCGTAAGCTTCCTGCCCATCCTTGCGCCGCCGACGACTTGCCTAATCTGTTCCTCGGTGGAGTCGACTGTGATCGGCGTCGCCCCAGTGGCCGAAGGCTGGGGAGCAGGGCGCGGTGATTCGCAACCGCAGAGAAATCCAAGAGCCACGAGCAGGGCTGCTTTGGGCGTGCTCGAAACGTCCATTTTCAGTGACCTCCTTAAGAGATCGAAGGAATCTAATGTGTCAATGAATGTAAGCCCAGCCTGCCTCCTGCTTGCGCGCAAGCTCGGCCACGCCGGAATCGACTTGCGACACGAACGGGAACATATCTTCCGTCTTTACATTCTTGTGACGCATGGCGTTTTGACAGGCCGCGAGCGTCACACCGTTGTCCGCGAGCTGTTTCAAGCGTTCTTCATAAGCGGTGTTGGTCTTGAGCAGCATACTTAGGCCGCCGCCGTAAAATACGACCTCCACCTGACTACCGCCGTCTTTGGCGAACGCCGTTTGAATATTGGTGACGTGCCCGATCATAGACTCCCAGGCACCGGCGTCTTCGGATAACTGAAAGACGATTCTGTGTTTGTGAGCGGCGGCCGGGGTTTGGGAGACCGCTGCGAGTACCGCGACCAGCGCCAATGCAACAGCGCCAAAAATAGTTCTCTTCATTGAGGTTCCTTTCCGGAGTTGCGATCGCAGCGAGGCATCGCAATGAGCCGGGGCAATAAGTATGTTCGATAATAACAAGTCACCTCTATGACGGAGATTGCCCCGGCCGCGCCGAAAGTTGAAACGCGGCTGGTGTATGCGCACGGTTTGGCTGCGATCGTTACGTTGCTGATCTCGGTGGCCTTTGGGGTCATGGCGTCTATCGAGATGCTGGTTCCCGAAGCTGGTGGCAACCTGCCGTGGCTCACCTGGGGGCGGCTTCGGTACGACCATACACAGGGAATCATGCTGGGGTGGCTCGGAAATGCGTTCTTTGCCTTTCTCTACCATGCTGTTCCGCTGCTGACCGGACGGAGCATCACGAGTGCGCGGCTGGGACAGTGGATCTTCGGGCTGTGGAACTTCGCCGTTGTGGCGCCCGGCTGGGTGCTGGTGCTCGCTGGATTCAGCCAGCCCCTCGAATGGGCCGAGTTTCCGCTGGTAATCGATGCGTTCGTCGTGCTGGCGCTGGTGTTGGTGATCGTCCAGTTCCTGCCGCCGTTTTTTTCGCGCGGCCTCGAAGACCTCTATGTGTCGAGCTGGTACATTATCGGCGGCCTGGTCTTTACACTGCTCGCGTATCCTATGGGGAATTTCGTGCCGGAACTGGTGCCTGGCGCGCGTGGCGCGGCGTTCAGCGGCTTGTGGATTCACGATGCCATCGGGCTGTTTGTGACTCCTCTGGCGTTGGCCATCCTGTATTTCGTGATCCCGGCGGCCACGCGCCGGCCGATCTTCAGCCACTTTCTGTCGATGCTCGGTTTCTGGCTGCTGTTCTTTCTTTATCCGCTGAACGGTACGCACCACTACATTTTTTCCGTGATTCCGATGAGCGCGCAGATGGGCGCAATCGCGGCCTCGACGTTGCTCGGCCTGGATGTGATTCTCGTGGTCGCGAACCTGCTCCTGTCGATGCGCGGCGCTGGCCTCTTCCCGGCCGATATCGGGCTGCGGTTCGTCGCAACCGGAACCGTCTTCTATCTCGTCGTGAGTATTCAAGGCTCGGTCCAGGCGCAGATGGCGATCAACAGGCAAATTCATTTTTCAGATTGGGTGATCGGGCATTCCCATCTTGCGATGCTCGGCTTCGCCACTTTTTCCGCGGCGGGCGGATTGATTCACGCGTGGCAGCGAATACCGTGGGCTCGCTACAGCGGGCCGATGCTTTCCTTGTCGTACTGGCTGTTGCTGGCCGGGGTGGTCATCATGGTGTCCGATCTGACAGTGGCCGGGCTGGTAGAAGGCCGCCTATGGCAGTCAGCAGCGCCCTGGATGGATTCCGTCCGCGCTGCTCAGCCCTATTGGGTGATTCGCACGATCACCTTCGTACCGATCGCAGCGGGCTTTCTCGCTCTGCTTGCAGGGTTGGTCACTGGGGAACGAGCCGGCGGCCTGCGCGCGGTCGGGGATAGCGTCGGACACGAACCGGTCGCCGAAATCGCGCCGCGCCTGGCACCGGCGGACTTATGAAGCGCGCCCTACGAATGTCCTACCTGGTGGCTGGCGTGGCCGGGCTGGGATTCTTCGCGATGTCGGTTCTGCTGCTAGCCGTATGGCCTGGCCGCGTGCTGGAGGAGCAAGTGCGCCGGATGTCACCGGGCCATCCGCTAGGCTTGACCGACAGCGAGGGCCGCGGTCGCCGGATCTACGCGCGCGAAGGCTGCGCCTATTGTCATACGCAGCAGATCCGCTACGTCGCGAGCGACGTCGCCCGCTTCGGCGGCGCGACCCTGGCATGGGAAACAATATTCGATTACCCGCACCTGTGGGGCACGCGCCGCATCGGACCAGATCTTTCGCGAGAAGGTGCTACTCGATCCGCGGATTGGCAGCTCTCGCATCTTTATTCTCCGCGGAGCATGGTGCAGGGTTCGGTCATGCCGGCCTTCGTGTGGCTATTCGACGGCGCTCCGGATCGTCCGAAGCAGGAAGGCCTGGATCTGCTGGCGTACGTCGAGACGCTGGGCCGCGATCGGGCGCTCGCAGCGCCGGAAGGCGAGTCGCGTGCGCGCGCAGCCTGTGACTGCTCCGAGGACGAACGTCGATTTGCATTTGGGTCCGCGGTCCTGAACGCCAGTCCGGCGCTTGCGCGGCGTCAGGGGGACCATCCGCGGCTCGCTCCGTCAGGCGATTCCACAAAGGGGCAGCAAGTCTATTCCCGCGATTGCGCTACCTGCCATGGAACTCGCGGCGAGGGCGACGGGCCGGGAGCGGTTGGATTGCATCCGCATCCGGCGAACTTAGCCGAGCACGAATACACGCTGGACCGGTTGAGTTTCGCATTGTGGAACGGAGTGGCAGGCACGGGCATGCCCGCGTGGCGCGATTTGCCGTTAGCGGACCTTGCCGCGGCAGCCGCCGTGGTGCGTGGATTCCATGCGCCGCAGCCGGAACCGGCGATACCGGAGGCTGTGCTGGCTGTTGGCGCCAAGGTCTACGCGGCTCGATGCGCTCAGTGTCACGGCGAGAACGGCGCTGGAGACGGATACGCCGTCAGCCAATTCGCCGTCGCACCTACCAATTTCCGGACACAGCGCCCCAGCCTGGCAGTCAGTCTCCGCGCGGTGCGCGACGGAATCGAAGGAACCCCGATGGCTCCCTGGTCGAACGAGTTGTCAGAAGCAGAGCTCTCCGCGGTCGCTTACTATGTGCGGGGATTCTTCGAGGGCCAATGAAGATGACGGCAAACATGTCGGCGATGGACTTCATCGTCGGGCTCGCAATCGTATTCGCCGTTGTCTTTTTTGCCGCATGGCTCATTTCGCCGCGGCTTCGCGCGTGGGTGGAGCGTCCCAAGTGTCGATTTCAGGCTGACGTTCGTGCGTATGATCAGGCACAGAGCGAGAAGAGTACACTCAAGGAGAGGAACGCCCGCGCATGAAGCCAGATTCCACACGAGGCATGGGAATGGTGGTGGCTCTGTGCGCTCTCCTAGGGCTGATCTCTATAGCGGGAACACTCGCATTCGGTAGAGTCTCTGCCAGGCCCGGTCAGCCGATGCGGGCTGCCGCCGGCGCAACGGAAGAATACGGCAAGCGCCTGATTGCGCAAACTTCGGAATACCTGGGACCGGACGTCCCCGACCCAAAGATGAGGCACATGAACAGCAGGCTGGCTTGCGCATCCTGCCACATCGGAGCCGGTGCCGAGCCGGGTAATCTCAGTCTCGCGACCGCCTTCGCCAAATACCCCCGCATTTCGCCTCGCAGCGGTGCGAACGAAACCATTCAGGATCGCATTAACGGATGCATGATGCGCAGCATGAACGGCCGCGCGCTAGCGGAAGATAGCCCCGAGATGATCGCGATGGTCGCTTATCTGCGATTCCTGGCGGATCAGGACGCCGCCAGCAGCGTTACCCGGCGCAAAGACCACGATCCTGCCGCATTCAAGACACCGAATCGCGCCGCCGATCTCAAGGCCGGCGAAGAAGTATTCGGGAAGCGCTGCGCGCCGTGTCATGGCCAGGATGGAGCCGGCCTCGCAGCCGCCCGCGACCTGGTCCACGGGTTCGTGTTTCCGCCGCTGTGGGGACCGAACAGCTTCAATGACGGCGCCGGCTTGCACCGCGTGCTGACGTCGGCGAAGTTCGTGAAGGCTCGCATGCCGCTGGGTAATGCGGATCTAACCGACGATCAGGCGTTCGATGTCGCCGCGTTCGTCAATTCCAAGCCTCGCCCGGAGATGCAAGGCTTGGATCGCGACTATCCCGACAGAACCAAGAAACCGGTCGATACCGGCTACCCCCCGTACGCGGACTCTTTCCCGATAGAGCAACACCGTTTCGGGCCGTTTCAGCCGATCGAAGCATTTTACAAGAACGCCAAGCCCGCCAAATGAGAATTCGTAAAAAGTGAGGTTCGCCATGACCATCAAATTGTTCGGAACTTTGTTAACCACAGCTGCGCTCGCGTGCGCCGCTTCGCATCCCGATATGCTGGTTTCCACGGATTGGCTGGCGAGCCACTCTGGCGATGCGAAAATCGTCATTCTGCACGTAGCGCCCAACCGCACGGCTTACGATGCCGGGCACATTCCGGGAGCGCGATTCATTGCTTTGCCTGAATTAGCCGTGACGCGGGACGGCATTCCCAACGAACTCGCGCCCGTTGACGATCTGAAAAAGGTGATGGAAGCTGCCGGCGTATCCGACGATTCTCGCGTCATTATCTATAGCGACGCCTCCGTCCTGCCCGCAACTCGCGCCTTCTTCACCCTCGACTATCTCGGACATGGCGAGCATGCCGCGCTACTCGATGGCGGTCTCGAAAAATGGCGTAAAGAAGGCCGTACGCTTACCAAGGATGCGTCAGTGCCGGCTCCGGGCCGGTTTACTCCGCATCCCAAGCCGGAATTGGTCGTGCAGATGGACGCAGTGAAGCAGATGTCGGGCAAGCCTGCCTCCTCCCTTTCCGAGGTCCTCCTGGACGTTCGCCCCGCGGCCGATTTTCGGGGCGAAAAGGGGGCTCACATTCCCGGCGCATTGAACGCCTATTGGATGGAGAACCAAACCAGCCATGAAGATCAGGCCCTGAAGTCCGAAGCGGAGCTGCGCAAAATGTATGAAACACTTGGCGTCACTCCGGAGAAGCGCGTGGTGACCTACTGCAACAGCGGAATGCAGGCGACGCAGTCCTATTTCACGTTGAAATATCTCGGCTATGACGTCCGCCTTTACGATGGCTCCATGTCGGAGTGGAAGGCCAAGAACGCTCCGGTAGAGAAGTAGGCGTTTCTCTTGGCGTCCGCCAGCGAGTGAAACGAAATCGGACCTTCCCTCACAGTCTTAGTGAGGAGGAACGATGAAGGGGCTGGTTGTGTTTTGCACCATGGTTGTTTTCGCGGTCCTGGCGTCGGCGATGTTGATTTCCGCATTTTCCCTCAGAACTGGGTGAATCGCGGCGTCGTCATTCTGCAGGAATCCGAGGAAACCCCACATGCCAAATTTTCGCAATCGAAAAAGAATGCAGGCCCAGTCAGCTTCTCGGCTGGCTCTGCCAAAAGGCGCGCGCCGCTCGACTCGCTATCCGCTCTCTTTAACGGTTCGCTTTCAATCGGCCGGCCAAACCAAACCCTACAGTGGAGCAGGCGTAACCCGTGACGTCAGCAGCGATGGCATGTTCATTGAAACCGATCGGGAGAAGGCGGCGCCCGGTACACAGTTGAAAATCATTGCCAATTGGCCAGTCTTGCTGGCGGGCACTGTGCCACTTCAATTCGTCGCCGCAGGACAGGTAGTCCGTTGCGACGGCTTTGGATTCGCGGTGCGTATCCTTCGATACGAGTATCGTACCCGGAGAAGAGAGGTCATCGCGATGCCCACTGCCGGCAGAACGCCGCCGGACGTCGAGGCTTGGCCGCGGTCGGCCTAGACTCCGCCGCACACGCGGCCGTGGCGCGGCGCGATACAATATGGAGCATCGCGGTAGCGTTAAAGCCGCCGTTTTAGCGCACGATACTTCATGACTACCAAGATCGGTTTCGCCGCCGTTGCATTACTGGCGACCGGAGCGTTGGGCGCTCAGTCCGCGGCGCAGATCGAGATTTTCGAGAAAAATGCGCGGCCATTGTTCGTCGATACGTGCCAGGGCTGCCATAGTCAAAAACTGAAGAGTGGCGGACTCGATTTAAGCTCGGTGGAAGGCATCAAGGAGGCTGCGGCCGGAGGGTTCTTTGGCAGCGCGGCTGAGCCGGAGAAAAGCCTCTTGCTCCAGGCTCTGGGCTATGAAGGCCGCGTCAAAATGCCACCTCAGGGCAAGCTCCCGCCTGAAAAGGTGGCAGCGATCCGCGAATGGCTGGCGGCGGGTGCGCCTATCCCAGCGGCGACGTCCGCATCTACGATCGAAACTTCCACCAGCGTTCGCCCGGTTGCCATTCGCGGAATAATCACGGAGGCCGACAAGAATTTCTGGGCCTTCAAGGCGATCGGACATTCCGCGCCGCCGTCAGTGGGCCGGAAAGACTGGAGTTCCAATGCGATCGACCGGTTCATTCTCGCCAATCTCGAAAAGAGCGGATTACAACCGGCTCCGCCCGCGAACAAGAATACGCTGCTGCGTCGCGCCACATTCGATCTGACCGGTCTTCCTCCCACGGAAAAAGAGATCAACGATTTTCTGGCCGACAGGTCTCCGAACGCGTTTGAGAAGGTCGTCGACCGGCTGCTCGCGTCGCCCCGCTATGGCGAGCGCTGGGGACGCCAGTGGCTCGACGTGATGCGCTACGCCGATTCCACCGGCAGCGACGAAGACCATCGCTATCCGCACGCCTGGCGCTATCGCGATTACGTGGTGCAAGCGTTCAACGCCGATATGCCCTACAGCCAGTTCGTTCGCGAGCAGTTAGCGGGCGATATCCTGGCCGCCGATGCGAAATCAGGCGCCGGCTATCGCGGCATCGTTGCCACCGGATTTCTGGCGCTAGGCAAGAAGGCGCTGGCGCAGAAGGATCTGCCGCTGAAACGCTACGACGTGGTCGACGATCAAATTGACGTTACGGCGAAGGCGTTCCTCGGTCTGACGGTCACCTGCGCGCGTTGTCACGATCACAAGTTCGATCCCATCGCGACCAAGGATTACTATTCGATGGCCGCGATGTTCGCCAGCACTCTGAGTTACGCCCAGGGCGAAACCGGTGATCCGATCCAGACGCCGCTCGCGCCGGATGGCGAGTTCGAGGCGTTCCGGAAGCAGTGGTCCGATTTTCTCGATGTCGAAAAGAAAATCGACAAGATCATCGATTTCGATAAGGACGCCAAGCAGGATCGCGACAAGCAGGAAGCGCTGATCGCGGCCTCCATGCTGGCGGCCTATCGCGTGTATGCGAAGGGGGAGCCGCTCGCGCAGGTCGCCGCGGATTCCAAGCTCGACGCGCCGCATCTGGAACGCTGGGTTAAATACCTGACGTTGAAATCGGCGCCCGAGCTGGCGAAATGGCGCGCCGCAACGGACGCTAATCGGAAACAGATTGCAGCCACGTATCAAGAGGACTTCCGCCGCAGCGCTTATCAATACGATCAGGATCTGAGCTGGTGGAAACAGGCGCGCCGGGCGTTCCCATCGGCGGGTAAGGTAGCCGGTCCACGTCCCGAAGTTAACAAGGACCAGAACCCGTTTTTCCACGCGACGTTCGTTGCCGATGGTCCGATCCATCGTTCTCGCGATGAACAGATCGCGACGCTCAAGGCGGAACAGGCGATCGAAGTTCGCGCTTTGCTCGCGAAGAGCGTCGAACTGGAGCGCACAGTTCCCAAGTCCGAAGTTCCCATGGCATGTGCCGTCAAAGAAGGCGACACCATGGATCAGAAGGTCTTTCTGCGGGGCGATTATCATAACCTGGGCGATCCCGTCTCCCGCACGGTACCTGCGATTCTGCGCCTCAGCGCCCCAGAAGAACCCGTTATTACCAAGAGCGGCCGTCTGGAGTTCGCCGACTGGATCGTAGACCCGCGCAATCCGTTGCCGGCGCGCGTGATGGCGAATCGTATCTGGCAGGGGCACTTCGGCGATGGTATCGTGCGCACGCCGGATAACTTCGGCAAGCTCGGCGACCGTCCTTCGAATCCGGAGCTGCTGGATTACCTCGCACGGCAGTTCATGGAGAACGGCTGGTCGGTGAAGAAAATGCACCGGCTGATCATGCTATCTCAGACCTATCAGATGAGCGCCGAGTACGACGCAGTCAAGAAGGAGAAAGATCCCGACGACCGGCTGATCTCACGATTCCCGCGGCAACGCCTGAGCATCGAGGAGATTCGGGACGCATTCCTGGCGATCGGTGGGGATCTGGATGTCACCATGGGCGGCACGCTCGACCCAGGCGTAGGCACGGATGGCGAAACCAGCGCCAGCCGTATCAGCATGAACCCGGAGAGCACCAACCGGCGGAGCATTTACCTGCCCTTGCGGCGGTCCAATCTGCCGACTCTGTATATGCTTTTCGATTTCGGTGATGCGACCAGTCCCGATGGCAAGCGGAATCCCACGACCGTCTCGACACAAGCTCTGTTTATGATGAACAGCCCGCTGGTCGATCGTGAAGCGAAATCGCTTGCGGCGAGGGTTCTTGAGCGTGATACGAAGGACGCGCGACGCATTGAGGATACTTACGTGGCGATTCTCGATCGCCGCCCCGACGCCGGCGAAATGGATGCGGGTCTATCCTACATGCAGGGCTTGCGTCGCAAATGGAAAGATATTACTGAAGAGAAAGCCTGGCAGAGCTTATGCCACGCGCTGATGGCGTCGAATGAGTTTGTGTATTTGTACTAAAGGTTGAACATGGATATTCGCTCGCTGATTACCAAGGCTCCTGCGCGATCGCAGCTTTCCCGGCGCGCGATCCTGCGGGGCGCCGCGTGCGGCTTTGGCATGATGGGCCTCGGTTCCATGCTTGCCGAGGCTGATACCGATCCGCTCGCCCCGAAGATTCCTAATTTCGCGCCGCGGGCCAAACGCGTCATCTTCCTGTTCATGCACGGCGGACCGTCCTCCATCGACACATTTGATCCCAAGCCGTACCTCGACGCGAACGACGGCAAGCCGTTGCCTATAAAGCAGCCTCTGACATTCGCGGCAGGCAAGACCGGCGGCCTGATGAAATCGCCCTGGACGTTCAAAAACAGCGGAGAGAGCGGCCTGCCCATCAGCGATCTGTTCCCAAAGATTCGCGAGTGCGCCGACGATCTTTGCGTGGTACGGTCCATGGTCGGCGAAGGCGTCGATCACGGGGCAGCCCTGTTGCAGACCTTCACGGGAACATCCACCTTCACGCGTCCCAGCATGGGATCGTGGGTGCTCTACGGACTCGGCACCGAAAACCGCAATCTGCCCGGATATATCACGATTAAGCCCGCACTCTCCCACGGCGGGGCGAAGAACTGGAGTTCCGGATTTCTGCCGGGCTCCGTGCAAGGAACCGCCATTGGCCATGCCGGGATGCAGGTCGCCGACATTCAGAAAGAGCCGATCGAATATCTGATCAACCAGGGCCTCACGCGCGAGCAGCAGCGGTATGAGCTGGATATGATCCAGGCGATCAACCGCAAGCACCAGGAATTGTGGAAGCTCGACGACGAACTAGAGACGCGGATTCAATCGTTCGAAATGGGGTTCCGCATGCAGGCGGAAGCGCAGAAGGTCTTCGACGTCTCGGGGGAATCGGAAGCAACCAAGAAACTTTACGGGCTGAATGATCCGAAGACGGCCGACTTCGGCTGGCAGTGTCTTCTTGCGCGACGCCTGGCGGAGGCGGATGTCCGCTTTATTCAGTGCACCCATAGCTACAAGTGGGATCAGCATTCAGATTTGTTCGAGAAGCACAACGAGAACGCCGCCGAAGTTGATCTTCCCATAGCGGGACTGCTAAAAGACTTGAAAGCGCGCGGGCTGCTGAAAGACACGCTGGTCATCTGGTCCGGCGAGTTCGGCCGGACGCCGATTTCCGAAAGCGGCAACGGCCGCGACCACAATCCGTACGGGTACTCGATCTGGATGGCAGGCGGCGGCGTGAAGCCCGGCTTTGCGTATGGCGCTACTGACGAGTTCGGCTATCACGCGGCAGAGAATCGGATGCACATCCACGATTTTCACGCCACCGTCCTGGCGCTGATGGGATTGGATCACGAAAAGCTGACCTTCAGATATTCGGGCCGCGATTTCCGCTTGACGGATGTCGCGGGGAATGTCCACCAGGGCATTTTCGCCTGACCTGCTCGCTTACTGAACTCCGAGGTGGCGGAGCAAAAACTGGCTGCCCTCCATGTAGACGCTCACCAGGTGTTCGAACGTCAGATAAAGATCGTGAGTCTCCCCGGGAAATACCCGCTGAACCAGTTCGACATCGGGACGCTTCACCTGAAGCGCTCGCGCGAGTGTGATTCCTTCGGTGAATGAGACATTGCGGTCGTCGTCTCCCTGTGCCAAAAACACCGGCGAGGTCCAGGTGTCGAGGTTCCCCATCGCGGAATATTTGAACCCTTCGCTGTTCGACGAATTGTGTACGCCTGCCATATCGAAGCCGACTTTGAAAATATCGGAATGTTGTGAGAGCGCCAGCGAGGTCATGTATCCGCCCCAGGAGAGGCCATAGAAGCCCAGGCGGCTGGCGTCGACATCCTTGCGGGCCGTGAGGTATTTCGACGCGCCCACGAAATCGAGCATCTCGGAATTAGCGGCGAAGCCCCAGCCAGGCGCGTTACGAAATGCTTCGCCGCGCATGATGCTACTGCGATACTCGACCGACAGCACCACACAGCCTCGTCCCGCCAGATACTGATTGAGCTCGTAAAGATGGGAATATGCGTCCATATAGTGGAACCCGGGCAGCATCTGCCGCCGGATGCCGCCGTGGGAAAAGATAATGGCGCAGCCCTTCGTTTGCGCCGGCACGAATAGCTGGCCGAAGGCGGTCTGACCATCGGTCGCGGGAAATTCGACTAGCGTGGGTTTCACGAGCTGAGCCGAAGGGAACGACGTGGGAACGCGAGGCAAACCGGCCGCCTTTGTCGCGCCGCCGGCATCGCGGATCATGATCTCAGGGGGGCGGGACCATCCCCCGGAGACGAACGCAAGTTTTCCGGCCGCAAGCGGTGTGGGGGCCCACTGGCTGGCATCACCGCTCGTGAGGGATTTCGCCGAAGATCCGTCGAACGCGACAGCGGACAAATGTCGGCGGCCAAGATCGCCGATGTTGGTTGCGTAGATCAGTTGTTTGCGGTCGAAGGATAGCGCGGCCGTTTCCACTTCGCCGTCGCCGGGCGTAAGCAGCGCCGGCTTGCCGCCATCTGCAGGCACTGAGTAGAGATGCCGCCAACCGTCGCGCTCCCATACGAAGGCGATTCGATTATAGTCAGACCAAAAAAGTTGATCCCCTTGCTGGCCTTGGTCGAGCGGATAGTACACCGAGCCGACGCCCTTGTCCGCTTGAAATATTTGACTCGGTCGCAACTCTGAAACGTCGACTTGCCAGATCGACCAGGGCTGTTCAGAAACTTCCGGGCCACAATAGCGATAGTTGCCGCAATCGGGCCGAGCGGCTGTCTGCCGAAGCAAGGCAACGCGCTTGCCGTCGGGCGACCAGATCGGACCCTGGTCACGTGCATTGTCGTGCGGGATCACCGATGCAATCCGGGAATCGACATCGAAGATTTCAATTCCCCCCGCGCGCTCATAGGCAATCCGCTTTCCATCTGGGGAGAAGCGCAGCGCCGCCAGCGGACCCGCGAAGAACTGCTCCGGACTACCGATTCCCGCGAGCCGGCCTTTATCCCAGGTCAGCAGCGCGGCCATTACGCCTCCGCCCGAAGCCCAGATGACTCGCCGATCGTCGGGCGTGAACTTTGGCGCAGCGCCTACTCCCAAGAAGCGCGGCATGTCTTCACGAGTGCCGACGATCCAAACCTGCTGCTGGGGTGGATCTGGCGATGCGGTGGGATTTGGAAGATCGCCTTGGCTGTTCGGCGAGCCTCCACGCACGAACGCGACAGCGCCGCCAGCGTGAGAGACAGCCACCTGAGAGAGCTTCCGTCCATCGTCGCCGGGAAAGTTGGCGATTCGCCGAGCGGGCTCTCCGACTCGCAAGAAATAGATGTTGCGCTCGGTGGCTTCGCGCGCGCCGTACGCGATCGACCGGCCGTCCCCGGAAGACACTGGGGCGGCAACAATCGGCGCTGAGAGCACTGACGCCACGCTGAACCGCTCAGATGCTGTCGCCGCCGACGGCCGCCAAGCTTGCGGCTGCGGGGCGGATTTTGTCACGCGGAGGTCCGGAAGTCCCTCGACCTTGCGAAGGAACGAGATTTGACGCCCGTCGCCCGACCACACCGGATCGGTGTCCGTGGCGAACGTAGGATCCACGTATGAAATCCGCCGCGCTCCGAAGTCATAGACGGCGATGAAGCCCCATCTGTCGGTCGGCGCCGTTCCCTTTGTCGACCGTGGGTTCGCGAAGGCAAGACTCCCGCCATCCGGCGAAAAGGCAAGATTGCGAACAGCTCCGCGGATCGACAGGAGACGATCCGGTTCGCTCCAATCCCCTGTGGGATTCGCGCGGGTGGCACTCCAGATGCTCCTGCCGTCCTCCGAAACCCAGGCGGAGCGCTTGCCGTCCGGCGACTGAATCGCTCCAACTGGCAGAGATAAAGAGGCTGCGCGCAACGCGGCCCTGCTTTGCCCCCAAGCACCCGCTTGCCCAAGCAGGAGGCACATCATCGCAAGCCCGGTCTTTCGCGAAGAACTCTTTATATTGCTCACAAAGACCTGACCGGAACGCGAACTGGATCAGCTTCTACTTGCAACGGGTTTCGAAGCGGGCGGCCAAACGCCGGAACCTCAATCTCGAACACATCTCCGGAACGCGTGCGAAATCCGGAACTACAACTGATGGCGCTGGCGCCGAAGAAGTGCAGGTGGACGTCGCCGGGACGCCGGAACAGCTCATATTTGAAATGATGATACTCAAGGTTGGCGATCGAATGGCACATGTTGGCCTCTCCGCTCAGCAGTTCGCCGGTCCAAACAGGTTGCCCTTCACGGATGATGCGCACGGTTCCATTCACAGTATCCGGTAGAGGCCCCAGGACCAGTTCCGGACCAAACGAACACTTTCTGAGCTTCGAATGTGCCAGGTACAGGTAGTTCTTCTTCTCCATCACATGGTCAGAGAATTCGTTGCCGATGGAGAACCCGGCCCGCCATGGATTGCCCGCGTCGTCGATGACGTAAAGCCCGGCGATTTCCGCTTCTTCACCGCCATCGTCCGCAAACGACGGTTGGGTCAAAGGCTGTTCGGGAGCCACTACGCAGCGCCCATCCCCCTTGTAAGCCCACTCGGGCTGATTCCCGATCTCACCTGCCGGCGGCTTACCTCCGGCGACACCCAGTTTGAACATACGGATGGAGTCCGTATCCGAATCAGAATTCGCGGCGTGCATTTTATCGCGCGACTGGGCGCTTCCCAGATGCGTCAGCCCGGTTAAGGAAACTACACAGCGCGCAGGATCCGGATGATCCAGCGGAGGCAGTAAGCGCCGCTCTCTGATCAACGCATCATAGTCCAGCGGTTCGCCCGATAAATTCGCCTCGGCCGTGGAGGCGAGCGTCGCTCCGCTCCGAATACTGGCCAACGCCATCTCATAGACGGATGTGAATCGGCCGACTCGAAAAAGCTGGCCGTTTTCCTCCACCCGGCCCACACCGCGTCCGCCGTCTTCATTGAAGAATTGAATCAGTCGCACAACGTATTAGTGTAGTGCGCGATCGTCCGCGGAGGGGCGCCTCACACTTGGCTGCGCGAGGCGACGCACGTATCCGTTCGATTGGCTGGTCTTCGACCCTATGCGGAACTCCTATAATTAAGGGGTCGTGGCAAGAATCGCGCCTTTTCAACGCTAAGCCGGCCTTAATGTCATGTGGATCCTCATTGCGTGAAGTATTTTCACAAGTTCCGATGGCTGGTCGGCATTGCTTTGGTTGCAGGAGCAGTTTCGCTCCTGCGGGGAGACGCGATGCCTGCCGTGCGGGGAATATCAGACTTCCACCACACCGAGTGGAAGGGCCTCGGCGCAGTCTTTGACATCAAGCAGTCCTCTGAGGGATATCTCTGGCTCACGACATCGAAGGGCGTCCTCCGCTTCGACGGAGTCCGGTTCCAGTCGCTTGCCGAAGTCACCCGTGGAGCCGTGCAGGACAGCGAGATTGACTCAGTCTTCTTATCGTCTACAGGTGGCCTCTGGCTGACTACTGAAGGCGCCGGACTTGTCTTCTGGAAAGATGGACACCTCTCTACGTTCCCCGACCGACGCTGCACTCCCACGCGAAAGCTAGGGAAAATCCTCGAGGATTCCGATGGCACGTTGTGGGTGCAGGCGGCCGCGGGCCTTTTCCGGCTGCGCGGGTCTGTGTGCGAGCAGGTGAATGTCGAACACGGATACCCTGGCGGATTTCCGGCGGGCCTGCTCTTGGACAGCGCTGGAACGTTGTGGGTGAAGACGCGAACCAGTCCGCTTTTGTTCCTGCCTCGGGGCGAGTCAAGGTTCCATATCAGCAACTACGGCGAAGGCGTGTCGGCCGGCTATGCCTATCTTCATGAAGCCCCGGATGGCCGCATTTGGCTTTCGGACGACAAGGGGCTGCGCCCCGTCGCGAGCAAGGCCGATAACAAGACAAGCGCGCCGCTTCAGTCGCCGCCAAAAACTGCTTCCGACCGCAGTCCGCGGTTCGGGGACTTTACATTCGCTTCGGATGGCTCTTTGTGGGCGGTGACGGGCAAGGGCGTCCAACGGTTTGATCACGTGGAGCGATGGCGAACGCCCGTCGCTCAAGAAATCGCCCCGGGAGAAAGTTTCACGCCGCGGGAGGGTCTCAGTTCCGACGCCGTCTGGAAAGTCTTAGTCGATCGGGAATGTGTTTGGGTCGCTACCAATTCCGGACTTGACCGGCTTCGCCGCGCCACGCTGACTACTATTGGCCTTCCCCATACGCAAGAGCATGAGTTTGCGGTCGCCGCCGGGGACCAGAGTACGGTGTGGACCGGAAATAGCAGCTTGCCGCTGACCAAGGTGGCCCCTGACGGCACGATCACAACCGTTCCAGGTACCCGGCAGACGATGGGGATCTGGCGGGATCACGCTGGAACGATCTGGTGGGCCAGCGTGGGCGACTTCCGCCTTTGGCGTTCCTCCGGCAAGGGATTATCGCCTCTGCATTATCCGGAAGAGAGCCTGGACACGGTGCTGTTCGTCGCGGTCGACCGTAACAACGAACCATGGATTACCACCAGCAGCGGCCGGGCGTATCGCTTGTCCCACGGCGCGTGGATCGATCAAAACGACGCCCTCGGCAAGAAGCCCGGCGTCATTGGCGCGATGGTGGACGACCATTCCGGAAACGTGTGGTTTGGCTTTTCCAACAAGGTCGTGGAGTGGGACGGCTCAACCTACCGCCGGTTCGCCTTCCCCGATGGCAAACGAGGCGTCTCCGAAAATACAATGTCGGTCCGCGGCGATCACGTTTGGTTGGGAGGGCCCGGCGGCATTCAACTCGTCAAGGATGGCCATTTTTATTTGATGCATTGGAAGGACCGGCGTCTGCCGGGCCGCGTGTCGGGCATCGTAGAAACGGAAACGGGCGACCTTTGGATTAATGGTTTCTCGGGCATAACCCACGTTACCGGCGCAGACTTGCGGAACTGGATCCAGGATCCGGAATCGGCGGTTTCCGCGGACCATTTCGATGAGTTGGATGGTCTTCCCGGCCTCTCCGGGGAAACATTGCCTCAGCCGTCCGTTGTGGAAGCCCCAGACGGCCGGTTATGGTTCGCGACCACCAGGGGCATCGCATGGCTGGACCCAAGCGCGCTACGCCGAAACAGCGGA
>Ga0070731_10000852_pt1 | contig 35879 bp, 34 predicted proteins | sample Coa_R1_2_FD_66448 | JGI IMG/M metagenome (GOLD analysis project Ga0070731, IMG submission 66448) | Surface soil microbial communities from Centralia Pennsylvania, which are recovering from an underground coalmine fire - Coalmine... | ecosystem: Environmental > Terrestrial > Soil > Unclassified ... | reverse complement strand
TCAATGCGTATATATCTTTTGTCTTTAAAGAAGCTGCATAAAAATCGAAGGTGTTCAATATCGTCTTGTTCGGAATAATGCTGACGAATTAAAACTTCGTCATCGCTGCCATCCCATTTTCTCGACCAGTTCTCATTAGCCCAGCAAAGAAAATAGGGGAAACCAGATTTTACTTTATCGCGATAATTATCAAGAGGCTCGTGTAATATTCTTTTACCATTGAACCAATAATGATAGAACATGAAGCCATATATTCCATATTGCTTTGCCGCCACTGCCTGCATTTCCATCACTTCCGGCAAACGCAGATCATAAAATCCGAAATCCGCCGGTATATGTGGTTGATGGTGTCCTTTAAAAAGCGGTTTCGTTTTGGTAACATTTGTCCATTCTGTAAAACCTCTTCCCCACCACTCATCGTTTTCTGGTATCGGGTGAAATTGAGGAAGATAAACTGCGATAGAGCGGAGCTTCATATTGTTTTTCTTAGATCTCCGAAATTCTTTTATGAAGGCGGCTGAGCAAGTATTTCAGGTAATTCCTGCTCTTTTGTAGTTTCAGCACTTCGTTATATCCGGAAAAATCAACATCATTCACCAGTGGATCGAAAATTGAAATTTTAAAATAGCTAAGGATATTTTTAAGGAAATCATTCCTGAAGTTATCATCCTTAAAGGATTTCGTGGACTCACCCCCGGAAAAAAAATTCGCAATTATTTTATCAATATAAAGGAAATTATCCTTTGCATAACATCGCAAATTGAAATCCCAATCAGCGCAAAGTTTATAATTTGGGTTAAAATACCCGATTTTGTCTACAATAAAATTTCTTCGATAAAATATTGCTTGATGGCAAATGTTTTTTTTTAATAATTTTTTCTTATCAAAAGCACCATCATAAACTGCACCATCTTTTGCCCATGATGCTTCGCCAACTATTTTGACATTTCCATAAATGACGTTGATATTTGATTTTTCCTGAATCTTTTTTACATCTTCAAGAACCGTATCATTGTATAATTGATCGTCTGATCCTAGGAAATACAACCAATCTCCCTGAGCACGATTGATTCCTTTATTCATTGCATCATAAATTCCATTATCACGCTCAGAGATAACCTTGATTCTATCATCCTTGCGACTTTTTACAATGCTGACTGTATCGTCTTTTGAAAGTCCATCCACAATTACTATTTCGAAATCATCACATGATTGATTGACTATGCTTTGAAGTGCTGCTAAAATGCTTTTTTGGGAATTATAAGTCGGTATAATAATGGAGAAATTTTTACTCATATCTAAACAAACCAGAATTCTTTATTTACCATTATGGCATTTAAATTTGTATTTGCATACTCATAATAGTTCTTACTGACCAAAAAATCGATCAATTCTTTTTTTCTTGAACCGGCTCCAACGGGCGAATATTCGGCAGCTTCGATACAGACAACCTTAGGAAAAGATTTGTTGTAATCGATTGCTTCCATTATTTCAAAATCCATTCCTTCAACATCTATACTCATGAAATCTGGGAACATTCTATTACAATATTTTTCAAGAATATTTTCGATTGTGACTAGTTTTACTTTTTTGATTTCCGAAAGTGTTTTTCCATTTGTAATTAGAAAATCACATTCGCGTTTTGAAAATGTGCTTAATGTGTTGTCCTCCATAATATAAAAATCCATTTCACTTTCATTTGGACCAACCCCGAAATTCAAGTTTATATCGCCATTTCGATACTTTTGAAAAAGGGAAATCTGTCTTGGATTTGCCTCTATATTGATTCCTCTGCAACCCTTTTCATAAAAAAAGGCCGTATTACTCAAGAAAAAAGGATGATTGGCCCCTATATCGATATAGCTTGGCTGATGCACACCTCGTAACCTAAAAATATAATCTACAATCATGTCTTCCCCGCATTGAGAATAAGAACATTTTGAATACACCTCCTTGGCTTTTTGCCCTGACAATTTCAATAGTTGTTTTAGATGCGAAAGCTTATATGTCATTTGTCAATTTTGGATTTGCAAATAATGCATCTACTTGTAATAGTTCATTGCTTGGAGAACGGTGCCCTGGGGAAAGTTCTAATAAGATAAATTCATTTTTTTCCATCATATTATAGATATCATGAAAAACAGAAGAGTCTACATACAAAGGTTTAAGGGATAATTCGATCCATACATATCTTGATTTACCTAGAACATTCTTCCCTCCTTCCAATACCAGGTGTTCCACACCTTGCACATCAATTTTAATTAAATCGACAATATCGAGAGAAAGCTCCTGCGCGATTGAATCAAGAGTGCGGGTAATTAACTTTTCTTTTTTTGAGAGGCGCGTATTTATATTTCCGAGTTCCTTCATTTCTGATCTTACTTCCAAAATAGAAGAGGTTTCTTCATATTCATTTATTCGGAATTCAACATGGTTAAAATCCTTATCTGAAATTGCATTTTGAAACACAAAAATATTTTCATTTGAATATTTTAATTTCAAAAAATTAGCAAGATGCGCAATGGGTTCGATCAAAACAGTCTTTTGAATCTTATAGTGTTTTTTCAATTGATCAATAAAATCACCTTTGTGTGCGCCAGCGTCAATAACGGTAATTTTTTTATCAGGATCAAGATACTTTCTTAAATAAATTTCGATTTTGTCTTTTTCTTTCTTTTGGAACATCGCATCTGTTTTTTCTAATTCAAACCAAAATGTTATTTATTCTTTATAAGTCCAGAAATTTGCGAGTAGGAAGCCTTTAAAAAAAAATAGGAGATTTTTTTCAGTTCATTCTTATCATTGTAATTATAAACAACATAATCAATATAGTACCTCCAAAAATCCTTAAAGTCATTGTTAGCTATTTTGATTGAGATTAACTCTGCAGTTATATCTTTAAGGTGCTTAATAAAATATTTTCTAAACTTTTTATCGAAATAATTGACATAGAATTTGTAGGTAGGCAATTGGTTGATTAGGGTTTTCTCACGCGAAACCATTGACCATATTCCACCTAGGTGCCTTCGATATACACTCATAACTTCATTCAAATACCTTATTTTCCCATATTGGGCGTTGTGAAGGTCGAGAGTATAATTATTCATAAATAAAAAATACTTCTTAGGAAATTTCATAAGATTCTCACTTCGAAAAACGCATGTTGAGGTATATATAAATTCGCCCCTTGCAATGTCTTCGAATGTGCTTATTTCAGGTTGAGCTCGTGAATTGGAATATGAAATATTTTTCGAATCATTTTCAAAAATGATTTTTGCATTATGAAAACAGATGGAAAAATCCGAATTTTTCTCTAAAAAGTCAATTTGTTTTTGCAATTTGCATGCGTCCGTCCAATAATCATCTCCATCACATAAGGCAATATATTTTGAATTACATTTTTCAAATAAAATTCTAGTATTTTCAAATGCTCCTATATTTTGTTCATGAAAAACAGCCTTTATTTTATCTGGGAATTGCTCAATGTAATTATTAATTATTTCTCTTGTATTATCAGTTGAGCAATCTTCGCCAATTATTAATTGAAAATCAAAATTTGTTCTTTGTTGCAAAACTCCTTCTATTGCTTGTGCAATATATTTACCGTGATTAAATGTGCACATGGGTATATTTACGAGACAATTCTCTTTCATTATTTATTTTCGCAAGCAACTATGAAAAAATTAGTTTGCAAGCCCCAAAAATTATCCATGCATTTACAAACTGATATATTTCTAAAAAGAGAGGAGAAAATATTTATGACCTCTTCTTGATTTTTAAATATTCTGAAAACGTAGCCATTTCGTATATGTTTGTAATTATTACATACCCGTTACATAATGGAATACAGTTTTTTAAAATATAATTGTCAGAGGTAGGCAAAGAGGCAATGAATACTACATCATTCTTTAAAACGCGGACAATTTCAACGAGATTATCATCAAAAGAAGTTTCCTTGTCCACGTAGTTACATGAATGGCATGCAAGAACAAAATCGAAAAAACATTCTTTATACGGAATATTTGCATTTGTACCGCGCCTCAAACCTGCAGTTATGCCTAAATCCGGCAATCTCATTTCACCTAAAGCAATAATTTCTTCATGAATTTCAAACTCCATGAATTTTAAAACCACAATCATTTAATAATGGCATGTTGCGGCAATCTCCAAATCCCAAGTCTAAAAAATTTACAATTTTTATATTTAGACTTATCAAGATTTAGATTCTGATATTTGCCAAGAAAAGTTCTAATAACCCATTCTGTGGGATAAATTGGCATCTTTATTCTTTCCTTATGAAATGCAGTATATGTCTTTTGAACGTTTTCCATATCTTATTTTTTCAAAGTCGCATAGCCAAAGCCTTCTTTTCCAAAATAATTTCCACAGTAAAACATTACTATTTCGTCTCCAATTTTTGTAACATGAGGATAACATACCATTTCAGAATCCCATCCTTCAGAAGACACTTCTATTCCCACATTTTTATCATCTCTTACCCAATTGATCATATCAGTGGAATAGGCATATCCTATTCGGTAGCCGTTTTCATTGTTTCTAAAATCTATGCCGTGTCGATACGAAAAAAATAAATGGTATACCCCTTCATATTCGATAACACTTGCGCTAGTCTGACATTCTTCATTAACAATTGAAGGAATTATTTGTCTTCCATCCCTATTCCAGTTGATTCCATCATTGGATGTTGCAAACATTGTTACATATACTGATTCCATATGATTGCTGTATTCATTCCATCTAATGCCACTTTGATACCACATAACCCATTTATCTTTCTTTATTCTCATGACGCGTGGGCACGCTTGAAGGTATGGCTCATTATTAGTTGCACCAACTATTGGACCCTTTCCAAAACGTTTAAAAGTGTATCCTCCATCCCTGCTTACTGCTAAACCGATCGCCCAATTATACGGAACTGAATACATCCTGGTCCAACCAACATAATAAAGCCATATTTCGTTATTTTCGTCAACCCTAACAATGCTGCCTGGCATTATACCAAATTGATCAAATTCTCCACGTCCTCCAATTTGAAGAACTGGTTCTTTGTGGACATATAATATTTTTGATAAATCGTATCTATCAAAATCCGCAAAAGTTGTATAACTAATGAATCCATCCTTTGATCTCTCTGGCCTGGTAGTAAAATAAATCCTGACACGATCATCCAATTCTATCGCATTGGGGTTTTGAGAATAACTTTGCATGAGAGGGCTCAAACCAGTAGGATCAAATATTTTCCCCCTTTTTTCCCAATTAAATCTCGTCATTTCAATATATATAATTTAGCTTGTTATTTATCTAATTCGTTTTTTGCAGCGTCTTTCACAACTTGATCCAACCAATCATGCATACTTTTTCCTGTTTTAGCTCTCGCTGCTTGAGCAAGTTTTTTTCCTTCGTCAGAAATTCCTTCTAAATTGCCATAGTATCTTGACCAATGAGACCCGCCTCTTTCACTTGGTATTGGAATATGGTAATTCGCATTCGGCTCGCTATCTCCAACTATAAATTCAATCAAAAAAAAGGCACCCATTAAAATCCATTCGACTTTTACGTTTCTTGCTTCTACCGGCAACATTTCAACTGGAGCTACGTATCCAATTAAAGGATTGGAATTAATCATAATTTTTCCAAATTCGGTATTGCGCAACCAAGGACCAATTCCTTCATCTCCAACTACAACTTTTCCCCCAGGTTTTACTACCCGAGCCAGTTCTTGTAAACATCTTTTTATTTCAGCAAAAGTATTGATACCGCCAAAATGGAACGCAGCATCGAAATAATTATCTGAAAAGGATAAATAGCTTGCGTTCGCAATCGAAAAATGGATTTTATCCGTATAAGTTTCTAACCGATAAAATGCTTTTGACATGAAACTGCTTGACAATTCCTGGAAATACAATTGACCCTCGGGAATTCTGTTTATGATGTGAATAGCCGCTCTTCCGTCCCCCCCTCCAACCTCTAAAACAACATTTGACGGAGAAAGATTAAGTTTGTCAGTCATCTTTTCTCTTACCTCTTCCTCTTTTTCTCGAAATGTTTGAAATGGGAAACTCGCAAATTTTTCGTAATCATCTGCAAGCTTATCATAGAGTTGCTTGGTCTCTTGATCAATAATTGCTAAATTTTTCGGCCATGTAAAATCCGGAATGCCTTCTTTGATAACAAATTTATGATTATTAGAGCATACCAAATATCCTTCAATTATGTCATCGTTTCTACTCTCACTTTCGTTAAGAATAAACGGCAATGTACAAGCCGGGCATTTGTATACTTCTGCATCAGTTCGTTTCATATTTCTTTTCTTTATTGAAAATTGACAAGAGATCGTAAGTCAATATATTTTCAAATCCAATGCTATACGCTGTTCGCACAGAACTTTTATTGTCTTCAAAACAATCCCAATTAGCGATTAAATTGTGATCTAAACAATATTTCACAAATTCATTCACTACAATTTTTGCTAACCCCTTCTGTCGATATTCAATCAATGTCATAACATCTATTTCTGCATTATTATCAGTCACACATGCAGAATAACACAAAGCCACTGGGGAATTGACTTGATTTAGAATACAGAATCCAAATCCATTTTTTAAAAAATCTTCTCTATTCTTCCAGAATCGATTTTCAAGTTGGAGCTTAAAAATTGCTAGCTTATTAAAAATTTTTTCATCTATTCTGCATAACCGATAGTCAGTGGGTAAATGGTTTCTATGATTTTTAATAGTTTTCCCATTAAACTTTAATTGAAATCTTTTTCTTATTCGAATAGAGATCATATTTTTTTTCTCTTCCAAGAAAGAAACTATTTGTGAAGGCGCGTTGTAAATATGAAAGTAGGGCGGCATTTTTTCAGACATTATTAGAAAATTGACAAATTCTGAATAATCAATGTCACTTATAATGTTCAAATACGAGAACCCTGCTTTATGAAAGATAAAGTATGCGTTACTGTAGTTGACGAGTTTATATATATTACCCTGTTGTGAATTTAATAGTACTGCATTTATTAAAGGAAAACTTGTGTTTAAATTTATTTTGAAATCCAAAGTATCGACTTCTTGTATCATCTATAAATTTGAGAAAGAAGAAATACGCAAAAATTGACTACTATTTACTCGTAACGGCTTTGAAGATTCTGAAATAACTACCTTTTCATCCTCAAGATCTTTAACCGTCAATGAGTTCGCGCCAAGGAAACATTTTTTTCCAATTTTTACGCTATGACCTATTGTAGCATTTACAGCAATGAAAGTATTTGCACCGACATGTACATTTCCAGAAACATTGCAGCAGGAAGTTAGCCAGCAATTATCATCTATCACAGAATGATGAGCTACCATGGCTCCGCTGAATATAAATATATTGTTCTTAATTTCTACACAAGGATGAATTAGGGCCGGAGGCATAATGAAACAATTCCATCCAACAGTCACATTTAACGGCAAACGGACATTAGGACTAACTACAGATACTAATTTATACCCTTTTTCCATTGCTTTTCTGCATTTCATTTCACGAATGGAATTCAAATCGTGATAACCGATTGCAACAAACATATCATATTCAGCAGGTGCATATACATTTTCAACATCATTAAAGTCCACTACTGGCAGTCCATGAAATGTTTCATTTGCTTTGTATTTTTCATCGACACAGAATGCTTTTATATTAAAGCTACATTCCTCCGTAGCATAATAAAAAACTACTTCTGAAATTTTACCGATCCCAAATATGACAAGATCCTTTTTTATATTCATAGTAGTGCTAATTGTTTACGATCTATTTTGCCGTTTGCATTTTTTGGTATTGAATCTAACACTTCAATTATCCTAGGCACCATATATGGCGGCAATAAGTTTTTTAGGTCAAGAACTATGGATTCTTTTTTAATATTTTCATTTATACTTACAAATGCTTTGATCTGTCCTAATTCCGTATTGACCATTTGATAGATTACGCCTACTTCGTTTATATATATAAGCGAATTGAACGCGGCTTCAATTTCTTCGAGTTCAATTCTATAACCCATATGTTTTATTTGATTGTCTACTCTTCCCCTAAAATGAAGATCACCATTCTTTGCTTCCTCGACAACATCGCCGGTTTTATACATTATATTGCGAAATTTCTTTTTGGGATTTTGAACAAATGATTTTTCAGTCTTTTCTATATCATTGTAATATCCTAATCCAACACATGGACCAATAAGAGCAAGTTCACCGAAATGCTGATTTTCGGTATCAAAAGGAATTATTTCGTATCCGAAATTGGGTGCGATGTGGCCGAGAGTTGCAAGTTCATTCATGTTTTCAAAATCAGATTCTGAGATCTCATGCATAGAACAAATACAAGTACATTCAGTAGGGCCATATACATTGAGCAGCGTTATCCGGTCTTTAAAAAGATCGTAAAGCTGCTTTAATTTATTCTTAGGAAAGCCTTCACCTCCAAAAGCTATTTGTTTAATATTTTTAAAGTCATTTTTGGTAAGAGCTTTGGTGGTCAGAAGATATACTAAGAGTGAAGGAACGGAAAACCAAATTGTGCATCCTGAATCATTGATCGCCTTCACTAAATCATTCGCACTTTTAAGCAGATCACTTTTTATGGGCACCAATGTTGCTCCACTGAATAATGATGTATAAAAATCAAAAACAGAATTATCAAAGTAAATGGGGTTGGCATTAGTGAATACGTCATCCGGCTTGACATTAAAAGTCTGATGACCCCATTGAATAAAATTGAGGACATTATTATGGCTCATGACCGCGCCTTTTGGAAAACCAGTTGATCCGGAAGTAAACATGATATAGGCCGGGTCGCTACCAATGACCAGATCGACTATTTCAAGGTCGTGCGCATCTTGGGCAAATATTTCTTTTTGAAAGCCAATATCAGCGAGATCAAAAGATACAGTTGAGGGGAAAGATCCATCAAATTCTTTAAAGATTTCATTTCCTGTATTATCAAAAAAAACAGCAGCGGGCTTACAAACCTCAAGAATTTTTTTTACGCGCGCCCAGGGACTAGTCACATCGAGATTTGTATAAATGATTCCGAACTTTAAGCATGCCAGCATCAGTGCATAACCAAAATAGCTCTTTTCATTAAAGATTGCAATAACCTGATTTTTTTGAAAGCCCTTTTGAACAAGAAATTGTGCTAATTGATTTGATAATTGATTTAAATGAGAATATTTAATCAAAGTTCCATCTGGATATTTTAATGCAGTTTTCCTCGAGTATTGTTTTGAAATTTCATAAAATAGTTTTCCCAAATTGTAATTATAATACATAGGTTCTTAAATCGCCAGGCCTCCGTCCAAAGAAAGTGTTTTGCCATTAAAATAATTATTTTCTATGACAAATTTTATAGCAGAAAATAATTCTTCAAGTTCACCCAATCTTCCTAAAGGAATATTCTTTTGCCATTTGTTGAGCATAGCTTCGCTCAAACTCCTTTTTGTTGAAGGTGTATTAAAAAAACCCGGTGCAATCGACACTGCTCGTATTTTAAATATGCCCAATTCCTTGCTCCAGGTTTTAGCTAATGCTTCAACACCAGACTTCGAAGCCGCATAAGCTGATTGTCCAATATTTCCTTTTGCAGATATCGAACTGATGTTAATGATTACTCCCTTAACTCTTTTTTCAACCATCTGCTCAACAACATTGGAGGTCACATAAAAAACTGCATTCAGGTTTACATCAATTACCTTTTGCCAATTAGCCAAACTGTGCTTTTTATTTGAAAGCGACAAGGTATTGATAAGGGGTTCACTATGTATGACGCCGGCATTATTAATACAAACATTAACTCGTTCATGTTTTGTAAAAATGTCTTTTATTACCTCTTCCACATTGCTAGGATTTGTAACGTCGCAATAATAGCAAATGAGTTTATCATGTTTAGGCAAGCGTTCGATCAATTCCTGATTGTTGTCAAGAACAAATATTTTTTCCGCCTTATCCAGGAAATTTAGCGCGACGAATTGACCTAGTCCTTGCGCTGCTCCTGTAATCAATATATTAGCTTCTGAAATATCCATTATATCTCTTTACCCTTTGAAATTATGATTTTTTTGATATCGCCAATTGTTTGCATCCTTGCAATTTCTTCTCCACTAACTTCAATACTATATTCTTCTTCAAGTTTAGTAATAAAAAACATATGCGTCATGGAGTCCCACTCAGCAAAATTAATCAATCTGGTCTCATCATTGACTTGAGATCCGTCCACATTAAAAGAATCTTTCAAAATTTTATCTAATTTCATAATTAAAAGTTATTTGTTTTGCGCAGTTATGAGTTCATTTTGACTTAATAATTCTATAACCTCGCTCTTCGAATTAAACAGTAAAACATCTATGATGGAAAGATTGGGAACAAATTCATTATTGAATTGCGGATAAGAAATCGGAAAAGTTTTTAAAAAAGACAGTTTTATTCCTGATCGTTCAAAGAATTCATTTGAATAAATTCCTATACCACCTATTGGATTTACATAATGATCAGCTTTTTCTTTCAGGCAAATATCCAATATACGTTCCTGCGCTTTTAAATTTGCATTTTGATATATAGAAGAGCTATCTACAATTTGAGTTTCAATATCAAGATAAGTTGCAATTGATTTCAAACTTAGCAATGCGAGTTCATGAATACCATTAACAGGCGTATTGATAATATTTCGTATCAAAGAAAATGTTTTTTCAAAATGTGGCGCTTTTTTATAAGCTTGTTCAATAGTTTTTAAGAATTTTTTTGACCAACTTTCATTTTCTTGAACTTCTATTTGATTGATCAATTTATTTTGACTGGCTTCTTTGAGCGGGATTGTAAATAAAAAAGCCTTCCCATTTACAAGAAGGTTATTTCGATTAATCCATCCTTTGTTTATATAATTTACATCATCGTAGATCACAAATTTATCAACGGCGTTTATTAACTGGTAATACCCGATATAAGGAAAAACATAAGGTTGCATAATTCCTAGTTGCATATCAATCAACTTTGCTTTTCCAGGATTATATTGATTATAGTCAATTGTTGTTCGTCTGTCAGATCATGGAAAAGTGGAAGGCAAATTATTCGTTTGGCGATATCTTCAGCAATAGGGCAAGGTTGATAATTCAGATAAGGCAATGTGTTCAATGCGGGATAAAAATACCTACGTGGAATAATATTTTTAAATTTTAACTCTTCCATCGCCTTCACTAAATCTTTTTGAGAGTTAAAAATCAAAGGAAAATATGCATAATTGAAATGTATCTCTTTTCCAATGTTAAGTATTTGCAAGTTGCTGCTTTTCAAAAGCTCTTTGTACAACAGCCATTGTGATTTTCTTTTCTCCAAAATTTCGTCAATATACTTAAAATTGCAAAGGCCCATGGCAGCGTGCATTTCTGAGTTCTTACCATTTATCCCTATGCAAAAATATTCATCACCCAAATGTCCAAATTGTTTCAACAAATAGAGTTTTCGTGCAAGTGCATCATCTTTCGTCGTAATACAGCCCCCTTCTACCGTATGAAACAATTTTGTGGCATGAAAACTGCAGGTGCTTACATCGCCATATTCAAGAACTGATTTCCCGTATATTTTTGTTCCAAAAGCGTGCGCTGCATCATAAATAATTTTAATATTATTTGTTCTTGCAATGGTTTCTATTGCATTTACATCACAAGGACAACCATATACATGAGTTGCCAAAATTGCTTGAGTCTTTGGTGTGATGGCTTTTTCTATTTTGGAAGCATCAATGCAAAAATTCTCATTATTAATATCGACAAAAATTGGTCTACAGTTTTCCCATAGAATTGCATTTGTTGTTGCAACGTATGAAAAAGGAGTTGTGATGACTTCTCCAGTGATTTCAAGGGCTTTTAAGGCCATTTGCAATGCAATTGTTCCATTTCCGCAAAATAAAAAGTTGCTGACTTCAAAATAAGATTTTAGCTTTTTTTCTAGTTCAATTGACAATTCACCATTATTTGTTATCCAGCCTTTATCCCATGCTCGTTTTACCATTTTCGTATACTCTTCAAATGGCGGTAAAAAGGTTTTGGTTACATTAATCATTAATTTGAAATTTCAGCAAATAATATAGTCTCTTCTTCATGAATAGAACAATGGGACAAATACAATTTATAGCCCAATCCAAGGTCATGTATGAATTTGGGAATATTGACAAAGTCATCTAAACTATGGTAAATTGCAATAGCCAGTTTTGGTTTAAATTTTTTTATTACATTCATTGCCCCTTTTAATGCGGCTGGTTCCGCTCCTTCAATATCCATTTTTATGAAATTGACTTTATTAATATTAAGTCTATTCACCAAATCATCTATTGAAATGGATTCTACCTTTCCGTCATATTTTTCATCCCCATTCATAAAAACTCGACTTCCAGGACCGTTGTCAATATAAAACATTGTTCTATCAGACGTCTCCCAAACCGGATGTTTGATTACAGTTATTCTTTGTTCCAAATTTGGATTTAGAGCAATGTTCTTGGTCATTATTTCAAGGTTACTCGGGATGAATTCATAAGTAAATACTCTGCCAGAGTTTCCAACTTCATTCGCAAAATATAAAGCCGTATCTCCCCAGCACCCACCTGCATCAATAACAAAATCTCCTTTCTCAGCTTTAATGTATTTAAAGTTATGACCGTATTCATATTGTTTAAAAATAAAATCAATATAGGCTCCCATAGGAAGGAAATACAGTTGAATGGGTATACCTTTCTTATTGAGATTTACTAATGGTAATTCCCAATTAAAAAAACTTGCCTTGATGAAAGTATTTTTATCAGTCAATTCTTCAATCTCTTTGATTCCTGCCCAAAATTCGGGCGTGTTTAAAGGCAATTTTACTTTTGTAAATCCCAAAACGCGAAATGCTAAAATTTTGACCAACAAAATCTTAGATTCCTCATTTGATAGAAGATCATAAAGATCTTCTAAGTCGCTTAAATAAGGATCTATAATCCCTATTTTTTCGCCTATATATTTAATTACATCTTCCTTTTTTGTTATTTCATATCCACGATTATTGAAAATCTTTTCTAGTTTTTTTCGAATCTTCCCTTTTATTGTCAAAGGGATCACAGCTATTTCCCCAAAACGTATTTCATCATAATTATCAATATAGGAAAAACTATTTCTAGAATCAACAAGCAATTCTTCTATCAATTTACTATAAAAATTCATTTAAAAAGCTTTTTAAGATCATGAAGGACGACACGATTGCTTAAATTCTAGGATAAAAATATGAAATCTAGTTTTGGTCGTATGTACCCTGGCCATTTCCCATGCCAGCTCGAACCTGAACGATCCTCATTTACTTCAAAGGACACGATATTTTCAAAAAAATAAATAGGGTAAGAAGAATCACCAACAATCATTAGTGAAATATTATAAGTATCATCATTTAAGAAATTGGAAGGTATCGCACAGGTAGCCTTATGCAAACCTATAGGAAGAATTTTGGCAACGGTTCCGTTTGCAAATACACATTCTCCGGCAAAATTATTAAAGAAAATTGTGAGGTTGATGGTTTTATTGCTTTCAAAATTCCAAAATTCAATATCAATATTAATTTTTTTCTTGACTGTAATCGGTTCTTCAGGATAATCAAGTTCAGGACGAATTTCAATCCTCTTCAGTTTTGCTACTTCATTGCCAGGCGCAATTTTCGGATTTTCGAACGATTGTATCATCCCACCATTCATATGATTATATAGATAATTATTTATGACACTATTGCTATCGCCAATTTCCGTAATGAGTCCATTGCCCAGACTAATCACTGTAGTACATAAGCTCTTTATTGCTGTCATGTTGTGACTTACAAACAAAACCGTTCTTCCTTGTTTATCACTGACATCCTTCATTTTACCAAGGCACTTTTTTTGAAACTCCGCATCACCTACTGCAAGCACTTCATCGACAATTAAAATTTCCGGTTCCAAATGTGCAGCAACGCCAAATGCCAAACGTACATACATTCCTGATGAATAACGCTTAACCGGGGTGTCAATATATCTTTGCACACCTGCGAAATCTACGATCTCATCAAACTTATTTTTTATTTCGCGTTTTGTCATACCCAGTATTGCGCCATTCAAAAAAATGTTATCCCTGCCTGTCAGCTCTGGATGGAAACCAGTTCCTACCTCAAGTAAACTCGCTACGCGTCCTTTAATCTTAATACTGCCAATAGTTGGAACAGTGGTGCGACTTAATATTTTCAACAGTGTTGATTTGCCCGCACCGTTCCGGCCAATGATCCCTAAAGCTTCCCCGCGTTTTACCTCAAAGTTGATATCCCTTAAAGCCCAAACATATTCACTGTCTGTTTTTTTGGTACGGTCATTTTCTTCACCAATTTTCAAATACGGATTTTCCTTGCCACGCACTTTATAAAACCATTTATTAACATCATGCATTAATGTGCCGGTGCTCACCTCACCTAAACGATACTGTTTAGAAATATTTTCAACTTTAATTACTGTGTCGGGCATTTAAAAAATTAAACGGTATCCATAAAAGATCTTTCCACCTTACTGAAAATAAGCAAGCCGATGAATAGAGAAGAAAACATAAAAATTATGCTGTACAGGATTCCTCCTGTTTGGATGGAACCTTTGTGAAATAAAATGAATCTAAATGCCTCTACCAGGGAACTCAATGGATTTGCTTCAATAATGAATTTAAATTTGCTCTTTGCAAGATAAGAGATCGGGTAGCCAACAGGTGTCACATAAAGAAGCAACTGAACAATAAAGGTCATCAAAATCGTAAAATCCCTGTATTTTGTCGTAAGTGATGAAACAATAATTCCCAAACCCAAACCGATGCCCGCCATAATCACTAGTAATAACGGAATGAAAAACCATAAAAAACTTATTTGAATTGGAAATCCATGAAACTGATACCATATCATTACCGCTAACAATAATCCAAACTGAATGCCAAATCGATAAATGTTTGATAGCACCACCGAAAGTGGAATAATAAGACGCGGAAAATAAACTTTTCCAAAAATAGCTGCATTAACAACAAAAGTGTTGGAAGTGCTGGTAAGACAAACAGAAAAATAATTCCACATGGTAATGCCACTCATATAAAACAGTACCGGCTGAATGCCGTCCGTAGGAATATTTGCAATTTTCCCAAAGATGAGTAAGAAAATCGCAGTTGTTAGAATGGGTTGAATTAGATGCCATAAAGGACCAAGAATGGTTTGTTTATACTGGGCTTTAAAATCTCTTTTTACAAAAAGAACCAGCAGATCACGGTAGCGCCAAAGGTCCTTTAGGTTTAAATCGAAAAGAGAGCTTTTGGGAGTAATCACCAGGTCCCAATTTCCTTTTATTTTTTCTTTTGTCATTTCAATAAGCGGCAAAATTCTTTTTACAGAATACCCATGTGAAGATTAAAAATAGAAAGACAGGTTATGTGGAGATTGTGACCAGTTTTAAATTTTTCTAAACCATTTTCTGGCCTTTTTGAAAATATTTGACCCTCTTTTTCTGGAGGCATCATCTTCAAAATACCCCGCACCATAACCATAGCCGTACCCATATCCGTATCCATACCCATATCCACCATAGTATCCGCCATAGTAGCCACCTGCAGCACCAACATCGTTTATAATAATGGAAATCGAATTCAGTTTATTTTCGGTATACAGTTCTTCCACCAAACGCAGGTGCTTTTTAAACGTGTGCTCCTGTCTTACAATATACAATGTGCAATCTGCAAATTGACCAAGATTGATGGCATCACTTACCAAACCAACAGGGGCCGTGTCCATAATGATTATCTCAAAATGTTTTTTTACTTCAGTGATCAATTCTTTAAGTTTATTGTCGAGTAATAATTCTGCGGGATTTGGTGGGATTGGGCCGCAGGGAATTACAAACAGGTTATCAAATCCGTCAACTTTTAATAGGAGATCTTCAAATTTCACATTGCCAATAATATAATTGGTGATTCCCATTTTTCTTTTCAGGTCAAGTCCCGTTGCTATTTTAGGTTTGCGGATATCAAACTCCATGATAACAGTCTTTTTTCCCGCAAGGGCCATCACTGCGCCCATATTTGTACTGATGAATGATTTCCCCTCCCCGCTAAATGAAGACGTGACCATTATTACCGGGTTTTCTTTTTTTGCAATAATATATTGAAGGTTGCTCCGGACGATCCTGAATTGTTCAGCAATAAATCGCCTGCTGTTTTTTTTCACAACCAGGTTGGTTGGTTCTGAAGAATGCCCAATCTCCCCTAAAATCGGTGCGTTGGTATATTTTTCTATATCGCCTCGACCGGATACCTTATCCCGCAATAGTTCGAGCACTATGATAATGGCAAGTGGTATCATTATTCCAAAAAGAACTGAAAGTGTATAAATGCTTTTTTTATCGGGCTTAACCGGATTGGAGGAACCCTTGGCTGGTTCAACCACCTTTGAATTGGAAACCGTTGCTGCAGAGGACATACTGCTTTCAAATTTCTTTTGAAGCAAAAATGTATATAACTCTTCTAATATTTTTTGTCGCCTTTGTATATTGATTAATCCCATGGATTTTCCGGGCATGGACTGTATTTTTCCACTAGTTTCCTTGTCTTTTTTAACCATGCTGCTTAAAATGAGCGTACTTGCCTCTTTTTCCTTTTGCAGCACCTCAAGAATATCGTGCCTGGTCTTTGAAAGAGCCACATCACTGTTTGTTATTAATGGATTCGCTTCCTTGGTTGTCTTAAGATGGGCCTCACGCTCTGTTTGTAAAGAGTTGTATTCAGTTACAAGCTTTAAGAGAACGGGCTCTTCTATACCGAGGCTTAAAGGAACCATTTTGTACCTGTTTTCTTCATTATTTATATAATTTGTCAGCAATTCTATCAGTTTAAGTTTTACTTCTACTGCATCCATGCTTTTAGCAGCTTCTGCAGAAAGGTCAAAGTAGTTTTTGGCTTGTGACTGAATGTCAAAAACATTATTTTTTACCATATAACCTTTCAGTGAATTTTCTGACCCATTGAGCTGAACCTCCAAAGTATCTAGGCTGTTTTGAATAAAGTCAAATGTATTATTTAAGGTTCTGTTCTTTTCTTCGACAACCAAAGTATCATAAACCATCATGAGCATATTTAGTACATCCTTGCTCAGATTTTTGCTTGCGCCACTATGCGATAGAAAAAGTATATTGGACTGATCATTATCCTGCTTTAAGGTAAGTCCGCTAAGAATCCCTGATGCTACGGATATTGCCGGTTGCCAGCTAAGAATAAATCTGCGGTCGGGAGGGTAATCATGCAGGTCGTTTGTTTTGTCACGATTCAGGATACATGTATTACCATTAATTGAAAAGATTTGCCCGAATTGCAAAGGCTTTCCATTTGGTTCGATGATAAATTGATTGTCGTTAACTATCTTAATCAGAAAACTAAATCCGCTTGATGAATCTGCAAGCTCAATTATTTTCATCTCGATGGGTGAAATAGGATAGAGTAATGTAGAGCGGATGCTTCCTTTTGAAAAATATTGAGTTTGCAAATTCAAATCTCTGACTACACGCTCCATCACGGGAGTGGATTTAAGAATTTGCATTTCGTCTTCCATATTAACGCTTTGCTGTCCCATGAACATTTCGTTAAAACGGGTATCACTTTGCGGGTTTCCTCCCCGATCGCTTTTTATCAAAAAAGAAGCCTGCATATCAAAAATGGGATCGGTATACCGGATCCTTAAAAAGGCAATTACCAAGGAAATGGCCACACAGATCAATATCCAGGGGAGATATTTTAAGTATTTAAGAATGAAATCCCTGGGACCTAAGGATAATAAGCCCTCTTTAACTAATAAATTATTTGATGAAACACCGTTTGTAGCCTCAATCATAAACTGGAATTATTTCAATATGCTGTATATAAGCGCTACGGTAGAGACAATTGCCGTTGCTATACTTATATTACGCAAGGTAACTACATCGTTTGCGATGGATTTCTTTTTGTTTTGTTCGATATAGACGATATCGTTTTGCTGCAAATAAAAATAGGGCGAATTTATGACTTCTGGTTTAGTCAGGTCTATCCTGCCAAATTCTCTTACGCCATTATTTTCTCTTATTATTGAGACATTTTCCCTGCGTCCATATAAAGTGATATCGCCAGACAACGCTAAAGCCTCAAATATATTTATCCGATCGCTAGGTATGCTGTATAAAGCAGGTCTGGCAATTTCTCCAAGCATCGTAAACCTGAAATTTAAAAACCTCACTGTGCAATATGGATTATTGAGATAGTGACTTAGTTTTGCGACCAGCGTATCCTTAAGCTGGCTTCTTGTTAAACCTTCAACATGCAGTTTGTTTAATATTTGATATTCAATATTACCATTTTCATCCACAAGATATCCTGGAGTTGTTGGTGAATTGCCCAAATTGGCTTGAGTCACTTCAGCATTTACTGAACTGCCGGAAGTTGTTGTTGAACTTGCATTTGCGATTAATGGTTGATTAAATATTTTCGTTGCTTCGGGATCATCACTATATACTATGATGTTTAACAAATCTCCTTTTTGAATGATGGGCTCCACAATTCTTACCTGGCTGAGCTGTGCAGTATCAAACTGGCCTTGCATATATACATATGGCCTTGTAGTACCACATGAGCTTAGCATAACCGTTAGAATCATCAATAACGGCAGAAAAACTCCTGTTAATTTTCTGCTTAGAAGAAGTAAACGCATTCTTTATAATAATTAGCTCTTCAAAACTACTATTTTTAAACTATAGCTATATTCGATTTGTCTATGACGGCAACCAGGGAGTAACCTATACTTTCAATGATAACCTGCACTTTATTACTCAGCACTTTTGTTATTGTGGCTTCGTTGTCCATAAATATCCCCTGCTGAATCCTTATTTTCATGTCTGACTTTAAAGAGACTGGCTGTGCAATTACGTGTTCATATTCGTTGAGAAACTTCTTTATGATGTCAATTTCCTTATCTTTTACCACGGCCGGCTTTCCCTGCCAATATACAAAGTTCACCACTCCATTGGTCATGCGTACTTTTGTTTTTTCTTCTTCAGAGACCCGTACAAAAATGTATGATTTAAAAAGAGGCTCTTCCACCACTTTTATTCTGTCGCTCCATTTTTTCCTTACTTTGTTTACCGGGCAGTAGTTTTCCAAGCCTTTTTCGTCAAAAAGTTTGTGTACTTTTTTTTCCCATCTCGGTTTTGTGTACACCGCATACCATTTTTTTTCTGTGCTCAATAAGTTTATTTATCTTTTTTAATAAACAATTCTTTTGCAGAGCTTCGCCACCTCAGTCACACCATATTTTTAAAAAATGACGGAGCATACACTTCATCCTTGTCTTTACCTACAACTAAAAAAGGTATAAGCAAGAGTTCTCCTGAACTGCTTCTTATACCCTTCCATAATTTAACCTATAACAATAATTTCCGCAACTTCTTCACTGTAATTTTAAGATTTTCCCGATAACTTCGATTTCATGGATATAACGTTAAAGCTACTATTCAATTGCGCCTAATTACAGAACACATTTGTACATTTATTGCGGTGCAAATATAGTGGATTTTAGCATGCAAATTTTTTTGGCAGATAATGAAAATCACCGTTTTCGCTCAGTTATTTGATCCAAAAAATGCAGATGAATCCGGATTATTATATAGCGGATAAATAAATCCAGCTTCGAATTCCGGGATACAGCCTCATTTTTTTCAAAAAAAATTCGACTAAGCAATTTAATCATGGCGTGGGTACATAAATGTGGATACTTCCATTTCAAATGTGCAATAACTGTGCACATTAATAATCTGGTTACAATTAGGTAACCATTCGTTCATTTTGTGGTAAACTTCGCTTCATTTTATGCTGATAGCTTCGCTACATTATTTATCCAAATCAATTATCATCATTTAGGAAAAATAATTTTGCTTTTTTAATAACATGATTGACCGCCATAGGAAAGTTTTAGAGCTATTTGACCTTTGGACTGATTTTTAAGAAAAGTATTGTTTTATCGTTACCAAAATTATTTAACCTGTAAAAAATCACTGTTTATGAGATTTCCCATTAATCGCCTCCGATTAATTGTAAGTTTGCTATTCCTGGCATTATTACAATTCAGCAGCAGCTATGCACAAAAGACAATTACCGGTCAGGTGCTCTCAAAGTCTGATCAGACGCCAATTCCAGGAGCTACCGTTTTACTTAAAGGAACAAAAGTTGGTACATCGACCACCATTGACGGGCATTTTGCGATCAAGGCAAAACAGGGGGATGTATTGATTATTAGTGGAGTCGGTATAACCTGGCAAGAGATTACCATTGGTGAGTTTAATCCCATAGAAGTAAGCGTTACGGCTGATGAAAAAAACTTAAATGAGGTAGTAGTAACGGCAACCGGTATCAAAAAGGAAGCGAAACGATTGGGCTACGCGCTTCAGACCGTTGATGCTTCCGCATTTACAAAAGCAAGGGAAGCTGATCCCGTTAATTCGCTCAAGGGGAATGTAGCCGGACTTGAAATAAACATCAATTCTGAAATAGGTCATCCTGCCGACGTGATTATGCGTGGCGAGAATGATCCCCTTAATCGCCCGCTCTTTGTGGTAGATGGTGTTGCCATCAGTTCTGATACCTATAATATCAATGCTGATGATATCGAGACCTTTACGGTATTGAAAGGGCCAAACGCGGCTGCCCTTTACGGTTTCCAGGGAAAAAACGGCGCCATCATCATCTCTACTAAAAAAGGCACGAAAAACCGAAGGGGATTTTCTATAGACTTCAATTCAAGCACACAGATCAACCACGGCTTTATCGCGTTGCCAAAATACCAGGATTTATACGGTCCCGGCGATAATGGCAAATATGCTTTCGGTGGCGGCGGCTCCAGTCCTGCTTCCTATTTTGGTAGTGGTGCCATAGGTGTTGGCGTAAATGACTATGACTATGATGTCTGGGGACCGCAATTCAGGGGACAGCTCTTACCCCAATACGATGGAGTCTATGACCCAACGCAAACATATACAACCACTTTTGCAGATGGCAGTACTTATAGCGGGCACGTTGCCCCAACCCCCTTTGTAGCCAGGGGAAAAGATAATCTGAAAAAATTCATACAATCAGGACTTCTCCAGTCCAATAGTATTTCAGTGAGTTCCTCAACAGAAAAAACAGATATCAGGCTTTCTCTCGGTAATACTTATCAAAGAGGGATTGTTCCAAACACGGAACTTAATAACGGAAATTTTACTGCAAGCGTAGTAGAAAGATTTAGCAAGAATTGGACATTGACCAGTTACATCAACTATAGCAGGCAATCAAGTCCGAATGTGCCGGATGTTCAATACGGACCAAACAGCATCATTTATAATATCATCATCTGGGGTGGGGCCGACTGGAGCGTTAAAGATCCCAATATCAGAAATTACTGGCAACCTGGAAAAGTGGGCATTCAACAAAATTATGAGGAGTATTACCGGTACAACAACCCATGGTTTATGTCTTACGAGTGGCTCAGGGGACATTACCAGAATAATGTATACGGCTATATATCATTGAATTACAAGATAAATGACAATTTTGATCTGCAGTTTAGACCAAGTGCCTCAACCTATGACATGTTCAACTCCGAAAAAATGCCTTATTCTGCGGATGTTTATGGAAGACCGCTTCACCAGGGTGACTACCGTGAAGACAGGAGATCACTCTTCGAATCAAATCAGGAAGTGCAGGCAAGATATCATAAGAGCAACATTTTAGGGAATTTGGATTTGCAGGTATTGGGCGGAGCAAATGCAAGAAGCTTTAGCTTCAATTCAAATTATGAGACCACCAATTATTTGAATGTTCCTGGTATTTATGCTTTTTCGAATTCGTTGAACCCGGTGCAGGGAACAAGTTTTCGGTCCAATATGCTTGTCCTTAGCGCCTATTATTCGGTTGATTTGGGATTCAAATCATACCTGATCGCCAATGTTACGGGGCGAGTCGACAAATCGTCTTCATTGCCGGCAAACACCAATAGCTATTTTTATCCCTCTTTTAATTTTGCCACGGTGGTTTCGGATTATGTAAAACTCCCCGAAACAATATCATTTCTTAAATTGAAGGCTTCTTATGCAGAAAGCAAGGATGGAGGAACGCAACCATTGTTCAACACTAATTTAGCAACGGTCCCTGCCTCAAATCAATATGGATACAGCTGGAGTTCACCCTATGGCGGACCTATTCCCTCTTATCCGTTTTCATCAACGTACTCTTTAACACCAACCTATAGTGGCCAAAGCAGTGCAGTATATACGGATCAAACCGTCAACCCGCACATCACCACACAAGATAGAAAAGCGACGGAATTTGGAGCCGATATCCGTTTCCTCAGTAACAGGTTAGGCCTGGACGTAACACATTATCATTATAAAAATACCGGTCTTGTCTATCAGGGGACGACGGATGCCTCGGGTTATTCATCATATTTCACAGACGGGAATGTCTATACCAATGATGGTTGGGAAGTTGTGCTTAACGGCCGCGCAATCTCAAATCCAAATGGCTTAAACTGGACGGTGACTGTTAACTATTTCACCTATATCAGGAAATGGGTAAATTATGCCAACCCGGATCATTGGGAATACAATGGTAAACGGATCGATTTGGTATATGGTGACGGCATGGTAAGGGCTCCGGATGGCAAATTGGTAATAGATCCTACTTCCGGTGTATATGATCGTTATTCCGATTTGAGCGGGACGGCCAGAAAAATATATGGTCATTCAGATCCGGACTGGCAGTGGGGTGTGATCAATACTTTTAGCTACAAGAATATTTCATTGCATTTTCAATTCGACGGCGTAGTGGGCGGAGTGATAGAAGATTATGTAAGGTTAAAAACGCTCCAGGGGGGACGCCATATAGAAGCGGCGGAAGGCGCGCTGGGCGCGGCCAGACCTATGGACGAAGCGAATATACCGGCATATACGGGCGACGGGGTAAATCTCACAGGTGCCCCGATACAGCTTGACCCCGTTACCGGCCAGATTACCAATTTTAAGGATTTGACCGAACAAAAAAATACCACCAAAAGCCTGGTGCAGCCATTTGTTTATAATGCTGCTTCCAATCCGGATTTGAATATGATCAACAAGACTTATGTTAAGTTAAGAGAAGTCACGATCACCTACAAATTACCGGATAATGTATTCGGGAAAAAATCATTTGTACAGGCTGCAACTGTTTCATTTGTCGGAAGAAACTTGTTATACTTCTTCCCCAATCGTTACAAAGACTTAGATGTTGATCAGTATACACAGGATAGTGGTTCGGGGCTTCAAACGCCAACCACCCGCAATTATGGGTTTAATCTAAATCTTTCTTTCTAATTCTTAAACTAAGAAAAAATGAAACATTTCAAATATTTAGGCTTAATAATGATAAGCGTTTTGGTCTTGAATGCATGCAATAAAAAGATAGAATCATACCAGGCAAACCCCAATTCGCCCACCAGCGTTCCGCCGGACCTGATTTTGGGAACCGTGCTGACGGATATGTCGGGTACCGGAAGCGCCGGAAATTTAGGGGGCATTAATTCCTGGGGTGAAGTTGCTCAGTGGGACCAATACCATTGCCAGAATTACAACTACTACGGAAATAATATCTATTCCTGGGGGAGCGGTTCTTTTGATCCATACCTGGTCCTGAAGAATGTAGTGCAAATGCAAAAAGAAGTGACTTCCAGAGGGGGGGCCGCCCTAAACCCCTACGAAGCGGTTGGTAAGTTTATCCAGGCTTATTATTATTACAACCTCACCTCGATGTTTGGTGATGTTCCTCAGGCAGAGGCGGTAGCGACACCCATAAACGCTACCCCCGCTTATACGCCCCAGGAGCAGGTCTATGCTTATGTGCTCAATGTACTGGATTCTGCAAATGCTGATCTGGCTTCGCTTATTGCCGCCAATGATAATTCACTCTCGCCATCCCAGGATATTTATTTTGGAGGTGATCTAACCAAATGGCAAAAAGCAGTGAATTCTTTTAAGTTGAGGGTCTTGGTGAGTTTGAGCAATAAAGCTGCAGATGCGACATTGAACGTTCCTGCCCAATTCGCTGCTATTTTCAATAGCCCCACGACATACCCGATTTTCACCAGTCAGGCCGACGACCTTGCATTTCTTTATAACCCGGGTGGTACGGCTACCTATAGCACCTACCCTTTTAATCCAAGTAATTTTGGTTCAATTGCCGCACGCTTTAATATGGCATTTACCTATGTAAATGCGCTGACAAGCTTAAACGATGCGCGTGTTTTTGTCACCTGCGAACCGGCATGGTCATTGGTCGGAAGCGACACCGCCCACCCCGCCCAGTTCCAATATTTTATAGGAGCATCTACGGGAGAAGCACTTGGGACCATGTATGCCAATGCCAGTGCCAACGACTATTCATTTATCAACCGGAACCGGTATTATTCAAATTTTACCGGCGAGCCGGACGTGCTGGTGGGGTACAAGGAAATGTGCTTCAATATCGCCGAGGGAATCACAAGGGGTTGGGCGACGGGAAATGCTGAGAGTTACTACAAAGCCGGAATAGGAGCGTCCATGGCTTTTTATGGCATTGACACCACACAAGCAGGTTTTACGGCCTATTTTCTCCCTCCCGGGGCAAATTCGGTGACCCAGGTTGCTCCCTATCCGGTGAGCTTTAATTTTGGTACTTATTATGCCCAGCCATCTGTAAAACTTTCAGCCATACAAGACACGGCAATTAAGCAAATTGTTCTGCAGAAATATATCACCTGCTTTCAAAATTCAGGTTACGAGGGATATTTTAATTGGCGCAGAACCGGGGTTCCCGTATTTCAGGGTGGAAGTGGTATAGGGAATAATGGCATTATACCTTTAAGATGGGCATATCCTTCGACCGAACAAACTCAAAATAAAGCAAATTGGAGCGCTGCTTTAAGTAATCAAAGCTTTAGCGCCGATGATATCAATCAGACCATGTGGCTATTAAAATAATTCTTGTATTGTCTTTGCTTTAGTTATTTATGCAGTTAGTTTCATTTATACCCAGGCGAAACTTATCTTGAGTTTCGCCTTTTTTATTAAGGAAATCATTTATAATTTTCGGTATGAAATATCTTATTCTTTCCTTACTTATTTTGCAGGTTTTTTCTGCGTCAGCCCAGTCATCGCATAAAACGGAAAACATTATTATCGTGACCCTCGATGGCATGCGCTGGCAGGAGGTTTTTGGCGGAATCGATTCTGCCTTGATGATGAATAAGAAATATACGCACGATTCTGCAGGCGCCGCAAAATACTGGAGCAATAATATTCTGGATAGAAGAAAAAAACTGTTCCCTTTTTTCTGGAACACCATTGCCGCACAAGGTCAGTTGTATGGGAACAGAAATATCGGGAGCAATGTTGACAATGCCAATCCGTATAAATTTTCCTACCCGGGGTACAACGAGATATTTACGGGTTATCCTGACTCCGCAGTAAATTCAAACGATAAGATTTATAACAAGAACACCAACGTTCTTGAATTCATCAACCAACAAAAAAAGTATAAAGGAAAAATTGCGGCCTTCGCTACCTGGGATGCCTATCCATATATTCTTAATTCCCCCAGGAGCGGTATTTATGTAAATGCAGATTATGACACATTGAATTTCAAGAATAACAATTTAGCACTCATCAACGATATTCAGTTTCTTGATCCGCGGAACACGGGCGAAAGGTTGGACGTGCTCACCTATATTGCCGGCAGAGAATACCTGAAAGCGTACAAACCAAAGATTTTGTACATCGCCTTTGATGAAACGGATGACTATGCGCATGCGGGTCAATACGATCACTATCTTAACAGCGCACATGCAGAAGATGCAATGATTGCTGATTTATGGAATTTAATTCAGTCAATGCCCGAATACAAAAACAAAACAACACTGATCGTAACCTGCGATCACGGGCGTGGTGATAAAATAAAAGATCAATGGAAAGATCATGGTGAGCGTGTTGAAGATGCTGGTCATATCTGGATCGCAATTCTCGGTCCGGACACTCCTCCTTTTGGTGAAGTGAAGCCTCAATCGACTTTATACCAAAAACAAATCGCGCCAACGATTGCTGCATTGCTTGGACTGCATTTTGTTCCCGATCATGGAACGGCCGAACCCATTTCAACTGTTTTTCAATAAATATTTTATATGAATAAAGAAAACCCCCAGCAAATTACCGATGAGATAATGAGTTATTATCAGCAGCATGGTGGCGAAGAATATGCCGGTGAAAGAGTTACGCAGTTGGAGCACATGGTACAGGCAGCCCAGTTGGCAGAAGAACAGGGTTATGATGAGGATGTGGTGTTGGCTGCTTTTTTACATGATATAGGGCATATCTGTGAAACGGGTCATGGTGACAATGAAATGAATGGATTGGGAATAAAGGATCACGAAGAAATAGGGGCTGAATATTTAAAGGAAAGGGGATTTTCAAAAAAGATAGTAAGACTGGTTCAATCGCATGTAGAAGCAAAAAGATACCTTACGTTCAAATACCCCGAATACTATGACCGGCTTTCTGATGCGAGTAAAAAAACGCTCGAATACCAGGGTGGAAAAATGTATGAAGAGGAAGCAGCAGCATTTGAACAATATCCGTTATTTGACCTTATTATCAAAATGCGCAGGTGGGATGAGGAAGCAAAAATCGAACACAAACCTTTGCCGGATTTATCGCGCTATAGAAATATGATCCTTCATCACCTGGAATCACAAAAAAATTGATGATCGTGAACGGTCTGGTGAAAGGTGAATTTTACGAATTGCATTTTCGCTGTTAAATATTAAACACTGTTTGTGAGCACACCTGTTGCAGTTAGCCAAAAGCGAAGCCAGCCATTGGTCGCATTATATGCTGCCATCATCACTTTTCTTACTTACGCGACCGTATATGGTTTTAGAAAAGGATTTACTGTATGCACTTTCGACGGAATAAGCTATGCAGGCATTAGTTATAAAACCTGGCTCGTAGTAACGCAGGTCGTTGGTTACATGCTGAGCAAATTTTATGGCATTCGTTTTATTGCTGAATTAAAACGTTTCGGCAGGGGCAAATTAATTCTGTTGTTGACCGGAGTTTCCTGGTCAGGTTTACTGTTGTTTGCGCTGGTACCCGCACCTTACAACATTATTTTCATGTTCCTGAACGGATTTCCTCTTGGAATGATCTGGGGTGTTGTTTTTTCTTACGTAGAGGGAAGAAAAGCAACCGATTTTATTGGTGCCGCCTTGGCCGTGAGTTTTATTTTTTCGTCAGGGTTTGTCAAGACAATAGCAAAGACGTTAGAAATAAATTTTCACTTAAATGAATTATGGGTGCCTTTTGTCACCGGTCTTGCTTTCGCAATACCACTAGTTCTTTTTGTCTACTTACTCGAAAAAATTCCGCCGCCATCAGAAGAAGACATTGAATTAAGAAGCAATCGCGTGCCAATGACAAAAGAAAAAAGAAAAGAATTTGTGCGGATGTTCTTTTCGGGATTGGTAACGGTCGTGATCATTTATGTTTTCTCTACCATTTTTCGGGACATACGCGATAATTTTATGGCTGACATGTGGAAGGAAATGGGTTTCAATAACGATCCTTCCTTGTTCACAAAAACCGAAACACCAACGACGCTCATTATTTTAATGATCATCGGCAGCATGGTGCTGATCCGCAATAATTTTAAAGCGCTTATGTATTCTCACTATTTTATATTGCTTGGTTTTGTGATCAGTGGCGTCAGCAGTTATATGTTCATACAAAATCAGCTTTCGCCAATTTGGTGGATGACATTGGTTGGTCTTGGTCTGTACATGACCTACATTCCATTCAATTGTATTTTTTTTGAAAGATTGATCGCCACATTTAAATTTCCGGGAAATGTGGGTTTTTTAATTTATGTGGCAGATGCCTTTGGTTACCTGGGGAGTGTCGGCGTATTGATAACAAAGGAAATCCTGCACGTCAAATTAAGATGGACAAGTTTTTATTCTTATGGAGTTGCCTTTTTATCTATCGTTGGCGTTTTGGGAACAATTGTTTCTCTCGTTTATTTTTCTACAAAATATAAAAAAGAAAAAGCTGCTATATGGACAAGCGAACAGCTATTGTTGTAGGGGCAGGTATTGTCGGTCTTGCCACTGCGCGCGCGCTTGCGCAAAAAGGATTCTCTGTACAAATATTTGAACGCACCCATCAGGCAGTCGGCGCATCCATCAGAAATTTCGGAATGATCTGGCCAATTGGTCAGCCCGGGGGGAAATTATATAATCGGGCAATACGCAGCAGGAATATATGGAAAGAAATCGGCGACCAAAGCAATATCTCCTATAACAATTGCGGTAGCCTGCATGTGGCCTATCACCAGGACGAATGGCAGGTATTGCAGGAATTGTATGAATCTTTTAGAAAAGAAGGGAGGGATGTCAGCCTGCTTGATAAAGATCAGATCGCAAAAAGATCAGAAGCCGTTGTCCAAAAAGATTTGCTCGGCGGATTATTTAGTCATGATGAATTAATTATTGATCCGCGGCAGGCAATACATTCATTGCCTGAGTATTTATCTGAAAAATTCGGAATCGAATTTAATTGGGGGAAATGTGTTACCAGGATAGCTGATCAGACTGCCTATGTGGGTAAAGAAAGCTATAAAGCAGATCTAATACTGATCTGCAGCGGTGCGGATTTTGAAACATTGTATCCTGAAGAGTTTGCAAAATTCCCTTTTACCAAGTGCAAACTGCAAATGCTGCGCTTTGCTGCACAACCGGAAAACTGGTCTATTGGTCCTGCATTGTGCGGCGGTCTGTCCCTGGTTCATTACAAGAGTTTTACTGCAGCTTCTTCCCTGCCGGTTTTGAAAAAAAGATATGAAGATGAATTATCTGAATATTTAAAGTGGGGGATCCATGTGATGGTGTCGCAGAATGCGCAAGGTGAATTAACCGTTGGCGATTCGCATGAATATGCAATGACGCACGATCCCTTCGATAAGGATTTTATTAATAAAATGATCCTTAATTATTTAAAAAAGTTTGCACAGTTTAAAGACTGGACCCTGTTAGAAACCTGGAATGGTGTTTATCCAAAACTAACTGATGGCGGAAACGATTTATTGTTTTCTCCTGATCCGGGCGTGCATTTGATTAATGGTGTCGGGGGAGCGGGAATGACCTTATCTTTTGGCCTTGCTGAAGAGTTGATGGAACAATTTTAAAAATGAGGGGGAAGGATTGCCATAGGCAAATGGCTGTGTTTGCTGCACGACCCTTGTGGTACAGGTTGTTCCCTTTTGCCTTACCCTTTTGTTAACTTCCTGCTCCTAAAAAGTTTTGTAGCTTTAATTTTTAGAAAGAAAAACTTTTTCCATGGGTGTCTTTCTCAGCATTTTCAGAACAATTATTTTATTTGGTGCGATACAGGGATTTATCATCAGCAGTTTGCTTATTTTTAGTAAAAAAAACAAGCGCCCCAATCGCATATTGGCTTGTTTAATTGTTCTCATATCGTTGGCTTGTTTTAATCTTTATGCAGAATATAAAAACTGGTTTGGTTCGGATATTTTAAGGGTTATCGCTCAATTTATTCCGCTAATTATGGTGATGCCCATTGGTCCGTTAATCCTTTTTTATGTAAAATCTTCGCTCGATCCGAATTTCAGGATCCGTGCAAAACAACGCATTCAATTCTTACCGGTCATCATTGATATGGTTCCACAGCTTACTGCAATCCTATTTGTGGTTGGTGTGATCACCGGATTGCTAAAAAATAACCCCAGACCCTGGGGAAATTTTATCGATACTTACAATGTATACGCTGATATTCCAAGATGGATATCAGCATCATTTTATTTGTGGCTTTCAGCAAGATATGTTTCAGCCCTCAAGAAACAATACCACGGGAACCTGAATGGCTTAACGGCAAGTTTTGGGTGGATAAAGGAATTTATTCGCATATTTATGATTTTCCAGGCAATCTGGATTCTGTATCTCATTCCATATGTTATTCCGAAATACACCGACGCAATACTGGATACGGTTGACTGGTATCCTGTCTACATTCCGCTTGCGATATTGGTTTATTGGCTTGGTATAAAAGGCTACGTCATATCTCAACAACAGGCTGTCAAAAAAATCACGGTTACTAATTCGTCATTAAGCGTTACAATTGTCCAGGAAACCGTTTTTTTATTACACAAAGCAATGCAATCAGATAAACTATACCTCAACCCAAATCTTACACTTGCTTTGGTTTCAGAAAATACCAGCATCCCGCAAAAAACAATCTCCGCCGTTCTGAATCAGCACCTGCATAAAAGTTTTAATGAATTTATTAATGAATACAGAATAGAAGCTTTTAAAGCAAAAATACAGGCTGCCGATATGAACCAATTCACCTTCGCCGGCATTGCATTTGAATGCGGATTCAATTCGCAGGCCACTTTTCAAAGAACGTTCAAACAAATTACCGGAATGTCACCATCGGCATTCAGGAATTCAGTGGTTCAAATGCATTAATCAACAGTCATTTCCCCCAAAACCGTGCTCATATCGCGATTTGAGCAGTGGTATTTTATTTTTTATGCTTTATTGAATCGATTTTTGCGATCATTGATCATCACAAAAAATCAGTTATGAAAACAGCTATCTTTATTCTCCTGGCATCAATGGCATCCGCCTCATCATTTGGGCAACTGCAGAATACAAGCTGGGTTGGAACAATTAAAGGCGACAATCCGCGAAACGCCATTTTGAGTTTTAAAAAAGATACGGTCATTCTTTATACCGTTTCCGATAGTGAGGTTGTTGAAAGAATGACCTATGAGATGGGCAGCTCATCATTCACGGTAAAAAAAATCGATGGTCAGAGTGATTGCGATAACACCACTCCCGGCAAATATGGATTTGTATTTAAAGATGGAAAAATGATAATAAAAATTATCAGTGATGCGTGTGGGGACAGGTCTTCAGCGCTGGATACCACAAAATGGAGAAAATGGAAAAATCATCCTGAAGTGAAAGTGGGCGAGAATGTTCTAAAACAATATGTCGGTACCTATGAGTTTGATCCCCAGCATCACCTGACCATTACATTGGAAAACAGCAGGTTGTATATTGAAGGACCAAACAATAATCTTCCCAAAACTCCATTATCCCCGGAAAGCAATACAAAGTTTTTTCTAAAAATTGCGGGTGTCGAAATCGATTTTATAAAAGATGCCAACGGGAAAGTCACCAAATTTGTTTCTCATGAAGAAGAGGACCACGACGTGAAAAAAATAAAGTAAGTAAGTTAATTGATAAGACTGCTTTTACAGGAAAGGCTGTATGGCGTGTATGACGGACCCCCTTTCCCCTATCCGACTTTTGCGTGAGGGCCAAAATCGCTATTACGTTTCTGGCTTATCCAATATTGAAACATAAAAATTCACTGCATCTTATGCTTTGCTGTCAAACATAAAAGGGTGGAGGCTTTTTGCCTGATGATGATGGATTTTTTTATTTTCCCAGGTATTCAGGAAGTGATTTCCCAATAATATAGGTCCATCCTGCTTCGAAATTTTTTCTTGCAAAATCCGGCACATCCGGAAAAGTTTCCAATCCTTCATGGGTTAATCTCAAACGCGTTTTACCCTTTTCATCAAACAATTCAAAAGCAACAAACGATTTTCCAGGATAACCATCATATCGCCAGCTGTATTTAAGCTTTTTATTTATTACCACTTCTTCTATTTTGCAGATATGCAGAAATATTCTGCCTTCATTTTCACCTGTAAATTGAAATTCAAAACCGACAACCGGCTTAAATTCGGCAATATCAAAATACCATTTCTTCATCGCCTCTTTATCGGTTAACGCTTTCCAAACTTTTTCAACCGCTGCGTCGTACACCCGCTCCATAACAAAAGCTTCATTCTGACTCATGATTTTTTGTTTTTGTTTGAAGAATTTAATTTTTTTAGTTTATTGAGCTTAATCGGGGCCATTTTTTCTTCCTGAAGAAAAATTTCGAGTGCATCTAATTTGTGCGGCATTGGTCCACCCACTGCGAGACCTGGTCAAATGATTTTAAATTAGCCTCACAATACCTTTCCCTGCCCTGCTGCCTGATTACAACAATACCACACTCGGTGAGTATTTTTATGTGTTTGGAAATGGCAGGTCGACTTATTTCAAATTTATCTGCGACCGCATTGAGACTCAATGATTGTTTTGAAATTATATTGATTATTTGCCTGCGCGTCGGATCTGCGATAGCCTGAAAAACATCCCTTCTCATGAATTGTTATTTATGTAACCAAACGGTTACAAATGTATGGGTAACCATTCAGTTACCCAAAAATTTGTTTTTTTAATAGCAAACGGGCAAATGCCATCATAACACATGATACCATTTGCCCGTTTTGCGAATTGCTTTACAATACCGGCAGAAAACAAATTGCTGAAAAAAGGTTTCAGCAACTAACCCTGCGACCTTCACATTTGCTTATTGTATTTTTCTACCATTTCAGCGTTCCCTTCCGTATCCGTTTTTACAGTCGTCCAAGTCGTTTCACCTTCCAGTTTTATGTAAAAATTTATGGTTTCATTTGTGGTCACTTCGGTCACTCCATAGATTTTGGCCGACGGGTATTTCTTTTTCAATTTCCATACAATGTTTATGGGAAGGTTTTCTTCAGTATAGTACCGCGTCGCTTCCAAAATATTTCCATCAAAATCGTAGTTCACGATGGTGCGAATTCCATTTTGCTGAAACTGCGCTACATATTTTTCCGCCGAAGATTGCCAGTTTACATTTTGCGCATTGGGAAACGTTTCTTTGAATGATTTCAATACTTTGTCATTTACAGTATTGGCAAATACTGAAATCGCCAGGCAGCATAGTCCCGCGCATAAAGCGCTGATAAGATATTTTTTCATGTCATTACTTTTTAATGGTAAAAAATTATACAATAAATGTATGGTGGGAATGCGCTGACGCCAAGCCAATATACGCGAGTGGCTGCATGCCTGCACTTATCAAACCGGATAAATTTTACCGGGAGACCTGAAGGGTGGAAAAATTAATCTGAAGCATGTAAAAACAAATACGAAGGTCTTCGGGGATCGTATTTTTTAATTTAAATTTTTTTGTTAAAGTTGAGTAGTGGAAAATTATCGCCCGAAAATCCGGCAAAAGATCATATTTCGCTGATCCATTTTTTAAAAGCAGCTGCGTTTTCCTGGCTAACAATTATTTCTTCATTGACCGGCAAAGTCAGTTCCACGCTTATTTTACTCCTTTCCAGCGGTTTAAATCTTTTAATAAAATTCGCGTTAATTATAAACTTTCTGTTTGCCCGGTAAAAATATTTTTTATCAAGATCTTCTTCCAGGTCGGTTAAATTATTTTTATCTGCGAGATATTTCCTGCTGTCCTTATCTACCAAAAAAATAAGTTTATGTTCTGTAAAAAAATAAGCCACGTCCTCAAGCTTCACCGTTTGAAATTCAAGTCCTTTTTTTACGATTATGCGTGATCGCTTTTTATCGTGATTATTCAGGTAATCGAATAGCGCAGAGTGATTATTTACAAAATAGGTTTGAAGGTTTTTGTATTTGCGGATCGCCGTTCTTAATTTATTTTGCGCAATGGGTTTTAATAAATAGTCGATGCTGTTATAATCAAATGCCTGGGTTAGATATTTGTCATAGGCTGTCGTAAATATTATAGGACAGGTAATGTTGCAGGCTTTGAAAATATTAAAAGACAGACCGTCCGACAATTGAATATCCATCAATATCAGGTCAGGTTGTTGATTGCTGTTTAGCCATTTTACGCTTTCATCGACACTGCTGCACGATGAAATATTTTGAATATTTTCATCTGCCTGTAATAATTCGTCGACTAAACTTTCAAAGGCAGGTTTTTCGTCTTCAATAATCAATACATTCATAACTAAAATTTTAAGATGGGCAACTTCACACTAAAGGTTCTGAAATTATTTTCGATAATGATGTTTCGTTTGGTGATCAGTTTATACCGGTTATCTAAGTTCGACAAACCAATACCGGATGTCGGCACGGCATAATTTTTTGGATTGATTGCGTTTTTCACAATCACATAATTTGATGAAACGGATACATTAATACCAAGTGGGATTTTATCATTAAAATCATTATGCTTGATGGCATTTTCCACGAGCGCCTGCATGGAGATCGGTGGTATTAAAAAATCTTCAGCGGCAAGATCATTGATTTCAATCATCATATTTACTGCCTCGCTGAACCGGATCTTAATAAGATAAAAGTAATTTGAAATAAATTCTATTTCTTCTTTCAGCAATACGAGGTCCTTTTCTTTATTACTCAGAATATACCGGTACACCTTAGCAAGCGTATCATTATAGAGTCTGGCATTTAACGGGTCTTTGGTAATGAGATAGGAGAGGGTATTTAATGAATTGAAAATAAAATGAGGATCGATCTGGTTTTTGAGTGCTTCGAGTTCGGCTTGCGCTTTTGCAATATTTAATTGCTCAACCGTTGATAAATTATATACGCGTTCCTGATTGAGAAATATATTTTCATAAATACTGGTAATGAACATGGAGGAAATAATAATGATGATTGCAGAATTAAAAACCGGCGACCAATTATTGTTTGTTTCTTTTGATAATAATTTCCAGCCATCGAGTAATAAAATGGAGGACGTGCCTGAGAATACAATGTTCGCGCTGAAAAGCAGGCCAATGATTTTGAAGTATTTATCGTACCTGCGTTTAAATCGGTTTCTTATATAATATACCAGCCATACATTTCCCTGCCAAATGGCAAATGACACCAAAATAAAGTAGGTATAGCAAGCAAGCAGTTCAGTAAAAGAATATCGGCTGTTTGTTATTAACCCCGTAATATTGGGAATAACCAGTGCCAACAAAGGAACACCCAATAATTTTATCGCCCTATCGTTTAAAACTTCATCTTTCATCATAGCAGCTTAGCTTAAATAATTACACGTTTAAGTAACTTATTTTCCAACCTCAGAAATTGTGCAGTAGAACGATACAGCTAAATAATCTATTAAAAGGCCGACAAAAAAGTTAATTGTTACAAAAGGAAATTTTTAAGGTTGAAAAAAAGCCATGCAATTATTTCCTTCTATCAGTAGGCAGGTTCAAGTACCAATAATGCTGCTTCGCTACTCCAAAATACTTGTTGGGTAACGTTGGGATTATTTTTAAATAAAATCATATTAATTTCATTGTTCTATTCTAAAGCTATTCCGGGGAAAAATTTTTCAAAGGCAACTTCCCCGGTTTTTAAAGTTGTCTATAGAAGTTTTCTCATGTGACCGCAGGTGGTTTTTACCACCTGCTTTTTGTTGATACCTTTACTCTTCAAGCTGAAAAAATATGGCTTCAACGCTCATATCCTATGGTTTAGATTGAATTTCTCCCGAATTGACCTGATTAACCTTTACAAAACAACAACGGACGACAGACTGCATAAGCCTTTTAATTAACTTTATTAAATCAGTCTCCATGAAAGCGCAAACAATTTAACTACTGCACATGAATATTTATCCTTTTGTTTTTTCAAACAATCTAAAATATCGCATTACACGCCACAGTTTATTCTGGCTGGTTTGGATCGGATATTATACAGTATTCATGACCCTGTCCTGGATGGAAAAATATCCGTTTGCAACGGCTTTTCCGGCATCGCTTTTTGAAGAAAGTTTTGCGATGCCCCTTGATATTATTT
>Ga0070731_10000851_pt1 | contig 35949 bp, 58 predicted proteins | sample Coa_R1_2_FD_66448 | JGI IMG/M metagenome (GOLD analysis project Ga0070731, IMG submission 66448) | Surface soil microbial communities from Centralia Pennsylvania, which are recovering from an underground coalmine fire - Coalmine... | ecosystem: Environmental > Terrestrial > Soil > Unclassified ... | reverse complement strand
CGACCCCGACCGCGACCCCGACCGCGACCACGACCACGACCGCGACCCCGGCCCCGACTGCGACCCCGACCGCGACCCCGACCGCGACCATTCGTATCCCGCGCGAAGGATGGCGGCGGTCATGTCACTCCTGCGTGCGCGGCAGTTCTCGGGGCCACTGGCAGGCATCGACGATGGCGCCGCGCCCAATGATCACCTCGCCGTCGGGGAAGGGCTCGACCTCGTCAAAGGCGCCCTGCTTGAACGCGTCGGCGAAGCGGCCGGTGGAGGCGATCCAGGAGGCGCTCTCAAGCACGAGCTCGTGCTCGGTGACCGCGATGAGGCGGCCGGTGTAGTACATGGTCACGGAGCGAATGAAGTAGTTCGCGCCGACGTGGTAGGGGGCGCCGCGGGTTGGCGCGGGCGCGGCTTTGGGCTTCGTCTTGGGTTTGGGCATCGGTCTCCGTCCTTTCGTTCGTCGAGGTGGCAGGCTTTATTCCGCCGGGCCGAGCAGCTTGATCCCCTGCTCTTTCCAGTCCGGGTGCTGGGTCGACATGTGCCGCATCAGGTTCTGGAAGCTGCGGCGGCAGCACGGGCACACGCCGTTCTGGATGCGGTTCTTGATCTTCGTGAGCTGCCCACGGGACGCCGCGAGCGCACGATCCCGGCGCGCCACCTGCTCGCGTTCGCGCGCCAGCTCCTGCTCCTTGGCGGCCAGCTCGCGCTTGAGCCGTTCAGCATCAGTCTCTCCGTAGACACGCTGATGCCCGTTGGGGCAGTGCCACGCGAGCTTGCGTTCGCGTCGCTCGCGATGGAAAGGGCCCGTCACGCAGAAGTGCACGCCGCATTCGCCGCACTCCATCACGACCCACTCGGGGTTAAACGCCGGGGCCAGGTTCATTCAGCGCCTCCGTTCATCCACGGACTCTCGCCGATGCGCAGGCTACCACCGTGGAGGCAGCGGACGGGATCGCCGGCGACGTGCCCGCGCAGGCCGCAGGCGGTGCACGGGACGAGGTCGGCGCGGGTCATGCGCCACCTGCGCACGTGCGTCCGCTTGCCCTCTTCGCCGGCCGCGAAGACCTCCTCGATGGTGACGGGCTCGTCGCCGCGCTCCTGCTCGATGCGCACGACCTCGCCCACGCGGTCGAAGCCCGGGGGCAGGATGAGGTCGGGTTGCACGCCGCCCGGCTCCGCCGCTTTCGCCGGGGCGGTCACTGGGCGGCTCCTGCTTTTGGGAGAATGCCTCGCAGCCGCGCCTTGCTGATGGCATTGCGCACTTTGATGACGCCGACGCGGTCCTTGTAGCCCATAGCCTCGACGATCTCGGCGGCCTTCTTGCCGGCCTTGGCCAGGGCAAGGATCTTCTCAGTCTCGACGCCGCGACCTCGGTTGCCGTGGCCATTGGTGCCGTTGGCCGTCTCCCTCGGAGCGGCGGCGGGGCGGGCCTCGGTCGCGCCGAGGAGGTCGTCGAGTTCGGCCTCGAGTCTGGTCACCGTCGCGCGCGCTTCGGCGAGCTGGGCGGCCACGGTGACGACGCGCTCCCGGCGGGTCATGCTGGCCGTCTCCCGATCGGACAGTCAGCTCGCCCGCACGGTGCGAGGTCCATCGAGTAGTACGTGCCATGGCCGCCGCAGAGTGGGCAGGCCCGGTCGCTCTTGACCGCGCAGGTTGCGCACTCATAGGCGGTCAGGTTGTGGACCAGCTCGGCGTGGTCCAGCCTCTGCTGCTCGGTCATGCGGCGACCTCGCCCGTCTCGGGGTCGAAGTCCGGCCCGTCGCCGCCGCCGAAGGTCAGCTCGAGGTCGTCGTCCGGCACGTCGAGCGGCACGATGTCGCCGACGTAGCCCGGCCACTCGCCGCTGGCCTCGCAGCCGAGCAGCCGCTCCATCCACAGGCGCACGCATTTGCGCCCCTCCTCGAGCGCGCGCGGGGCGAGGCGCATACAGGTCACCACGTAGGGCGGCCGCGACTCGACCGCGACGACGTAGAGATCGCGGGGCACGCCCAGGCCAGCCTGCAGCACCGCCTCGGCGTAGAACGCGAGCTGGGCGTGGTAGGCCATGCGCCGCGACTGCCAGGCGAAGCGGTCGGGGTGCGAGCTGACGGTGCTCTTGAGCTCGGTGACGTACTCGCCGGCCGGCCCGACCACGTCGACGTGCGACTGGCAGCGACGACCGAGGAAGGTCCAGTCGATCTCCATCTCGTGCCGCCCGACCAGCATGTCCATCGCGCGGGGGCACGCGCGCACCGCTGCAGCCATGCCGGCGGCGCGCTCGTAGTCGGCCATGGTCAGGATCTCGGCGTCGTGGTTGTCGTTGGCGAAGGCCTCGAACTCCTTGCCCCGGCGGACCTTGCCCGGGTAGCCGACCACGCGCTTGCCGCCGAGGATGATCGAGTGCAGGGCGCGCCCGCGCTGCTTCTCCTGGCCGTCGCGCTCGACGGCGGCCCGGTAGTGCGCCGGGCTGAGCGCCATCGCCTTGAGCCCGCTGAAGCGCACCGGCTCGAGCTCGAGCTGCGCGGCGGCGGTCACGACGACTCCTGGGCGCGCCGCTCGGCCTCGGCGGTCTCGAGGCACATGGCGCAGGTCCCGCATGTCCCGGTCGCGCAGCGGGCGGCGGAGTCGGGCGTCGATTCTTCGGCCGGCGGCGGCGCGACCGGCGCCAGCGTCTGGGCCTTGCCGGTCGGCTCCTTGGGCCGGATGCGGATGCAGTCGATGCCCTCCTCGGGGCCGAAGTTGGTCGTCGTCGGGTAGAGGGTCACGCGCTTGCCGATCCAGTGGACCGTGTCCTTGCCGTAGAGCGCGGCGATGGTCTTGGCGTTGGTCCGGTTGAGCGCGAGCGGCTTGCGCGCGCCCTTGAAGTGGACCACCGGCTTGCGCTCCTTCTTTTGCTGGCGATGGTTCTCGAGCACGCCGGCCTCGACCTTGCGGATCTCGAGCGTCCAGTCCTTGCCCCCGAGATCCCAGGCGCGCAGCCACACATCGTCGAACAACGTCCTGTAATCGGCCATTGGTACTGCTCCTTTGTGGTCCCTCTAACTGCTGCCGAGCACTGCGATTGTCAGTCCCGGCGCTCGAGCGCTTCTTCGACCATGCGCCGTTCGGCGATGGTCAATTCCTGCTCGTTCATGCGCTCCCGGAACACCGCCCGCAGGTCGCTCTCGAGGCGGCGCAGGTCGCCCCGGAGCGCGTGGAACGAGTCGACCTCGCGTTTGATCTCCGGGCGGATGTGGGCGGGGTCGGCGCTCACCAGCGCACCGACACGCCCGGGCTGCCAGTCCCGTGCTCGCAGCGGAACCAGTTCTCGCCGCACTCCCGGCACACGACCAGCGGCCGTCCGGGCGCGAGCGGCGCGGTGACCACGCGCCAGCCGCCCACGATCTGCTCGAGCGCGAGCCCGCGCTGCATGAGCGCCGCCGGGAGCAAGTGCCTGAACCTGGCGATGGTCGGCCCGTCGGTGTCCTCCAGGATGGTCGACCCGGGCGCCAGGGTCATCGCGTAGGCGTCGGCCTGGTCGCGGTGGGCGCGCTCCAGGATTTCGCGCGCCTGCTGGGCGGGATCCTGGGGCAGCGTGGTGTCGAAGACCGTCCGGTAGCGGTTGAAGAGGCTCATGGGTGCTTTCCTTCGAGCTCGCGCGCCGCCTTGGCTACGCGGCTGAGCATCTCGCCCAGCGCCTCGGCATCGGCCACCGTCACCCAGGCCAACGCCATCATGTCCGTGGGCGGAAAGGTCGCGCCGATCTGGACAAGGCCGGGGCGCAGGCCGGCCTCTGCCTCGATCTCAACCTCGCGAGCAGCGAAACTGAGCTTCACGACGGCCCTCCCGGCGCGGGCGGCAGCGGCGTCACCTCGGTCCACAGGTGCTCGAGCTCGTCAGCGCACGAGCCGCACACGCGCTTGTCCGGCCGCGGGACGCGCAGCTTGCGGCAGCGCGGGCAGACGACCATGCGCACCCGCGGCGACAGCAGCGCCGATGGCTTCTCGTCGAGGCGGATCATGACGCCCTCCCGCGCTTCTTGGCCTTCTGGCAGATCGGGCAGATCCGCGCGCGGCCGCCGCACCGCTTGAGCGACCGCTCCAGGTTCCGATCGCCATCCCACACACGCGCGATCTCGACGCCGATGCCAGCGGCGGAGACGGCCCGCATGAGGCGGGAGCCATGGCCGGCGAAGTGCCTGGCCACGCGCGCGTCTAGATCTTGCGTCCAGCCGAGGTAGTGGCGCGCGTGCTTGAACGGCCGCGCGAAGTGCAGGAGGTAGATCGTGCCCGGGTGGTACACGGCCGGCGCCGCTGTACCAGCAGCCTTGTCGACCCGGATCATCGGCGGTGGCTCCGGCTGTTGTGGCCGACCCGGCCGCAGTAGGCGCAGGTCTTGGCCGGCCCGCGGCGGCGGCCGTTACGCCCGCGCTGCAACTCCTTGTGCTTGTCGCACAGTGATCCGTTGGCCGGCCGGTCGCACTGCCGGCACAGGTGGCGCGCCTCGCGATCCTCGCGGGTCACAGCAGATCCTCCGACACCTGCGGCACCTGCGCGCGCGGCACCTCGACCGGATCCCCGTTCTCGTCGTGCACGATGGCGCCAGTGGGCGCCGGGTAGCGCCAGACCTTGCCGTGGTCGCCGAGATAGCGGACCACGACGTCGCTGCCCACGCGCGCCTCGACCATGAGGCTCGAGACCGCGGTGACCGTGCCGAGGTACCAGCCGCCGCGGCCGGGCGAGCTGAAGCTGACCTCGAGCAGCTCGATGACCTCGCCGACCATCGGCGGCCGCGGGGGCGGCGTGAGCCGGTCCTCGGGCGCGCGGCCGTGGAAGCCGAAGCGGTTGAACCGACGCCGGCTCATCAGGTCACGTCCTCGTCAGTGGTCGCGGGGACAGCCGCGAGCGGAGCGGGCGCCGGGGCGGCGCCGGCCTGGTCGAACGCCGTCAGGAGCCGATCCAGCTCGGCGCGCACTCCCCGCGCCTCCTCGATGGACATCACCAGGTACGCGGGGCCGACGCCGTGCATGTGCACTTCGTGCGCGCCGTCGCGGCCCAGCCTGATCCGGCCGCGCATGCACTCGATCCCGCTGTCGCGCGACACCATCGCGTACATCACGCCACCTCCTTCGCGGGCACGAACGCCGGCAGGTCGACCAGGGTCGCGTCGTCCTCGTAGAGCGCCGCGCGCCGGTGCTCGCCGACCTTGACCCAGCCCTCGCCGCCGCAGAACTGGCACACGCTGCCGTTGCCGAGCGCGCCGCCGCCGCCGCAGGTCTCGCAGCGGATGCGGTGGTCCCAGGCGGGCAGCTCGCCGCCCAGGATCTTCAGCTCGGGGCGGAAGCCGCGCGCGCGGGCGCAGTCGGCGTTGCGGTTGGCCGGCGCGGTGACGCCGTGGAGGGAGCAGCTCTCGCGCCCCCACACGCGGCAGGTCGGGCACGCGCCGGGGGCGCAGCTCTCGCACACCGGCGGCAGGCCGTCGCCCGAGCGCGGGTGGATGGCGACGGCGCCGCAGTCGCAGTGGTCGGCGAGCTCGCCGGTGCCGTCGCAGCGAAGGCAGCGATCGACGCGCGAGTAGCCGTCGCAGTAGGCGCGGCCGCTGCCGATGCCGCCGCTACCGATGCCGCCGCTACCGCCGCAGTCGGGGCAGGGCTGGGTGAGAGGGGTCATCGGGAGTGATCCCCTGCGGCCTCGTGCCGCACCAGCGTCGCCTGGATCAGGTCTTCGATCGCGGCAGCCACGTCGGCTGCCACCACGGGATCGTCGCCGTCCCTGGTGCCGTTCTTCCAGTGGTCGAGCACCGTTGTCAGGTGTCGCCTCGCATTTCCGGGGGTGGTCATGGGGTCGGTCCTCCTTCCTTCCGTCACGTCTCTGTGAAGACATCGTATGGTGTCTTCACAGAGCGGGCAAGGAAAATCGTGACGACACCGCCACGTGTGAAAATCCGGCCTATTCTCGGCGGGACACGTCGCGGATGCCGCCAGGCCAGTTCGCCTTGGTCGCGGCAAAGCCCGTCAGGCGATGGATCGCCTCGGCGACGTCGCTTCGGATCTGTCTCGTGCCACCCCTGGCCTGCGAGATCTGTGACATTGGCAGCCGCTTGAGCCCCAGCTCCCGGCGCACCTTCTCCACCACTTCGCCCTTCGTCATACCGGCGCGTACACACGCTCGGCCGAACGGATCCTTGGCCGCTCGCCCGTGGGCGATCTTGAGAGCGTGAGGCCAGGACTCCGTGTTCATACCATCCACGTTGACAGTATTTTCACCGGGCGGCAACCGCGGTGTGTCCTCACGCGCTGAGCCCCCCTTCGCCGATTCCGCGTCAAGTCGTTCGACTTCTTCCGCGTATGCCAGGAGCAGCGATGCCTCTCGCTTCAGGTCTTCGGCCTGCTTCAAGAACCGCTGCGCCCGCTTTCGGGCCTCTCTGGCCCGCGCGCGCTTGGAACTCAGGGTCTCCTGTCCTCGTGACTGTCTCGGCTTGGGCCTACTCCTTTTCAAAGGACCCCGGGTGCGGAGACTACACAGCCCGACCGGGGCAAGGCGACGGCAAAATCGCTTAAGACCCCGCGCGCCTGCGTGCGCGTCCGTTCAGGTTCGACTCGCATCGGTCCGCATATGCCTCCCAGAGCCTCGCCGCCCGGCACTTCTCCTCGGCCTTTTCCATGAGCTGCCCGGCGCGTGCGCGCAGCAGGCCAGTCGCGGTCGTGATGATGCTTTCTCGGTGCGGGTCTGCTCGGCGCGCGGGCGCCCTCTGAGGCCACTTCGGCATGCGACGCCTCCCCCGGACGGACCATATCTCGTGACGCGGCTGGCGTGAAGACACAAAATGCACAGCGCTGGGGACTGGACAGCCGCGGGACCGCGAGCGAATCCGGTCGCGTCCGCTGCTTCGTCCTTGCCGCCCGTGAAGACACCCGGTAATGTCGTCACAGTGGCGAGCACGATCGAACAGCTCGAGGCCGAGCTAGCCGCGCTTCGCGAGGAGATGCACCGGCGCGATCCCGCCCGCATCCTCCGACGGCTCCTCGACGAGCTGGAGCGCGATGAGGCGGCGCCGTCGGCGACGCCAGGCCGCGCGCCCGATCTCGAGGGAGCGAGCGCCAAGGCGGCCGAGGCTCTGCGGCGCGTGCGCCTCAACCGCGGCCGACGAGCCGGCTGATGGCCCGGCGCAACCCGACCGATCGGGCCCTCGGGCCGTACCGGGACGTCCGCCGCAAGCCCCACTACCGTGTCGTGATCGTACCGGCCGAAGTGGTCGGCAGCCGTGGCCGCGAGACGTTCTCCTTTCCGTTCACCGGGCCCGCGGACGAGGCCGCCGCGCGCGCCGAGGCCGAGCAATTCATCGTCGACTTCAACTCGCGCGCGAAGCTCAACGCCGGTGTCACTGTCGAGGAAGCACTGCTTGCTTACGAGCGCGATCACGTCAAGGCGCTCACCGGCGGCACCATTCGCACGAACCTGTTCCGCCTGCGCGCGTTCTTCCGCGGGTCGCTATCCGCGCCGGTGTCAGCGATCGACCTGCCCCACTGCGAACGCCTGTTCGCCGAGCTGGCCGCGCGCCAGGCGCCGGACACGGCGCTGAACACGCTCTCGGTCGCGCGCAAGTTTCTCACCTACTGCGTCCGCCAGCGCTGGATCCGCGCGAACCCGCTCGACGGCTGGAGGCCCGAGCCCGAGAGCATCGGCCAGCGCAACCCCGGCGGCAAGGGGATGAAGCAGCTCAGCTTCGACCATCTGGCGATCTGGGAGCGGAAGGCGTTCGACCTGGCCGAGGCGGGCGATCGCGGCGCGGCTGCCAGCCTCATCGCGTTCAAGCTCTCTCTGCGCGCATCGAAGATCGTCGATCGGCAGGCGAAGCACGTGGACATGAACGGCGCGCTCCTGCGCGTTCCGCGCACGGGGCCGCAGAATCGCAAGAAGCGCCACCCCGAGCTGATCCCCGTGGAGGACGAGCGCCTGCGGCCCGTGCTGGCCAGCCTTGCGCATGGCCTCGCGCCCGATGACTGGCTGTTCCCGGCCGAGCGGCGGCGAGTGACCGGCCACCGCGATCGCTACTGGGTGGCCCAGCAGGTGAAGCGGATCTGCCGGGCCGCCGGCGTGCCCGAGGACACGCACGCGCACGGCATGCGCGGGGTCTCGATGTCGCTCGAGCTGATCGACGGCCGGACGCTCGCGACGATCCAGCAGCAGGCCGGCCATGACCACGGCTCCGCGGTGACCGAGGGCTCGTACATCACGGCCGAGGCGATCGCGCGCGCTCGTCAGCGCAAGCTCCTCAAGGCGCTCAAGGGCGGGAAGAAGCATGACCCTTGATGTCCGTCGCGCTGGACACGCTCTCGGGCGAGCACCGCACAACCATCGTTCCGCCATCGTTCCGCAGCCGTTCCGCGGGGTCAGCGCGTCAGTCGAAAAGCTGTGCGAGGACGGGGATTTGAACCCCGATGGAATTGCTTCCGCTAGCACCTCAAGCTAGTGGAAGTCGTGCGATCTCATAGGGTTGCCCACCTGTCCGTTCCACCGTCGTCGGCAAGTGTGCGCAGCGGTTCGCAGATCGCTGCTGAACGATGCTCGGAGCGGGCGTTGTCTTGCGAAGCGGACGCGGCGTCTAGTGTGTTCACAAAATCGGACGGCGCTGCCGATGACCTTGGGCATGAAGTGGAAGCTGCTCCCCCTGCTCTGTGCCTTCGCCGCCTGCTCATCGCCACCGTCCTCGGAGGACTCGCCCGCGCCGACGCCGACCGAGATGACAACGACCGCGGCGCCGCCCTCTGCTCTGATCGGGACCTGGTACGCCGTGCTGAGCGACAACGGTGCCTGCGGAATCGCGGCGACCTTCAGCGCCGACGGCACCTATGCGACGCAGAACCTCTGCCTGATCTCGTCGACGGCCGCCGAGGACGAGATGGAGATCGGAACCTACCAGGTCACGGCCAATCAGATCGCGACGACGCCCACCAAGACGAGCTGCCCGGCCGGCGACCCCAACCACGCCCCGGACGTGTACACGTATCAGGTGCAGGGCAACAGCCTCACGCTCGCGGACGCCACCGGCGCTGCCGTCTTGGCGCGGGACACGCAGCCGGCGCTGTCCATGGAGGCCATTCAGTGGGGCTGCTTCGACGCCCAAGGGCAGTTCCAGGCGCAGCCCCTGGCGGACGTCCCGTAGTCCGGCCCATTGCCCCCACGCTGCCCCCAGGGGGAGAATGGGGCTGCTCGATGTACCGCCCCGGCGATCTCAAGCTGCTCATGCCGCCCTGCCGCCAAGGGCGCGACTGTGATTGCGACCCGCCCCACCGGGTCCCCGATGCGCGGTCGGGCGGTGTCGTCAGAGGCCAGGCCGCGTTCCTGCCCCACTCGTGCGATGAATGGGTGATCGGCGGCCCGGACGAGGTGCGCGCCTTGATCGCAGACCTGCAGGCGGCGCTGCAAGCCTTCGAGGGCGGCTGAGGGCGTGACCGCCGTAACCTGCACCCCTGCCTGCTGGGCGACGCCCGACTGCCGCAGGTGCGGCCGCAGAAAGCCGCCGCGCGGCCGAAGCGTCGCGCCCGAGGCCGCCAACGGGATGTGCGGCTACGACTGCCCCGGGTATCTGGAAGAGCCTCTCTCAGGCCATCTGTGGCCTGGCGAGGAACCGGCGTTGCAGGCCTTCGAGGACGGCTAGTTCCCGGCGCGCGCGACGACCAGGGCGAGCGCGCGCCGGTGCCCCTCGAGCGCCTCTTCCCGGCTCCGGTAGCGCCACTGCTCCTGGTTGAGCTCGTCGCCCTCGGCCCCGAAGATTATCGTCTCCCAGAGAACCGGGGGACCGCCGTGGAAGGCGTGGTCGACCCCGAGGAACACCGTCGAGACCAGGAACCGGCCGACGCGGTCATTGGCCACGTGCCGCTCCGCCGTCTCGAACCAGCGCACCCACTCGTGGACGTCGGCCACCGGGACCGGGTTGCCTTCCGCGTCCAGGATATAGTGGCCGCTCACGGTGGTCATTCTACCCGGCGGCGCCCGGGCAGGAAAATCGACCGCCGCGGCGCATTTGCGCGCCTGCTTTCGGGCCCGGCTCGACATAGAAGCCCCACGGGGCGTACAACAGGACGGGTGAGGACCGCCGCCTGGCTGCTGCTGGCGACGCTGGCCACGGCGGGATCGTGCGATGAAGCGACCGACGCCGGCGAGATGAAAGCCTGCGGCCAGATGTGCGGCGGCCACGTGCGAAAGTTCACGCCGCGGTACTACCGGGACCCCGGCGGCTGCGCCACAGTCGAAACGCACCCCCCGATCTGCGAGTGCACGGACATGCCGCCTGCTACGCCGCCACCGCCCGCGAGTTCCGCGCCACCCAGGTAGCAAGCACGATCGCGTCCGCCGCGTCCTCGCCCACCTCCGCGCCGTAGCGCTCGCGCACCCAGCGCACGGCCGCGGCCTTGCGCAGCTCGCTCCGCGTCCACCTCGTCACCCCCGGCAGCATCGACGTCTGCCACATCGACGCCGGCACGGTGGCGGTGGCGAACCCGCGGCCCTCGAACGCCTGCAGCCAGCGGCCGAGCAGGCGCGCGAGCACCAGGCCGGCGAGCGGGTAGCGGGGGTGCACGAACGGCTCCTCGACGACGACCAGGTGGGGCTGCGGGTCGCGGGTCCACTCGCCGGCCAGGCGGTCGATGTCGTGGTAGCTGCGCACCAGCTCGGCGCCGTGGCGGTGCAGACGCTCGTGGCCGGCGGCGTCGCGCTCGACCAGGGCGAGGCCGCTCGTCTCGGCGCTGTCAATGCCGAGGATCAGCATGTTTTAGGATAGCGGAGGCCACAAAGGCTGCATCGCGCCAGCAGGGGAGCGCCCAGCGGTCACCCGATCCCCGTCACCCGCTGCCGCAGCCAGCCATACCAGGAGCCGTCGTCCGCCGGCCCCGGCGCCAGCGCTCGCCAGTCGAAGCCGCGCACCTGGACGTGGGGCTCCTCGAGCGGCTTGCCGTGCTTGTCGAAGAGGGTCGTGAGCCCTGTGCCCGGCGCATTGGCGAGCGCCCGGTAGTGATCCCACATGCCCGGCTGGGGCTCCTTCCAGGTCCACTGGCCATTCACGCGGAACACGAGGTCGGTGCCAAGCCCGAACTGGTGCGCGCTCTGGTAGGGCTGCGCGTCGGTGACCGTGCGGCCGTAGCCCGGCGCATGCGGATCGCCGCGGCCGATCTGCCACAGCGCGAGCTGGCGCTCGGGGCCGCGGGCGGTCTCGAAGATGTCGAGCGGCAGGCCGTTGGCGTTCGCGCGGGTGACGAGATCGTGCACGCGCGCGGCGAACTGGGGATCGAGGAGATCGAGCGAGGAGCAGCGGCCGGGGCTCATGGGATCATCGGCTCCGGGGCGGCCTTCATGGTCACGACGATGTATGAGCCGATCTGGGTCGCCAGCCACATGGCCGCCGGGCGATCCATCTGCAGGCTGGTCGTGATGCCCGAGAGCGTGTCGTAGAACTCGGCCCGGTCGACGGCCACCGACATTCGCACGGCTTCGACTCGCCACCGGGGCAGCACGATAAAGTCGGCATCCATGCTCATGCCCGCCCCGGCCTCCGCCGCGCGAACGCCGCGCGCAGCCTGGCGAACGGCCGGTAGGTGCCGTTCTGGATCTGCCGGCGGAACGCCGCGATCTCGTCGGCGCTGGCCCCGCTGGCCTGGTACGCCTTCGGCCGGACGAGGCGCAGGACCGGCAGATCGCTCGCGGGCCGCGTAGGGCAATCGGGCGAGCGGTGGCCCCGTCGTCCGCACCAGGCGCAGTGCCAACCGCAGCGACCGCCCTCTTCCTGCTTTTCCTGCTCGTTCGAGGGGACTCCCGCCCCTTCAGCCGGCGGGGCGACGGAGACGGAGGAAACCGCCACCGCCGCCGGCTGCCCCTGCACCACCCGCAGCGCCGCCGGCCGCACCCTTTCGGCCGCGTCGCTCTCGCGCTTCATCATCGCCGACTCCGGACAGCGAGGCGCCCGGTGACCCCGCCGCCCGCACACCGTGCAGCGATAGGCCCGGATCCCCGGCGCGCCTGGGGCCGATGCGCCCTGCCCGTCGCGGTCCGAACCGTCGGCCATCAACCAGCACCAGGCCGGACATCGCCGGCCGGTGTTCCACGCTTGAGCCCCGCCCGCAGCGCGTGGATGCGCGAGGTCCTCGAGCGCGGGTCGGCGTGCTTGAACGCGAGCAGCCGCGCGCGCAGGCGGTCGCCGTGCGCGAACACGTCGCTGACGGTGCCGCTCGCGTCCTCGATGATCTCGTACCCGCCGCCCAGCATCGCGAACGGCCCCGAGAGCTGCTGCATGTAGTCCCACGGGCCCTTGCTCCCCGCCTGGAAGAAGCTCGGCAGGACGAAGTTCGAGACCATGATCGTGCGGGTGACGCCGTCGATAGTGACCTGCACCGGATAGCCGGTCGCCTCGACGGGATCGCCGACCTCGCGCGCGATCTGGCGCCCGCCCGGCATGGGCTCGAACAGGTTGCAGGTCGGGTTCACGAAGGCCTCCGCGCACTCGTGACTGACGACCGTGGCGTCGGTCGGGTCAGCCGGCGGCAGCACGCGCTCGAAGATGAACCCAGCGACGTCGTTGTGGTCGCCGAGGGCGTCGGGCACGCCAATGCTGTCCATGATGAAGAGCGGGTGGAGCTGGTCCGCGGCGGCGGGCAGCGCCGTGTACGCGCTCACCGGCCACGGCTCCATGCCCCAGGCCGGGGCCACGTGCTCGCGCATCTGGTAGTCGACCGCCGCGGCGATGAACGCCAGGTCGGTGGTCGTCAGCTTCGAGGACTCGTTCAGGATCGCGATCTCCATGCTTGCCCCTTCCCTCTCCATCGCCGTCCCGCCGCGCGCGAGCCACGCCTTGGCGTGCGCCACCTTGGTCGCCGACAGCGCGTCCGACGGCGCGGACTCGTGCTTGGCCTGCGAGGCGCCGAGCACCTCCTGGACCGCGCAGTCGACCACCGTCCAGCCGACGCGCTTGCCGAGGTCGGTGAGCAGCGACAGGTATTGCTCGCTCGCGAGGTCGGTCTCGACCTCGGTGATGATGGCGTTGACCTGGCCGGAGATGGCCTGGTTCACGCAGACGCCAAACGAGACTATCGGCGGCGGGATGTGAGAGCATGCGGGGACGCTCGCCAGGAAGGCCGCTATGCAGAGAAAGTTCTTCGCAGGACTCATTGGCTCATGCCTCCGCTGATCGACCTGACAGGGCGCAAGTTCGGCCGGCTTCGCGTCGCGGCCTATGCTGGCTCATCGCGATGGACCGCCATATGTGCCTGCGGTCAGCAGCTCGAGATCTGCCGGTCATCCTTGCTTGGAGGAAGAACGCGCTCCTGCGGATGTCTCCGGACCGAGCAACTGACCGCGCGCTCCACAAGGCATGGCCAGGCCCGCCGCGGGTCCACAACGCGCGAGTACCGCGCATGGCGAGACATGATCCGACGTTGCAGCGACCAGACGAGCAAGGGCTGGAAGGACTATGGCGGTCGGGGCATTCGCGTGTGCGAAGCCTGGCGCAAGTCCTTCCTGCGGTTCTTTCGAGACATGGGAAAATGGCCAGGACCCGGCTACTCGCTCGACCGCATCGACAATAACGATGGCTATCGGCCGGCGAACTGTCGCTGGGCGACGCGCCTTGAGCAAAACCGAAATCGGCGAAATGTTCGCCAGCCGGCTCAGCAGACGCGTTACGCCCAGGCGCACTGAGAGCCGCGAGCGCGACCATCACGAACGCGAGCGGGCCGATCGAGCCCGAGCCGGTCTTCCCTGAGCCGATGGGGCCGGGTGGCGTGGGCGGCGCGCCCGTGTTCAGCACCTTGTCGACGTTGGTGAAGAGCAGCGCAAAGCCACCCACGACCGCGACCAGGACCGCGAGCCAGGTCGGCAGAGCCACAGAGCCGGTGGCGGGCAGGACGACAGCGACCGCCCCCAAGGCGGCGGCGATGCGGTGAACGAAGTTCTTCATGGTCATCTCCTGTCAGCGCACGCAATAGAGGAACGTGAAGCCGTGGCGGCGGCACTCGCGGTAATTCCGAAACGCGAGCCAGGCCGGCACATAGCAAAGGCCCGCGAGCAGGCAGACGAGCGCGACCACCTTTGCCCAGTCCTTCATGGCGGGGTTCCCTTCTTCTCCAGCGCGAGCCGGGCTGATCTCACCGCGCGCCTCGTGTCGTGGACGCCTTCGGCGAGGTGACCAAGCAGCTCCTCGTGCTGGGCGAGCAGTGCCCGCGGATCGACGCTGCCGTGGCTGTCGGACGAGTTGACCAGGCGGGACGCTTCGAGGCAGTGGCCGGCGGCCACCTCGGCCAGCTCGGCGGCGTTGGCGAGGCGGCTCGCGACCGTCGACAGCGCGACCGCGGCGTCCGCAAGCTGCAGCGATGCAGCGGAGACGGCCGGGGTCTTGTCGTCCGGGCCAAGGCTCATCCTTTGTCCGTCGGGGGAAGTGTATCGCGACTCACGGCCGGAAGGCTAATAGCAGTCGTCTTCCGCCGGGGGCTGTGCACCGTGCGCGATAGCTCCTCGACGCGGCCGCCGTAGAGGTCGGTGGCCTGCTCGATCCGTCCCAGCCGCTCGCCCTGGGCGAGGCGCGCATCCTCCAGCTTCTTCACCCGGTCGACCACCTGGAGCAACTGCGCGAGCGCGCGACCGACGCCGAGTAGCGCCGTGGTGAGCGGGACCGCGACCGAGACCACCTCGCCGATGGTCACGGCGCGGGCTCCGCGGGCTCCGGCGGCGTGGCCTCGCCCGGAGGCGCGGCGGACTCCGGCGGCGGCCCTGGCGGGCTCTCGAGGTCGATGAGCCGATTATGCAGAACGGCGATGGCCATGCGACCGCCCGACATGATGCCGGCGGCGACGATCTGTCCGTCCTCGGCCAGTTTCGCGGCCATGTTGTCCATGGCCTGCAACTGCGCCCCGATCTGCGCCTTGAGCGCCGCGCCCGTCAGCAACATCAGCCGACGGTGCCCGCGACCGTCAGCACCCCGTCGGTGATGAGCGTCTGCGTGAGCGTGGTCCGGGCACCGGCCTTGAAGAGAAGTCCGAGGAGCTTGGTGAACTCCCCGGAGATCACGCGCTTGACGCTGTCGGTGAAGACGCCGCCGCTGTAGTCGACGCCGACGGCGCCGGTGTCGGTCACCACGACGACGTGGACGACGCCGGTCCCCGCCTCGAGATAGACGAGCTGGACGGAGTTGCCGACGAGGTCGAGCAGCACCGACGCCAGTTGCAGCGTCGGCACGCTGATGGTCTTCGGACTCGACAGGCTGATGTCACCGTTGGCCATCGTGAACGCTCCTTAGCTCCAGACGCCCGGGGCCGTGCCGCCCTTCCAGGCGCCGTCGTAGACCCAGAACTTGTGATTCGTCGTGTCCCAAACGATCGCGACTCCGCCGGTGTGCGCGGTCGGCGTCCCGGTCGGCGCCCCGGCGCACGTGGGGATGTATGCGAATCCGTCGGTGGCGTTGGTGGCGAGGACAGCGGAGGCCAGCAGGAAGCTCGAGCCCTTCCACTGGAAGTTGGAGTCCGTGTCAGTGATGCGCCATTTTTCGGCGCCGCCGACCTGGCAGGTGAGCGTGTGGGCTGACCCGCCGAATCCGCTGTTTGTGCCCGAGAGCCCCGTCTCAGAGCCGGTGAAGCCGAGCGATCCGCTGTGCACCTCCAGTGCATTGAAGGTGGGCGCCGCGCCGACGCAGAGGCGGTTGTGAACTTCATCGAACACGACGCCCGAGCTCGAGCCCAGGATGACCTGGCCCTTGGTCGCATTCGATGTCGAGCTGAGCGTGAGGTTGTCGGACGCGCTCGCGCCGCCCTTGACGGTCTGGCCGCCAGCAACGCCGCCCGGGAAGACGTAGTCGGTGCCCGCGACTGCGGCGATCAGCGCGGTGCCGCTCTTCTTGACGATCGACCCGTCGGTGAGCCCGGCGATATTGTACGGGTCGGAGGACCCGCCGGTCGTCTCGTCGGTCGCGACGACAGTGGACACGGATCAGATCCCGCCCTTGACGCTGAGGATGATCGTCAGCGTGCCGCTGCCGCTGCTGTTGACGTACTTGAACCGCAGGCGGGTGAAGCCCGGCTTGAGCTTCACCCCTTCCGGATTCGAGCCCGAGGCGATGGCCCCGCTCGTGACCGTGGCGACGCCGTTGACGAAGCCGTTGCTGTTGAGCGGCGTGTACGTCACCCACAGGTCCTTGCCGTCGCGGACGTCGGCGTCGCTCGAGTCGCTCACCTCGACGGTCAGCGTGCCGTTCGGGGTCGACGTGAAGTTGATGACCGCCGAGACCGTGTCCGCGTAGGGGATCGCGGTGCCGATCGGGTTGGCGGCCGGACCCCCGAGCGAATCCGCGGTGGCACCCGAGTAGTACGTGTTGGTGCCGGAGACCGCGACGGCGTTCAGGACCTTGCTGCCCTGAATCGTGTGCTTCGCGCTCAAGGGAGTCCTCCTGTCGGATTAAGACAGGGGTTGACCCTGTCTGGACGTCCCTCCTGACAAAGAGCGTAGCACCGGTCAGTCGCCGGCCGCAACCGACTGGGCGCGCGAGTGGAGGTCGCTCGGTTGCCGCTTGATGGCGATGTCGATCTTGGGCGGCGCCTTGGGCGCCCCGGTGGGCAGCGGCGCCAGCGTCGCGCCCGCGGGCATCTGACGCAGCACCCGGATGGCCTGCTCCGCGCTCCATGGCGCCTCGTAGCTGCGCGCCTTGGTCCGCCGCCGCAGCAGCTCGGCGTTGATCATGTCGTCGAGCATCCCGGCCAGCGCCGGGTAGACCGCGCGGAAGGCGGCCGCGGTCTCGCCGATGAGGCAGCCGGCGGCCATGTCGCGCAGGACGGTCGTCGGCTCGGCCACCGTCGCGTAGAGGTCTGAGGCGCGCTGCTGCTCGGACAGTGGCGGCTCGAGCAGCTTGGGCCCGAGCAGGGTGTCCATCGACATGGGGCGCCACTGCTGCTCGAGGTAGCCGCGCGCGCGGCGCAGCGCTTCGAGGTAGGCGAGCCCGACCTGCTCGTCGTTCATGCCCATCACGAGCGGGCGATCGTCGCGCTGGGCCTTGAGCTTGTCCCAGGTGTGCAGGTAGTCGACCTGCTTGGCCTTGGGCGGCCGGCCTGGCCGACGCTTCTCGTCGAGGATGGCGACGACGTGCTCCTGCCAGTCGCGCGGCAGCTCGGCCGCGGCGCGCGCGTCGGCGGGCCCGAGCGGCTCGGCCCGGAAAAGCCCGCCGGTGGCCACCAGGGCCTCGGCAGCGAGCGGCAGGTTCACGGGGCGCCCGCCAGCAGGCCAGGAGGCTCGGCGGGCCCGGGCGCGGCTCCTGGCTCGTCCTCGGGCTCCGCGGCGGGCCTGGCCGCCCGGTAGAGGCCAAGCACGCCGTCGATCGCCGATCGGGGCACGCCGATCTGCAGCGCGCGCTGGATCTGCCGCGCCGAGACGCTGCCCGCTCGAGCCGAGCGCACGACGTCGGCCAGGGCGGCGGTGGCCGCCCGGCTGCTGGCGCGCATGGCCGGGACGCCCGCGACCGCGGCCAGGGCGGGCAGCGGGTTGCCGGTGCCGAGCGAGTGGAGCACCCCGGCGGTGCGCGTCGCGCCCTCGACGGCGTTGCGGAGGCCGCCGGCGGCGCGCGAGGGCGGCGGGAGCTGGGCCCGCTCGCGCGCGATGTTCGAGATCGCCTTGAGCCCCTGGTAGTCCTGGTTGAGGCCCGCGAGCGTCTCCTTGGCGCCCGGGGTGACGCTCTCGACGTGGTCGGTGAGGAGATCCTTGACCGCGCCCCACGCCTGCTGCTGCGCGCGCACCGCGGTCTTGGGATCGAGGCCGGCGTTGCGAAAGCCGATGTCGCCGAGCTCGGAGGCGTACTGCCAGACCTTCTCGGCCGGGACGTGCGGCACGCCGTTGACCTGGGGCAGGCTCCCCCAGGCCGCTTCCATGTCCTCGATCTGGCCTTTGACCGCGTCGGCCACCGGGCGCGTGGCGGGATTCGCGCGGTAGTCCTGCTCGAGCGCCGTCAGCGCGCTCTTGAGCTTGGGCAGCGGGAGCCCCGGGCTCTGCGCGTCGGCGCTCCGGAACACATCGCCGATGGCCTGGCCGACCTGGGCCTTGGGCGCCTCCGCCGCGGCGGCGAGCTCGGCCGGCTCCGCTCCGGCCACCTTGTCGAGCCCGAACTTGCGCGCGGTCTCGGCCTTGATCCCGGAGTCCTTCCACACCGCCTTGCCGGCCTTGGTCGCCCGCCCGCCCGTGATCTGGGCGATGAGGTCCTCGTCGGCCGCCTCGGGCGCCCGCGCGAGCAGGGCGTTCGCCCCTTTCTGCGCCAGGGCGCCAGTGCCGGCCCCAAGCGCGCCCCCGATCGCGGCGTCGCGCAGGATGCTGCCCACGTCCTTGGCCTCGCTGCCGCCGGCCCCGGCGAGCGCCCCCATGCCGGCGCCGGTCAGCGCCGCCCGACCGACCGAGGCGGCCGCGGCGCCCTCGCCGAGCCCCCCGGTGGCGAGCGCCGGCACGAGGCCACCCAGGATCCCGCCCACGCCCGAGACGAGCGGGTGGGCCTGCTGCGCGCGCCGGTCGTTCTCGCGGATCTCGTCGCGCGCCTGCTCGTAGGACTTGCTCGTGAACGCGTGCTCGAGCGCGCCGCCGATCTCGTCGGAGAAGCCGAGCGTCGCGCCCTGGAGCGCGCCGCGGCCGAACGACTCGAGGGCGCTCGGCTTGTTCGCCTCGGCCGCCTCCTCGTCGGCGCGGCGCTTGTCCTCGGCCGCGCGCCACTCGTCGGGGCTCATGCCGGTCTGCTGCTCGGCCCACTGGGCGTAGGCGTCGCCGAGCTGGTCGTTGAGCGAGGCCTGCTGCGCCGGCGTCTGGTGCTCGGCGTGCGGCCGGAAGCCCATGCCCCGCGGCGCGCGTGTGCTCATTCCCCGGGCCTCCCGCTCGTCATCTGGTCGATGAGATCGACGCGCTTGCGGCCGACGCCGACCTGGTCGAGGTGGTTGGCCATGCGCTCGCGGATCTGGCGCTCGACCTCGTTCGTCTTGGCCAGCATCGACGCCTGGCTCGTGACCGTGCCTGACCAGCCGGTCGCCTTCGGGATCATCGACTCGAAGTATTCCTGCTCGGACGGCCGCAAGACGCCGGTGTTGACCATGTGGTTGGCCTGGAACAAGAGGTTCGCGCGCAGGGCGTCCATCCGCCCGGCGGTGTCCCGGTCGAGCACGAGATCGGAGCCGTGCTTGCGGATGAGATCGCGGTACTCGTTGAGCCCCTTGCGCATGGCCGCGTAGCCGGAGACGGCCTCGTTGGTCTCCTCGGCCCCCTTCTGCGTGGCCGCGACCCCGAGCGGCTTGCCGCCGGGGCCGAAGACCAGGTTCGCGGTCTGGCCGGCCTGCAGCGACGCCGCTGGCGCCCGCTGTGTGCTGGTCTGCTGGATGCGGTCGATCTCGGTCCCGAACTCCTTCTGGAGCTGGGCGGTCTCGGTCGCCCGCTGCTTCTGGATGCCGATGATGCGCGCGTCGGTGTTGGCCTGGGCGTCGCTCATGCCGTTCTTCGCGTACTGCTCGCGCAGCATGCGCTCGCCCTTCTCGAGGATCCCGAGCTTCTTGATGCGCAGGTCGTAGTCGCCGTGGCGCAGGAGCTCCTCGGCCTTGGCCGCGTCCTCGCGCTTGAGCGCCAGGTACTCCTTGCTCTTGGTGAGGGCGTCCTTCTGGCGCTGGTAGTCATCCTCGATGGCGCGGTTGATCTGCTCGAGCGCCTGGTTCTGGCCGCTGTGGGTGAGCCCGGCGCCGACGCCGCCGGCGAAGATGCTGAGCCCGGCCAGAAACTTGGCGCCGTTGCTCATGCGGTCCCACAGGTTCGTGGGCTTGGCGCCGGCGTACTCCTCGGTCTTCTGTGCGATGTGCGCGTTGAGCTTGTCGAGCGTCGCCTGCTTGGCGATCCGATCCGTCTCGGCCTGGGCCTCGGCCGCGGCCATCTCGGCGTTGGTCTGCCGGGTGACGTCGTACTCCTGGCCGGCGTTGCGCGCCTCGGCCGCGCCCTGCTGGCGAGCGACGCCCTCCTCCTTCTGCTCGATGGCGTCGAGCTTGGCCTGCGCCGCCTTCTCGTCGGGGCTCATGACCCGCTGCTTGACCGAGGTGCCGCCGCTGCTGGTCTGCCCGGTGACCACGTCACCCATCGGCGGCGCGGGCGGGCGCGGGGCGACGGGCGGCGCCGGCGCGGAGGCGGGCGGCGCCGGCGCGATCGGGGCGCCGAAAGCAGGCAGGCCGGCCGGGGCGTCGCTGGCCGCGGGAGCGCCGGTCGCGGCCGGGGCGATCGGCGGCGGCGTGCTCCCCGGCGCGGCCACCGGCATGTCCGCCATGGCGAGCAGCGGTCGGTCGCGCTTCTCCTCCTCGGTCTCGTCGTGCACGAGCTGCGAATCGGCCATGGCCTATCTCCTCCCGGCCTGCAGCTTGCGCACGTCGGCCGCGACCTCGGCCAGGGCGCCGGCCAGGGCCATGGTCAGGCGCCCGGTGTCGACCATCTTGCCGCTCGGGGTGTCGCGCACGACGGAGCGCCCGATCGCGGAGCGCTCGAGGTCCTGCGCCATGACCCCGTGCTGCCGGCCCGGGCGCGCGCCGGGCTCGGACGGATCCTTGTAATCGTAGGCGTAGGGGCGCAGCGCGCGCAGCAGGGCGTCGACCCGCTCGGAGTCGGGCTCGATGTCCTCTTTGCTGCGGCGGTCGCTCACGACGGCGCCGACGTCGCCGGCGCCCTTCAGCACATCGCCCACGATGTTGGAGGCAAAGTTCTGGTTGGCCGTCCGCGACGCCAGGTTGATGCCCTGCTGACCGAGGTTCGTCTGGGCCGCCCCCTGGGTCGAGGTCTGCTCCGTGGTCACCGCCCCCTGCGCGTTCGCGGCCGCGTTCTGCTTGGCCGTGATGTTCTGGTTGTTCGCCTGCAGGGCGTTGCCGGCGTTGCTCGTGCTCGCCGCCTGGCGCGCGGTGGCGTTGTACTGGGCGTTGTTCTGCTGGTTCGCCGCGTTCGTGGTTGCAGCCGCGAGCTGCTCCTGCGCGGTCTGCTGGGCCTGCGCGTTCGCGGCCGCCGCGTTGGTCGTGCCGGCCTGCAGTGCCGTTGTCGCGTTGAACTGCGAGCCTTGGTTGACGTTCTGGGCGTTCGCGATCTGGGCGGCCTGATTGAGCTGCGCCTGCTCCGTCGAGATGCCCTGGTCGCTCGCTCGCATGCCCGACAGAGCCGTGCTGAGCTGCTGCTGGGCCGCGAGCTGCTCCTGGGCGCGAAGCTGGGCGGCCTGGAAGTTCTCGGCCTGCTGCTGCGTCGCCGTGTTCTGCATCGCCTGGCGGCGGGCGAACACGCCCTGGTTGCCATGAGCCTGGGCCGCCAGCCCGGACTGGGTGGCGGCGATCTGGCCCATCTGCTGCTGGAGCTGCAGCTCCGCCGGGGACGGCCCGCCCGTCCCGTTCGCCTGGGCCTGCAGCGCCTGGAGGTAGCTGAGCTGGGCGGTGCGGTCCTGCTGGTCGGCCGCCTGGTTGATGTTCGCGCCCTCGACGCCCATCGCCTGGGCGGTCGGCGCCTGCACTTGCTGAACCGCGCCGGGGGCGTTGTAGCTGACCGCGTTCGCGCCCGAGGACTGCCCCGCCTGCACCGACGGCGGCTGATAGTTGCCCGCCGTCTGCATCTGCTGCAGGGCCATCTGGTAGAGCCTCTGGGCGTCGGCGCGGTCCTGGTCGAAGCCGGTCGGCGTCGGTGGCGTCGGCGGCAGAGGAGCATTCGCAGCTACCACGCCCGCCTTCTGCCGATCCGCCTCGTCGATCTGCTGCTGCGAGGTCGACGCGCGCGCCGGCCCCCTGTAGCCGTTCGGGTTCGCGAGATTGCCGTATCCCATGCGGTGACCTCCCTCAGAACCTCTGGCCCGTGTTGATGCGCGGCAAGCCGCCCTTGACGCCGACCTCGAGGGCGAGCCCATCGAGCGTCCCGCCCTCGCCGGTGTCGGTGCCCGAATCGGCGATGGTCAGGGTGAAGATCGAGAGCCGCTGGCGCGTGGGCCGCAGCTCGAACAGCTCGGGCCCGGCGCTGACCACCTTGGTGAAGGTCTCGGTGGCGGAGCCGGTCTCGCCGGCCACGCCGTCGAACGTGTCGACGGTGACCGACAGCGTGTGCTGGCTCTTGTACTGGCCGACGATCTGGCCGCGGTAGATGCGCTCGTAACCGCGGATGCCCGAGAGGATGAGCGGGAGCTGGATCTTGCGGTTGATGTAGTTGCTGGCGTCGTCGAAGAACTGCCCGTCGACCCCGGTGCGCACCAGGGCCGGCGACGCGCTATGCGCGAGGGCGACCTGGCCGTTGTAGGCGGTCGCCCCGCCGTCGCCCAGCATCGTCGTGGGCGCGAGCGGCTGGGTGTCCGAGTACCACTCGCCCAGCGGGCTGTCGGGCGACGGGTTGCCCCAGTCGAGCACGAGCCGGAACGAGCCATCCGCCGCCGCGCCGGCCAGGTAGAAGTGCGTCTCGCGCTTGGCCGGGAGGTCGACCGCCGCCGTGACCACGCCGGTGTAGCTCCACGGCCCGTCACCGGCCGCGTCCTGGACGGTCAGCGAACCGTCGACCAGGCAGATCCGGCCGTTCGCGTCCTGGAAGAACACGCCCCGCGACGTCGAGACGACCGACCCCGGCGCGGTCGTGCCGCGGTTGCCGATGATGCGGAGGGGCTCGTAGGCGCCGTTGCCGGTCTCGTCGGGCCCGTCGCCCTGGATGGCCCAGATCGAATCCGCCTGGAAGATGAGGAACCAGTTGTGATCGAGCGGGCACATCGCCGTCACCGGCCCGGTGCCGCCCGGGAGCGAGAAGAGCAGGCCCTCGGAGAACTCCGGCCCCTTGCCGGCGACGATCTCCTTGCTCGGCCAGATCTCGCCGTCCGCCTCGCTGTCCGCGATGAACACGCGGTCGCGCCAGCTCGCGACTACACGGCACGGTGGCGGCGGGTCGTTGGGCAGCTCGCCGCTGGCGGTGTAGGGGATCTCCGTGCCGGTGACCGGGATGATGCACTGACCGGTGGCGGTCCGGTTCGCGCCGCCGGTATTGAAGTCGAACTCGATCGAGTCGACCGTGGGGTCATTGGGCAGAACGGGCTGAAGAAACAGCGTCGTGCTTCCCGCCACCGAGAGGTACACCTCGATCCCGAACGTCCCCGCCGCCGTCGAGGTCAGAGCCAGCGACGGAACCAGCACCTCGATCGCCTGGGTCGACCCGTTGCAGGTCACCGTGACGACGGGCGAGAAGGCCGACCGGATGACGTTCCCGGCGACTCGGTCGCGGTAGACGTAGCACGCCTGGAGGGAGTAGGTCCCGGCCGGCATGACGAAGCCCGTGCCTGGCGCGAAGGTGGTCGCCGTGATCGAAGGCGGGTAGAGGGACGGCCATTCGGCCACCGCTGCTCCTGCGAGATAGCCGGGCAGCGTGCCGGGCAGGATCGCTGCCTTGCCCAGCATGGTCGTCGCCGGCGGCCCCAGGCCGGTGGCCAGTGACTTCGTAAAGTCGAAGGTGATCGACTTCGCGGTGTAGACGGCGCCGTCGTAGGAGTTGACCGCGAACTGGACCTTCGCGAGGGTTTGATCGGTCCGCTGGAACGGCGCGACCCAGGACTGGCCCTTGTTCGTGATCGAGCCGACAAACGCGTGCTGGTAAGTGTCGCCCCCAAGGCCGTACAGGGCCCGCCCGACGATGCTGCCAAAGGGAGTCACGCTGTTGCCGCCGAAGATGTCGAGCAGGCCGTAGCAGCGCTGTGCCGTCGGGGTGGACACGTCGGCGTCGTCGTAGAGAATCGGGATGTAGAAGCCCGTGCTCGCGGTCCCACCGCCGCCGGGATCGACAACGATGGGCTCGCCGCAGACCACGGCGTGGCGCTTGATGATCGCTGCGGCGAAAGTCACCGCCCACGACGTCGAGAAGACGGTGCTCTGGACCGTGCCGAGGGAAGGCGTCGTCCCTGGCGTCGACGTGAGGATCATCGGCGATCCTGCGAGCAGGAACGCGGCTCCCACGGTCCCCGTCACGCCGGTCAACGCCACAGGAGTCGCCGCCACCAGGGTCGACGCGGTGACCGTGACCCCGTACCAGTTGGTCCCGTTGTACGCGACCAAGTAGTACTTGCCGTTGCCGTCGGGGTTCCCGTTTTTCAGGAACTGCAGGTTCCAGTCGTGGTTGGCGGCCGGGTCGTAGCCGATCGACGCGACGACGGTCGAGACGATGCCCGGGCTGGCCTGGGGCTGTCCCGTCGCCGTGTTGAGGAGCGACAGGTCCAGCGTCGACTGCCCGAGGTTCTGGTTGTAGCGCCCGCACGCAACGGCGGCACCGCCCGCCGCGAGTTGCATCACGTCGAACGTGCAGATCGCCTCCGAAGCGCCCGCATCCTGGTAGGTGGTGACGACGGGGGCGGTCGTGGGGTTGGCGGGATCGAGCTTGACCGCGTAGAGCTTGCGATAGCCGTTTCCCGTGCCGCTGGCGGTGTCGCAACCGAGGAAGAGCCAGACGAAGCCACCCGCGACCACGGGCTTGGCGGTCACGCCGGTCGCACCGCTGATCGTCGTCTCGGGGACGATCTCGGCGCCGTTCGCGTCGACGATGCGATAGACGTACGCCAGAGGCGTCTGCTGGTGGGTCCACGTCGGGGCGGTCTGCGGCGCGACGCCAGCGAAGAAGTAGGTGTATCCGCCTGCGCTGATCTGGACCGGCTTCCAGGCGTTGCCCGGGGTGATGAGCGCCGGGGCCACGCTGACGACCGCCCGGGAGCACGACCCGCGATAGCGCCAGGTCGAGGTGGCGGTGTCGTAGAGGTAGGCGGCGTCCGAGGTGCGCAGGCACAGATCGCCGTTCACGGTGGCCAGGCCGAGCGCATAGAAGAGCGCTCCCACGTCGACGGACGTCGTCAGCAGGCTGTGACCGTAGCGCTTGCCGTAAACCCCGCGCCCGTAGCGCTGCCGCACGTTCTGCATGAGCGGCGACTGCCCCGGCTGCAACATCTTCACGCCGGTGTGCTGCTGGAGCCCCCGAAGCGTGACGTTGATGGGCTGCTTTTGCAGGGGCATCGGCGTCAGTAGATGAGGAGGTCGCAGGTCGTGTTGGTGCTGGCCTGGAGGTACACGTTCGTCGCATCCGGCTTCTGCGCCTGCCAGATGGTCGCGTTGCCCCGGGGCGTGATGATGATGCCCGTCGGCTGCAGGCCGAGGTTGTGGCCGATGCTCGTGCTCGAGGACTTGACCGACACGTTCTCGAGGCGCTTGCCGGCCGCCCACGGCGCGACGGCCGCGATCAGCCGGCGGAAGTACTCCTGCACGAACTTGAACGTGCCGGGGTCGCCGAAGCTGGGCGGATTGAGCTGGATCTGCATCAGCGGTACGGCCCCCGCACGTCCTGGATCTGCATCGGCGTCGAGACATAGAGCGGCTGCAGGGACGCGAGCAGCTCCTGCCACGCCTCGCTCTTGAACATGCTGTGGAAGCTCGGATCCTCGTCGACGCGCACGCGGCAGCGGCGGGCGACGTCCTCGATGAGCACGGTCTCGGCCCCGTCGGGCAGGTCGACCACGTCGGTCGGCGCGGCGAGCTTGATCGCCTTGGTCACGTAGCGCAGGCGGTAGGTGCCAGGGGCCATGAGCGCGGGGAAGATGTCGAGCACGGTCGCCCCGCGCAGGCGCCAGGACAGCCGGCCCGAGCGCTCGGGGTTGATGCCGTTGGCGAGCGGGAGCGACCAGTAGTCGAGCCCGGTCTTCCACTGCAGCACGCGCACCTTGCCGAAGTCGGTCAGCGACAGCGGCGAGGCGGTCACGTCCTGCGAGCTTGCGCCCTGGGCGATGGTGAAGTCGGCGGTGACCTTGGTGTAGAGGTCGGGGAACAGGTTCGCGAGCCGGCGCCGGAGCGTGTAGTAGCGCTCGTTGACCCAGGCGTAGATCTGCGCCTGCGTGACCGCGGTGTCGCTGTCGTGGTCGATGGCGGCGCGGATGCTCGACTCGAGATCGCTGAGCTGGGCCATAGTCCCCTCAAAAGAACTGCGGGCGACGCTGCGGAGGAGGGACTAGTTCCGGCCGCAGCGCCGCCCGCAGCAAGCTCAGAACACCTGCTGCCAGTTGGTCCCGTCGTAGACGAAACCGAGGATCTTCCCGGCCGCCGCCGAGAAGTCGGCCCCGGCGATGAGCTTCAGGTTGGCGAAGCCCGTGCCCGGCGAGCCGAGGTTGTTCTTCACGGTCAGGGTGCCGTTGAAGCGCAGGATGCGGAAGCGGCCGGTGCGGATGCCGGTCGTCTCGAGGTAGTTGATCGTCGTGGTCCCGGTGATGTCGAAGACGACCCCGCGCCCGAGCGACAGGTTGTTCGCCGAGGCGACCGACGTGAAGCCCTTCGCGAAGTCCATGGAATGCAGGAACCGCTCGGTCCTGCGGATGCGCTCACTCGCCATCGTCGTATCCCTCCACCCCGCAAGCCTTGAGGAACGACTTCAGGGCGTCGCGCAGGGCATGGGCGTCGCGCTCGCGGAAGGCGGCGATCATGTCCTCGCAGGCGGACAGCTCCGCCTCGTCGCTGGCGCTCGAGTCCTCGCCCTCGTCCTTGCCCTCGGAGTCCTCCGGCTCGTCGCCGTCGGGCTCGTCGTGACCGTTCGCCTTCTTGAGGCGCGCGATCACGGCGAGGGCAAGCGGGCTCTTCTTGTCGGCCATGATGGTTACGAGCCGACGTTGTAGACGTGGACCTGGTGACCGGGCCGGTCGCAGACCGGCTGGATCATCGACTTGACGTAGCAGGAGTAGGCGTCCGCCCCCGCCACCTTGCGCAGCACCAGGCCGTCGTGGCTGACGATGGTGGCGAGCTCGCCGTCCTTGCACAGCATCCGCCAGTCCTCGGTCTCGAGGAAGGCGTGGCCGATCGGCATGCCCTCGTCGAGCAGGACCGGGAAGGTCCCGACCGGCGAGACGTACTCGATGGCCTTGAAGCCGAGCGTCGAGTTCTCGCTGTTGATGGCGATGTGCTTGAGATCGTCGCGCTCCTTGACCAGGGACCCGTAGTCCTTGGTCGACATCCGGCAGCGCGCGATCATGGCGCCCTCGCCGACCGCGAGCATGGCCGCCTCGGTCAGCATCTCGCCCATGTCCTTGCCTGTGGCGTCGTAGCGCAGGCCGCCGAGCCGGGTGTCGACCGAGCGATCGACACCGAAGAAGGACTCGCCGCCCGACGGCGCCGAGGAGCCGACGATGCCGAAGTAGCCGGCGAACACGTTGGTGAAGCCGGCCGCGGCGCGGTCGCCCTTGAAGAAGACCGAGTCGCCGCTGGCCCACGACAGGGCAGTGACGTCGATCGAGAGCGTGAGCACGCCGGTCACGCTGTTGCGGCCGGTGACCTGCGCCGCGGTCGCGGAGCGCAGCGAGCCCGTGGCCTCGGCGGCGGCGGCCACGATCCAGTCGCCGATCTCGAAGCGGCGCACCTCGGACGGGTCGATGGTGATGGTCGTCGAGGTCGGCGCCGCGGTGATGGTCGCGACCTTGCCCGAGCCGGTGCCGTGGGTGTGGATCATGAGCCGGCGCATGTGCGCGGCCAGGGCGTCCTTGACCACCTCGGCGGCGGCGTCGATGAACGCGCCCTCGTCGGTCGCGCGATCGAGCGTGTCGCCCGCGACCTGGTGCACCGTGAAGTAGGTGCTCGGGGTGACGAGGAACTGGGCGTACTTCGGCGCCGCGCCCTGGTCGGCCTGCCCCGACAGCGTCTCCGCGGTCGCGTAGTCGGCCGAGCTCGCCGACACGCGGCCGTACTTGATCGGCACCGCGTAGGCCGAGCCGAACGGCGTGACCACGCGCTTGCCGGAATCGCGCTTGAGGCCAACGAAGCCTGGGTTGAGCTTCGCGTTGTCGACGCTGTAGAGGACCTCGTGCAGCTTCTTGTCGTAGACGCGCTTCAGGATCCCTGCAGCGCGGGTGAGATCGAAACCAGCCATGGACGGAGACCTTTCGCAGGGCCCCGTCGCGACGCGAGCGGGCTACTTGATGCCGGCCTCTCGCTTGGCCAGCTCGAGCTCCTCCTCGTACGTCGTGCGCCGGGGCGGGGTGACCGGAACGTCGTCGTTCCGGACCGGTCCGATTCTTTTGTCCGCCCCGGGCTCCGGCGCCGTCGCGCCTGCGGGCTTTGTCTCCGGCTTCTTGAGAAGCCTCTTGTCGAGCAGCGTCTGCTTGGTGCTCTCGATGGCTCGGAGCACCTCCTCCGGCGACGGGACCTTGCCAGTCGCCTCGAACGCTCCCTCGGATATCGCGGTTATGTCGTCGGGATTGAGCCCGATCGAGCACAGCGGAAAGTCGTCGCCGCGCGCCTCGAGCAGGCGCATCGTGACCGTGACGTAGTTCTGTCTGTGGTTCTGCAGGGTTGCCGCGGCCTGCTGCTGGCGCTGTTGGTCGCGCGCGGCGAGCTTCTTTTCGAGCAGGGCATCGAGGCGCTCCTCGTCGCTGACCGTCTGCCGCTGTTTTGGGTCGGCGCGGTGGTACTCGTCGAGCTCGATGAAGAGCTGGGCGACCGCCTCCTCGTCGCCGCCGAACAGCTCCTTGATCGCGTCGACCTTGCTCTTGGCGCCGCGGATCTTGGCCAGGCGCTCGAGGTCGGGCTTGCGCTGCTCGAGCTCCTGGCGCGCGAGCTCGAGCTTGCGCCCCTCGGCGGCCAGCAGCGCCAGGCGCTTGGTCAGGCTGTCGGCCGCGGCGGGCTTGGCCGGATCAGCCGGGGAGGATGCGGACCCAGAGCTGGCAGCGGGGGCATCGGTGGGCGCCGCGGATGTCGGTGCAGACCTCGACGTATCGCCAGCAGGTGCGGCAGCGGGGGATTTTGGGGGCTCGGCTGCGGCCGCGCCTCCTTCGGGCTGCAGCAGCTCGGCCTTGGCCGCGGCCAGCTCCTGGGCCAGCGTGGTGCGCTCTTCAGCCACGCTTGCCCCCCGCGGCGGCGCGCGCCCGCTCATGGGTCGGCGCCTTGGTCACGCCCTTGACGCGGCCCGAGTTCTCCGAGGCGTAGAACACGCGCTTGCCCTTCTCGGAGCCGTACTCACGCTCCATCGCGGCCCGGATCTTCTTGCCCTTCTTGTTCAGTGGCATGGCGCCCCTCCTTTGCAGCCTTCTCGGCCTCCGCGTTCTCGAGCTCGGCGATCGCCTCGTGCTCGTCGGCGGTGGCCTCCCTGGCGAACTCCTCCGACGTGCCGAAGCGCTTGAGCTGCTTCTCGCTGAAGAACGCCACCGGCTCGCGCTTGTCGTCGACCACCCTGATCCCTTTGCAGGGATGGTTCGCGACCCAGATGTCGTGTGTCGCCGGGTCGAAGCCGAGGGCGCTCAGCAGGTTGTCGATGAACGGATCGCGCGCGGGCGCCTGATCGATGCGCTTGTCGCGCACGTCCCTCACCGCCGCGTCCACGGCCAGCTTGGTCATCTTCATTGCTCCCTCGCGGCCATGGCGCCCCTCCTACGCCTGCACCGGAGTCGGGCCCGGGGGCGGCGGCGTCTGCCCGTTGGCGTCCACGTTGGCCGGCGGTCCCGGCGGCGGCCCGTTGGCGGCCGGCGGAGGCGGCGGCTGGGCCTGCTTGAGCAGGTCCTTGGCCTGCTCGATGAGCTTGCGCAGGTCGCGCAGGTTCTCGCTCGGCTTGTCCTGCAGCATCTCGTGCACGTAGCGCTCGCCGCCGCGGTCGATGAGGTACTGCAACCCGGTCGCGCCCTGGTAGACCTCCGGGGCCAGGTAGTCGCCGGCGAGGGCGCGCTCGATCTGCTTGTCGGCCAGCTCCTCGGGCGCGAAGACCTGGTCGCGAATGGACTGCAGGTCCTTGATCCCGGTCTGCTTGAGCGCGTAGCGCTGGTCGATGATGCCGGCCTGGGCGAGCTCGAGGATCTCCTCGATGCGCGCGGCGGGGTGGCGCGAGAGCGCGTTGACGGTGTCGACGTGGACCTCGAAGTTCTCGGCCTTGTAGCCGATCTCGCTCCAGCGCACGCGGCGCAGCCAGCGGCCGCCGGGCGCGCGCATCTCGGCGCCGGGGCGGCCCTTGAAGTGGTAGTCGGCGACCGCGATGACGGTCTTGGCGATGCGCTCGATGAAGCCGTCGACGTTCTGCATGTGCAGGATGAGGCGCTGGTCGGCGAGCTGCTTGACCTCGCGCTGGCCCTTGGCGCTCGTCACCCCCGGCGCGCGCGTGCCGCTCGCCACGTTGGGCGACAGCCCGAGGAACTGGTGGGCGCGATCGATGATGAGCTGCTCGCGCTGGTAGTAGTCGGGCGACAGCGCCACGCCCGGCACGAACTCGGGCGGCATGCCCGGGTTGTACTCGACGATCGAGCCCTGCATGTTGGTGAGCGAGTCGGGGTCGATCTCGCTGCCGCGCGGGATGAGCACGCGCAGGACCGACCCGCGCTGCATGGCCTCGTCGATGTTGCTCGCGTGGCGGTCGAGGGCGTCCTGGTAGGCGAGCAGCACATCGGAGGCCGGCACGCCCGCGAACGAGGTGAACGAGGGCGAGAAGCGCAGGGGCACGATGGTGTGGAACTCGTGCGGATAGACGCTGTCGTCGAGCACGGCGTTGCCGATGGCGCACACGTAGCGACCGTCGCCGTCCTTGCCGCCGTTGCCCGGGGAGCAGCGGCGGTAGCCCTCCTCGAAGAGCACCATCTCCGAGGGCATCTCGTAGCCGTAGACGCCGTCCACGCCGACCCACAGCTCGTCGGGCTTGTAGCGGGGCGCGGCCTCGATGGCCTTGGCCTGCTCGGGGTAGCGCTCGATGAGCGCGGCCTTGGCCACCGGCGTGCGCAGGTAGAGGTTGCGCGGGTTGAGGCCCTCGTAGGGGTGCCAGACGATGGTGTACGGTGGCAGGCGCTCGATGCGGATGCTGTCGTCGCGGTCGACGTCGACGCGCACGGCGGCCACCCGCGTGTTGCAGCAGTCGATGAAGCAGCTCCACAGCGTGCGCTCGAGGTCGTTGGCCGCGAACACGCCGTCGATGAACAGCCCCAGGGCCTCGGCGCTGCGCTGCTGGGCCGCCCCGCCGCCGACCGTGGCCACGTCGACCGCCGGGACCTGGACGATCTGCGAGGCCAGCGCGTCGATGCAGCTCTTGAGCAGGTTGAAGCGCATCTTGGCGCGCAGGGCGCGCACGTAGGCCGAGACCTCGCCGCCCGGGGTGACGCCGGCGGGCCAGTCGGTCGCCGGCTCGCTGTAGTAGGTGCGGATCGCGGTGGCGTCGAGCCAGCGCACGGGCGTGAGCGCGTGCTCGAGGCGGGTCACCGTCTGGTGCAGGGTATCGGGAGCGCCGTTGTACCAGTGCTTGCCCGGGTCGGTGTCGTCGGCGGTCGTGCGCTTGGCCATGGCTCACTCCTGCGGCGGCGACTTGGGGATGGGCGGCATGAACTCGGGGTGGGCCGGGCGCCAGCTCGGCGGCTTGCCATAGAGCGCTTGCCCGGCCGGCGTGTTGACGACCGCGTCCAGCCCCGGCGGCCCGGCCTGCTCCACGCGGCGCAGGTCCTCGAGGATCTCCTCGGGGCTGGGGCCGCGCGGGTGGATGGGCGCGGGTGGCGCCAGCCGAGGTGGATCGAGCGTGAGCTTGACGCCCAGGCCCTCGAACTGGCGCACGCCCCGGGCGCGCAGCCCGTCGACGAGGCTCCAAATCTCATCGACGTCGATGAACCCTGGCCAGCGGCCGCCGCATCGACGGCAGATCCCGTCCTCGGGGACGCGCTCGCCGGCGATGCGGTCGCAGGTGCACTTCATGACAGCTTCCTTTCGAGCTCCTTGTGCAGGTCGCTCTTCTGCGGCTCCGTCGCCGGCGCCTTCCAGTGGTGCATGCCCACGGCCTTGCGGTAGCCGTAGAGCGCGGCGTCCACCCGGTCGGGCATGTGCCCGCGGATGACGCTGCCGATGGCGTCGGGATCCCACTCGGGCGTGCGCAGCTCCTCGACGAACTCGCGCTCGGCCCGCGGGATCTTGACCTTGCCCGAGCGCAGGCCGTCGCGCAGGACGATGCAGGCCGCGGCCTTGCCCGCCTTCTCGGCCGCTTCCATGCCGATGAGGTGCTCCTGGCGCAGGTCGACCATCAGGCCCGCGCCTCCCCCGCCCGGATCGCCCACAATGCCGACCAGGCCGCGCCCGCTGTAGCGGGCCGCCACCGCGCGCACGAGGGCGACCTGGGCGCTGGCGCCGAGGGCGTGCTGCTTCTCGGTCTCGATGACCCACAGGTGAGGACTGGCGGACGTCCAGCCCCACACGACGACCGCCGCGGCGTCGACAGTGCCGAAGTCCGAGGCGATGACGAACGACCACTTGCCCGCGGGCCGCTCGCCGGCGTCGTAGAGGTTGGCGTCGCTGACCGGGAAGATCTGCCGGTTGGCATCGTTGACGAATTCGGCGAAGAACTCGCGCCGGATGCTGGGGTCGCTCTCGTCGACCCCGCGATCGGCGCACGCCTTGTCGATGAGACGGCGGGCCTCGCCGGCGACCAGGAACGGGTTGCCGAGGGGGGTGAAGCGGTGGCGGCTCCACTCGGGCTTGCTGGTCGCGACCTCGTGCCAGAAGCCGCGCGGCGGCCCGCCGGTGCCGGCCACGACCACCGCGCCGCCGACCGCTGACAGCGACGGGAACACGACGGCCTCGTAGAAGTAGCGCAGGAGCTCGTCGGGCCAGTCCTGGGCCTCGTCGAGGCAGTAGAGCGCGACCTTCTTGCGCCCGCGCAGATCGTTGGCCATGCGGCGGTTCTCGACGCCAGTGACGACCAGGGCGCCGGCGCCGGGGAAGCGCAGCGTGTGGCCGCGCGCCCGGCCGCCCAGGCCGCAGTCGGCGTTGAGGGTGACGAGCTCGTCCCAGATGGTCGCGACCGCGCGCTTCTTGCTGGTGCTGACGTAGATCGCGAGCTGGCCCTTGCGCTCGGAGGCGACGCGCAGGAGCAGCTTCTCGAGGCCGTCGGTCTTGCCGCCCTGGCGCCCGCCCGGCCACGCCTGCCAGCGGGCCGGGTCATAGACCGCGGCGATCTGAGCCGGGAAGAGCAGCGGCCGCGGGTCGAAGGGGGCACGTCGTCTGTCATCGCGCCTTGCCGGGCCGCCCTGAACCGCGCCCTTGAACCACCGGACCGGGATCATGCGCAGCCTCCGCCTCTGCCAGCTCGCACACGTCGACGAGGTGCAGCGGGATGGCGAGGCCGGGGGTGCGGGGCAGGATGACGCAGCCCTCCGCGACGTACATGCCGGGCTCCCTGAGGACCTGGCTCAGGCCACGCCCGGCGAGGTTCCGGCTGACGTTCAGCTTGACCTGCGAGACGCGGATCATCGCAGCCCACGCTCCGGCCCGCGCACGATGAGCCACCAGCCGATGGCCAGCCAGCGCCCAAGCCGCCTCACGACAGCACCTGGGGCGCGTACTCGAGGGGATAGGCCGGGTCCCGGCGCGCCAGCAGCTTGCCTGGCACCTTGCCCCAGAACGAGCACAGCACCGGCCGCTCGTGCGTGATGCCGGCCGCGATGGCGAGCGAGGTCGCGATGCGGAACGGCGACTCCTCGCCCGGGCGGCGGCGGTAGAGGTGCTTGACGTAGACGTAGACCACGCGGTTCTCGCCGCGATGGAAGGCACCCCAGCCGAGGAAGTTGTCGCCGTCGTCATGGGGCGCGGCGAGCAGCACGCGCACCCCGGGGCGCATGATGGCGCGCTCGATGTGCGCTGCCGGCCGGCGCGAGCTGCGCACGAACGAGTCGCGCAGGAACCGCCCGTGGCGGCGCCCGTCATAGTCGACGACCGCGAAGTGGGTGATGAGCGCGCCCTCCGGGTGAAGCACCAGGGTGCGATCGGCGCTATTCAAGGGCCGGCCTCCCACGGAGCTGCTCGACCTGCTCGAGGGTGACGCCGAGCAGCTCGCACAGGCGCTCCGGCGTCCATGCCTTGCCGAGGCGGCCGAGGCCGAGCGCCAGATCGCTGATGGCGCGGAAGTGGCTCCCGAGCGCCGCGGAGTCCTCGGGCGACAGCCCCTCGATGGCGGCGCGGGCGGCGAGCGCGTGGATCTGCTGCGAGAGCAGGGTCAGCGCCTGCTGCAGGACCGCCTCCGGCTCGCCGGGGGCTTCGTCGGGCAGGCGCAGCGGATCGCGCTGCTTCTCGGGCGGGCCGAGCAGGCGATCGAGGTAGACCCGGGCGGCGGCGACGCCGACCAGGGTGTCGTCGGTCATCGCCAGCCGGTAGAGGCGGCTCAGCAGCTTCGGGATGCGCGGCCAGTTGCGCTCGCGGAGCCGGGACACGAGGGCGCGGAGCTCCTGCGGCCGCCCCCCGGGGTTGCCGCTGTGCCCGGGTGCGAATCTGCCGTCGCTGCCCCTGTTGTCCACAGGACGATCCGCATAGATCGTCGGTGCGGCGAGGGCGCTTTACTTACGCGCGCGGCCGTGCAGCGACGGGGCGGCGGCTAACTTGGCGTCGCGATTGCGCGTTTTCGTCGACGGCGAAGGGGGGCGATCAGCAGCCTGATGGAGGGCGTCGCTCTACCGGGACGGTCACTCCGCCCCGAGCCGATCCCCCGCCGGCGTCACGGCGGCTGCGTCCATCAGGCTGCTGATCGCCCATTGGCAGGATCATAGGCCGCCAGCGGGTCATAGACCAGGTTCACCTCCTTGCGCTTGCCCTTCGCGCCTGTTGGCGGATTCCAATGCGCACGTCCTTCCCGTGCCGGAGGTCGAAACCTAGCTCTCGCACGCGGTGGAGAGCGCCGGGCTTCAGGTTCTTTCGCTCCCAAGCCTGGGCCTTCGCTGCGAGCTTGCTCCAATGGAACCGGCCGAGGCCGGCCAGCTCCACAACAGTGGCGACGTCGAGCCACGACATCCGCACGCGGAGCGCGGCCGCATAGGCGGCCACGTGATCCGGGATGGCAGTCCTCACGGCCGCCATATCAATTCACCCCTCCCCTGCCCTTGCCGAACGTCGCCCCGGTTACCGGCGATCCACGCGGCTCGCTCGCGGTCTCGACGTCGACCTTGGCGCGCACCACGCAGTCGTGGTCGCCGTGGTTGGCCCTGTGGATCTCGATGTCAGCGATGCGCTTTTTCACCTGCCTCCCTCTGCGGCCAGGTCGCCATGGTGGTCGCCATGATGGCCGCGATGTCCTCCGGCTCGGCGCCGGCGGCTTTCTTCTCGCGTCGCCGAGTCCCGAGTGCTTTGCACGTCGGGCAGTTGCGATCCACTTCGGTGGCCGGTTTGTCCGGTACCTCCCGGTGGAATGCGCACTGCGGAGCCGCCGGTGGACCGGTACGCGCCCCGCCTCGGTTCTGAGCCCGCCCGAGCCAGCCGACGAGGAATGGCAGCATCCCCTTGGCGGTCTTGCGGCGCTCCGGTTTGGCGACGATCCAGGCCCATGCTTTTCTCGCTTCGGAGATCACGTCGAGATGGGGAAAGCCCTCGCGGAGCACCGTGGCCTCGGCCTCCGTGAAGCGCCATTCCTGTGCATTCGACCGCCTGCCCCGAACGACCGGGAAAAGTAAAAGAGCCTCGGCTTCGTCAGCCGCCCCCGTCGCTCGCGGAGCGGGCGCGGGGGAGGAAGAGGAGTCTTCTCCTCTTCCTGTCTGATCTGGATCTGGTGATGGTGATGATTGCCATCCTTCCGCCATTGGCCTGGCTATAGCCTGGCCATCCTTCGTTGCGGCATGGCCCCACTTCGCCGCGGCGCCTCTCTTGCCGGCGCGCGACAGAACCCCGCGCATCTGGCGGGCCTTCTCGAGCTCGCGCAGCAACCGCTTCTGGCTGATGCGGCCCTCGAACACGTCGAAGAAGCGCTCGATCGCCTTCCACACCGGCGCCCACAGGGTGGGGTCGAGGTGGATCCGCCGCGCCAGCCGCTCGGGGTCGTAGCTGAGGTAACCGCGCGCCAGCCACAGCTCGGCGAGGAGCTGCAGGTAGGCGCCATGCTCAAGGCAGCTCAGGTCGGCGGTGTCGCGGCGGTAGTCGCCGAGCCACCACGGCATGTAGGCGGAGACGTCGTCCTTGTCGCCGAGCATCTGGCGGTGGCTCTCAATCGGACTGCGACCCCGACCGCGACCCCGACCGCGACCACGACCACG
>Ga0070731_10000850_pt1 | contig 35954 bp, 36 predicted proteins | sample Coa_R1_2_FD_66448 | JGI IMG/M metagenome (GOLD analysis project Ga0070731, IMG submission 66448) | Surface soil microbial communities from Centralia Pennsylvania, which are recovering from an underground coalmine fire - Coalmine... | ecosystem: Environmental > Terrestrial > Soil > Unclassified ... | reverse complement strand
ACCGCATCCTTTCATCCATCACCGAACACTCCCTCCAGGGCATCATCCCTCCCCCTTTCAGGGAAGGAGTGTTACCCATGTGTCCGGTACAAAGTGTTACCTATCTCTCAGGTCGCTCACCGAACTCTTCTGAAGAAGGACCATTGCCGCGCCGACGCCGCCCCACGTCACATGCGGCCGCCGACGTGACAGGAGGCCGTGCCATGAAGTACTCGGTAGAGGGCGACGGATCGAACATCAAGATCACGGTCAAGGCCGTCGGAACGAAGCAAGCCGACCTGATGAACGGACTCAATGAATGCGCCGAAGGCCGCTGCTCCTGCCCCACGCCCCAGTACGCGAAAGTTCAGACGATGCAGGTTGCGCCGAGCGCGGATCAGGTAATTGTCACGCTCACCGCAAAGCCCGGCGAGACCATCGACCAAGCGGACATCAGCACATGCCTCGATCACACGACGCGGAAGGTGGAAAAGCAAGGCTGAGTTGTCCTATGTGGCCGCGCGGTCGGTGCGCCGCTCCAGCATCTTGCAGAACGCTTCGACCACTTTCGGGTCGAACTGCGTCCCGGCCGATTTCCGAAGCTCGACGACCGCCTCGTCGTGCGAGCGGGCCGCCTTGTAGGGGCGTTCGTCCGTGATCGCGCTGTAGGCGTCGACGACCGCCAGGATCCGCGCCCCGAGCGGAATGCGCTCACCCGCAAGCCCGTCCGGATAGCCCTTGCCGTCCCACCGCTCGTGGTGGGCGCGCAGGATGCGCGCCACGCCGCGCATGCGGTCGACCGGACGCAGGATCTCTTCGCCGGTGATCGGATGCTGGCGCATGATCTGCCACTCTTCCTCCGTGAGCTTCGCCGGTTTCCGTAAGATCGCATCCGGCACCGCGATTTTGCCGATGTCGTGGAGCAGGGCGCCCCACCGGATGTCCATGGTCTCTTCGTCGCGACAGCCGAGGAGGCGGGCGGTCGCCTCCGACCATTCGGCAAGGCGTTCGCTGTGGCCGCCGGTGTACGAATCCCGGGCGTCCAGCGCGCGCCCCAGCGTGACCACCATCTCGATATAGGAGTCCTGGAGGGTCTGATAGAGGCGGGTGCGGTGTATCGCCGCGCCGCCGGTTTCGGCGATGCTCTTCAGCAGGCGCACGTCGGTTTCGAGGAACGGTTCCTTCTGCCCGCGGCGGGCGCGTCCGACTGTGATCGCGCCGATCACGTGCTGGTCCGCCCGGAGCGCGGCGACCGCGAATGGGCCGAGCACGGCATGGGCGTCCCGCGCCGCGCCGAACGCGACGGCGTCGTCACCCGAGAGGTCGGCCGTGACGTGCGCGGTGTCGGCCTCGAACATGCGGCGGAGCGGCGGCGAGACCGGTGCGGTCGTCCCGATGTGCCCGGCCGCGAGCCCCGAGGCGTGGACGGTCGTCAACGTGGTGCCGTCGGCGCCGAGCAGCGCGAGCGCGCCGTGATCCGCGCGGATGAGGCGCACGATGTGCTCGACGAGGATGGGGTACATCTCCTCCGGCGTGCGCGCGTTGCGCAGCCGCTTGCTCAATTCGTAGAGCGCCTCCAGTTCGGCGGTGCGGCGGCCCTGCGCCTCGTAGGAGCGGCCGTTCTCGAGCGCGGCCGCGGCCTGCCAGGCGAACGCCTGCATGGCCTCGCGCTCCGGCGCCGACCACGTGCGGGGGGCGCCGTAATAGCAGGCCACCGCCGCGGTCGCGCGCCCCTCGTGAATCAGGGGCCACGAGGCGAAGGCGCGGAAATTCTCGCGCTCGGCCCGGCGCCGGGTCTCGTTGCCCGGCGGGAGCGCGCGGACGTCTTCAACGAGCACCGGCTCGGGCGCGGACGTCCGCCGTTGCTTCGGCAGATCCATGCACGCGAGCTCGTCGTGCCGGGCGAGATGGGACCACGGGGCGGCGCCCTCGGGGGTCGTGATCTCGGCGACGTACGCCGTCGACACGCCGTGCGACCACGGACAGCTGATGACCCCGCTCGCCGAACGCAGCAGGACTGCCACACGGTCCGCGCCGCTGAGGTCGGCGGCCGCCCGGCCGATGGCCGACGCGACGCCCGCGACCGACGAGGGACGATTGAGCGCCTCGCTGAGTCCGACGAGGCGTTTCATCAGGTCCGCGCGCAGGCGCGGATCGCCGGCGTCGGACTCGCCGGCTTGTGTCTCATGGCGGCCGGCGGCAGGGCCGCCGCCGTGAGGCCGCCCCCCGCGCCCGGAATGCGTCGATGTTCCCGTGTGGCGTTCCGATTCCATTGCGCTCCCGCGACGGCCGCGGTGGCCGGACGCGTGGTTACGGAATATTGAACCATTAACTGTATACTCCTTTTTTGCGCCGGGAGGTCCCGTATCCCCGGACCGGCCGCCCCGCCGGCGAAGGCGGTCCCGGGCGCGGAGGGATCGCGCGCGACCGGATGCAACCGGTACGCGACGTGAACACACATTTCGTGCTGCTGGCGTCGGTGCTCGCGCTCGGTCTCGTCTTCGAGTTCGTGAACGGCTTCCACGACGCCGCGAACGCGATTGCGACCGCGGTGGCCACGCGGGTTCTGCGGCCCGCCCAGGCGGTCGTCATGGCGGGTGTCCTCAATTTCGCCGGCGCCGTGACCGGCACGGCCGTGGCGACGACCGTCGGCAAGGGCCTCGTCGACCCGCACGTCGTCACCCAGACCACGATCGCGGCCGGGTTGGTCGCCGGCATCGGCTGGGACTTCTTCACCTGGTACCTCGGCATGCCGACGAGCTCGAGCCACGCGCTGCTGTTCGGCGTCCTCGGCGCCGGCGTGGCCACCGGCGGCTTCAAAGCGGTCCTGGTGTCCGGCGTCGTGAAGGTGGGCATCGGGATCGGCTACTCGCCCCTCATCGCGCTGCTCGCCGCCGGCGCCATCATCGTCGGATTGTACTGGCTGTTCTATCGCAACCCGCCGGCGCGCGTCACGCGGGTATTCGGCCGGCTGCAGCTCTTGTCGTCGATGTACATGGCGTTCAGCCACGGCGGCAACGACGGGCAGAAGACGATGGGGATCATGGCGCTCGCGCTCTTCGCGTACGGCGCGCTCGGCCCCGCGTTCTACGTTCCGGTGTGGGTGATGGTGGTCTGCGCGTGCGCCATGGGCGCGGGCACGGCGGCCGGCGGCTGGCGCATCGTCAAGACGATGGGATTCCGGCTCACCAAGCTGCATCCCATCGACGGGTTCGCCGCCGAGACGGCGGCGGCGACCACGATCGAAATCGCCACGCGGCTCGGCATCCCGATCAGCACGACGCACGCGATCAACGGGGCGATCCTGGGCGTCGGGGCGTCCAAAGGCATGCGCTGGGTGCGGTGGAGCGTGGCCAGAAACATCGTGACCGCATGGGTGCTGACGCTGCCCGCGTGCTTCGGGCTCGGGTGGGGCTTGATGCGGCTGGCGGCGATGCTCGGGTTGTGAGACGGCCGAACGCTATTCCGTGTCGGCGGCGGAGGCGCGTCCGCGGAGGCGGACGCGCTGCGCGCCGGTGTACACGGTGAACCGCGGACCGCGGACGAAGCCGAGCAGCGTCATCCCGAACGCGTCGGCCGTATCGCAGGCGAGACTCGAGGGCGCGGAGACGGCCGCGACGATGGGAACCCCGGCGGCCGCGGCCTTCTGGACGATCTCGAAACTGGCCCGGCCGCTCACCATGACGATGTGCGCCCGGAGCGGCAGCCGCCGTGCCAGGAACGCATGCCCCACCACCTTGTCCACCGCGTTGTGCCGGCCGACGTCCTCCCGCAGGACGAGCAGGCGGCCGTTCCGGTCGAACAAGCCCGCCGCGTGGAGGCCGCCCGTCTTGGCGAACAGCGTCTGCGCCTCCCGCAGGGCGTCTCCGAGCCGGGCCAGGATCTCGTCGTCGATCGTGAGGCCGTCGCCGGTCACGGCGCCGATGCCGCGCACGTGAATCGCCTCGATCGAGGCCTTGCCGCAGACGCCGCAACTCGACGTGGTGTAGAAGTTGCGGCGGAGCCGCTCGGGATCGTACGCCGCGTCCGGGCGCAGCGCCACGTTGACGATGTTGTACTGCTGGCTTCCGTCGAGGGATGGATCGGTGCAGTAGCTGATGGTGCGGACGTCGTCGGGCGTCCGCAGCACGCCCTCCGTGTACAGGAATCCGGCGGCGAGCTCGAAGTCGTGCCCCGGCGTACGCATCGTAACCGAGATCCGGGTGAAGGGTCCGCCGTCCGGGGGATAGAGACGGATCTCGAGGGGCTCTTCCACCGCCAGCACGTCGGTGCGGGTCTGCGCGGAGTCCTCGCGGGCCTGGATCACCCGGCGGCGGGTCGTGCTGGTCCGGGCGGCCTTGATTTCGTGGTCGCCGGCGGCCGGTCCGCCGGCTGGGGGGGCGGCCTCGGGCGTTCCGTCGGCAGAGGACGTCATCGCGCGCTCATCGTAGCATCGGCCCCCCGGAGCGTCAACGCGCCGGCCGGACGTTCACAATCGCGGGCGGCGGCGGGCAGTTGCCCGGTCGTCCCCGAGAAGGTATAGTGGGGTATATTCATTGAAGGTCGGATGACGAGCGGCGTCTGGCTCGGCCCGGGAGGGATCGCCTTCCGGGCCACCGTTGTACCAATCGCAGCCGACAGCATCGACGCAAAGAGAGGCCGCTGATGGGGAGACCGCGAGGGCCGAATTCGGTCCGGCGATCCACCGCCGCGCACGCGCGGGGGTGGCGCCTGACGCCGCGGCAGTGGCGGATCGTCCGTCAGGCCGCGCTCACCCTGGCTCTTGCCGGCACCGCCGTCGTCCTCGTCGGCGCCGGGCTGCTTTTCGGCGCGGCGGCCGCGATCAGCACGCACCTTCCGTCGGTCGACGCCCTCTACGATCTGCCGAGCGAAGCCACCCGGATCTACTCGTCGGACGGGCAGATCATCGCCAGCCTGTACCGCGAGAACCGCGACAGCATCCCGCTGTCACACGTCGCGAACAACTTCCAGCGCGCCGTCATCGACACGGAAGACGCGGACTTCTACCGGCACCGCGGCTTCTCGCTGCGCGGCGTGGTCCGGGCGGGTCTACGCAACCTTCACGACCGCGGGTACGCCGAGGGCGGCAGCACGATCACGCAGCAGCTGGCCCGCAACATGTTCCTCACGAGCGAGAAGTCGCTCACCCGCAAGATCGCGGAGATCCTGCTCGCCGTGCAGATCGAGCGGCGGCTCACCAAGGACGAGATCCTGGAGCGCTACCTCAACCAGGTGTACTTCGGCCAGGGCGCCTACGGCGTCGAGACGGCCGCGGAGGTGTACTTCGGGAAGCCCGCCGACGCGCTCTCGCTGCCGGAAAGCGCGATGCTGGCGGGCCTCATCCGCGCCCCGTCCTACTATTCGCCCTACGAGCACCTCGACCGCGCCCGCACCCGGATGGGCGAGGTATTGGTGAGGATGACGGAGCAGGGGGACATCACCCCGACGCAGATGCGCGCGGCGGAGCACGCCGCGCTGCACCTCGCCGCGAAATCCAACGCCGGGCTTGTCGGCATTCGCGCGCCGTACTTCGTGAGCTACATTCTGCCGGGTCTCCTCCAGCGCTACGGCGAGGAGATGCTCTACAAGGGCGGGCTGCGCGTTTATACCACGCTCGATCTCCATATGCAGGCGGCCGCGGAGCAGGCGGTCCGCCGCGCGATCGACGAGGCGAAGCGCGATCATCTCCAGGCGCAGCAGGGCGCGATGGTCGCGATCGACCCGCGGACCGGGTACGTGCGGGCGATGATCGGCGGATATGACTTCCGAACCAGTCAGTTCAACCGCGCGTGGCAGGCGCACCGGCAGCCGGGGTCGGCGTTCAAGCCGTTCACCTACACCGTCGCCGTGATGCGCGGCATTCCGCCGACGCGGATGCTGCTCGATGCGCCGATCGAGTTTCCGATGCCGGACGGCAGCGTCTGGAAGCCGGAAAACTACGACAAGAAGTGGCACGGCTCCATCACGGCGCGCTACGCGCTCGAGAACTCGATCAACGTCGCGTCGATCCGGCTCGAGGAGGAAGTGGGCCCGCGCGCGATCGTCGACCTGGCGCATCGGATGGGCATCGACAGTCCGCTGCAGGCAAACCTCTCTCTGACGCTCGGCTCCTCGGACGTGACGCTGCTCGAGCTGGCCTCGGCCTACGGCGTGTTCGCGAACGGCGGCGTGCGCGCGGCGCCGGTCGCCGTCACGCGCGTGACGGACTACCACGGGAAGGTGCTCGAGGAGCACGTCGCCGACCGGCACGTCGTGCTGAGCCCCGAGGTCGCCTACGTAATGACCGACTTGCTGAAGGGCGTGGTCCAGCGCGGCACCGGCACCGCGGCCCAGATCGGCATTCCCGAGGCCGGCAAGACCGGCACCGCGGACGATTACCGCAACGCCTGGTTCATCGGGTTTACGCCCTCGATCGTCGCCGGGGTCTGGGTGGGCAACGACGACGATTCGCCGATGAACAAGGTCACGGGCGGCAGTCTCCCCGCGCGGACGTGGGCGGCGTTCATGAAGCAGATCCTGCCGCTGATCGGCAAGGACGACTGGACGTCGCCCGACGGCGTCGTGCAGGCGACGGTCTGCGCCACGGACACATCGGCCGCGGGCTGCACCAATCGTCCGGAGGTGTTCATCCGCGGTACGCAGCCCGAAGGCGGCGCCGCGCCGGTGACGCCGTCGCCGGACCAACCGGCGGCGCCGCCCGGGCCTTCAGGTTCGCCCGTGCCGCCCGGGCCTTCAGGCTCGCCTGCGTCGGCGGGGGCACCGGCGCCTGTGCCCGCCGTTCCCGCGGTCGTGACCGGAGCGCCGGGCGGCCCTCCCCAAACGATCCCGTCCGCCGGCCGCGACCATGCCACGCTGCCGGTGGTGATTACGGCGCCGCGTCACGGCAGCGACGTCGAGCTGCCGCTGACGATTACCGGCGCCTCGCCGCCGGGGACGCTCGTGCACATCACGGTGACGAGCGAGAGCGGCGCGCTCAAGGTGCAGGCCGCGGACGTCTACATCCGGACCGATCAGTCGGGCACGTTCTCCTATCAGGTCAACCCGTGGCTGCGTCCGTCCGGCGGAACGCTCGTGATCACCGCGGCCGCGACGGCCGGTCCGGACGGCGTCGCGACATCCGGCACCGCCACGGTGTCCGTGCACATCAAGTAAGGCCCGCGGCCACCCTCGCGAACCGATCGTCCCTGCGCCGCCCCGGTCATCGCACGTCCAGCGCGCCGGTCATCCCGGCCTCCCGGTGTCCCTCGATCGTGCAGGCAAACACGTAGCGGCCCCGGTGCTGGGGGATGAATTCCAGCCGCGCTGTTCCGTCCGGGTTGAGGCGCGTGACGTCGAGCCCGGCGGCCTCGACGGACAGCACGTCGCCCGCGACCCGCACGGGGACCGCGTGAAGGTAGGCTGTCTCGAACTGGTGGGCGAGCTGCCCCCGGTTCAGGAGGACGAGCCGCACGGGTTGGCCCGCGGCGAGCCGGATGGTGGTCGGTTGGAACATGAACTCCCGCATCGTGACGCTGACGACGGCCGGCTGCGCCCCGCCCACCGGGACGGGCAGCAGCAGGGCGCCGAGGACAAGCGGCCAAGCAATGCGCCGTGCGGGAGAGAAGGGAGGGCGTCGGCGCCCTCCCCGCCTCGCGTCAGTCATTGTTGAACGGGGTGAGCAGCGGATTGTACTCGCCGAACACCCCATTCGGATTCGGGTACCAGAGCCAGACGTGGAACGTCACCAGCGGCGGGTGCCAGAAGCCGAAGGCCGCACCGGTTTGCGGGTGCTTCTTCGCGCACATCGCCTCGGAAAACGAGGGCAGGAAGGACCCGTCGGCGTAGTGGCACGCGGCGCCGAAGGAACCGTACGTGGCGCCTTGGAGCGGCGGTACGGCCGGCTTCTTGGGGAAGACCCACTCGATCGCGACGAGTTGCCAGGCGTCGCCCCTGCGCACATAGACGAGGATCGGGGGCTTCGTGACGTCAAACCCGGCGATCTTGGGGTTCAGAAAGTGGTAGCCCATATTCGGAATCATCGGTGTGATGATCGTGTAGCCGTCGGCCTTCGCCTGGGCGAGATCGGTCGAGTACTTGGCGGTCGCCAGCCGGGCGGCCGAAAGTTTCCTGATCACGTCTTGGTTGAGCTTGGGCTCGGCGGTGAACGCCGGTAGGCCGGCGCTCCACACCAGAACGACCGCCACGCTCAGCACGAGCATTCTCAGCGCTTGCGTTCGCATCAGTCGCTCCTCTCTTCGATTAGAGCCGCCGGCGCGCCGCCGTCGATCGGGTCCGGCCCGCCTACGCTTCTGCGGTCGTCGGATCGATAACAGTCCGCACCTCCGCCACGCGGTTGGCCGGGAACCCGCCTTTCCGGGCGTGCTCGCGGACCATCGCCTCGTTCGGCGCGAGGTACACGCAGTAGATCTTGTCGCCGGTGACATAGCTCTGCACCCACTGAATCTGGGGCCCCATTTCGTTGAGCACGCTGCACGACCGCTGCGAGATTGCCCGCAGATCCTGGGCCGAGAGATCGCCGGCCCCCGCGATCTCGCGTTCGACGACAAACCTCGGCATCGCCGCATCCCTCCTCGTCGTCTGTGAGCTTGTGTCCCACTATAGGAAGGGACGGCGCGGCCATCATCGAGGAAAGCCCGTATCCGGTACGTATCTTTGGCGAGCGAACGCCGCTCCGTACCGATCAGGCGGTGGGGAGCAGCCCCTGCGCGACCGCCCAGGCGGCAATCTGTGCGCGGGAGGTGAAGCCGAGCTTGTTGAGGATATTCTGCACGTGGGTTTCGGCGGTGCGCTCGGTAACGACGAGCCTGGCGGCTACTTGGCGGTTCGTCAGTCCCTGCGCGACGAGGGATGCGACTTCTCGTTCCCGGGCCGTCAGCGTCTCCGCCTCGGCATCGCGGGGGGTCCGCCCCGGCGGCGCCGGCGGTAGCGCGTACTCGAGTGCTTGGTCGACGGTCATGGCCCGGCCTCGACCGTCTGCTGCGGCAAACGCCGCCGGGCCCATTTTGCTCCGGGCCGCGGCCACGTGCCGGTCGTGTTCGGACTCGTCGGCCCACAACGGCAGGCGGCCTCCGAGACTCTGGAACAACGCGTCGGCGGCGCCGAACAGTACCGCGGCCCGTTCGTGCTCACGGCGGAGTGCCGCGGTTCGGGCCAGGCCTTCGAAGCACTCGGCGATGATGCCCGGCGTCCTGACCCGCCGGCACAGGTCCAGACATTCCGTATAGTGCACAAGCGCGCCCGCTGCGTCGCCTCGCCGCACCGCGAGGACACCCAGGCCGCGAAGGGCGTAGGACGTGTTGTTGGCGTTGCCGGTTTCCCGGCTGAGGGTGAGACATTCCGTGAGGCACGCTCCGGCGCGTGGATAGTCGCCACGCATCGTCGCCACGGTGCCGAGCATCGCCAGCGCTTCCAGTTCCCACCACCGGTCTCCGATCGCCCGGCACACAGCCAGCGCTTCCTCCACCCGCGGCACAGCGTCCGCGGGCCGATTTTCCGCGACCGCGATAATCCCCGACCACAATAGAAACTGCGCGGTGCCGGACTTGTCGTCGAGTTGCCGCGTCAGTGTCAAGCCTTGTGTGCACAGCGCTTCGGCCCGTCTGAGATCGTCCATGCGGTACGCGAGACGCACTACCCCTACCAGAATCTTCGGCATGTATGAGGGCGGCGCGGCCGCGCCTCTCTCGATCGCCTCTTCGAGCCGTGCGCGGCCTTCCGTCCAGTGCCCGAGCAAATACCAGAACCATTCCAACGCTCTGGCCAGCCGGAGTTCCGCCTCCGCGTCCCGCTGCGCCTTCGTCCACTCGATCGCCGCGCGAAGGTTATCGTGTTCCGTCTCCACCAACGCGAGCCAGGTCTCTTCGTCCGGACCGCGCACGCTCGCGTCCGCTCGTTCCGCCAGGCCGAGGTACCAGTCGCGGTGCCGCCGCCGGACCCTTACGGCCTCGTCCGAGTCCTCGAGCCGGGCCTGAGCGTACTGTCGCACTGTTTCCAGGAGGCGGTACCGCGTCTCGTCGCGCGGCATATCCGCCAAGACGAGCGAGTTGTCGACCAGGTGCGCCAGTACGTCGAGGACCTCGGTCCGCTCGAGCCCGCCGTCCGCGCACACTGCCTCCGCCGCCTCCAGCGACCATCCCCCGGCAAACACCGACAGCCGCCCCAGCAGAGTCCGTTCGTGCGCCGCGAGGAGGCCGTAGCTCCAGTCCATCGTCGCCTGCAGCGTTTGGTGGCGGGGCAGGGCGGACGGGCTCCCGCCGGTGAGCAGCCGAAACCGGTCGTGCAGGCGCTCCGCGATCTGCCCGACCGCCAGCACCCGCGTTCGCGCCGCGGCGAGTTCGATCGCGAGCGGGATGCCGTCGAGCTCGCGGCACACGTCCGCGACCGCGCGGGCGTTATCCGAGGTGAGGGCAAACGCGGGCTGCACGGCGCGTGCGCGCTCCACGAAGAGCCGCACCGCTTCGTAGTGACGAATCTCGTCGGGCGACCGCGGACGTGCCTCCGGCACGGAGAGCGACGGCACCCGCCAGAGCACCTCGCCGGGCACGGTGAGCGGCACCCGGCTCGTCGCGAGGATACGTAGACCCGGCGACCCCTGCAGCAGCGCCGTCGCGAGCGCCGCGCACGCCGTCCGCAGATGTTCGCAGTTGTCCAGGACGAGCAGCAGGGATCTCGACCGCAGGTAATCCGCGAGCGTGTCGGTCAACGGTCGCCCCGGTTGCTCCGGCACGTCGAGCGCGGACGCGACGGCCTGGGCGACGAGAGTGGGGTCGGCGATCGGCGCCAGTTCCGCGGTCCACACGCCGTCGGCGAAGTCGTCGAGCGCCTCCGCCGCGACTTGGAACGCCAGGCGGGATTTGCCGGCGCCCCCCGCGCCGGTGAGCGTCAGCAGACGGGTCGTCGAAAGAAATCGCCGGACCTCCGCGATCTCGCGCTCCCGGCCGATGAAACTGGTTAGCTGCGCGGGGAGGTTATGGCGCGGCATGTCGTGGGGCCGCGGTCTGCGGACGCATGCGCCCACGTTCGTCGTTGGGTCACGGCGTGTCCTGCGCGCCGACCCGCTTGCCGGTCCGGGGCCGCCCCAGTATAGTAGTAGGAGCAGGCCCGGGCGTGATGCCCGGGCGGGTCGTTCCTTAGGGGGCTCGCCGTGTCAGGACATTCCAAGTGGCACAACATCAAGATCAAGAAGGGCAAGGTGGACCAGCAGCGCGGCAAGATTTTCAGCAAGCTCGCGCGGGAGATCATCATCGCCGCGAAAGACGGCGGCGGCGACCCGGCCAACAACATGCGCCTCCGGTCTGCGATCGAGCGCGCCCGCGAAGCGAGCATGCCGAACGACAATATTCAGCGGGCGGTGGCGCGTGGGGCGGGCGGCGGCGACGGCGCCGTGTACGAAGAGATGACCTACGAGGGCATGGGGCCCGCCGGCGTCGCGCTCCTCGTGCAGGTCGCCACGGACAATAAGAACCGCACCGCCTCCGAGGTCCGCAACATCTTGACCAAGGCCGGCGGTGCGATGGGCGCGTCGGTCGCGTGGATGTTCGAGAAGAAGGGGCTCATCACGCTGCCCCGCACGGTCGCGTCGGAGGACGAGGTCATCACGCGGGCGATCGACGCGGAGGACATCAAGACGACGGACGGCGAGTACGAGATCACGACGGCGCCGGAGGACTTTATGAAGGTGCGGCGCGCGCTCGAGGAGGCCGGCTGGAAGCCGACGCTGGCCGAGATCACGATGGTGCCGAAGTCGTCCGTACCGGTGAGCGGCAAGGAGGCGCAGCAGGTGCTGCGGCTCATGGAGGCGCTTGAGGACCACGACGACGTGCAGCACGTCTACGCCAATTTCGATATCCCGGACGAGGTACTGCAGCAGGTCGGCTGACCATTACAGACGGGGGTGTCCCTTATGGGGGTACGGGAGACGATCGAACCAGGATTCCGCGCGATCTGGACCGCCGTTCAGCAGAACGTCGAGTTGATGCCCGAGGGACGCCTGGACGACAAGCCCGAGGGCTTGGACACCCGGTCGTTCCGCGAGATCGCACTGCACCTCGCGAACACGTCGGTCATGTTTAGCGATAACATCGGCAAGACCGTGTGGGAGCGCGTCACCGCGTTCCCGCCGGATAACTTCCGCTCGAGGGCGCAGGTCCTGGATGCGGTCCGCCAGGGTGGGGAGCGCTACGTCGCGGGATTGGCCAAGCTCACGGATCAGGAAGCGGCCAAGATCGTCGAGACGCCGTGGGGCGCCAAGCTGCCGCAGGGCGTCGTGGTCGGGTTTGCGGTGCCGCACACCTTCTACCACAACGGGCAACTGTCCATCTATCTTCGGATCGCGGGGATCAAGCCGGTTTTCGCGGCTCGCTGACCCCTCGGGGCGGGCTTCGTGTCATGGGGGCGTCCGGAGGCCGGCCGGGCGTGCCGAGCCCGCGCAGGAAGGCCGGTGCCACCGGCGAACACCGGTTCGTGTTCGCTTCCCAGCCTCGCCGGCCGGCAGGGGGCCGCGGAGCCGTTGTGCCTCCTCGGCGCGGCGGCGTTGTGCGGATGCTCGGCCTCGATCCAGGACTTCATCTGACGGGTTACGGTATGATCGAGACGGCCGGGCCCGCGCTTCGCGTCGCCGAGGCCGGGGTGATCCGCACCGACCCCCGCGCGCCGCTGAGCGAGCGCCTGGCGGAGCTCTACGTCGGGCTCCGCGAAGTCCTCGCGGAGTGGCGGCCCGGCGCGATCGCGCTCGAAGACGTCTTCGCGCATCCCGCCTTTCCCCGCACCGGCATTCTCATCGGCCATGTCTGCGGCGTGATCAGCGTCGCCGCCTCTGAGCGGCGCATCCCCGTGGAGACGATTCCCCCGGCCGCGGTGAAGCGCGCCCTCGTCACCTCCGGGCGCGCCGACAAGCGCCAGATCCAGCGGATGGTGCGCGCGCTGCTGACTCTCGACCGGGAGCCGGTCAGCCACGTCGGCGACGCGCTGGCGCTGGCCTTGGTGGCGCTCTCCCGCCGCGGCGTGCCGCTGAGGACGCCGGCATGATCGCGCTGCTGCGCGGCCGGGTGATGCGCCGTACCGAGGAGATGCTGGTCATCGACTGCGCCGGCGTCGGCTACGAGGTCCACCTCCCGGCGTTCCTGCGCGACCTGCTGCGCGCCGATCCGCACCGTCTCGACGAGACCGTGGAGCTGCATATCTCGTACCACGTCAGCACGAACCAGCCGCGTCCGCTGCTGGTGGGATTTCTACGCGAGGTCGAGCAGGAGTTCTTCGAGCGGTTCATTACCGTCGACGGCGTCGGGCCGACGAAGGCGATGAAGGCGCTGGCGCATCCGATCGAGCGGGTGGCCGACGCCGTGGAGCGCAAGGATATCGGCTTTCTGCAGAAGCTGCCGGGCGTCGGCGCGCGCACCGCGGAGAAGATCGTCGCGGCGCTGCACGGGAAAATGGGCAAGTACGCGCTCCTCCGCACGGACGCGCCCGCGGAGCCTGAGGCCGCGCCTGCGGACTTCCAGGACGAAGTCGTCGACGTGCTGACGCGGCAGCTCGGCTATCGCGCCGCCGAGGCCCGGCGCATGGTGGCCGACGCGCTGCGGCGGAACGGCGCGATCGCGTCCGCGGAAGCGCTCTTGCAGGAAGTCTACCGCGTGGAGCGCGGATCGGACCGGTCCGCGAAGACGGGCTCGCCCGCATGACGCGGGAGCGCACCATCGGGCCGGCGGGCGGGGGCGGCGAGCCGCCGCCCGAGCGGGGGGCCGTCGAGGACGAGCAGTTCATCCGCAGCCTCCGGCCGAAGCGTCTCGAGGAGTGCATCGGACAGGCCCGCGTCATCACGGGGCTTTCCATCAGCATCCGGGCGGCCCGCGACAGGGGCGAAGCGCTCGATCACGTGCTGCTGCACGGGCCGCCGGGCCTCGGCAAGACGACGTTCGCCAACGTCATCGCCGCCGAGATGAAAACGAAGATCGTCACCACCTCGGGGCCCGCGCTCGAGCGGGGCGGCGACCTCATGGGGATCCTCACCAACCTCGACGCCGGCGACGTACTGTTCATCGACGAGATCCACCGGCTGCCGCGGACGGTCGAGGAGTTTCTTTATCCCGCGATGGAGGATTTCTGCGTCAACTTCGTGATCGAGAAGGGCGCGCACGCGCGCACGCTGCGCTACACGCTGCGGCCGTTCACGCTGGTCGGCGCGACGACCCGCGCGGGCCTGCTCTCGTCGCCGCTGCGCGACCGCTTCGGCATCACGCAGCACCTCGACTTCTATCCGGTCGATGACCTCGCCAAGGTCGTGCGCCGGTCGGCGTCCATCCTGGCCGTCACGGTCGCCGACGACGGCGCGGAGGAGATCGCGCGCCGGTCGCGCGGGACGCCGCGGATCGCGAACCGGCTGCTGCGCCGGGTGCGCGACTACGCCCAGGTCCGCGCCGAGGGCACGATCACGCTTGAGGTCGCCAAGGAGGCGCTCGAGTTCGAGGGCGTGGATCCGATCGGGCTCGACGCGCAGGACCGCGAGCTGCTGCGCACCGTCGTCCAGGTCTACGGCGGCGGCCCGGTCGGCGTGGACGCGCTCGCGGCGACGCTCAACGAAGAGGTCGACAGCATCGTCGAGATGATCGAGCCCTACCTCCTGAAGATCGGCTTTCTGACGAGAACGCCGTCGGGCCGGCGCGTCACACCGCAGGCCTGCGACCATCTGGGACTCGCCGCGTCGGCGGACCATGGGCCGGCCCCGCGCGGCCAGGGGGCGCTGTTCTCGTGACGCCCGCGTCCATCGGCCGGCTGCTGATCGGACTCGGCATCCTCCTCGTCATTATGGGAGGTGCGATTGTGCTGCTGGGGATGCTGCCCCGGCTCCCCGGCGACATCTACATCCAGCGAAAGGGATTCACGCTGTACGTTCCGGTCCTCGGCAGCGTGCTCGTGAGTCTCATCCTCACGCTGCTTCTCAACCTCCTCTTCGCCAGGCGATGAACGGCGCGCTCCGGCCGCGGGGGCGGCGGCGACGGCCGCTCCGGGTGATCCTGGCTGGCGCCCTCGCCGGCGTCGTGGGGTGCTGTGCGGCGGCGGCCTCGCCCGGCCTCCTGCCCGCGGGCGGGACCGAATCGCTCGTTATCCGCGTCGGCATCCTGGTCGATCGTCCCTCGGTCCAAATCAGCGCGGACGGTCCGGTCACCGCCGAAGATGTGTCGGTGTCGATGCTTACGGCGCCTGTACCGGTTGTGCTGCCGCAGCCGCCGGGCGGCACGGCCTGGATCGCGACCGCCGGCGGCAGCGCCGGACTCGATCTCTCCGGCACCCCCTTGGGTCCGGCCGTCCGTCTGACGGCGCAACACGGTCTGCTGCGGGCGGACGGGCGCCCGTATCGCGGGGCGCTCGAGCTGCGGCGCACGCCCGCGGGTCAGGTCACGGTCGTGAACGTCCTCGACCTCGAGTCCTATTTGTACGGGGTGATCAAAGGCGAGGTGGACCCGCGCTGGCCGCCGGAGGCCGTCCGCGCGCAGGCGGTGGCCGCCCGCACACTCGCGGTGCAGCGGATGGTCGCGCACCCAACCGCCCAGGGCGCCTCGCCCGCGGATGCCGGCTTCGATCTTCCGGCGACAACGGACGCGCAGGTCTACCTCGGCGCCGGGGTCGAGGATCCGGCCGCGACGGCGGCGGTGGACGCGACCCGTGGGCTCGTCCTCACCTACGACGGCCGGCCGATCTTCGCGGCCTACCACTCGAACTCAGGCGGCCATACCGAGGATAGCGAGAACGTGTGGGGCACGCTGTACCCATACCTGCGGGGGGTGCCGGATCCGTACGCGCTGGACGCGCCCGGCGTGGCCTGGAGCACCATGCTGCCGCTGGCGGGGATCGAGGCCGCTCTCCGCCGCGGAGGCGCGGATCTCACCGGCCTCGACGAGGTCGCTCCGGGCCGCGTTACGCCGTGGGGCCGCGTCGTCACGGTGCTGCTGCGGGGCCGCGACGGGCGGGCCCAGGAGATGAACGCGAACCGGTTCCGCCTCCTTGTCGGCGCGAGCGTGCTGCGCAGCACGATGTTCACCGTCGCGCGGCAGGGCGCGGCGGCCGGCTTCACCGGGCGGGGGTCCGGCCACGGCGTCGGTCTCGACCAGTGGGGGGCGCGCGCGATGGCGGTTCACGGCTTCACGTTCGAACAGATCCTCAAGTACTACTACACGGGCGTGGCGATCGAACCGCGCTACTAGACGCCCATCGGCGACGGACGAGGCGTTCGGCCTCTGAGCCTCCGGCTCCCCGATTTCGATTACGATCTCCCGCGCGAGCTCATCGCGCAGGCGCCGGCCCGCCCCCGCGACAGTTCGCGTCTCCTGGTGCTGCGCCGGGACACCGGCGCGCTCGAGCACCGCATCTTTCGGGATCTCCCCGAGTATCTTCGCCCCGGCGACGCGCTGGTGCTGAACGACACGAAGGTGCTGCCGGTCCGGCTGCGGGGCCGACGGGCGACGGGCGGCGCGGTCGAGGTTCTTCTATTGAAGCCCGCGGACGGCCGCTGGGAAGCGCTGGTGCGGCCCGGAAAGCGTCTCCGGCCCGGAACGCGCCTCTCCTTCGGCGGCGGGGCGATTGAGGTCACGATCGGCGAACCGACCGAGCAGGGTACGCGCCTTGTTACGCTGCATCATGCGGGCGATCTTCGAGCGGCGCTGGAACGGGCCGGGGAGCTCCCGGTACCGCCGTACATCGAACGGCCGCTCGACGATCCCGCGGATTACCAGACCGTGTACGCCGAGCGCGAGGGGGCGGTCGCCGCCCCGACGGCGGGTCTCCACTTCACGCCGGCGCTGCTCGATGCGGTCCGCTCGCGCGGCGTGCGCGTCGCGTTCGTGACGCTGCACGTCGGACTCGGCACCTTCCGCGGCGTCGAGGTCGACGACGTGACGCGGCACCGGATGGAGGCCGAGGACTACGAGCTGAGCGCGGAGGCGGCGGCGGCGATCAACGGCGCGCGGGCGGCGGGCGGCCGGGTGGTCGTCGTCGGCACGACGGTGGTGCGGACGCTCGAGTCGATCGCGGGCGACGCGGGGACGGTCACGGCGGGAGGGGGCAGCACCGGGCTGTTCATCACGCCCGGGTTCCGCTTCCGCGCGACGGACGCGCTGATCACGAACTTCCATCTCCCGCGGACGACGCTGTTGATGCTCGTGAGTGCCTTCGCCGGGCGCGAGCGGATCCTCGCCGCCTACGCGGAAGCGATCCGCCTGAGGTACCGGTTCTACAGCTTTGGAGACGCGATGCTGATCCTCTGATACCGGGGCGCGATCACGGTTCGGATCTCAGCCGCCGCTGAAGGAACGGCCCCGACGACGCGCCGGTTGCGACAGCTCCCGCCGTCGCGGTCGCCTTACTTCGGGGCAATCCGCGTCCATCCTCGGCGCGCCGGCGCCCACTGTTCGAGCGACCGTCCGAGGTAATCCTTGCCTTCGATCTGGTAGCCCGCCGCGGTGAGCCGCTTGACCGCCTCGGCATAGTACCGGTAGTCCACCTGCCAGGCGTTGCGGAGCGGGTTGCGATAGGCGCCGATGCCGCCGAGCAGCCGGCGGATGTTTTGGTCCTCCGTAGCGTCGGCCCGCAGCTCGACGCTCTGGTTGATCGTGCCGAGCGCCTGGATCTTCGCGTTCTGCGGCGCGACGACGGGTTGTCCGCCGGGATTGTCGGAGGTGGCGAGGGCAGGGGTGGCGGGCGCGGGCTTGGCGGGGGCGGCGGGACGCGCCGCCGCGGGCGCCGCGCCACCGGGCGCCGCGGGCGCCGACGGACCGGCGGGAGCGGCCGGGGAGCCAGACGCGCCGGGTGTTGCGGCCTGGGCCGCGCGCTGCGCCTTCATCGCCTCCGCTTTGGCTTTCGCGGCGGCGATCTTCTCCTCACGGCTCATCTCGTCGGCCATCGCACGCTCCCCGATCATGACGCGAGTCATACTGCCTCGCCCGACGCGATTCTAACGGACGGAGCGGACCGGCTCAAGCGGCCGAAGCTCCCCGCCGCAAATTCGAGATGGGCGAGAGATGCTATACTTCCACGCGCGATGTTCCGGTTCGAGGTCGTGCACACCGATTCCGCGACGGGCGCGCGCGCCGGCCTGCTCCACACGCCGCACGGTCCCGTCGAGACCCCGGCCTTCATGCCGGTCGGCACGCACGGCACGGTCCGCGGCCTCACGCCCGAAGAAGTCCGCGGCGCCGGGGCGCAGATCGTGCTCGCGAACACTTTCCATTTGATGCTGCGGCCGGGGATCGACCTGATCGAGCGGGCCGGCGGCCTGCACCGGTTCATGCATTGGGACGGGCCGATCCTTACGGACAGCGGCGGCTACCAGGTGTTCAGCCTCGCCCATCTGCGCCGGGTCTCCGACGAAGGCGTGACGTTCCGGTCTCCCGTCGAAGGGCGCGAGATCCACCTAACGCCGGAGAGCGTGGTCGATCTGGAGGGACGGCTGGGCGCGGACATCATCATGCCGCTCGACGTCTGCCTCGGCTACCCGGCGCCCCCCTCCGCCGTAGAGGAGGCCGAACGCCGGACCGCCGTATGGGCCCGCCGGTCTCGGGACGCCCACCGGCGGCCCGATCAGGCGCTGTTCGGGATCGTCCAGGGCGGGTTCGACGCGGGATCGCGCCGCCGCGCGGCGGACGAGATCGCCGGCCTCGAGTTCGCCGGCTACGCGATCGGTGGACTGTCGGTCGGCGAGCCGCGCACGATGACGTATGACCTGCTGGCCGCGGTGACGGGGCGGCTCCCCTCGGATCTGCCCCGGTACCTGATGGGGGTCGGCGTGCCGCCGAGCAGCGTCGAAGCGGTGCGGCGCGGGGTCGATATGTTCGACTGCGTGCTTCCGACGCGCGTCGGGCGGACGGGCGTCGCCCTCACCGCGGACGGACGCCTGCAGCTGCACAACGCGGCGCACGCGGCCGATCTCACGCCGCTCGAGGACGGCTGCCCGTGCCCGGCGTGCCGCGGGTACACGCGCGCGTACCTTCGCCATCTGTTCAAGGCCGGGGAGATGCTCGGGCCGCGCCTAGTGAGCCTTCACAACATCGCGTTCATGGCGCGTCTCGTCGCGGCAATGCGCGACTCGATTCTCGAAGACCGGTTCGCGGCGTGGAGCGAGGCGGCGCTCGCCCGCTATAAGACCGCATGGTAGGATAGGTCAGACAGGGAAGGCCCGGCGAACCGCAGAAGGCGTGTCGCGCGCCGTCGGAACCGCAGCAGGGGAGGCCTCGGGGGTGACCAGCCAGCAGATCGCGCAGTTGATGCCGTTGGTGGTCATCTTTGCGGTCTTCTATTTCATCGCGATCCGCCCCCAGCAGACGCAGCAGCGCCGCCACCGCGAGATGCTGGGGCGCCTCAAGAAAGGCGATCGGGTGCTGACGCGTGGAGGACTGTACGGCGTGATCGTGGAGCTCAGGGACAACCGGGTCCTGCTCGAACTGGCGCAGAACGTGCGCGTGCAGGCGGACCGGACGGCGGTGCAGTCCGTCGTCAACAAGGGCGCGGCGGCCGGCTCCTAGGGCATGCCGGAACCGGCGCCGGGCGCGGGCCCGGCGGTCCCCAGCGCCCCGGGGCGGCGGCCGATCGTCCTCGACGACGTGAAGCGCGACTCCGAGGTCGAAGCCTATCTGACGAAGGCCAACGAGTATACCGGGGCGATCGGCTATACGGAGCACGGCTTCAGGCACGCCACGCTGGTCTCCAACATCGCCGGCAACATCCTGCGACGCCTCGACGACGACGAGCGCCTGGTCCAGCTCGCGGCGATCGCCGGATACCTGCACGACATCGGCAACCTCGTGGGCCGCGTGGGCCACGAGGCCACCGGCGCGCTGCTGGCGAGCCGCATCCTGACGCGGCTCGGAATGGACCCGCTGGACATGGCGGTGGTGATGGGGGCGATCGGCAACCACGAGGAACTGACCGGCGAGCCCGTGAGCGACGTGTGCGCGGCGCTGATCATCGCCGACAAGTCGGACGTGCACCGGACCCGCGTGCGCAACCCCGACCCGACCACGTTCGACATCCACGATCGGGTGAACTACGCCGTCGAGCACTCGTTCCTGCGCGTGGACGCCCCGGCGCGCAGCGTGACGCTCGAGCTCACGATCGATACCCGGATCTCGCAGGTGATGGAGTACTTCGAGATCTTCCTGCCCCGCATGGCGATGTGCCGCCGGGCGGCGCAGTGGCTGCACTGTCAGTTCAGGCTGCAGATGAACGGCACCAAGCTGCTTTAGACAGGGGAGGGGGACGGGAATGGCAGGCATACTCTACCGCTGCATCTTCTGCGACGTGTCTCATGAGGTCGCGAAGCGGGCCGACGGGCCCGTGTACCTGCGTTGCCCCACGACCTACCGGTGGGCGTGGTACGACGCGCGCGCGTTCGAGCCGGCAGGAGGTACTGCCGCACGTCCCGCAAGGGGAGCCCGGCGCGCCGCGGCGGCCGCCGGCGCGCCGCGCCGCCGTCCCGCCTCGGGAAGCCGCCGGGCCGCGGGGGCAGCCCGGGCGAAGGCTGTCTCACGCCGCGCGGGCCATCGAGCGTCGGGCCGTCCCGCGTCCCGGAAGCGATCCGGCAAAAGGGGCCGCCGCTAGGCCGGCCGCAAGGCCGGCGCCGCGACGCTTTCGATGGCCAGGACACTGCGTGTCGGCACGCGCGGAAGCCGGCTGAGCCTGCGGCAGACGCAGATCTTCGCCGACGCCCTTCGGGCGCGCGAGCCCGCGGTCGCCGTCGAGACGGTCATCATTCACTCCGCGGGAGATCGCGCTTCCGACGTGCCCCTCGAGCAGCTCGAGGGCATCGGCTTCTTTGCCAAAGAGCTCGAGGCGGCGGTCGCCGGGCGCCGGTGCGACGTCGCGGTGCACAGTGCGAAAGACCTCCCGACGGCGCTGCATCCGGGCCTCTGCCTCGGCGCGGTGATGACCCGCGCCGATCCGCGCGACGTGCTCGTCTCGCGCCGCGGAGAATCCCTCGCCGGCCTGCCCGCCGGCGCGCGGGTCGCGACGAGCAGTCTCCGGCGCGCCGCGCAGCTGCGGGCCCGCCGTCCGGATCTCGTCATCGTGTCGATCCGCGGGAACCTCGATACGCGCCTGCAGAAGCTCGACCGCGGGGACGCGGACGCGCTCTGCATCGCCGCCGCCGGACTGGTGCGGATGGGGTGGGAGGACCGGGTCTCGGAATGGCTCGAGCCCGATGTGATGCTGCCCGCACCGGCGCAGGGGGCGCTGGCCGTGGAGGCGCGCCGTGACGACCCGGCCGTCCTCGACCTCGTGCGCCTGGTCGACGATTCTGCGGCCCACGAGGCCGTGACCGCGGAGCGCGCCTTCGTCGCCCGGCTCGGCAGCGGATGCCGCGCGCCGGCCGGCGCGCTCGCGACGGTCGACCGCGACCGCGTCATTCTGGAAGGCCTGCTGGCGACCGAGGACGGACGCGTCGTCCGCCGGCACCGTGCGACGGCGCCGGTCGGCGCGGCGCGGTGGCTCGGTCTCTCTGTGGCGGATCGCGTGTTCGCCGACTCGCCCGACATCACCGGCGACCGGGCGGCGTCCCCCGCGCGGGAGCCCGTCAGGCAGATGCCGTGAGCGGCGCGCTCGGCGGCCGCCGGATCGTGGTCACCCGGCCCCGCGAGGACGGCCGGCTGCGGCGGCTCCTCGAGGCCGAGGGCGCCGAGGTCCTCGAATTTCCGACGATCCGGATCGTGCCCGCCGCCGATTACGCACCGCTCGACGCCGCGCTGCGGCGGATCGGCGACTACGGCTGGGTCGTGTTCACGAGCCGGAACGGCGTCGCCGCCGTCATCGAGCGGCTGACCGCCCTCGGCGCGACGGCCCAGGCGCTCGGCGGCGCGCGTCTCGCGGTCATCGGGCCCGGCACCGACGAAGCGCTCCGCGACCACGGCCTGCGGGCGGTCCTGTCACCCGGGGAGTTCCGCGCCGAGGCGCTCGTCGCGGCGTTCGGCCGCCACGATCTACGCGGCGTGCACATCCTGCTGCCGCGCGCGGCCGTCGCGCGCGACGTGCTGCCGGAAGGGCTCCGCGCGCTCGGCGCCGCGGTGGACGTCGTGTCGGCGTACCGCACCGAGGCGGACGACGCGCCCGCGCCGGCGGTGCTCGAGGCCGTCCGCGCGGGGCGCATCGACGCGATGACGTTCACGAGCTCGTCCACGGTACGCTATTTTCTGCAGCTCGCCGGTCCGGACGTGCGCCGGGCGCTCGGGGGGGTGCTCGTGGCGTGCATCGGTCCGGTCACGGCCGCGACGGCGCGCGCGGCGGGCCTGCGCGTCGGCGTGGTTGCGACGACCTACACGCTGGCCGGCCTCGTCGACGCGCTGCGCGCCGCCCTCAGCCCGCGCCCGGGGCCCGCCGTGACTTCCGGAGGACGGTGAGCGGCATGGGGTTTCCCGATCGGCGGTTCCGGCGCCTCCGGCGCACCGAGCGCCTTCGCGAGATGGTGCGCGAGACGGCGCTCGCCCCGGCGGACTTCATCGCGCCGCTGTTCGTAAAGGAGGGCCAGTCGCGGCCCGCGCCGATCGCGGCGATGCCGGGACAGCTCCAGCACACGATGACGAGCGTCGTCGAAGAGTGCGGCGCCCTGGCCGAGGCGGGCGTGCCCGCGGTGATGTTATTCGGGATTCCCGCGCGCAAGGATGAGGCCGGGACCCCCGCGTGGGACGCCGAAGGGATCGTCCAGCAGACGCTGCGCCGGCTGCGCGGCGAGCTCGCCGACCGGCTCGTGCTCATTCCCGACCTGTGCCTCTGCGAGTACACCTCACACGGACACTGCGGCGTCGTCCGGGACGGCGCCGTCGACAACGACGCGACCCTCGAGGCCTACGCGCGGATCGCGCTGTCGTACGCGGACGCGGGAGCGGATCTCGTCGCGCCGTCCGGCATGATGGACGGCCAGGTCGGGACGGTTCGCCGCGCGCTCGACGCCGCGGGCCGCGCCGATGTGGGGGTGCTCGCCTACGCGGCCAAGTACGCGTCCGCGTTTTTCGAGCCGTTCCGGCACGCCGCGGAAAGCGCGCCGCGCTTCGGCGACCGGCGCGCCTACCAGCTCGACCCGGCCAACGCCGCGGAGGCGCTCCGCGAGGTCCAAAGCGACATCGAGGAGGGCGCGGACATCGTGATGGTCAAGCCCGCGCTGCCCTACCTCGACGTGCTCAGCCGGGTCAAAGCGACGTTTGGGATGCCGACGGCCGCGTATCACGTGAGCGGCGAGTACGCGATGTTGAAGGCCGCGGCCGCGAACGGCTGGCTCGACGAGACCCAGGCGATGTTCGAAGTGCTGACGGCGATTCGCCGGGCCGGCGCCGATCTGATTCTCACGTACTTCGCCCGCCCCGCCGCGGAACGTCTGCGACGAGGCTAGCGACGACGCCGGCATCTCGTCGCGGGCGCGTCCAGGCGATCCCCGGCGGGTGGCGCCCCGAACGCGGCTGATCCCGGCGGGGCATAGCCGGCGTCCCGCCGTCGTTGCACCCCTTAGCCTATGACCGAGACACCGAGACCGCCGCGCGCCGTCGTTGTGATGCCGCTCTACAACGAGGCGGCGACGCTCGCCGAGGTGCTGGACGAGGTGCGCCGCCACACGGCCGCGCGCATCGTCGTCGTCAACGACGGCTCGACCGACGGCTCGGCGGCAATCCTCGCCGCGGCGGAAGCGCGCCTCGCGGACGTCCACGTGCTGACGCACGCGGTGAATGAAGGCTACGGCCAGTCGCTGATCGATGGGTTTCGCTACGCGGTCGACGGCGAGTTCGACATCGCCGTCACGATCGACTGCGACCGCCAGCACGAGCCGCGGCTGATCCCGGAGTTTCTCGCGGCGGCACGCCGGTTTGACATCGTTTCCGGCAGCCGCTATCATCCGGAGGCGCCGGGGGCCCAGGATGATCCCGCGCCGCCGGACCGGCAGCGGCTCAACGAAGAGATCACGCGGATCGTCAACGAGCTCACGGGCTTCCGGCTTACCGACGCGTGGTGCGGGTTCAAAGCGTACCGCGTCACGGGTCTGGCGCGCATGCGTCTCGACGAGCCAAGCTACGGGCTGCCGCTGCAGGTGTGGCTGCAGGCCGCGCGGCTCGGGCTCACGGTTGCGGAAATCCCGGTGCCGCGCATCTACAAGAATCCGGAGCGGCGGTTCTGGGGCGGGCTCGACGACCCGCAGGCGCGGCGCACCTACTATCTCACGATCATCGACCGGGAGGTCAGCCGGTGGCGAACGTCCTCGTAATCGGCGCGCACCCGGACGACGCCGAGATCGGGATGGGCGGGACGGTCGCATCACTCGTGGCCCGCGGCGAGACCGTCACGCTGCTCGATCTGACGGACGGCGAGCCGACGCCGATGGGATCGCCGGAGCGCCGGCGCGCCGAGAGCGGGGCCGCCGCCCGCCTTCTCGGCGTCGAGCGCCGGATCACGCTGCCGCTGCCGAACCGGTACCTCATGGACACGGTGGAGAATCGCGTGGCGGTGGCCGAGGTGATCCGCGAGGTCCGGCCGGACCTGCTGTGCATTCCCTACTGGGTGGACGCCCATCCGGATCATCTGGCGGCGGAACGTCTCGGCGAGGCGGCCCGCTTCTACGCCAAGCTGACGCGGACCGACATGCGCGGGGCGCCGCATTATCCGGACCGCATTGTGCACTACTTCTGTACGCACTACCGGCTGCAGGTCGTCCCCGCGTTTATCGTCGACATCTCCGAGCACATCGAACGCAAACTCGAGGCCGTGGCATGCTACCGCTCGCAGTTCAACGAGGAGCGCAACAACCTCGGCATCCTCGACACGATCCGGTCCGTCGCCGCGTATTGGGGCAGCCGGATCCGCCGCCCGTACGGCGAGCCGTTCGCGACCAAAGAGCCGATCGGCGTGGCGAGCCTCGGGGACGTGCTGTGAGCCCGTCCGCGCGGGGCGGCCCGGCCCCGGACTCCCCGGCAGTGGAGACGGACTACGCGATCCCGGAGCGCTCCGGCGAGACCCTGATCGTCCCGCCTCCGGAGCGCCTGCCGTCGCTGGTCAAGGTGCACGATCCGGGCGCCGGCGGGGCCGTCCTCGGCGTGCCGCTGCGCGACTTTCGCCGGCGGACCCGGGAGCGCGCAGCGAAGCTCGTGGGGGCGCCGGACGCGGACCGGCCGTTCGTCCTGATGGGACACCAGCCGGTCTTCTTTCACCCGGGCGTCTGGATCAAGTACTTCTTGTTGAGCAAGGTGTGCGGAATCAACGGGGCGGCCGGCATTCACTGCGTCGTCGACTCGGACGCGACGGGCGCGATTTCCGCGAGCGTGCCCACGGGACGCGACGGCCTCGGGCGGGCGACCCGGACGCTGGTCCCGCTCGCCGATGACGTGCCGCTCGAGTCGGCAGCCGTGCCCCCGCCGGATGCGTGGGCCGGGTTCGCGGCCGCGGTGCGCGGCGACCTCGAGACCCTCGGGATGCCCGACCTGCTCGACCGGTTCGCCGCGTTCGCGGCCGCCGAGCCGGCGGTCCGCCGGAGCGCCGCAACGCTGGCCGCGTATCTCGACGGTCTGCGGCGGGCGTACGAGGCTCGGGCCGGCGCGCCGCGGTATCTCGACATGAACGTGTCAACGCTCGCGTCCACGCCGGAGTTTGAGGCGTTCGCGCTGCACCTCTTGCAGGACCCGCGCGGACTGCGCGACGCCTACAACGGCTGCCTGGACGACTACCGGCGCGCGCACCGCGTGCGCTCCGCCGCCAATCCGTTCCCGAACCTCGTCGAGGCCGGCGGCCGAACGGAGACGCCGTTTTGGATTCTCCACGGCGGCCGCCGGATGGACTTGTACGCCTCGCGCGAGGGCGGCCGCCTGGTGCTCGGTTCCGCGGAGCGTCCGCTGGCGACGATTCCGGCCGGTCCCGGCGGTGTCGAGATGTTCGCCGGTTCGGGCGTGGCGGTGCGGCCCAAGGCGCTCATGCTCACGCTGTTTACGCGGCTGTGCCTCGGCGATCTCTTCATCCACGGCGTCGGCGGAGGCCGGTACGACCGCGTGACGGATCCGCTCGCGCAGCGGCTGTTCACCGCGGGGCTCGCGCCCTACGCGGTCGCCACCGCGACGCTGCACCTGCCGCTCGGCGGGGAGCGCGATCCCGCGCGGGAGCGCCACACGCTCGAGCGCCGCCTCATGGATCTCCGGCACAACCCCGACCGGCACCTTGCCGCGGCCGGGGAGGCGGAGCGGCACCTCGTCGACGAGAAATGGCGGTTGATTCGCGAGGTCGAGACGATGCGCCCGGGCCGCGAGCGGCGCGCGGCGACGCAGCGGATCCGGGAAACGAACGCCCTGCTGGCCAGGACGCTAGCGCCCGAGATCGCCCGCGCCGAAGCGCAGCTCGCGGCCCTCAACGCCCAGCCGCCGGCCGAGGACGTGGTCGAGTTCCGCGGCTACCCGTTCTTCCTGTTCGACCCGAACGAGGTCGCGGCGCTCGTGCCGGATCTCGGCCGTTCTTGACGCGCGCGCGAACGTGAAGGCCGCCGCCGAGGACTCCGCCGCCGCGTCGGCCTCCCCGGCGGCCCACGCGGCGGTCGCCGCCCGCGACGTCTGGCGCGGCTTCGGCCGCGAGCGGGTGCTGCGGGGCGTCTCCCTGGAAGTCCCCGCCGGCGGCGCCCTCGCCGTCTTCGGGCCGAACGGCTCCGGTAAGTCGACGCTCCTGCGCGCGCTCGCCGGACTGCTGCGCCCCCAGCGGGGGACCGTCCTCGTCGGCGGCGAGGAGCTCTTCACCGATCCGCGCGCGCGGCGCCGCATCGGCTACGTCGGGCACGAGCCGATGCTCTACGGCGGCCTGACGGTGGCCGAAAATCTCCGCCTGTTCGCGGCGCTGTACGATCTCGCCGCGCCGCGCCCCCGGATCGACGAGGTCTGCGCGCTGCTCGGTCTCGCCGGGTACCGCGAGACCGTCGCCGCCCGGCTCTCCCGGGGGCTCAGCCAGCGCGCGGCCGTGGCGCGCGCCATCCTGCATCAGCCGGCCGTCTTGATCCTCGACGAGCCGTTCGCCGGCCTCGATCCGGACGCCGCCTCGCAGCTCGCCGCGCACCTCGACCGGTTTCGCGGGGACGGCGGGACGGTGGTGCTGGCCACGCATCAGTCCGCGGAGGCGGTGCGGATCGGCGGTGAGGCGCGAGTGCTCGGCGGCGGACGCCTCGGCCCGCCGCTCCCGCTCGCCGGTCTCGACGCCGCGGCGGTCGACGCCTGGTATCGCGGGCGATGAGGGCCGCGGCGGCGCTCATCTGGAAAGACGTGCTGGCGGAGCTGCGCACGCGCGAGCTCGTGACGTCGATGAGCCTCGTCGCGTTTCTTGCCCTGGTGGTGCAGGGCGTCGCGGTCGGCAGCGCCCCGGCCCCGGCCGTCACCGCGGCCATTCTCTGGATCACCGTCGTCTTCGCGGCAACGCTCGGCCTGGCGCGCTCGCAGGCGCTGGAGCAGGACCGTCAGGCGTTCTCCGGCGTGCTGCTGTCCCCGGTGGGCCGCGGCACGCTGTTCCTGGCCAAGGCCGCCGCGAATCTGCTGCTCACCCTCCTGGTCATGGCCGTGATCGTGCTCGCGGAGACGGTGCTCGTCACGCCGGATCTCGGCCGGCGGATCGCCGGGGTGGCACTCCCGCTCGGACTCGGCGGCGTGGGGTTTGCGGCGACGGGCACGCTGCTCGGGGCGATGGCGGCGGCGACGCGTCTGCGCGAGGTCCTGCTTCCGATTCTCCTGGTGCCGGTCACCCTGCCCGCGATCGTGGTCTCGCTGTCCGGCGTGAGCGCGGCGCTCGAAGGCGCGCCGTTTGGCGCGATCCTCGGGCCCGCCGGCTTTCTCGCGGCGTTCGACGTGATCGTGCTGGTGCTGGGCGTGTGGCTGTTCGAATACGTCGTCGACGAGTGAGGGACGGGGGCGGGCCGGCCGTTATCCGGGAACCGCGACAGTGATCTGGGTTCCCCCGCGGGGACTCGTGCGGATGTCCAGGCTTCCATCCAGGAGATGGGCCCGCTCCCGCATCCCGAGCAGGCCGAAATGTCCGTCGGCGGCCAATCCACGGTTCCCGTCGAGGACGAAGCCGGCGCCGTCGTCTATGACGCGCAGCCGTACCTGACCGGCGTCGAATCCCAGATCGACGTGCAGACGGGTCGCCCGGGCGTGCCGCTCCGCGTTCCGGACGGCCTCCTGCGCGATGCGGAACAGGCCGACCTCCGTCTCGGCGGAAAGCCGGCGCGCGGCGCCGTGTACACGAAACTCGCCGGTTGCGCCGGTCTCTTGCCGGTAGCGGCCGACGATTTGCTCGATAGCGGCCGCCAGTCCCAGATCATCCAGCACCGCGGGACGCAGCGCGCGAATCCGCTCCCTGAGCTCCTGTACGATGCGCTCGGCGGAGTCGCGGGCGTCCCGCACGCTGGCCGTCGCGTCCGCTCCGTGCGCCCTCATCGCGTGGTTCAACTCGTCGAGCTGCCTGCAGTGGATCATCAACTCCTGGATGGTCTCGTCGTGCAGGTCGTGGGCCAGCCGCCGGCGTTCATCTTCCTGTCCGCGTACGACGGCGCGCGCGTACAGTCGAAGGGCGGCCCGCGCCGCGGCTTCTCGGTCCACCCAATACGCCACGTACATGCCGGCGCCGACGATGGCGGCGAGGAGAAACATCTGTTCGAGTTCCGGCGCTCCACGATGCTGAACCAGCATGATCGGCACATCTACGACCACGCACCAGACGGCGGTGATGGTGGCCCGCCAGAAATCGAACGCAACGGCGGCGTACGTCACCGGAATGAAGAACAGGGTGACGATGACGACGCTCACCGCGGCGTTCTGCGCGAGGAGAACGTCAGCCGCGAAGTCCGCCGCCGCGATGAGCAGAACCAATGCCTGGATCGTCCAGAATCGGCAGTCCCGGATTGGCACCCGCAACCGGTCGCAAACGGCTGCCGGCGCCGGAGCGGCTGCGGCGCCGGCGGTCATGGCGTGCCGCCGGCGTTTGGATCCGGCGTGCTGTCGGTGTGCAGCAGGTGGCGGGTCAGCGCAAGCGTCACGGCCTCGGTGCGAGACGACACCCCGAGTTTGGCGAAGATGTGCTCGAGGTGCGTTTCGATGGTTCGCGTGCTGAGCCCGAGCCGTTCGGCGACCTCCTTGTTGTGGAGGCCCTGCGCGACCAGATCCAGCACCTCCACTTCTCGCGAGGTGATCGTGGTGACCCCCGGCCTGGCCGGATCGGTGGACTGCGCCCAGTAGCGCGCCACCTTGCGGGCGATCACCGGGTGCAGCACCGGCATACCCCGGCTGACCGTCCGCACGGCCTCGGCGAGCTCGGCACCGGAGACGCTCTTCAGCAGGTAGCCGAGCGCCCCCGCGTTCATGAGCGCCGCGACGTACCCGTCGTCGTCATAGGCGGTCAACACGAGCACGTGGGTATCGGAAGCCATATGGACGATTCGGCGTGTGGCCTCCACGCCGTTCAGCCCCGGAAGCCGGATATCGAGAATGACGACGTCGGGCCGCAGCACGTCCGCGAGTTGGACGGCCTCCGTCCCGTCCGCGGCCTCGCCGACAACGCGGATGTCGGGAAGCGCTTCCAGAATGCGGCGGGTCCCTTCGCGGAATACGGGGTGGTCGTCCACGACGAGCACGCGAATAAGCGCCGTCCCAGACCGGGTCTGCACGGGCCTCACCTGCGCCTATCGTAAAGGCTCATCCCCGAGCCCGGTATCGGATGCACCACCGATACCGTCCTCGGGTCTCCGCCCGAACATCGGGCCGGGGATTGCCTCCGCATTTTTCCGGATGCGGCCTCCGTAATTCCACGGATGGAGCGAATCGTTGGCTTTCCTATCATCTTCACCATGATGCGCCTCGTGATGCAACCGTCACCGAAGTGTACGCCGCCGGACCGAGCAGTACGTCCCTGGGCCGCCCGCCGCGCGGCTTTTCTTGGGGCTCTCGCGATCGCGCTGGCGGCGTGGTGGATCCCCCCCGCGGAGGCGCTGCCGAGCTTCTCGGGCCAGACGGGCGCGCCGTGCAGCGCCTGTCACCTCGGAGGGTTTGGGCCGCTGCTCACGCCGTTCGGGATCTCGTTCAAACTGAACGGCTACACGATGGGCGGCGGCAGCGGGCCGTGGTCGCACATGCCGTTCAACGTTCAGTTCAATCCGTCGTTCGTCAACCTGGGCAAAGATCGGCCGACGGCGCCCACGAACTATGGGCCCAACAACTTCGTGACGCCGGGGTGCGCGTCGTTTCTCTTCGCGGCGGGGCGCACGTTTGACAAGGACTCGTGGGGCATCGGCGGCATCGGCAAGATGTGGATGAGCCTTCCCACCGGCCCCGGCAACATCAAGTTCTCCGAAGCTCCCTCCGACTTCAAGTTCACGAGGCCGATCACGGTGGGCGGGAAGCCGCTGCTGCTCGGCCTGGATCTGAACAACAAGGCGACCATGGGCGACCCCTGGGACGACGCGCTGTACGGCTACAGTTTCCCGCTGAGCTTCCTCGGCACGAACGCCGTGAGCGGCAATGCGAGCGTGATGCTCAGCTCGCTCGGCACGTCCAACTTCGGGGCCAGCGTCTACGCGTTCTGGAACAACAGCCTGTACGTGCAGGCCGGGATCATTCAGACGTTTGCCCCGTACACGATCACCACGCTCGGGAAGACATCGCCGCCGACCATCGGGTTTGTCAACGGCAACGCGCCGTACTTCCGCGTCGCCTGGCAGCGCACGTGGGGGACCCAGTACCTGGAGGTTGGCGCGCTGTACCTGGACGCGCCCCTCAACCAGATTCCGGGTATCGCGAACCCAGCGTCGCAAAACGAGTTCCGCGACTACGGCCTCGATCTGACCTACAACCGGACGTTCGGGCGGAACACGCTGACGGTGCTGGCCAACATCCTGCACGAAGACCAGGACCGTACCGCGTCGTTCGGGGCCGGGAAGACGTCGAATCCGAGCGACTTCCTGAACCAGTTCCGGGTCGCCGCCCTCTACGACTGGAACGCGACATACGGGGCGGTCCTGGCGTACAACGGGATCTTCGGCAGCACGGACACCAAGCTGTATCCCGGGACGGCGCTGACGGGTAGCGCGGCCCACAGCCCAGAAACCCAGGTGATCATCGGCGAAATCAACTGGGCGCCCAACGGCAACAACACCGGGAAGGGCTTCCCGTGGCTGAACTACCGGGTCGGGCTTCAGTACCGGTACTACCTGGAATTCAACGGCGGGACGACCAACTACGACGGGCACGGCCGCAATGCCGCCGACAACAACGAGCTGCTCCTGTACACCATGTTCTCGTTCTAGACCGGTGGGGCGGGGACCGATCGAGAGGCCGGTGGGACGTTCACCGGCCTCTTCGCGTGGGGCGGGGCCCGCGGCACAGCCGATGTGTGTCTTATCGGTCGAGAGACCGATAAGGGATCGGTGTTTCATCCGATATCGCGCCCGCCGCCACGTCCGTATGATGATTGCCGGTGGCCTTGCCTCACGATGCCATATCTGTGCCGAGGTGATCCTTGAAGCAGCAACAGAAGATCGCACGGGCCGGGCGCGCGCTGCGCTGGGGACTCGTTGTGCTGTCTCTCGTGGCGGCGGGTGCGCTGGTCCTCGGGACGCCGCTGCTGCACGCGGCGACGCATACGGCCGAGATCACGATCACCGCCAACAAGACGGCGAACGGCGGCTTTGCGTTCAACGGCTACCAGCGCGGCGCAATGACGATCACGGTTCCTGCGGGCTGGCAGGTGCTCGTGCGTTTCGAGAACGCCGATACGACGAACCACAGCCTGGCCGTGCTGGCGTCCGGCGCCCACACGCAGGTGGCGCCGCCGTCCAGCCCGGCGTTTGCCGGCGCGACGACCCCGAACTTCGCCGCGGGCAGCGCCAAAGGCCAACAGCTGACCTTCACGTTCGAGGCGAGTAAGCCCGGGACGTACGAGCTCGTGTGCGGCGTGCCGGGGCACGCGATTTCCGGCCAGTGGGACGCGCTCGTCGTATCCGCGACGGCCACCGAACCAAGCGTGACGCCGTCCGGCGCGGCGACCATCACAGTCAAGTAAGACCGTTCCTTCCAACACTCCGGCGGGCGCCGGACAGGGGGAGTAGACTGTGGTTCGCGGTGTTGCGCGTGCGGCGGGTCTGGGAACGCTGGCGGTCGGGCTCGCGATGTTGTGGATCTCACCGGCCGACGCGGTGCCCAGCTTCGCCGGGCAGACAGGCGCTCCGTGCAGCGCCTGTCACGTCGGCGGCTTCGGTCCAGAACTGACACCGTTCGGCATGTCGTTCAAGGTCAACGGCTACACGCTGGGCGGCGGAACCGGTCCCTGGTCGCGCATGCCGTTCAATGTCAACTTCATGCCGAGCTATACCGGCCTCGCCAAGGATCGGCCGACGGCGCCGGTCGGATACGGCGCCAACAACTTCGTCACCCCGGGCTGCGCCAATTTCATCATCGCGACCGGCCGCACCTACGGCAAGGGGGCGTGGGGCGCTGGCGTGCTCGAAAAGATCTACATCAACCTGGGCGACGGCCTCGTCGCGCGGCGGCCCACCTACATCGGGCAGGGGCCGTCGGACCTCAAACTCACCAAGCCGATCGCGCTGAAGGGCGGCCACTCGCTCCTGCTGGGATTCGACCTGAACAACAAGACGACCCAGGGCGATCCGTACGACAACGCCCTCTACGGAAGCCGGGACTCCGGCGACGGGGCCCGATACTTCTTTCCGTACTTCGGGCCCACCAACGCCGTCGCGCCGATCGCGCGGCCCATCATCAACTCGCTCGGCTCGAACGTGGTCGGGGCCAGCCTCTACGCGTTCTTCGACAACAGCATTTACGCGCAGATCGGAGAGTACCAGACCTACAGCACGGACGATCTGACGCTGCTCGGCCGGAGCAATCCCGCCGTCGGGTTTATCAACGGCAGCGCGCCTTACTTCCGGCTCGCCTGGCAGCGCACGTGGGCGACGAATTTTCTCGAGGTCGGCGCGCTGTACTTCGACGCGCCGTTGAACAAGGTCTCCGGCATCGCCAACCCGCTTGCGCAAAATGAGTATCGCGACTGGGGTGTCGATCTCATTTACCAGCGCACCTTCGGCGCCAATACGCTGGCCGTGACCGCGAACTATCTGCATGAGGACCAGGACCGCACCGCGTCGTTCAACGCGGGCAAGACGTCGAACCGGTCGGACACCCTCAACCAGTTCCGCGTTGCCGCGGCATACTACTGGAACAACACGTACGGGGCCACCTTGGCCTACAATGCAATCTCCGGCAGCTCCGACACGAAGCTCTACCCGACCGGGAGCCTCACCGGCAGCGCGGCGCACAGCCCCGATACGCAGTCGATCATCGCGGAGGTCAACTGGACGCCGTTCGCCAACAACACCGGCAAGGGGTTCCCCTGGTACAACGTCCGCGTCGGGCTCCAATACCAGTATTTCTTGGAATTCAACGGCGGCACGACGAACTACGACGGCAAGGGGCGCAACGCCGGCGACAACGACATGCTGCTCTTCTACACGTGGTGGTCGTTCTAGCGGCGCAGAACATCGGTCGTAGCCGGGGAGCCAGTCGCCAGTCGACTGGCTCCTCACTATAAGAGGGCGCTTGCCCGGGGGGGGACGGCGATGCACGGAGTTCGATGGATCGTGATGGCACTCCTGACCGTCTTGGCGGTGGGGCCCGGGATGCCTGGGGCGCAGGCGGCCGCGGAGCCGTCGATTACGCTGTCACCCGTGCACGGCCTGCCCGGCACGGCGGTCCGGCTGACGGGCATCGGCTTCTCGCCCGGCGCGCAGCTGGCGATCGGGTGGCTGTCCGAAGACGGGAAGTTTCGCACCAACGCCGCGAAAGGCATGGTGACGTACTCCGGCGTCGACTACCAACCGGCGCCGGTGCTCCTCGGCCGGGCCGTGGCGGATGCGCAGGGCCGGGTGGCCGTCGGGTTCACGGCGCCCGAGGATCTCTGGGGCCCGCATCAGGTCGCGGCCGTCCTCGACGGCCGCCAGATCGCCCAGTCGGACTTCCACGTGGACTTCGGCGCGACGATGACGCCGACGAGCGGGCCGGTCGGGACGCCGATCGACGTCGCCGTGCACGGGATGGCCCCGGCGCCCTGGAGCACGTCGGCGATCCGCTACGACAACCGTTACCTCGGATTCGTGTCCGCGGTGACGACGCGAGGCGCAGCGCATGCGCGCTTCCGGGCCGCCGGCGGTCCGGGCCCGCACGTGGTTCAATTTGACGTCGCCTCGGCCGGCACGCCGTATCTCAATCCGCAGCAGGGGGCCGGATGCACGATCCTTCATCTCTGCATCGACCGGACCTGGACGTTTACCGTCACGGCCGGCGGCGCCGTTCCGCCGAACCGCCTGGACTGGCCGGCGCCGGCGCGCGTGGCCCGGCTGTCTCAGGCCGCCGCGCGCGCGATGGTGCCGACGTCCGACCCGGCGCCCGGCGTGTCGGTCACTGCCACCCCAGGCGCCGGTCCGATTCTCTCGCGGATCGACCTCAGTGCGAAGGGACTGCGCGGGGGCGGCCCGGCGGACGTCGTGTGGGCGACGATGGGAGCCGGCAACCGGATGACCGGGATGTCGCCGGTGATCACCAACAAGCTTGCGACGGCCACCGTCAAGCCCGACGGCTCATTGGCCCAGCGGCTGGCGGTGCCGGACGATTTGGGCGGCTGGCACATGATCCAGCTGGTGCAAGACGGAAAGGTCGTCGCCTCGACGCCGTACTTCGTCCAACGCAGCCTGGTCGCCGTGGCGCCCGCGCGAGTCAAGCCCGGCGAGCGTTTCAAGGTGGAAATCAGGGGCATCGGGTGGACCGAGCTCGACAACGGCGTGGCGGTAACCTACGACAACGCCTATGAGGGCTACGCCTGCGGATTCAACAGCCGGGGCGACGTGACGATTTACCTGACGGCCACGGGCGGGCCCGGGGTGCATCTGATCGATCTCTACCCCATGATCTACGAAGGCAAGGACCGCACGGTCCTGACCTATCAGGTGCCGCACCTGACGGTTCTCGACGACGGTCCGGGGCTCGCGCTCGGGTACGCGCTGCCAATCTTTCGGCTGGCCGTGGTGATAGCGCCGTGACCGCGGCGTCGCCCTCGGCCGGGCGGACGCGGCGTTCGGGACGAGGCGTCCGCGCAGCTCTCATTCTTATAGGGGGCGCACTCGTGGTCGCGGTTGTGCCGGCGGCCCGGGCGAACCCGGCTGCGACGGTCTCCGAGGCCGGGGGGGAATTGCTGCCTGTCACCGGGACGGTCGCGTTCATGGTCGTCGAATCCGACGGCGGCGCGCTGCGCGTAAGCGTGATCCAGCGGCTGGCCACGGAGCCGGATCACGTCATCTTGGGACGAGAGCGGGACCGCCTGCTGTTTCCGCTGCCCGAGGTGGCGCCTCGTCCCCGCCGCGTGGAGCCGGTCGACTTCGTCAGCGGATGGCGCCGCCCACGGGTCGTGAACGGGGTGATCGTGGACGGTGTCCCGCCGCTCTTCGCCGCGGGCGAGATGGCGTACGCCTTTGTCTTCGAGCCGCGCGGCGCCACGGCCACGGTGCGCTGGATCCTGCCGTACGGAGCGAACGACGTGGAGATGCTCCTGCCGGAACGCGGCATCCGCGCGTCGGGAACGGGCCTGCGCGGCGGCGTCGTCACGGAGCGGGGCCGCCGCTACGTCCGGTGGTCGGCCGGACCCGTGCGCCCCGGGGACGCGATCTCGGTCCGTCTCGACGGCCTGGCGGCGTCGGACGGCGGGTGGCCTGAAGTCACCGCGGGCATTCTCGCCGTGGCCCTCGCCTGCGGCCTGGTCGTCGCGCTGCGCCGCCGCCCTGTGGCGGCGCAAACCGGAGGGGAATGGGCGGCATGAGATATCTCGCGCTCGCCGTCGCGACCGTGGTCATGTTCGCGATGGTCGCCCCCGCGTTTGCGCAGCCGTTCGCCGATGTGCCTACGAACCACTGGGCATACGACGCGATCGCTGAGCTCGCGGCGAAG
>Ga0070731_10000849_pt1 | contig 35957 bp, 37 predicted proteins | sample Coa_R1_2_FD_66448 | JGI IMG/M metagenome (GOLD analysis project Ga0070731, IMG submission 66448) | Surface soil microbial communities from Centralia Pennsylvania, which are recovering from an underground coalmine fire - Coalmine... | ecosystem: Environmental > Terrestrial > Soil > Unclassified ... | reverse complement strand
TGGATGCCACCCGGACGCCGGCCAGAGCGGTGGGGCCCGCCTTTGAAACAAAGTTGCGCACGGTGGAAGAGCTGGTGAACGTGATCCAGTCGGGCGGCGGGGTGAGTTCGAACGCGCCCTCGGGAGCGGCGGTGCGGTAGGCTTCGACGACGTCGACCTGCGCGCCGCGGCGCTTCAACTCGACGGGCACCAGGTCGCGGGCCACGGCGGCGCGCGGGAGCAGGATGCGGCGACCAGTGAGATCGTGGGCGGTGAAGGCGGCGAGCAGGCCTTCGGCGATATAGTCCGCGCCCATCACGTCGACCTTCAGATGCAGCGCTTCGACGGCGGCGCGGGTGGCGGGGCCGATGGCGCAGATGCGCGCGCGCAAGGCACGCAGGTCGATATTGGAACGATCCAGGCGCTCGAGGAAGAAGCGCACGCCATTGGCGCTGGTGAAGATCAGCCAGTCATAGGCGCCCAGGTTGGCGATGGCGTGATCCAACGGCTCATAGTCCAGCGCGGGAAGAATCTCGATGGTGGACAACTCGATGGCTTCGGCGCCCAGCGCACGCAGCTTCGACGAGAGCGCTTCGGCCTGGCCGCGGGCGCGCGTGACCACGATACGCTGTCCGAACAGGGGCAGGCGCTCGAACCAGTTGAGCTTTTCGCGCAGGGCCACCACTTCGCCGATGATGATGGTGGCGGGCGGCTTCAGGTCGTGCTGGTGGATCAGGGCGGGCAGGGTGGCCAGCGTTCCGGCGATGGTATGCTGATCCGGCCGGGTGCCCCAGCGGACCGCCATGGCGGGCGTATCGGCGGAGCGGCCATTGGCAATGAGGGCGCGGGAGATCTCGTCGAAGCAGGTGATGCCCATGAAGATCACCAGCGTTTCGGTGGCGCCGATGCGGCTCCAGTCGATGGCCGATGGGTCATGACCGGTGACGAACGTGACCAGCTTGGTATGTTCGCGATGCGTCAGGGGCACTCCGGTATACGCCGCGATCCCCAGAGGCGAGGTGACGCCCGGCACAATCTCGAATGCCACGTCCGCGGCGGCCAGCGCTTCGGCCTCTTCGCCGCCGCGCCCGAAGATGAACGGATCGCCGCCTTTCAGCCGCACCACCTGCATGCCGCGCCTGACGCGTTCGATCATCATGGCGCAGATCTCTTCCTGGGAGAACGCGTGCACGGACTTTTTCTTGCCGACGTAGATGCGCTCGGCGTGCGGGGGCGCCAGGTCGAGCAGCGCGGGATTGGCCAGGTAGTCGTAGAGGACGGCATCGGCCTGCTCCAGGAGCCGGCGGCCTTTGCAGGTGATCAGGCCGGGGTCGCCCGGTCCGGCGCCTACCAGGTAGACCTTGCTCATCCGTATATGCTTTCCAGAATTTCAGCCGCGCCGGTGGCCAGTAGCGCTACACCCAGCTCGCGGCCGATCTTTTCGGCGTCGGCCGCCGCGCCCGCGGACTCCTGGCGGAAGAGCTGCGCGCCATCGGGGGAGACCACAACCGCGCTGAGACGGAGATGGCGGCCTTCGACCGTGGCGTAAGCTCCTATGGGGACCTGGCAGCCTCCTCCCAGGGCCGCCAGCAGCGCGCGTTCGGCGGTGACCGCGGCGCGCGTGGGGCCGTGCTCGAGTTGCGCGCAGGGCTGCTCGCGACCGGCGGCGGTCTCGATTGCCAGGGCGCCCTGGCCGGCCGCGGGGCAGACGACGTCGACGCCGAGTGTCTCCGCGATACGATCCTCCCAGCCCAATCGCCTCAGGCCGGCGGCCGCCAGCACGATGGCGTCATACTGGCCCTGGTCCAGCTTGCGCAGGCGGGTGTCGAGATTGCCGCGCACCGGCTCGATGATCAGATCGGGCCGCAGCTTGCGCAATTGCGCCGCGCGCCGCAGCGAGCTGGTACCTAATTTCGCACGCTCCGGCAGATCCGCGAGCCGCTTGCCTACCATGGCGTCGCGCGGATCTTCGCGCTCGGGAATAGCGGCGAGCACCAGGCCTTCGGGTAGCTCCGTGGGCAGGTCCTTGAGGCTGTGTACGGCGAGGTCCGCGCGCCCGTCCAGCAGCGCGTCTTCTATTTCCTTGGTGAAGAGGCCTTTGCCACCGACCTGCCCCAGCGGCACGTCGGTGATCTTGTCGCCGGTGGTCTTAATGATCTCGATGCGGCTGAGGTGTCCGAGGTCGAAGAGTTGCTGCTGGACCGAGTGGGCTTGCCACAGAGCGAGTTTCGATCCTCGGGAGGCGATGACTAGCATGGTTTGACCCACATTTGCATTAGAGCAGAACTACGAAGCCGAGCATGCCCATCAGTACGAATAGTGCGAAAAAGCCGGCCTCGGGCTTTCCGTCCACGGACAGTTCCCAAATGCCCGGCCCGGATTCGCGTGATCTAGCCGCGCCGGCCAACTCGCTCCGGCCTGCGATGTCTTTCCAAAAGTCGGACTTGGAGATCATGCGCGCCCGTATGGCGCCCGACGGCAATCCAAACTCGACTGCGAGACCCGTAGCACTGGGATCCTTTGCCTCTGCCATCAGGCTCGTTAAGAACGTGCTGTCGCGGTAATGGCAGATCGCCCACAGCGGCGCGGAGCGATCTACCTGTCTCCACTCCGGCAGGTTGGGCGGCAGTGCGCGCCGCTCCGGAGATGAACCGATGTGCGAGACCACCTCGCTGAAGAACTCGCGATGATTGCAAACCAGCATCAGATCGGGTTTCAGCAACGAGACTAAATAGGTCTCCGTATCCGGCGACTCGTTTTGCGATCCCTTGGAAACCCAGACGCGGGATTGCCCGGGTGTCTGCGCGAAAACACCGAGGGAGAACAACGCGAACCATGAGACTCGCCACATAAGTTACGGCTCGGTGAGATGAAACACCTTGCGGATGGCCGCGATCACGTGCGCGCCGTCGGGGCGTCCGGCCTGCAGACGCAACTCCGAGATAGGCCCGTGGGCCACCTTGTTGATGATGCCGCGGGTCAGCATTTCCCAGGCCTCTTCCTGTTCCCGCGTGAGGGGGCCGTACTTGCGCCGCACCTTGTCGATCTCGGCCTGGCGGATGCGCTCCAGCTCCTCCTGCAGGCTGACGATGGTAGGGGTGATCTCCTGCACCTTGAGGCGGGCCATCATGCGCTCCACCTCCTGCGTCACGATCTCCTCGGCGCGCTCGGCTTCCTTGAGCCGCTCGCGCAGGTTGGCGTTGACCACTTCCTGCAGGTCGTCGATATCGTAGAGGAACACGTTATCGAGATCGTTGACCGCGGGCTCGATGTTGCGGGGGACGGCGATGTCGATCAGGAACATGGGCTTGTTGCGCCGCGCGCCGATCACGCGCTGCATTTCATCCTTGTGCAGGATGTAGTGGGGCGCGCCGCTGGAGGCGATCAGGATGTCCACTTCCGGGAGCATGGACACGAAGCGGGTGTACTCGACGGGCGTGCCCTGGAACAGCTGGGCCATTTCGATGGCGCGCTCGTGGGTGCGATTAGTCACGAAGACGTGCGTGGCGCCGGAGCGGCGCAGGTGCCGCGCGGCCAGCTCCGACATCTTGCCCGCTCCGGCGATCATCACGGTGCGGTCATTCAGCGAGCCGAAGATCTTGCGGGCCAGCTCCACGGCCGCGTAGCTGACCGAGACGGCCATCTGTCCGATCCCGGTTTCCGAGCGCACCCGCTTGGCCACGCTGAAGGAGCGCTCCAGCAGGCCTTCCAGCCATCCGGTAAGAACGCCGTGGCTCTTGGCGACGCCGTAGGCGGTCTTGAGCTGCCCGAGAATCTGCGGCTCGCCGACCACCATGGAATCCAGGCTGGAAGCCACCCGGAAGATGTGATGAATGGCGTCCTGCCCCGCATGCCGGTAAAGATACGGCTCGATGCTGGCGGGCGCCACCAGGCGGGACTCCCGCAGGAATTCGTCGACCACGGCCTGCGGGTCCGCGGGATCTTCCGTGGTGACGGTGATTTCAACGCGATTGCATGTAGACAGGATGCAGGCTTCGGTCACTCCCGGGCGGGATTTCAGCGATTGCAGGGCAGCGGGCAGGGCGGGCTCCGGAAATGCCAGGCACTCCCGGATCTCCACGGGCGCGGTCTTGTGGCTGACGCCTGTGACCAGCAGCTTCATGGTTTCGCCAGCAACAATCCCAGACGCGCGTGCACCACCCAGGTGATGGCCGAGAGGCTGACCACTACGATCACCATGACGGCGGCTTTGCGGCCGCGCCATCCGGCCGTGACGCGCAGAAAGACCATCGCCAGGTAGCAGCCCCAGGTGATGAACGAGATGCCGATGGCGGGCTGGCTGATCCAATTTGTTTTGTGCTCGATGAACGCCCAGGTGGTGGCGGCGATCACGGCCAGCGTCATCAGGACGAACCCCAAGGCCATGGAGCGGGAAATCAAATCGTCGAGGGTGCCCAGGGGCGGCAGCCGGTAGTAGAGTTTGCGCGGCTTCTTGCGCTTGAGCTCGCGCTCCTGAAACAGATAGAGCAGCGAAGCGCCGGCCGTGAAGGCCAGCGCGGCGAAGCCCAGCAGCACCAGGGTGATGTGCACGTCGAGCCAGGCGCTGCGGATAATGGGGCTGGTCCATTCATCCACAGGGCTGCTGAGGGTGCCCACCAGGGTCATAACGAAAACCAGGGGGAAGATGAAGACGCTAAGGCTCTCGGTCCGGTACCGCCAATAGACGAACAGGAACAGGATGGTGATGAGGAAGGCGCACATCGACAGCGTTTCGTAGAGGTTGGCGATGGGGCAGCGGTTCATGAGCAGCCCCTCTTCCACGATGGAAACGCCATGCAGCACGGCGCCGATGGAAAGGGCGGTGAGGGCCACTCGGAAGAGGTGCTCGCGCTTGCGGACCAGGGTGAGGATGGCGTGCAGCAGGCCGACCGAGTAAAGGGCCGCGGCCACGCGCAGCCAGATGACACTCATTTCAGCCATGGAGCGTGCCGTGAGACGAAGTGTTGATGAAACAATATTATAACGTGGCGCGTGTTCAGCCGCCGGTGACTTTGGATTCCAGCCAGATCAGCAGGAGCAGCAGGGTGACCATACAGGTACCCAACAGCGGCAGCGCCACCACGATGCCGACATCCCACTCAGCGGCGGCGTAGCCCAGGGTGGCGGGCGCGATCAGGCCGCCGAATAGGGCGAATGAGAAAATACCGCTGAAGAACACCGGATGGTAGTACGGAAACCGGGTTCCGATCCTCTCGGCCAGCAGCGGATAGATGCTGGCGAAGCCCGCTCCCAACAGCACCACGGCAGTGCCGGCTCCGAACTGGTTATTGGTGCGGGAGAGCAGCAGGCACCCGAACAGGGCCGCCAGCACGCTGCCACCCAGCAGGCGGCTGTGGCGCACTCGCGGCATAATGGCGACAGCGGCGACGCGGCCCACCAGGAGCGCGATCCAGTACAGCGCCAGCAGGCCTAGCGATGCCGGCGGGCTGATGCCCAGGCGCCGCACCAGGAATACGGGCAGCCATCCGGCAATGGACATTTCATTGCCGAACTGGAAGAACAGGACGAGGGTGAACAGCACCGCGCGGAAGCTGCGGAAATCGCGGAGAAACTGGCGGAAGTCCACGGGCGCCGGCGCGGTTTTTTCGGGTATGGCGGACCGCGCGTAGAAAGCGCCGAACAGGGCGGGGGCCAGCGCCATCAGGATCAAGATCGCAGGCACCGAATAGGCGTAAAACGTTCCGGCGACCAGCAGCGTGACGGCCAGACAGCCCAGGCCGTAGAAGACGCCTCCGAGAGCGACGGCGCGGGCCGGATCACGAGAATAGCTGGAACCGATCGCCTGGAAAAGGGCGGCGTTGAGCAGACCCACGGCCAGTCCAATGCCAGCCAGACCCGGAATGCGCCACAGCCAGGGGGCCGGCTGAGGTACCCATGCGAGCCCCAGGAGCCCCGCGCAACCCAATATACAGGCAAACAGCAGCAGAAAGCGCAGGCTCTTGCGCGACAGGATGGCGGCGGACACCTGGTTGGCCGCGATGATCGCGGCGGCCACCGTCAGGAAATAGTTTCCGATGGTGGTGAATTCGGGCGGATCTCGATGATAGCCCCAGGCCGGGAGCACGGCGCCCAGCAGGGCAAAAAGGAATCCCGAGAGCAGGAAACCAGCCAGGTCGGCGCCGGCGGAGGGGGCCTCGACGGGGCGCCTCGCGACGGCAGCGGTTTCGGTCACCAGCCGATTGTATCGCGCGGGAATTCGCTAATGCGTAGCGGGGTATACGCCGATCATACGGAAATCGGGAGTAACAAGTGAGGCGAACGCTGCTGTGCATGGGGTTAGCAGATGGCCCGCAGGTTGCTCCGCGCTGGGTGGGGCAGTAAGAGGTTCTTAAGCTTTGGTGCGTTGCCTCCTTTGCTGGCTTTGCACACCCCGCTGTGATCCACTGGTTGCGGCGGGGTATTTTTTCGCCCACTCTGCTACACTGAAACTCTTCCGTAATGCCCGAATTCTACTCTCGATGGATCTCCGACTGGGAGCTTAAGCTCGCTACGCGCGACACCAACCGGGTAGTGCGCCAGTTCGAATGGGGACTCGACTGGCTGGGCGTGCCGCCGGCGAACGGCCGTTCGGGTTATGCGATGCGCGAATTCGTCAACGGCGTGCTCGCGGACTCTGACCGTTTCTTTTCTTATCAGTCACCCGGGGATTACCGGTTGGGTGGCGGCCAGCTCACTTTCCGCAGCCCGCTCGAAACTCCGTACCCGGAGAATAACCTGGTACGCGCGGCATACTTTCCTTATAGCCGGGACAAGCGCCGGGCGGTGCTGGTGCTGCCCCAGTGGAATGCGGACGAGCAAAGCCACCTGGGGTTATGCCGGCTTCTCAACCGGTTTGGAATCACGGCATTGCGGATGAGCCTGGCATACCATGGGGCGCGTAAGCCGGCGGAGACTGCGCGCGCCGATTATCACGTATCGAGCAACCTGGGCCGAACGATTCATGCTTCCAGGCAATCCATTACGGATGCGCGCGCCTGCCTGGACTGGCTCCAGCAGCAGGGTTATGAGCGCCTGGGAATCCTGGGGACCAGCCTGGGCTCGTGCATCGCCTTCATCACGGCGGCGCATGACCCGCGCATTGCGACCGGCGTATTTAATCACGTTTCCATGTACTTCTCGGACGTGATCTGGACGGGGCTTTCGACAGGGCATATCCGGCAGGGGTTAACCGGTGAAGTCACGCAGGACCAGTTGCGCGAATACTGGTCGGTAATCAGCCCGGCGGCCTACCTCCACAGGCTGTCGAACCGGGATCTGAAAAGCCTGCTGATCTGGGCGCGGCACGACTCGACTTTCCTGCCGGTGTACTCGCAACAGGTGCTGGAGTACTTCCGCGACCGCCACCTTCAGCACGAGGTGTTCGCGCTGCCGTGCGGGCACTATACGACCGGCCAATTCCCTTTCAATTTGTTGGATGGAATGGTGATGTGCCGGTACTTAGCCCGCAATCTGTAGGGTGAAATCTGCCGGAGCCTCCACTAATAGCGGTGCATAAGAAAATCGTTGACAAATTTTAAACTCGCTTATAGGATGAAAATATCACTGGAAAAGGAGGTGGTCCAGAATAATGAATGACAGTAGACCGCGCGAGGTGGCCGACTGTTGAGTCGACCGTTCTAACGTAGCCGGCTTCGTCCAGTGGCGAGGCCAAGTTCCTGTGGACCGGCTGCCTCTCGCGTACGCCAAGCCTCAGGTTTCATTTTGTAGGCTACTTTGACCCCCGAACGTGCGTGGAGTGTCGCGCATGTTCGGGGGTTTGTGCTTTTTTGGTATACTGAAATTTCCGCTTCCAGCGAAAGGAATCCCCAGAAATGAAAGCTGGCATTCATCCCGTTTACAACGAGCTCAACGTCATCTGCGCGTGCGGCCACACCTTTAAGACCCGCTCGACACACAAGGGCGACATCCGCGTGGAAATCTGTTCGCATTGCCATCCGTTCTACACAGGCAAGCAGAAGCTGATGGACACGGCGGGCCGGATCGATCGTTTTGAAAAGAAGTATAAGGAAACCCGCGGCGCCAAGAAGGCCGCGCAGCCGGTGGCGCCGGTCGCTTAAGGCGGGCTATTTTTTCGCCGAGTGGTCCTGACGGTGCTTCTCGCGCTCGGCGCGCATCTTGGCGTATTCGGCTTTCTGGCCGTCGTCCAGCATCGCAACCACCTTGCTCACGTGTTCGTCTTCGATGGTTTTGTGCATTTCGCGCATGTGCTGGCCGGTCGAGTCCATGATCTGCTGTAACTGGGTCACCTGGTCCGGTGTGAGATGCAGGCGGGTGCTCATCTCGTCGACATACTGCCTGCGGATTTCAGCATGATTGCGCGGTCCGTTGGTGGTGACAGCGCCGACGGATCTGGCCATGTACAGGCGATTGGCGAAGCCGCCAACCACCGCGCCGCTGACAAACACCACCGCCAGGTAAAAGAACGTGGCAAGATTTGAGCGCCGCATCAGAGTTCGTCCATGGCCGGCTCCACCAGGTCCGGGCTATCCTGGGCGTGGCCGGCGGCGAGCGCCTCCACGTAGCTTTCCGCGGAGAACATGGAAGTGCGCCCGCGCGGAATGTACAAATATGCCGCCATCGCCAGCGTGAGCACGGCGGCAGCGGTAACAAAAGCGCGCGCCCAGCGCCCCAAGAAGAACACGGACCGCTGCCGCTCCTCAATGCGCCGCCACAGTTCAGGCATGAAATTGGCGGATGGATGGGGATCCGGGCAGGCATCCCGATACGCACGGAACAACCTTTCCAGTGCCGCGTTGTCGTCGCCGTCGTTTTTCCAGTTCATACTCCTACGCCTCGGCGTTTGCCGTACCTTTGACGCCCGGCTCGTTACCGGTTTCCCCGAACGCCTTCAGAACCCGCTGCCGGGCCCGAAAAAGCCTTACCTTCAGGGCGTTTTCATTGACGCGGTAAATCTTTTCCAACTCCTTCAACGAAAGCCCTTCTACTTCCTTCAGCGTCAGCAGGATGCGATCGGCTTCGGAAACCGCGCTCAACATGGCGTCGACCGTCTCGGTGACCTGCTTCCGCTGCCGCGACTCGTGATCGGCTTTTCCGCCGGCCGAAGCGTCGGCCAGCATCACCTGCTGCTCGGACAGATCCGACATGCGCGATTCCATCCGGCGCCTTTGCTTACGAAGATAATCATAGGCGGCATTCACGGTCAAGCGGTACAACCACGGTTCAAAGACCTCGGCCGTGCGGAGCTGATCGAGCGAAAAGTACAACCGCAGGAACACCTCCTGGCCCACATCCTCAACGTCTTCCGGCCGGGAGATCAAACGCGCGATGGTCCCCAGGGTCCGTTTCCGGTATGCCAGCACGACTTCGTTGAACGCGGCGCCGTCGCCCGTTTGTGCGCGCTTGATGACTTCAAAATCGACCAGCATTCGGCCCGAACCCGGCCGGCATCAGAAAGCGCCTTCGCTTCCGACTGATAAGGCGTACCGGCAAATACCCAGGTTACAAGGCCTTGATGGGAAAGGCAAAGGGGGGCCGGACTGGCAGGCACTGCGGGTATGGCCCGCCAGTGTATCCTAGTATTTGAGGAGGGAGCGCGGGTTGCTTCCGCCAAATCCATCATGCCCAACACAGCCCTTTCCGCCCGTGACATCGAACTGACCAACCTGCCGAACGGCGTGCGTGTGATTACCGAGCAGATGCCGCATGTCCGCTCGATTTCAGTGGGCATCTGGATCGGCACCGGCTCCCGGCGCGAAAACTCCGAGCAGAACGGCATCTCGCACTTCATCGAGCACATGCTGTTCAAGGGCACCACCAACCGCTCGGCGGAAGACATCGCTCGCTCCGTCGATTCGGTGGGCGGCAATCTGGATGCATTCACCGCCAAAGAGCTGGTCTGCTTCAATACCAAGGTGCTGGATCAGCACCTGCCGCTGGCGTTCGATGTGATCGCGGACCTGGTGCTGAATCCGCTTTTCCGCGACGAGGACATCGACAAGGAGAAGGGCGTCATCCTGGAAGAGATCAAGATGGAGGCGGACAGCCCGGACTACCTGGTGCACGAAATCTTCTCGTCCAACTTCTGGCGGGACCACCCGCTGGGCAAGCCGATTCTGGGAACGCGCGAGACCGTCAGGCGCTTTGACAGCCAGATGATCCGCGACTATTACAAAGCCGTGTACGCGCCGTCGAACCTGCTCATCACGGCGGCAGGCAACCTTTCGCACGGCGCGCTGGTGAAGCTGGCCGGCCAACATTTTGCATCCCTGAGTCCCAACGGTACCGCGCCCCCGGACATGGCTCCCGCCACGCACGCGCGCATCGCCCTGCGCAACAAGAAATCGCTGGAGCAAGTGCATCTGTGCCTGGGCGTGCCATCATATCCGCTGCCGCACGCGGAGCGGTTCACCTGTTACGTGCTCAACACGCTTCTGGGCGGCGGCATGAGCTCGCGCCTGTTCCAGAACATACGGGAACGGCAGGGGCTGGCCTACGCGGTCTTTTCGGAGCTGAGCCCATACCGGGATACCGGCTGTCTGTCGATCTACGCCGGCACCTCGATCGAATCCGCGGGCAAGGTGGTCGAGTCCATCACCAGGGAGTTTCAACAGCTCAAGCAGGACGGCGTGAGCGCCGAAGAACTGCGCCGCGCCAAGGATCACCTGAAGGGATCGCTCATGCTGAGCCTGGAATCCACTTCCAGCCGCATGTCCAACCTGGCGCGGCAGGAGATGTACTTCGGGCGCTTCTTTACTCTCGACGAGTTGGTGGAGAGCATCGAGCAGGTGAGCGGCAGCGACGTGCAGCGCATCGCCCAGACGTTCTTCGATCCGAAACAGATTGCGCTGACGGTGCTCGGCAACCTGGATGGGTTCAAGATCGGGCGCGAGGATCTGGCGTGCTGAGCGCAGGCGGGCGCAAGCGGAAGCGCGCGGACCGGGAGGTCCGCCCGATGGCATGAAGTACCTGATTCTGGCGGCAGTGGCGGCGGCCCTGGTGCTGGGCGCGCGCGGCGCGGCCATCCGCGAAGACCTGGTTGCCGAGCGGCAGGCGATCGACGCGGATTGGACGCAGGTGAATGCCGCGCTGGAGCATCGCGGCGGCATTATCCCCGATCTGACGCAGACGGTGCAGGCGCAGGTGCCGTCCGACGCCGCGGTGAACGCCGCGATCCTGGCGGTGAACGATGCACGCCAGGCGCTCGGCCAGGCGCCCGGCCAGCACGAAAAGATCCAGGCGAATGCGAGGTTGGATGATGCGCTGGCGCACCTGATGCTTGCCATCGAGATGTATCCCAAGCTGGATGGCGGCAAGAAATATTCCGACCTGCTGGAGTCGCTAAGGGGCGCCGAGTATCAGATCGCGGTGGCGCGCCGCAAGTATAACGAAGCGGTGGAGCATTACAATGCACGCATCGCGATGTTTCCGGATAACATTGTGTCATCGGTAGCGCGGCTCGGGAAGATCGACGCCTATTTCGAGACGCCCCTGCCATAATCTGCCATGGATACTCCCGCATACCACAATCTCATCGATGGCGAGTGGGCTCCCGGTGAATCTTTTTTTGAAAACCGCAACCCCGCCAATACCCGCGAAATCGTCGGCCGGTTCGCCAAAGGCACAGCCGATGATATAGGGGCCGCGGCCGCGGCGGCGGCCCGCGCATTTCCCGCATGGTCGGCGCTGAATGCTCCGGCGCGCGGCGCTATCCTGTTCAAGGCCGCCGAAATCCTGGACCGGCGCTTCGACCAGGTGGCGGCGGAAATGACGCGCGAAGAAGGCAAGACCCTGCCGGAGGCCAAGGGCGAGGTACGCAGGGCCATCAACATCTTCCGCTATTTCGGCGGCGAAGGGTCGCGCCTGGAGGGCCTGCTGGTGCCTTCGGAGCGCGACCGGGTGCACATGTTCGCGATCCGCAAGCCCATCGGGGTGGTGGGCTTGGTGACGCCGTGGAATTTTCCGAGCGCGATTCCGGCCTGGAAGCTGGCGCCCGCGCTGGTCTGCGGCAACACCGTCGTATTGAAGCCGGCCTCCGCCGCGCCGCTCAGCGCCTGGCGGCTGGTGGAAGCTCTGCAGGAAGCCGGCCTGCCCAGAGGAGTGGTCAATTTCGTAGCGGGTTCGGGCGGCGAGTTGGGGCAGGCGCTGGTGGAAGCGCCGGCGCTCAAGGGCATTTCGTTCACCGGGTCTTGCTCCACGGGCAACTGGCTGCATGGCGAGGCCTCCAAGCGCCGGTTGCGCATCCAACTCGAGATGGGCGGCAAGAATCCCACCATCGTGCTGGCGGACGCGGACTTCAACGCGGCGGTGGAGAACACGGTGAACGCCGCGTTTTTCTCTACCGGCCAGAAGTGCACGGCCACCAGCCGCGTTATTGTGGAAGATGCCATTTACGACCGCTTTCTGAACGCGCTGGTGGAGCGTACGCGCAAGCTCAGGGTCGGCGACGGGATGCAACCAGGGATCGACGTGGGTCCCTGCGTGGACCAGGCACAGATGGACACCGTACTGCGCTACATCGAAATCGGGCGGGGCGAGGCAGGCGCGCCGCGGGTTGGCGGCCGGCGGTTGACCGAGGGCGATCTGGCGCACGGCTATTTCGTGGAACCGGCCATCTTCGCGGACGTGACGCCGGAGATGACCATCGCCCGCGAGGAGATCTTCGGTCCGGTACTGGCGGTGATGCGAGCCCGTGATTTCGAGGATGCCCTGCGCATCGCCAACGATATTCCATTCGGGCTTTCGGCCTCCATCCAGACCACTAACCTGTCGCGGGTGTTCGAGTTTGTGTATCGGATGGAAGCCGGGCTCCTGACCGTCAATCTTCCCAGCGCGGGCGTCGAGTATCAACTGCCGTTCGGCGGCACTAAGGAGTCCAGCTTCGGGCCCAAGGAACAGGGCCCCGCCGCGCTCGATTTTTACAGCGACTACAAAACCGTTTACCTGAAATACTAATGCGTCTCGGACAAATCAAGGCAGAGGGCGGCCTGCTGGCCGCGGTATTCGAAGGGGACCTGGCCCGGGAAGTTCCCGGCTACACGGTGGCCGATCTGATTCGCCGGTCGGAAGCCCAGGGTGTCTCCCTGAGCCAGACGACGGCGCGGCTGGCCAGCCATCATCCGGCGCCGCACCCGGCGGCCGTACCCATTGTGCCGCCGGAAGTGTGGGCCTGCGGCTGCACTTATGAACGGAGCGCCTCGTTTCGCGACGCCGAGCATGGCGCGCGCGACGGGATGTATGGATACGTCTACAGCCAGCCGCGCCCCGAGATCTTCTTCAAGGGAACGGCGCGTGTGTGCGTAGGTCCCGGCCAGGCGATCGGGATCCGCGCCGATTCGAAGTTCACCGCGCCCGAGCCGGAGCTGGCGCTGGTGCTGGGCAGCAAGGGCAATATCGTGGGATATACCCTGGCCAACGATGTTTCTGCCTGGGACATCGAGCGGGAGAATGCGCTGTACCTGCCGCAGTCCAAGATCTTCACAGGTTGCTGCGCGCTGGGCCCGGTCATTGTGACGGCGGACGACCTGCCCGATCCCTACAACCTGGAGATGACCTGCACCATCACGCGCAATGGCGAGCAGCGTTTTTCAGGCAGTATATCGACGGCCAAGCTGCATCGCAAATTCGAAACGCTCATCGAATACCTGCAGCGCGCCAATCGCACGCCGGCCGCGACCGTGCTGTTGACAGGCACCGGGATTATCGTGCCGGAGGACGCCGCGCTGGCTTCCGGCGACGTGGTGACCATCCGCATTCCCGAGATTGGGGAACTGACCAACCATGCCCAAATCATCGGCGCCGTTTGACATCCAGCGGTCACTGGTGGAATCCTTCGCGGTGAACGAGCGCATCAACCAATATCTGCTCGAAAACCTGGACGACGCGGCCTGGAACGCCGCCCCGCCGGACGGCAAAGGCCGCACCATCGCGTCCATCGCGGCCCACATGCACAACGTGCGGCACATGTGGCTGGTGGCGGCGGCCAAGGACAAACCGCTTCCGGACAAGGTGGACAAATCCACCGTCACCAGGAAGCAGGCCATGGCGGCGCTGGCAAAGAGCGCGGAAAGCTGCAAACAACTGTTGGCCGAATCGCTGGAGCATGCCGACGGCAAGGTGAAGGGCTTTCGTCCGGATGTGGTGGGGATGTTCGCCTACCTGATCTCGCACGACGCGCATCATCGCGGGCAGATCTGCGCGCTGGCGCGGCAGGTGGGACACGCGCTGCCGAACAAAGCCATGTTCGGGATGTGGGAGTGGGGCTCGCGGTGGAAGGATTGCGCGTTCGGGAGTTAGCGCAGAGGAGGCTGGTCGCGTTTATCGGCACCGATCCGGCGGGTCCCTGACTCCGATATTGAGATCACAGTGTAGGCTCCGCCCGAGCTAAGTCTCGCGCGCCGCCGTTTTCAATCATCATCGGCAAACGCGCTGAACTCTTCACCGGGCCCCCCGGCGTGACATCATCCAAATGGTGCCCGTACCCTCATTGAGCACCATCGCAATTCTCCCGCCTGCCGCCGACCACCCCTCCGGGTCGAACGACGCCCGTCCGTGCAGATGCGCAACCGCAAAGGCCTCTCCCTCCGGCCGGTGAGACCGCGCGTCGATCCTCTGCCCCCACAGGCAGTGGTACCCATCCCTCGCCCATGAGAAGTACAGCGTGTTCCCGTCTGGCGACCAGTTGGCCCGGTCCTCGGCGCCTACTTCCGCCAGCTTGATCCACGCACTTTCCGGCACCGGTTTCGGTCCGCCCACGGGCGCAATAGTGATCCACGCGCGATTCGGCTCAAACCGGGCGGTGAAACTCACCCAGCGATCGTCCGGGGAGAATCGCGCGTCTACCAGACTGTACCTGGCATGCTTCAACATCACCGTTTGCTGATGGGAAGCCACGTCCAGAAAATTTACTTGACTTGGATTGCCGACGAACACCAGGATAGCCTTTTCGTCACGTGACCAGTCCGTAGCCCGGATGCATCCCTCGCACACCTTCTCCGGCACGCCGCCGGGGGTGGACACATACACGAACCTCTTCTCCTTCTCATAGGTCGAAAACGAAACTCGGCTGCCGGATCCACTGATTACCGAAAACCGCTGCACCATGGTTGAGCCGGCCGTCATCGGCGCCTCCTTCCCGGTTTCCAGCTCCCGTATCCAGATGTTTAGCGGACCGGATTGCGTGGATTCAAACGCGACATACCGTCCGTCGCGCGAGAGAGACGGGTACTCCCGCCTGGCAGGAATCCCGGTGGTCCGTTGCAGCGAGCCCTTTGCTTTCCCGCGGTCCAAATCGATTGGCAGGGACCAGACGTCTCTCCTGAACTGTGTGCTTGCGAATACCAGGTTGCCCCCCGGCGCGCAGGAGCGGCTCGATTCGTTCCCCGAGCCGGCTGTCACTCGCTTGAACGTCCCGCTAACTTTTCCGGCGGCGAGCGATATGCCGGTTTCCCACAGATTCATGGTGTCGCTGCCGCTGTCCGCGGAGAAGATGACGCTGTCGGCGGACGGCCAACAGCCCGGATCTGGAAGGTCCCCGTTGATCGTCGTTGCCCAATTGCCGGAGGAGTCCTGCCCCTGCAACCCGGCGCGGACTAGGGCATCCTGCATGCCGGTTCTGATGGCTTCGCCTCCGTTTGCATCCGCGAGCCACCAATCCATGGCTGAGGGATCGGAGTGCTTCGCGGAACTGTATCCGCTGACCAGAAGCCGCTTGCCGTCCGGAGACCAGATGGGCGAGCGCGCATTGGTGAGATTCGGCGCCACCCGCCGCGGCGGCCCTCCGGCCGCTGGGACCACCCAGACCGCGCCGCCCCCCGGTACCCAAAGCAGCACACTCCTCGTCCCCAGCCAATACGCAACTTGCGAACCGTCCGGCGAATACACGGGGGCGTTTCCACCCCGTGCCAGCAACCGAGCCTGACCGCCGAGCGCCGGAATCTCATAGATGCCGCCGCCGTCCCGGTTGGAGTGAAACACGATCCGGCTGCCATCGGTGAAAAATCCGGCGTTGTGTTCCCCGCTCCGTCAAATGTCAGGCGGATGGGCTGCCCCCCGGCCACTTGCTTGACGTAGAGATCCATCTGGCCTTCTTTGGCGCGGTCGGAGGAGTATGCCACCAGCTTGCCGTCCCGCGACAAGGCCGGCGAGTCCGAAAGGCCGGAATCATGGGTAAGCCGGATAAGCTTTCCCGATGGCAGCCCGGTCCCGGAACTATGGAATCGCCACCAGCCTGCGAACAAGGCGAAGCCCACCAGCGCCGCGGCCGTCCCCCACCAAAGACTCAGCCTCCGTTTCTGAGGTTCCTCCCGAATCGCGGATCCAACCGTTATAGGAACAGTCGCGGAGGCCTGACGCCCCAAGACGCCAATGAATCGGTACCCGCGGCCGGGTACAGTTTCAATGTACCGGGGCCTCTCGGCCGAGTCGCCTAGCGCCTGTCTCAGCCGGTTCATGGCCGCATTCAGGCTGTGTTCGAAATCGACGAATGTCCCGTCGCCCCAGATCTTCACCACCAATTGCTCGCGTGTCACCAGTTCGCCCGATTGCTCCAGCAAGGTCAGCAAAATCTGGCAGGGTTGTTTCGGCAGGCGCACTCGCAAACCATGTTTGAAGAGTTCGCCCGACAAGGCGTTCACTTCAAATGGACCGAAGGCCAAAAGGGATGGGGATTTTGGTGGAGTCAACACGCGAGCCACCGGCGCCCCGATCATTATAGCCCACCGGTGATCCGGACGGACAAGCCCCAAGCTTTCAATCGCCTGGCCGGTGACACGCATTGTGACCGGAAATTGACCCCGGCGGCATGGAGTTCGACGGGCGCGTCGTATATAGTCCCGCTGTGTTGGTCAAATTCACTCTGGGAAATATAGGAGGAAACATATGAGACGAATCTTTGGTTGGATTGCCGCGAGCACCTTGCTTGCCGCGTCCGCAATCGCTCAGCCGCAGTACACCATCACCGATCTTGGCACCCTCGGTGGGTCGGGGACGAATAGCAACCCGTATGGGATTAACGCGGTCGGCTGGGCAGCCGGCTTGTCTAACGTGGCGCCCGGCGGACCGGTGCACGCCTTCCTGTGGTACGGGCGCGGCCCCCTGTTCGACCTCGGCACGTTGGGCGGGCAGGAATGTGCCACTTGTAACAGCCAGGCAAACGGTCTGAATGACTTGGGCGAAGCAGCGGTCGGTTCCGAGACCGCCAACACGGATCCGAATGGCGAGGACTTTTGCGCCTATGGCACTCACCATCAGTGCCGTGGCGCAATCGGAAGACCTCGGGGCCTGACTCCTCTCCAGCTACTTGCGGGCGGCAATAATGCCACCGCCATCGATCTGAACAATCAAGGCCAGATCGTCGGGCTTGCCGAAAACGGCACGAGCGACCCAACATGCGTCACTGGCGGCACGGCGTTTCAGGTTCTTCGTTTTGAAGCGGTCAGATGGGGACCGGACGGGCGGATCCAGGAACTGCCTCCTCTCCCCGGCGATACCGTAGGATGGGCCACGGGGATCAACGCCTGGGGCGAGGCCGTCGGCTCCTCGGGTTTGTGTTCGAACACCGCTTATCTCACCCCCTTCGGCCCGTTCGCTCCGCACGCCGTGCTCTGGGATAGAAACGGCTTCCCCACTGACCTTGGCCACCTGGAAGGCACGCCTGCGGGCATTTATAACGTTGCTACCAGTATCAATGACCGCGGAGATGTAGTCGGATGGGCCTGCGTCGGCCCGGATACCAATCCCGCAACATGCATTGAACACGCCTTCCTATGGACCAGGGAGACGGGTATGCAGGATCTCGGCCTCTATCCCGGGTCCATCGCGAACGGGCCGCCCTGTTGTCACACCATTAACAACAGGGGCCAGGTCGTCGGAACTGCCATAGACGCCAACTTTAACGAGACCGCCCTCGTCTGGCAAGGCAAAGTCCCGGTGGACCTCAACACGCTCATCCCGCCGAACTCAGGCTGGCGTCTGGAATGCGCTCAAGGGGTCAATGATGCCGGCGAGATCGTGGGCTTCGGCACGATGAACGGCAGCACGCATGCATTCCTGGCGAAACCCACTTACTAGAGAATCACAAGGGAAATAAAACGGGTCAACAAACGCAAAGCCCCAACGTTTCGGGTTGGGGCTTTCCTGACCAAGACTCGTTGAATCTTCCCGTTTCCTGGCAGGAAATCTCCTGCGATTTTCCCCACCCGCAGCCACACCGCGAAATTCCTGCAAGGCTCGAGCGCCGTGGTGATTTCTCCCAAATCGGCAGGTGAAATCCTGAAATCCGTGGACAAGGATGCACAACCGCCTACGCCCGCCGAACCCGCTCAGCCTCCCGCGCCGCCTGACTCAGGTGGATCGGGCGATTTCAAGCGCCTTTGCCTGCAAGTCCAGCGGCAACGACATCATTTGTTCCCACGTGATCTCCTGCCCGGAGTAGGCTGACTCGCGAGCCATGATGCACGTCATGGTGCTCATGTGGCGGGGTTGGCCAAGTCATCGTCCAGCCGTGTGCGGCTCCAACCGCTTGTATTTCTCCAGCACCTGTTGCAGCCGGTCGTGCGGCAGGGCGGTCACCGTATGGCCGTCGTACCCGGTCATGTTATCCGCCCCCACCATGGCGTTGACCACGGCTTCCTCGGTAGCCTGTACGGTAGCCTCGAAGATGGGATTGATCTCGTCATTGGGCATCATGGTCAGATTCGCCAGGCCCGAGGTGCGCCCGGCCTCAGCGTTGGCAGTCGAGAAAGCAATGAAAATATCACCCGACCCGTTGCCGGACGTCGATCCGGTGCGCGCCAGCCCGAGCGATGCGCGGCGCGCCAGCCGCTTCATCTGGTGCGGCAGCAGCGGCGCATCCGTGGCCACCACAATGATGATCGAGCCGACGTCTTCGCCATTGTGGCGGAAGTTGGCCGCGTAAGGCTCGCTGCCGGGGAGCTCCTGTCCGACCGGTACCCCCGCGATGCGCAGTTGCGGGCGGCGTCCGCAATTGCACTGCACTAACACGCCCACGGTGTAGGGACCCGCCTTGCGGGAACTTGTGCCGATGCCGCCCTTGAAGCCGTAACACACCATGCCGGTACCGCCGCCGACGTTGCCTTCGGTGACCGGCCCTCCCTTGGCCGACTCCAGGGCGGCGAACACGTCGGCTTCCCGCACGTGGAATCCGTTGACATCGTTCAAGAAGCCATCCCAGGTCTCCGCGACCACCGGCAGGGACCATTCATCGGTCAGATCGATGCCGGCTTTGCGTGCGCGCGCCACGCGCCACTTAATGTACGAATCGCGCACCAACCCGACGCTGTGTGTATTGGTGATCATGACCGGCCCTTCCAGCAGGCCGGATTCTTCCACCCAGGTGGTTCCGGTCATCTCACCGTTGCCGTTCAATGAGAACCAACCGCCAAAGACCTGCTTCCCGAAGTCCTTGCCGCGCGGCCAAACCGCGGTGACTCCGGTGCGCACAGCCTCCTTGCCACCGCCGGAAATGAGGGTCGTCTGGCCAACTTCAATGCCCGCGACGTCGGTTATCGCATTCAGAGGTCCGGGGGTACCGTCAAATGGAACGCCTAATTGGCGGGCGCGGCCCGAAAGCAGCGACAGAAAAACAAGAAACGCCGCAATGACGCGAATGGGTAGGACCATGTATGGCCAGTATAGTGCAAGCGCCGCGATCCATCCAACAGGCGGGATTCCGGCGTATGCATAATTGTGTACCCGAGCAGCGTGATTTTCGGACGGCGATCTTGTATCTTTGTTGATAGCGTGCTGAATCGCCTGAAAAGCTTAGGGAATCTGCTGCTGCTGCTGCCGCTGTTGCTGGCGGTGGAGCTGGGGGATAGCGACCCGGAGCTGGTGCGGCGATTGCAGCGCCGGGATCCGCGGGCCATGGCGGATTTATACGACCGCTACGGCAGGCTGGTCTATGCGGTAATTCTGCGCGTGGTGCGCGACGGTGGCACCGCGGAGGACCTGGTGCAGGAGACTTTCCTGCGCGTGTGGAACCGGGTGCAGGGATTCGATGCCGATCGAGGCGGCCTGGGCGCCTGGCTGCTGGCCGTGGCGCGCAACCGCGCCATCGACTATTTGCGATCGGCCGCCGGGCGCATGCAAAACGCGACGGAGCTGCAGGATACCGAGCATCCCGCGCTGTTCCTGGACATGGAAAAGGAACTGCTCAATTCAGATCGCGTGCGGCGGGTGAAGGGTGCTTTGGAAAAGCTCTCCGCAAACCAGCGTACGGTGATTGAGCTGGCCTACTTCGAGGGCCTGTCGCAGGCGGAGATGGCGGATCGCATGGGGCAGCCGCTCGGTACGGTCAAGACCTGGGTGCGAACGGCGTTGAAGACCCTGCGGGAGGAGCTGGGAACGGCGGTGCCGGCATGAGCTGCGAGGAACTGCGCGATAGCTACGAGCTGTACGCGCTGGGCATCGCGGAAGAGCCCGAGCGCGTGGAAATTCGAGAGCACCTGGACCGCAACTGTCCCACGTGCGTGCCGGGCGTACGCGGCGCCCGCGCGCTGATGACCGTGATCGGCGCGGCACTCCCCGAAGCACAGCCGCCCGCTCGCCTGCGCACGCGTGTGCTGGCGATCGCCGGCGGCGCGCCCGCCAGGCGCCTGAATTGGTCGCCGGTATGGGCCGCGGTGGCAGCCGGCGCGGTGATCGCGGCGGTCCTGTTCAATAACCGCGAGCACCGGGCGGCCGCGGAGCTGGCGGCGTTGCAATCGCAAGCCGCGGCACAGACGCGCGAGCTGGCGCGGCTGAACGAGGCGATGGCCATCCTGAACCAGCCGGACGCCAAACAGGTGGTGTTCGGGGGCGCCGCGCCGCAGCCGCCGCGGGGACGGGTGTTCATCGATCCCCGGCGCGGAGTGCTGCTGCTGGCCTCCAACCTGCCGCCCGCGCCCGAGGGGAAGATCTATGAGATGTGGGTCATCCCGAAAGCCAAGGGCGGCAAGCCGGTGGCCGCGGGCTTATTCCAGTCGGCGGGCGATGGAACCGCGCTGCACGTGCGATCCGGTCCGGTGGATCTAGCAGCCACCGGCATTGTGGCGGTCACGCTGGAGCCGGCGGCGGGCGTGGATCAGCCGACCACCACGCCTATTATCGCGGCGTCCCTGTAACGGCGGCGCGGGACCCATAGGCGGCTCGCCCGTCAAGTAGAATAGAAACACATGATCAGAACCGCGAATCTGGACAAATTCTACGAAGCAGGCTACGGCCGTACCTATGTGCTGCGGCGCATTGAGGTAGACATCAAAGAAGGCGAGTTTGTGACCATCATGGGTCCATCCGGCGCCGGCAAATCTACCCTGCTGAGCATCATCGGCATGCTGGACGGCGCCTGGACCGGCGAGTTCTACTTCCTGGACCATGCCGTTCACAAGATGAAGCCCAAGGATCGTGTGGAACTGAACAAGAAGTACATCGGCTTTGTGTTCCAGAGCTATCACCTGATCGACAACCTGACGGTGTACGAGAACCTGGACATTCCGCTGTCATACCGGAACGTAAAATCGGCCGAGCGGGCCAGCCTGGTGTGCGACACGCTGGACCGCTTCCATATCGTGGGCAAGCGCGACCTGTATCCCAACCAGCTTTCGGGCGGGCAGCAGCAGTTGGTAGCCGTGGCGCGCGCCGTGATCGCCAGCCCGAAACTGATTCTGGCCGATGAACCGACCGGCAACCTGCACACCAGCCAGGGCAAAGAGATCATGGAACTGTTCAAGCGCCTGAACGACGAGGGCACCACCATCATACAGGTGACGCACTCGGAGAGCAACGCGGCATATGGGCACCGCATCATCAATCTGCAGGACGGATGGGTGGTGAATCAGGCGGCGGGTTAGCGGCTTTGCGCCGCGGCTAGTCCCGTAACGCCGCGAGATAGACCGCGGCAGGCACCAGAATCACCATGGCTGCCGCCGCGAGGACCAGCACGCCGTGTCCGGCGATGAGGGCGGCGGTGGAAGGCAGCAGCGACTGAATTCTGCCGAATGCCGACTGAAACCACGCCGAAGTGGCGCCGAAGCAGGCTCCCAGCAACGCCATGGCGCAGCCGAATGCGATCACCTGGGCGGCGGTTATGGGGCGGCCGGCTGCCGCGGCGGCTTCGCGGCGCGCACGCATCTGGGCCAGCCACCAGACATGGCCGGAATCCGGCACACGTGCCTCGGCCCGCATTTCCTCACGGGCATCGTCGATGGCGCCCGCGATGGCCGCCACATCGGAGCAGATGGCGCACTGCTCCACGTGCGCGCGCAGGCCGGCCTCGACCCGTTCGGGCCAGCGGGACTGGAGAACGGCGGACAGTACCTCCGATTCAAACTGGCACTCCACTGCCTGCCCCATCAGCGGCACGGTTTGCCCCCTTCCGGTGCGCGGCCCAACAGGTCCGCCAGCCTCCGCCGTGCGCGAAACAGCATGGGCTTCAAACTGGTGGCGCGCAGTCCCAGCACGTCGGCGATCTCCTGGTGCGAAGCGCCCTCGGCGTAGGCCAGCCAAAGCATGGCGCGTTCGCGCGGTTTCAGATGCGACATGGCCCGGGTCAGATCGGCCCGGCCCTCGGCGGCGCCCTCTGGCTGACGGGAGGGAACGCGCTCGATATCGTCGCCTGCCACGCTGGAGGGTGCGTGTGTCAGGCTGCGGCGGCGGGCGTCTCGCGCCAGATTGGTGGCGATGCGGTACAGAGAATTGCGGCGGTGGGTCTCGCTGGTGTGCGTGGCAGCCGCCCGCAGGAAGCGATAAAACGTTTCCTGCAGCAAGTCTTGCGCGAGTTGGCGGTCGCCGGTAACGCGGGAGAGGTAAGCCCACAAGCCGCGCGCTGTGCGATCGTAGAACGCGCGGAAGGCGTCCTCGTCCATCACGAAACCCGCGCTGGCGTCATCCAGTGCACGGTCGCGTCCAATATCCGTAAACGTCGTTTCGCGAAACATAGAGGATGGCTAGGAGCCTGACGCGGTGATCCGCCGTGCGGACGGCGGCCGCTCGACCAATCCGAGGCGCAGCGAGATCACATATGAGATTATCGCCGAGATGACAAACCCCAGGCCGAGCGCGATGGCCAGAACGCCCAGGGCATGCAGGGGCTGGGAAGCGTCGGGAGTAGTGACGTGTCCGCTCACCACCTGCAGGCCGATACCGCCCGCCATCAGCACTACGCCGCCCTGCACCGACCACAGAATCCGGCTCAGAGGCGCGCCGACGCTGCGGGGCGCGGCGTCCAGCGCGATGGGCGACGATTCCAGGAACTTGGCGCCGGCCGGCGACTGGACGTAAGCCAGCAGGTCTTCGTTGGCCGTGAATCGATCGAGGAGCTTGGTGTGGGCATCGGTCTGCACCTTTGCCAGGCGGCTCCAACGTCTGTAATCCACGAGGGTGCGAATCAACCAGACCGCCAGGCCGACCGCCATGGAGAAACCGATGAATACGGCCAGGCCGTTTAACACATCGCTCCAAATATCCAAGATCCTGCTGGCCGTGTCCTTGGGGCGAGGAACCGCACCGTCGCCGACGTAGAATGCAGGATTCCGGGTGACTTCGGGGTGCGCGTTCAGAAAGCTGACCAGCGCGGGATACGGCGCCAGATAGGACTGGCTGTCGAGCAGGTTCGGGTCGAGCGCCAGGACGCCGCGCAACGCCGGCGGATAGTGTTCCAGGAGCGCCGACAACTGGTCCTTGGTGCGTTGCGCGTCGGGCTGCTCGACGGTCAGGACCGCCGGCTGCCCCGGCCCACCGCTCTTGGCCGCCTGCGCCCTCGCAGGCGTCTGTATTGTATGGATACCGGCCGCCAGAAGTCCAAGCGCCAGAAGTGGTTGGAAGCGCGTCATCTTGTCGAAATCCTCTCTACCGGATAGTTACGCGAGGGAGGGGGTCGAGGTTATCAGGCGTTCGCGGCCAGGCGGCGCAGCGACTCGGTGTAGGGTGCGCGCGCCACGCCATGTTCGGTGACGATGGCCGTCACGTAGCGGTTGGGGGTTACGTCGAACGCCGGGTTTTCGACGGGCGTGCCGGCGGGCGCCACCTGGTTGCCGAACACATGCGTGACCTCCGCGTCGGGACGCCGCTCGATAGGGATCTGGTCGCCGGACGCCAGGGTCAGATCCAACGTCGAGACAGGCGCGGCGACGTAGAACGGTACGCCGTTTTCGTGGGCGAGCACGGCCACGGAGTAGGTGCCGATCTTGTTGGCCACGTCGCCGTTGGCGGCGATGCGGTCGGCGCCCACCACCACGCAGCCGATTCGACCCGACTTCAGGAAATGCCCCGCCATGTTATCGGTGATCAGGGTGGCGGGGATATGGTCCTGCTGCAGTTCCCAGACCGTCAGGCGCGCGCCTTGCAGGAAGGGCCGGGTCTCGTCGGCGAAGACATCCACCTTTTTGCCGGCCTCCACAGCGGCGCGGATCACGCCGAGCGCGGTGCCATAACCCGCGGTGGCCAGCGCGCCGGCATTGCAATGCGTCAGCACGGTTTTACCGTCGGGCACCAGGTCCGCGCCGTGCCGTCCAATGGCCTGGTTGATGGCGATATCCTCCAGGCGGATCTGCTGCGCTTCAACGGCCAGGCGCTCGCGGATCTCGGCCAGCGGGCGGCCGCGCAGCGACCCGTACAGCTTGCGCATGCGGTCCAGCGCCCAGAAAAGGTTGACCGCCGTGGGGCGCGTGCGCGCCAGCGCATCGCAGATCTGTTCCACCCGCGCGTCCAGATCACGGGCTTCGGCGTGCGCCACACCCAATGCGACTCCCATGGCCGCGGCTACCCCGATGGCGGGCGCGCCACGGATCACCATGTCGCGGATGGCGGCGGCCACGTCTTCATAAGTGCGGCAGGTGACGTACTCTTCGGCGAGCGGCAGGCGGCGTTGATCGATCATGACGACGCCCGCGGGGGTCCATTCGATTGTTTCCACCATGTGTTGAGCGGGAAGTTATAGCGTAACTCACTCCGCTTGAATGGTGACGAGGTGCTGGCCGCGGGGCAGGAAAATGGCGTTCGGACCGGCGATTTCGAGCGGGGTTTCGGCTCCATCGATCTCCAGGCGCACGGGCTTGCGATTCAGCAGCGCACAGGCGCGCCCGGAGCTTTTGTAAGACAGCTCGACGGCGTGCGCGCCGACCAGTTGCGCGGAGGTCAGCTCCCCGTTGAAGTGGGTGACGCGCAACGCGGGAGACTCGCCGCCGGGCTCGACGGAGTGCGCGCCGGCGGGCAGGTAAAGCAGGGAGTCGCTGACGACGGGCCAGACCTGTCCATCCACCAGCACCGGTCCGGACGATCGCATGGCGACGCCGTGCGGCGAATCGATCATGAGTTTGGGCCCGATGGTCTCCGCCCGGCTGACCACCGCGGCCGAGGCGGGCAACAGCAACAGGTCCGGCTTCAGAATGGAGTTCTCGAAATACAGCGCGACCTGAGCGAAGGCTCCAGCCGCGGAGTGCACCACCTCGAAGAGCTCCGCGCCGGTCTGCTGTTTGGTGGGATACACATTCTGGTAGCGGTCCACAATGTTCAAATCGATGGCCAGGCGGTCCTGACGCGGCGTTAACGGGCGGTAGCGGCGGGCGATCTCCTCGTAACGCTGCGGCGCTTCGTTCCACACGGTGGCCGGGTCTTCCACCAGAAATGTAAAGTTATGGTGTTCGAGCAGAGGAAGAAGCTGCGCGGAATCCGCGCCGATGGCATCTCGCATGGAAGTATCCAGGCGGTCGTCGACATGTGTGAGAACAACGTCCAGATAAGTGCGCCCGCCGCGGATCTTCTCGATCTCAGCCAGCCACTCCTGCTGCATGTCGCGGGCCAGCCCAGCGCGGAAGTCCAGATAGGCGCGCTGCGACGCCGCGTCCTTGCGCGCGCCGAACAGCTCGATCGGGTCGAAGCCGCCGGCGGCGCGAAACTGCGCGCGCACGTCGTCATTCATGGGGGTGAAGCGGGAAGGATTGGCGAGCCCTTCGAGCGACTCGAAATACAGTTCAGCCAGGTTGACGCCATCCCAATCGAAGCCCTCGATCAGTTGTTTGACGCCGGCGGCCGCCGCGCGGAAGCAATCGCGGTTGGCCAGGTTCATGAGTTTGCGCCAATCGAGCTGGGCATCCTGCAGGACGCCGGTCTTCTCGCGCCACTGCGGATGATCTTCCCAAAACTTGTCGCTGACGTGCGGCAGTTCTAGCCAGGCGTACACCAGGATGCCGTTGGCGTGGCATGCGGCGATCAGGCGCCTGAGGTAGCCATCGCGTTCCGGATCGGGGTCGTAGAAGTGCCAGGCGGCCACGTGCAGCGCCGCGATGCCGGAGTTGCGCCAGCGGACGGCGAAGTAATCCAGGTCGACGCGCAGGCGGTAGGAGGAATCGAAGAAGGCCCACAGGCGCGTGGAACGGAAGGGCGGCTCCAGGCCGAGGTCCGCGAGCGCGTGCGGCAGGTAAGGAAAACGCTCGTAGCCGCGCTCGCCCGGCGGCACGGCCAGCCACAGCACAGCACCTGAGCCGCGGCGGAAACCGGCCAGCATGGGCGCCCCGGTCCAGCGCTCCCGGGCGAAGATGCGGGCATCGGCGGGCACTTCATGGCGCGGCAGCTCCAGGCCTTTTTCCCAAACGATGGGCAGTCCGGGCATGTGCACATCCTCCAGGCTGGCGACGCGCACGTTATCCTTGGCGATGCGGAACCCGAATTGTTCCGCAACCGAGGTGTCGCCTTCGAGGATGAGGTATGCGCCGCTTTCGACGCGCGCCGGCCATTCGGGCGAACCTGCCGATCCGGCGCGCAGGACGAACAGGCGGGCAGAGGCCGCGGGCTGAGGAAGGAATCCGACCGACTGGAGGATCAGCGGCCATCCTCCCTGATCTTCGGAGAGCACCGCGAACCCGGGGATGGATGCGGCATGCGCCAGTGCCGCGGACAGGCCGGCCAGCATCAGACGCTTTGCGAATTTAGTGAGTGAAGGCATACCAGAAACCCGCGCGAAGGTCGTTAAATGAAGGACCGAACTGATAACCGGACACCGTGTAACTGCCGCGCAGATAATTCACGGTCAGGTATAGCGAACTAGGCATGGAGGCGACGCGGAAGCGCACGCCCGGTCCGGTTTCGATAAAGTTAGCCCAAGGCTCGCGTTTTAGATCCGCGGTCAGATCGACGCTCCAGTAGAATTGCGACTGGAAAGCGCCCAGCGATGGCGTGTAGCCGAAACGGTTCTGCGAGTAGAACAGGAAATCGTTATCGAAGCGGCTGACGAAAATACCGTCGTCATTGGTTTCCATGAAGAGGCCGCCCGTTTTGGATTTCAGCAGGGGGCCGAAACCCTTGGTAAACGATACGCCGCCGCGGTAGTCGGGCACCAGGTGATGCGTGAGGTACCCGGCGGCCGAGCCGGCCTCGGCCCAGCCCATCATGCCGTGCCAAATCGAGGTCGCCACACCCAGCGCCGGGATGAACGCGCTCTCCGAAAGGTACTGCGGCGGCAGGCCGCTGGTTTCGGGACTGATCGAGCCGCGGGTGTCGCCGATGAACCGGAGGCTGACGTAAGGATGAATCGGCAAATTCAGCTGCAGCTCGGTCTTGATCTGCGCGTAAGAAAACAGATCGTGCCAGCGCGTGGAGTACAGCGGATAAGTCCAGACGGTGGTGCGGAAGGTTTCAAACTCCGGCCGCAGGTTGCGGTAAGCCGTATTGGCTTCCTTGGCAATCTTGGGATCGGGCGCCTTGCGGGCGAGATCGAACCAGCGGATGGCCTGGCGGTCATTGTGAAGCAGGTTGTAGGTCCAGGCGAGTTTGAGCATGATGGCGAAGTCCGCGGGATCGTCCTCCTGGGCGAGCTGCAGGTATTTCAAGCCGTCGCGGATGAAGCCGGCGTTGAGGCTGCGCTCGGCCATTACCTTGGCGTCGATGGAAGGCGCGGCCGGCTGGGCGGAGCGTTTTTGCAGGGTCTGCGGCAGATGCAGCACGGCGCGCACGCGGTTGGCCAGATCTTCGTCGGCGCCCTGCATCACGCGTTCGAGCAGCGGCATGGCCGCCGTGGTTTCGCCGCGCGCCAGCAACAGGAAGCCGAGCTGCGCCGCCGAGAGGTAATCGGTTTCGGACATGCTGGTGAGCACGCGGAACTCCGGTTCGGCCTCAGCCTGCCGGTTCATGCGCAGCAGGAGATAAGCGAGCTCGCGGCGCAAGTCGGCATTTTTCGGATCTAGATCCAGCGCGCGGCGAAACTCGGACACGAACGGGTAACGGGACGGCAGCAGCTCCCTGGCGGACTCGGCGGCGCGCGGCTCGCCTCCGCGGGATGCGGCCAATAGCGCGGCGTTGGCTTCTTCGGTGCGGTTCAGCGCCAGCAAAACGCGGCCAAGGTCCACCAGCACGGAGCGCCGCTCGGGGATCAGGCGCCAGGCTTTCTCATAATGCTGCGCGGCGAGCTCCAGCGCATCGCGCTGTTCGGCGAGCGTGGCCAGTTCGAAGTGCCCGCTGAAGTTGTCGGAGCCCATCTGGATGGCTTTGGTCCAGCGCTCAATGCCCTCGGCGAGCGGGCGGTCGATGCTCTCGAAAGCGCGCTCCGCGGTGGCGCGCGATTCCGGGTCGCCGGTCTTGCGGATGCGGTCGAAGACGCGCCGCGCCTGGGCCTGCTGCTTGGTTTCGTAGCAGAGGAAGGCGTATTCCAGGGCCACGTGGAAATCTTTCGGGTCAAGCTGCATGGCCTCGTTGAACTGCTCGCGTGCGGCGAGATTTTCGCCGACCTTGAGGTAGGTGTAGGCGAGATCCTTGCGGATGGCCGGCCGCGCGGGGGCGGCGGCGATGGCTTTCAGGAAGAGGGCGATGGCTTCGTCATAATGGCGGCCGCGCAGGGCTTCGTAGGCTTTGTTCAGGGGTTCGAGGGCAGGGTCCGGGCTCTGGGCAGCGGCCAGGCCGCCGGCCAGGAGCAGAATGCATAACCGCATGGTGGTACACACTTAGTGGGATTGGGGGCGGAAATTCTCAGGTTTGATACCGCTGAAGGCTATCGGAAAGCGTGCGACCTGACGCTAACCTATTCCCCGTCCAGCCCGGCCTTGCGTAGCAAGCGGCGCAGGGCGCCTTCTCCGGCCGCGCCGTTTTGCTTGCCCGCGACGTTGCCCTCGCGGTCGATCAGCACATACAGCGGATAGGACCGCGCCGCATACAGCGCCGCCAGGTTAGTGTCCTCCATCAGGACAATCCGGCACGCCCGCGGCGACTCGGCCAGATATTGCTTCACCTTTCTCTTGGGCTCGCCGACGTTCACGGCCAGCACCACCAGTCCCTTATCGGCAAAGTCCCCAATGATGGCGTCCACCGACGGTTGATCGCGGCGGCAGTATTGACACCAGGTCGCCCAGAATTGCACCAGCACGACCTTCCCCCGCAGCGACTCGTTGCTGAACTTCTCACCATCGAGCGCCTTGGCCGTGAATCTTGGCGCCGGTTCGCGGTCCTCCTCGGCCCCTAGCAGATGGCTCGGGCGGCGGAGCCAACCGTCAGCATCGCCGTGCGGCGGCCGAGAACCAAGTGCGGCGGCATAGCCTGATCTTAGCAAACTAAAGCCGGGCGCCCGCCGGCCGCGTCACCATCACGCTCAGTTCCTGCTACAGATTGATCATTGGCGAAATGCCGCAGGCCTGCGGGGATTACAATGAGACCGTGACTTTCCCTCGATCCAGCGGCATTCTGCTGCACCCCACCTCATTGCCAGGCCGGTTCGGGATCGGGGATCTGGGACCGGAGGCTTACGGCTTTATCGATTTTCTGGCCGACGCGGGGCAAAAGATCTGGCAGGTGCTGCCGCTGGGTCCCACCGGGTATGGCGATTCGCCCTACCAATTATTTTCGGCGTTCGCGGGGAATCCGCTGCTGATCAGTCCCGACCGGCTCGCGGAAGAAGGCCTGTTGACGTCCGGCGAAATGGCCCGCGCGCCCGTGTATCCAGCCGGCGAAGTGGACTACGGGAGCGTGATCCGTTTCAAGTTCGAGTTGCTGCGGGCGGCTTACGGACGGTTCGGCGCCCACGCGGAACTGGAGTCGTTTCGTCAGGAAAATGCGGCCTGGTTGGGCGACTATGCTCTATTCATGGCAGTGAAGGCTGCGCATGGCGGCGAGTCCATCTGGAGCCGTTGGGAGCCGGACATCGCCGCGCGCCGGCCGGACGCGTTGGCTGCCTGGCGCTCGCGCCTGGCAGATGAAATTGCATTCGTGGAATTCACGCAGTACATGTTTTCCCGGCAATGGCGCAGCCTGCACGATTACGCGCGCGAGCGCGGCGTGCGCATGATGGGCGACCTGCCCATCTACGTGGCGCACGACAGTGCCGACGTGTGGTCCCATCCCGACCTGTTCCAACTCGACGACCATGGCGATGCGGCCGTGATGTCGGGCGTGCCGCCGGATTATTTCAGCGCCACCGGCCAGTTGTGGGGCAATCCGATTTACCGTTGGGATCGCATGGCGGAGTCCGGCTTCGGCTGGTGGATCGACCGCGTACGCGCCGCCACCACCCAATTGGATATGGTGCGGGTGGATCACTTCCGCGGTCTGGAAGCCTATTGGGAAGTGCCCGCCGGCGAGACCACCGCGCGCAACGGGCGCTGGGTGAAAGGGCCCGGCGCGGCGCTGTTCGAAGCCTTGCAGGAAGCGCTCGGCGAATTGCCGATTGTGGCGGAGAACCTGGGCGTGATCACACCCGAAGTGGAGGCCATCCGTACGCAATTCGGATTTCCCGGCATGGCCATCCTGCAGTTTGCGTTCGGCAAGGATCCGCAGGCGCCCGATTTCAAACCACACAACTACCCTCGCGACCGGGTGGCCTACACGGGAACGCACGACAACGATACAACGGTGGGGTGGTGGTCGAGCGCGGGCGCCGGCGACAGCACCCGCACCGCGGAGGACATTCGCCAGGAACGCGAATTCACGCGCAGGTATCTGGCGACGGACGGCAGCCAGATCCACTGGGTGTTCATCCGCGCGCTGATGGCGTCGGTAGCCAACACTGTGCTATTCCCATTACAGGACGTGCTGGGCCTGGGAAGCGAGGCGCGCATGAACACGCCGGCAGTGCCCAGCGGCAACTGGCGCTGGCGCTGTAGCGGGGAGGCCCTCACTCCGGCCATCGCACGGCGGCTCAAAGAAATGGTGATCACGTATGACCGATAAGAAGCCGCTGAATTTCTGGCAGATCTGGAACATGAGCTTCGGCTTCTTGGGCATCCAGTTCGGCTGGGCGCTGCAGATGGCCAACATGAGCTCCATCTACGAATACCTGGGAGCGAGCGCCGACCAGATCCCCATTCTGTGGCTGGCCGCGCCGCTGACCGGACTGATCGTGCAGCCGATCATCGGGCACTCGAGCGACCGCACCTGGAACCGCCTGGGCCGGCGGCGGCCGTATTTTCTGACCGGCGCGATACTCAGCTCATTGGCGCTGATCGCGATGCCGCGCGTGTCGGCGCTGTGGATGGCCGCGGGGCTGCTATGGATTCTGGATGCGTCCATCAACATCAGCATGGAGCCGTTCCGTGCGTTTGTGGCCGACATGCTGCCCGAGGAGCAGCGCACGCGCGGCTTCGCCATGCAGAGCCTGTTCATCGGGCTGGGGGCGGTGGTGGCATCGGCGCTGCCATGGATGCTGACGAAATGGTTTCACGTGGGCGGCGGCGGCGGTGGGCGCATACCATGGGCCGTGCGGCTGTCATTTTATATGGGGGCGGCGGCCTTCTTCGGCGCGGTGATGTGGACTATCGCCACCACACGCGAGTATCCGCCGGAGGATCCGGAAGCGTTCCACAGGATGAAGGCGGAGAAGCGCGGCCTGGGCGAGAACGCGCGCGAAATTCTGGAATCGGTGGCGGCCATGCCGCGGACCATGAAGCAATTGGCGTGGGTGCAGATCGCCACGTGGCTGGGTCTGTTCTGCATGTGGCTGTACTTCCCCGTGGCGGTGGCGCATAACGTCTTCGGCGCGCCGGACCCGAGTTCGCCAATCTATGCGGAAGGCGTGGCGTGGGCGAGCTTGTGTTTCGGCATGTATTCGGCGGTGTGCTTCGCGTGGTCGTTTGCCATGCCGGCGCTGGCGCGGGTGCTGGGCCGCAAGACGACGCACAGCCTCTGCCTGCTGTGCGGCGCGGCTGGATTGCTCTCCGTGGCGGTGATCCACAATAAGTATCTGCTGCTGTTCTCCATGGTCGGGGTGGGGATCGCGTGGGCCAGCACGCTGGCGATGCCGTACGCGATTCTGGCGGGATCGATACCGGCGGAGAAGACCGGCATCTATATGGGGATCTTCAACTTCTTCATTGTGACTCCGGAGATCGTAGCGTCGCTGGGGTTCGGCCGGGTGATGGCGCACCTGCTGGACAACAACCGGCTGCTGGCGGTGGTGGCGGGCGGCGTGTTCTTCGTGGCGGCGGCGGCGCTGATGCAGCGGGTACGGGATGTGGGAGGGGCGCGGATCACGGCGCCGAAGGTAGCCGCTGTGGCCCGAGGGGATTGAAGCGATTCTGCTAGAATTGAGACAAATGCCGATCTACGAATACAAATGCCAGGATTGCGGAACGAAGTTTGAAAAGCTGGTGCGGGGCTCAGCGAATGGCGATGGCTTGGAATGCCCGTCCTGCGGCCAGCAGCATTTGCGCCAGGAGTTTTCCACGTTCGCCGCGCATGCCGCCGGTCCCAAGCAAGCGGACGGACCGGTGTGCCCCAGCGGACGCTGCAGCAATCCCGGCATGTGCGGCATGAATATGAACTGAGTGAAGAGAAACCTCATGGTCCAGGTTGGGGAGTACACCTCCCTGGCCTTCCTGCTGCCGGCCGCCACAGTAGTGGGCTACGGCATTGGCTACCTGCTGGACCGAGCCTTTCACACGGATTTCCTTTACATCCCGTTTCTGATCCTGGGCGCTGCCGCCGGATTCGTGCAAGTGGTCCGGGTGGCCCTGCGGGACACGCGCGACGATGGCTCCTGAACAAGGGGACCCGGAGCAGACGCTTTTCGACTCCGCGCTGCGCCGCATTTCCCGCGGAGCCGCGGTGCTGGCGGCGGCCGGCTGCCTGGCGGGGTTTTTCTGGCGCGGCTGGCGATGGGCTGCAGCCTACCTGCTGGGCGCGGCCGCGTCGTATCTGAATTTCCGCTGGCTCAAACGCGTGGTGGACGCCTTGGGTCCCGCCGCGCATGCGCGCCTCAGCGCCCGGTTCGCCATTCTCATGGGCCTGCGCTACCTGCTGTTGGCCGCGGGAGCCTATGTTATAGTGAATTTTACAACCCTAAGCCTGCCCGGCGCACTGGCCGGATTGTTCGTCCCGGTGGCTGCGGTGATTGGGGAAATCATCTTCGAACTAATCGCTCATCACTCATATGGCTCCTGAGGAAATCTGGCTCGCCAAGCTATTCAACGACTATTTGTCCGGCATGGGAAACGCGTTCCTGAAGCTGGTGGGCATGCCCACAGAGCCGCGGCCATGGGCCAACTTCATCGTTATGGAACTGCTGGTGGGGCTCATCATCGTGGTGCTCTTCGCGTTCCTGCGCCCGCGGCTCTCGGTCGACCGGCCCGGCAAATTGCAGCACACCTTCGAGGTCATTTATGACTTCGTGCACGGGCAGGCCGATGATGTAGTGGGGCACGGCGGCGCCAACTACATGGCGTTTTTCGGAACGTTGTTCGTGTTTATTTTGTTTTCCAACCTGATCGGCATCGTGCCGGGTCTCGAATCGCCTACCATGAATCCGTCGGTGACGGCGGGCTGCGCACTGGTGACTTTCTGCTACTACAACCTGATGGGCCTGCGCGAGCAAGGTGTACTCAAATACGCGCTGCACTTCGCCGGCCCCATCTGGTGGCTGGCGTGGCTGATGCTGCCGATCGAGATCGTGAGTCACATGGCGCGGCCGCTGTCGCTGAGTGTCCGTCTTTACGCCAACATGTTCGCGGGCGAGCAGGTTACCACGGTATTCCTGGGGATGACTTACCTCCTGGTGCCCGCCATATTCATGGGCTTGCACGTATTTGTCTCTTTGCTGCAAGCTTACATTTTCATGCTGCTCACCATGATGTATGTGTCCGGAGCAGTGTCGCACGAACATTAATACCCGGCTTTATGCCGCCCCTTCAGTGTGAGACCGGCTGTACGAGGATGACGGGAACCACCTCCTGGGGGCGATCTTAATCTAGGAGCAAGTACCAAATGAAGAACAAGTTGTTATTACTGGCGGCGACCCTGGCGGCTGCCACCCCGATCATGGCCCAGACGCCCACCGGCGGGTCCACCGGCCAGCCGATCAACTGGATTGCCATCGCGTCGTTCGCCATGGCCATTGCGTCCGGCATGTGCGGACTGGCGCAATCCAAAGCCGCCGCCGCAGCCGCCGAAGGCATGGGACGCAATCCCGGCGCAGCTGCTTCCATCCGGTTCGCCCTGTTGTTGAGTCTGGTGCTGATCGAATCGCTGGCGCTTTACACGCTGATTATCGTCTTCAAAGTGAAGTAGTGAGGGAATCGCGGGTGGCTGGCGGCTTGTTACAACACGCCGGCCACCACCTGCCAATCGCGGGCTTCAGCCCCGGGTACTGGCCGCCGGTATCTTCCGCGTCAGATCCACCATTTCTTCGCGGCTCTCCGCGCCGATAGTGAAGCAATCCACGCAGTCGAGCGACAGGGCGAACTGCAGGCTTTCGTCGGCCTTGTTGCGGAGCGCGCCGGCGCCCAGGATCTTCATCCCGATGACGCCCTTGCCGGCCGCTTTCATCTGGCGCAGCACGCCGATGACGGTTTGCGGGTCGGCATCCATGGCTACCTTGGCGGGATTGATGCGCGCCAGGTCCACTTGCACCCACGGATTGGCGGCGGCGGTCTTCAGCGCCGGCAGCGTGTGACACGAGGTGCCATGCGTGCGCACAATGCCTTTTTCGCGCGCCTCGGAGATCACGGCCATGGCGCCCTTCTTACGCTCGGGCCAGTCGCCGTCCATCATGCAGTGGAGCAGCAGGATGTCGATGTAGTCGGTACCCAGCTCGCGGCGGAAACGGTCCAGATCTTCGCGCATCTCCTTTTCGGTGGAGGCGTGCGTCTTGCTCAGGATCGCGACCTTTTCGCGCGGGACGCGCTTGAGCGCTTCCTTGACGTGCGGGTGCGTGCCGTATTGATCGGCAGAGTCCCACAGCGTGACGCCGTTATCGTAGGCGGCATCGAAGAGGTCGGCGAGGCCGCGCAGCCCCAGCTTGCGCGTCTGGTTGGAACTTCCGCCCACGCCGTCGGTGCCGCTGCCTTGCGCCAGGCGGCTCACTTCCACTTTCATGGGCCCCAGCTTGACGCGATCGGAAGCCAGTTTCTGCGTCGTACCCGCGAACAGGTGATAGGGGAAATGGGCGAACGCAGCCGCGCCTGCGGTAGCCGCGCTGCGCAGGAAGAATTCCCGGCGGTTGAACATGTTGCCTCCTATTGCTGCTTTATTCAGGATTAACATAGACGGCGGTGAAGCGCCAGCGTCCCGGCTCTATGGCCGCTCGTAAAGCTTCTCCATGCGGTTGTCCCGTTTCATCGCCGGGGCAGTCTTATTACCCGGGCGCAGTTTCATTTGTTCTAAGGCTTCTACTCCTCGCGGAGCGCCGCGGTGGGGTCGAGCGCCGCGGCGCGCCGCGCGGGCAGCCATGAGGCGATCGCCGCTATCGCAAAGAACAGCACCGCCATGGACACGAACGTAACCGTATCGGTGGGCTTGACTCCCACCAGCATGCTGGCGATGGCGCGCGTCAGCTCGAAGGCCGCCAGCAGGCCCACCGCGATGCCCATCGCGCTTAATTGCAGCCCTTGTCCCACCACCAGCCGGAAGATGCCGCTGGGAGCGGCGCCCAACGCCATGCGAACGCCGATCTCCGGCGTCCGTTGCCGCACTACGGTGGAGAGCACGCCGTAGAGCCCCACACCCGCCAGCAGCACAGCCACGCCGGCAAAAACCCCGATGAGCAGGAGTGAAAAGCGTGTGGAAGCCTGCGCGTGCTCCACCAGTGTGTCCAT
>Ga0070731_10000848_pt1 | contig 36028 bp, 37 predicted proteins | sample Coa_R1_2_FD_66448 | JGI IMG/M metagenome (GOLD analysis project Ga0070731, IMG submission 66448) | Surface soil microbial communities from Centralia Pennsylvania, which are recovering from an underground coalmine fire - Coalmine... | ecosystem: Environmental > Terrestrial > Soil > Unclassified ... | reverse complement strand
CGGCATCGACAACGCGCGCTTCAAGCGGGTGGTGGAGCCCGGCGACCAGCTGGCGATCGAAGTGCTGCTCCTCGGCAGCAAGCGCGGCATCTGGAAATTTTCCTGCACCGCCCGCGTCGGCGAGCTGCTGGCGGCGGAAGCCGACATCCTGTGCACCGTCCGCCAGGCCGGCGTCGAGGGCAAATGATCCATCCCACCGCCATCGTCGAACCGGGCGCAAGGCTTGCGGCCAATGTCGACGTCGGCGCGTATTCGCTGATCGGGCCGCAGGTCGAGGTCGGGGAAGGCAGCTGGATCGGGCCGCACGTGGTGATCGAGGGACGCACGCGGATCGGCCGCAACAACCGCATCTGGCAGTTTTCCTCGATCGGCGGCATGCCGCAGGACAAGAAATACGCCGGCGAAGACACTTCGGTCGAAATCGGCGACGGCAATACCATCCGCGAGTACGTGACGATCAACCGGGGCACCATGGGCGACGCGCGCGTGACACGCATAGGCAACGACAACTGGATCATGGCCTATGTGCATATCGCTCACGATTGCCTGGTCGGCAGCAGCACGATCTTCGCCAACGCCACGGCGCTTGCCGGCCACGTGCAGGTCGGCGACTGGGCGATCCTTGGCGGCGTCACGCTGGTGCACCAGTTCGTGCGCATCGGCATCCACAGCTTCACCGGCATGGGTACCGCCGTCGACCGGGATTTGCCGCCATATGTCAGGGCGTCGGGCGACAGGGCGCAGCCCTACGGCATCAATACCGTGGGACTCAGGCGGCGCGGCCTGCCGGGCGAAACCATAGACGCGATCAAGCGTGCCTACCGGACCATCTACCGCAGCGGCCTCGGACAGGACGAGGTGAAGCGCGAACTCGAATCCCAGGCGGCGTCCTGCGCCGAGGTGCGCGTACTCCTCGATTTCCTGAACACCTCGACGCGCGGCTTCATACGCTAGTGCCGGTCAGCGCGGCCCACATCGGCATGGTGGCCGCCGAAGCCTCGGGGGACCTGCTCGCGGCGCACCTGATCTCCGCCCTGAAGGACCGCAGGCCCGGGCTGGGCTTTTCCGGCATCGGCGGCCTCAAGATGGCCGAACAGGGTTTCGAATCGCAGGCGCCGATGGACAAACTGGGTGTGCGCGGCTACGTGGAAGTGCTGCGGCGCTACCGGGAGATTTCGGGCATCCGGCGCCGGATCGCCGCGCGCATGCTTGCGGAACGGCCGGCGGTCTTTGTAGGCGTCGATGCGTCCGACTTCAACCTCGTTTTGGAACGCAGGCTCAAGGACGCCGGCATCCCCGCCGTCCACTACGTCAGCCCGGCAATCTGGGCCTGGCGCGGCTGGCGTATCCGCAGGATCGCCCGTTCGGTTACCCATTTGCTGGCGTTGTTTCCATTCGAGGCGGCGCTGTATGAACAAACGGGCTTGCCGGTGACCTATGTCGGCCATCCGCTCGCCGACCTGATTCCGATGGAACCGGACAGGGGCAAGGCGAGGGTCGAATTGCGGATTCCCGCCGGGCGGCGGCTGTTCGCGCTGCTTCCGGGAAGCCGGCATTCGGAATTGCATTACATGGCCGATCTGTTCGTCAAGACGGCACGCCGGCTGCTGCAGGACCGGCCGGACGCCCATTTCATCGTTCCCACGGCCTCGCGCGCCACGCGAGACATGTTCGAAGCCGCGTTGCGCCGCAACGAGGGGAGGGACCTTCCGCTGACGCTGCTGTTCGGACATTCGCACGAGGCGCTGGCCGCGGCAGACATCGCGCTGGTCGCCAGCGGCACGGCGACGCTGGAGACGGCGCTCTTCAAAACGCCGATGGTGATTACCTACCGCCAATCGCCGCTGACCACGGTGCTGATGCGCAGGATGGGCTATCTCCCCTATATCGGCCTGCCGAACATCGTCGCGGGAGAACATTTCGTGCCGGAACTCCTTCAGGACAAGGCCACGCCCGACGCACTCGCCGGCGCGCTGCTCGAGCTGCTGCACGATGCCGGCGCGCAACGCAGGCAGATCGAGAAGTTCCGCGACATCCACGTGCTGCTGCGGCAGAACACCGCGCAGAAGGCGGCCGACGCGGTGCTGGCGGTGATGGATGCCGGCCGCGCGTAACATTTGTGGTGTTGACGAGGCCGGACGGGGACCGCTTGCAGGACCTGTTTACGCTGCAGCGGTCGTTCTGGACCCGGCAAAACCCATCGAGGGATTGAAGGATTCAAAACTGCTTTCCGCATTGCAACGGGATAAATACGCGGAATTGATCCAGCAAAATTCAATTGCATTCGCCGTCGCGTACGCGACCGTCGAGGAAATCGACCGCCTCAACATCCTGCAGGCCACGATGCTCGCCATGCGGCGCGCGGTGGAACTGCTGAAGATCCGGCCGGACGAAGCTTGGATCGACGGCGACCGCTGCCCGAAACTTGCCTGCCGTACCCGCGCCTTCGTGCAGGGAGACCGGCTGCACCCGGTCATATCGGCGGCCTCGATCCTTGCCAAGACGGCGCGCGATGCGGAAATGCGCCTGATGCACGAGCGTTTCCCGCAATACTGCTTCGACCGCCACAAGGGCTACCCGACCCCGGAGCACCTGGCGCTGCTGGAGAGGCACGGCCCGAGCGAAATCCATCGCCGCAGCTTCGCGCCGGTGCGGCGTATTCTGGAAGCGGGATGACCGTTCTTTCCTCCCGCGACAACCCGCGCGTGCGGCGCTGGCAGGCGCTGGTGCGGGATGCGCGCGAACGGCGCAAAGAAAAGCGCGTGCTGATCGAGGGTGAGCATCTGGTCGAAGCTTTCGTAGACGCGGGCGGAAAGATCGAGGCGCTGATCCTGAGCAAGAGCCGGGCCGCTGGGTTCAATCTCCTGGCAAAGCGGTGCGGGAAGACGCCCATAGTGCTCGCCGACAAGGTGTTCCGGGCGATCGCCGACACGGATGCGCCCGCCGGAATTGCAGCGGAGATCTCTCTTCCAAGCGCAGAACCGGACCTCAAAACCGCCGCCAATTGTGTTTTCCTCGAAGGCGTCCAGGACGCGGGAAACGTCGGCGCCATCCTCCGCAGCGCGGCGGCGTTCGGCATTCTGCATGCGGCCCTTGGCCAAGGGTGCGCGGATGCCTGGTCGCCAAAGGTGCTGCGGGCCGGAATGGGAGCGCACTTCGCGATGGCGATCCTCGAGAACGCCGACTTGGCGGCAGCCATGGAAAGCTTCGGCGGCAAGGTGGCCTGCACGGTCACGCGCGGCGGCACGCCGCTCGCGGACGCCGACCTGTCCGGCAGGATCGGCTGGCTGTTCGGCGCCGAAGGGCAGGGTGTGAGCGCGGCGCTGGCCGCGCGGGCGCAACTAAAGGCGACGGTTCCAATGCCGGGAGCAGCCGAGTCGCTGAACGTCGCGGCGGCGGCGGCGATCTGCTTCTACGAGTTCAGTAGACGTGCCGCTCGAGCCTGAGCTCGCGCAGGATAGTGGTGGCGATTTCCTCGATTGATTTCGAGGTGGAATTGATCCACTGGATGCCTTCGCGCCGCATCAGCTGCTCCGCCTGCTCGATTTCGTAGCGGCAGTTGGCGGCATCGGCGTACTGGCTGCCCGGGCGCCGTTCGCGCCGGATTTCGTGCAGCCGCCCCGGCGCTATGGTCAGGCCGTAGAGCTTTTTCTTGTAGGCATGAAGCGCCTCCGGCAACGCCTTGCGGTCGAAATCCTCCGGGATCAGCGGATAGTTCGCGGCCTTGACGCCGAACTGCAGCGCCAGGTACAGGCTGGTGGGCGTCTTACCGCTGCGCGAGACCCCGACCAGGATGACGTCGGCCTCGCCCAGCTCGCGGTGCGAAGAGCCGTCGTCATGCGACATGGAGAAATTGATCGCTTCTATGCGCTGCTTGTATTCCTGCTTGTCCGTCGCGCTGTGCGAGCGGCCGATGGTGTGGCTCGACTTGACGCCCAGGCCGCCCTCCAGCGGGCCGATGAAGGTCTCGAAGAAGTCCACGAACAGCGCGTTGGCCCCCCGCACCACCTCGCGCACGTCGCCGTTCACCAGCGTCGAGAACACGATCGGCTGGCCGTCGCCGCGCTGCGATTCGCGCTCGATCCGCTGCAGACAGTCACGGGCCTTGTCGACGCTGTCGATGAAGGGCAGGGTCACCTGGTTGAATTCGACGCCCTCGAACTGGGTCAGCAGGCTGTGCCCCAGCATCTGCGCGGTGATGCCGGTGCCATCGGAGACGAAGAACACGGTGCGGCGCTGCGGCATGCAGATAAAATACCAAGGAAATGTACGTCGCGTGGCTCAAAGATCTCCGCATGGCGGATCTCCCCAGCGTCGGGGGCAAGAATGCCTCGCTGGGCGAGATGATCGGCGGCCTGTCCGCCGCCGGGGTGCGGGTGCCCGGGGGCTTCGCCACCACCGCCAGAGCCTTCGAAGCCTTCCTTTCGGCCGGTGGGCTCGGTCGCCGCATCGCGGAGCGCATGAAGACCCTGGACCTGAAGGATGTCGAGGCTCTTGCTGCCTGCGGCGCCGAAATCAGGACCTGGATCGAGAAAGAACCGCTTCCTGCAAATATAGAACATGATATTAAGTCTTATTATCATAAACTTGTGGATGAAACCTCCAGCGAAGCATCATTCGCGGTGCGGTCTTCTGCCACGGCTGAGGATCTGCCGGACGCCTCCTTTGCCGGCCAGCAGGAGACCTTCCTCAATATCCGCGGCGCGGATAACATCCTTGCCGCCATCCGGCGGGTATTCGCCTCCCTCTACAACGACCGGGCGATCTCGTACCGGGCCCATCATGGCTTCGCGCACGGCGAGGTCGCCATTTCGGCCGCGGTACAGCGCATGGTGCGCAGCGACGAGGGGGCGAGCGGCGTCATGTTTACGCTGGACACCGAGTCGGGTTTCCGCGACGTCGTCTTCATTACTTCGTCTTGGGGCCTGGGCGAAATGGTGGTGCAGGGCGCGGTAAATCCGGACGAATTCTACGTCCACAAGCCGATGCTGGAGCTGGGCAAGCCCGCGATCCTGCGGCGGCGCCTCGGCTCCAAACTGCAGAAGATGGCCTTCTCGGAGCAGAAATCGGCCGGGAAGTCGGTGCGTACGGAAGACGTGCCTCAGGCGATGCGCGACCGTTTCTCGCTGTCGGACGCCGACGTGCTGGAACTGGCGCGCACCGCCTGCGCGATCGAAAAGCATTACGGGTGCCCCATGGACATCGAGTGGGGCAAGGACGGCATCGATGGCAGCATCCACGTGCTGCAGGCTCGCCCGGAAACGGTGCGCGCTCGCGCGCGAACCAGCAGCGAAGAGCGCTACCGGCTGAAGGGCCAGGGCAAGCTGCTCGCCAGCGGACGCGCCATCGGACAGAAAATCGGCGCCGGCCGGGTGCGCATCGTGAAAGACGCCTCGAAAATGGCCAGCGTGAAGAAAGGCGACGTGCTGGTGACCGACATGACCGACCCGAACTGGGAGCCGGTGATGAAACTCGCCTCGGCGATCGTCACCAACCGCGGCGGCCGCACCTGCCACGCAGCGATCATCGCCCGCGAGCTCGGCATCCCCGCGGTAGTCGGCTGCGGCGACGCCACCTCGCGGCTTGCCGGCACCGCTTCGGTCACCGTTTCCTGCGCCGAGGGCGATACCGGCAACGTTTACGAGGGGGCGGTCGCCTTCGAAGTCACGACCAGCGAGCGCGGCGAGATGCCGGGCATCCCGGTCAAGATCGCGATGAACATCGGCAACCCGCAGCTCGCCTTCGGCTTCGCGCAGCTGCCCAATGCCGGGGTCGGACTGGCCCGGCTGGAATTCATCATCAACAACGAGATCGGCGTCCATCCCAGGGCCTGCATCGACTGGCCGGAGCTGCCGGCGCCCCTGAGGACGGAAGTGGAGCATGCTGCACGCGGCTATCCGGACCCGCGCACCTTCTTCCGCGAAAAGATGGTGGAGGGCGTGGCGACGATCGCCGCCGCGTTCTGGCCCAAGCCCGTGATCGTGCGGCTCTCGGATTTCAAATCCAACGAGTACCGCAAACTGGTCGGTGGCGAGCGCTACGAGCCGGTCGAGGAGAACCCGATGCTAGGCTTTCGCGGCGCCTCGCGTTACATCGCCGCGGATTTCCGCCCGTGCTTCGAACTCGAATGCGCGGCGCTGAGCAAGGTGCGCAACGAACTCGGCCTGACCAATGTCGAACTCATGGTCCCCTTCGTGCGCACGCTCGATGAGGCGAAGAACGTGGTGCGGCTGCTGGCGGACAACGGCCTGAAGCGCGGCCAGGACGGCCTGCGGCTGGTGATGATGTGCGAACTGCCCTCGAACGCCGTGCTGGCGGAGGAATTCCTGGAATATTTCGACGGCTTCTCGATCGGCTCGAACGACCTCACCCAGCTCATGCTGGGCCTGGATCGCGATTCAGGCCTGGTCGCCGCCGGATTCGACGAGCGTGACGGTGCGGTGAAGGCAATGCTGTCGATGGCGATCAAGGCCTGCCGCAAGCAGGGAAAATACGTCGGCATCTGCGGCCAGGGGCCGTCCGATCATCCCGACTTCGCCCGCTGGCTGATGGAGCAGGGCATCGAGAGCCTGTCGCTCAACCCCGATACCGTGGTTTCGACCTGGCTTTCGCTCGCAGGCGTCAGCGCGGACGCAGCAGGCGGGTCTTCTCCCGCTGCCATTCCTTCTCTCGCTCCGCTGCCCGCTTATCGTGCTTGAGCTTGCCCTTGGCAAGCGCGACCTGCAGCTTGATGCGCCCCTTGGCGAAGTGCAGGTCGAGCGGGATCAGGGTATAGCCGCGCTGTTCGACCTTGCCGATCAGGCGCCGGATTTCCTCGGCCTTCATCAGCAGCTTGCGGGTGCGCATCGGATCCGCCTTCACATGCGTGGATGCGGCGAGCAGCGGCGATATGTGGCTGCCGATCAGCCAGAGCGCGCCTTCCTGGACGATGACGTAGGCGTCGCCGATGTTGGCGCGGCCGGCGCGGATCGCCTTGACCTCCCAGCCCTCGAGCACGAGGCCGGCTTCGTAGCGCTCCTCGACGAAGTAGTCGTGGAAGGCCTTGCGGTTCTCGACGATCGACATGGGACCCGGATTTTCCCATGAAGCGCATCTCACGCTCGGCAATCGTCGAAAGCAGCGCCGAAGCGTTCTATGCGCTGGCCGAGGATGTCGAATCCTATCCATCGTTCCTGCCCTGGTGCGCGGCGGCCGAGGTGCGCGAGCGCACGCCCGGGCGGACCGTGGCCACTCTGACGCTGGGCGTGAAAGGCGTCAGGCAATCCTTCACCACGGAAAACACCAACGTCCCGGGGCGCTCGATCGACATGCAATTGCTCGAAGGTCCGTTCAAGCATTTCGCCGCGGCCTGGCGCTTCACGCCGCTGGAGGCGAACGCGGCCAGAGTCGAATTTTCCCTGGAGTACGAGTTCTCCAGCCGCATCGTGGCCGCCGCGCTCGATCCGGTGTTCAGCAGGATCGCCGACAGCACCGTCGAGGCGTTTGCGCGCCGCGCCAGGGCGCATCTGGATGGCCAGGCTGCGCGTTGAGGTCGTTTACGCGCTGGCCGATGTCCAGGACATCGTCTCCCTGGATTTGCGGGAAGGCGCCACCGCCCGCGAAGCCGTGGCGGCAAGCGGCATCGCGACGCGCCGCCGGTTGGCGGACCCGGACCTCGCGCTGGGAAATTTCGGCAGGCGAATCGCGCCGGGACATGTGCTGCGGGACGGCGACCGGGTCGAAATCCTGCGACCGCTTGCGGCGGATCCCAAGGAGGCCAGACGTCAGCGCGCTGTCCGTACGCGGCGCGCGCGCCGGCTTTCGTCGCGCGCATGACGAGCGCACATTACTCCCGTATAATGCGTTTTTGAAAGCCAAGGTAGCCATGCGGGTGATCCAGAAGGCGCTGACCTTCGACGATGTCCTCCTTCTTCCCGCCCATTCACGCGTCCTGCCGCGTGATGTTTCCCTGAAGTCCCGCCTTACCCGAAAACTCGAGTTGAACATGCCGCTGGTATCGGCCGCCATGGACACGGTGACCGAGGCGCGGCTCGCGATCGCCATCGCCCAGGAGGGCGGCATCGGCATCATCCACAAGAATTTCTCGCCGAAGGAGCATGCCGCCGAAGTGGCCAAGGTGAAGCGCTTCGAATCCGGCGTACTGCGCGATCCCATGACCGTGACGCCGGAGATGCGCGTGCGGCAGGTCATCGCGCTGCAGAAGAGGCACCGCATCTCGGGCTTTCCGGTGGTGGCGGCCGGCAAGGTCGTCGGCATCGTTACCAACCGTGACCTGCGCTTCGAGAAGAAACTCGACCAGCCGGTGCGCAACATCATGACGCCGCAGAAGAAGCTGGTGACCGTGAGCGAGAGCGCAAGCCGCGCCGATGCGCTGGCGCTGCTGCACAAGCACCGCCTCGAGCGCGTGCTGGTGGTGGACAAGCAGTGGCGCTTGAAGGGGCTCGTCACCGTCAAGGACATCATCAAGGAAACCGAGCACCCGGACGCCTGCAAGGACGCGCAGGGCAAGCTGCGCGCCGGCGCGGCGGTCGGCGTGGGCGAGGGCACCGACGAACGCGTGGAACGGCTTGTCGACGCCGGCGTGGACGTGCTCGTGGTGGATACGGCGCACGGGCACGCCAAGGGCGTCCTGGACCGCGTGAAGTGGATCAAGAAGAAATATCCGAACATGCAGGTCATCGGCGGCAATGTCGGCACCGGCGACGGCGCCCGCGCGCTGGTCGACCACGGCGCCGACGGGGTGAAGGTCGGCATCGGCCCGGGCTCCATCTGCACCACACGAGTGGTGGCGGGCGTCGGCGTGCCGCAGATCTCGGCCATCATGAACGTTGCGGAGGCGCTGGCAAAATCGGGCGTACCGCTGATCGCCGATGGCGGCATCCGGTTTTCGGGCGACATTGCCAAGGCGCTGGGCGCTGGCGCTCACGTGGTGATGCTGGGCTCCCTGTTTGCCGGCACCGAGGAAGCGCCCGGCGACATCGAGCTCTACCAGGGGCGCTCCTACAAGTCGTACCGCGGCATGGGTTCGCTGGGCGCGATGCAGAAGGGCTCCGCGGACCGCTATTTCCAGGACTCCGAAATGAACGTGGACAAGCTGGTGCCGGAAGGCGTCGAGGGCCGGGTGCCGTTCAAGGGCAGCGCGCTGTCGATGATCGAGCAGCTGCTGGGCGGCGTGCGCGCGAGCATGGGCTATACCGGCTGCAAGAACATCGATGAACTGCGCACGCGGTCGCAATTCGTTGAGATCACGTCCGCCGGGATGCGCGAGTCGCACGTGCACGACGTCCAGATCGTCAAGGAGGCCCCGAATTACCGCGTCGAGTAGGGCTGTGCACGGCAGAATTCTCATCCTCGATTTCGGCGCGCAGTACACGCAGTTGATTGCACGCCGGGTACGCGAAGCCAAGGTTTACTGCGAGATCCATCCTTGCGACGCCAGCGACGCCTTCGTGCGCGAATTCGCGCCGAAGGGAATCATCCTTTCCGGCAGCCATGCCTCGGCCTACGAGGATTCCACGCTCAAGGCGCCCAAGGCCGTGTTCGAGCTCGGCGTGCCGGTGCTGGGCATCTGCTACGGCATGCAGACCATGGCGCAGCAGCTCGGCGGCAAGGTGGAGCCCGGCAAGCTGCGCGAGTTCGGCTACGCCGAGGTGCGCGCCCGCGGTCATACCAGGCTGCTCGACGGTATAGAAGATTTCCGCACGCCGGAAGGCCACGGCATGCTGAAAGTCTGGATGAGCCACGGCGACAAGGTGGTCGAGATGCCGCCGGGCTTCAAGCTGATGGCCTCCACCGAATCCTGCCCGATCGCTGGCATGGCGGACGAAGTCCGCCGTTACTACGCGGTGCAGTTCCACCCCGAAGTGACGCACACCGCGCAGGGCACCAGGCTGCTGCACCGCTTCGTACGCGAGATCAGCGGCTGCGCCGGCGACTGGACGATGCCGAATTATGTCGTTGAATCGATCAAGAGAATAAAGCGACAGGTCGGAAACGAGGAGGTCATCCTCGGACTCTCAGGCGGCGTCGACTCTTCGGTGGCCGCCGCGCTGATCCACAAGGCGATCGGCAAACAGCTCACCTGCGTGTTCGTCGACCACGGCCTGCTGCGTCTGAATGAGGCGAAGCAGGTGATGGATACGTTCGCGAACAACCTGCAGGTCAGGGTCATTCACGTCGATGCCGGCGCCGGCATGTTCAAGGCGCTGAAGGGCGTCGCCGACCCCGAGAAGAAACGGAAGATCATCGGCAAATTGTTCGTCGACGTCTTTCAAAAGGAAGCAAAAGGAATAAAAGGCGCGCAATGGCTCGCTCAAGGGACCATCTACCCCGACGTCATCGAATCGGCGGGCGCCCGCAGTGGTGCTGCCGGCAAGAAGGCCGTCACCATCAAGTCGCACCACAACGTCGGCGGCCTGCCGAAATCGCTCAAGCTCAAGCTGCTGGAACCGTTGCGTGAACTTTTCAAGGACGAGGTGCGCGAACTGGGTCTCGCGCTCGGGCTGCCGCGCGACATGGTGTTCCGCCATCCTTTCCCCGGGCCGGGACTGGGAGTGCGCGTGCTCGGCGAAGTAAAGCGGGATTACGTGGGGCTGCTGCAGCGCGCCGACGCCATCTTCACCGAGGAACTCCGGAACGCGGGCTGGTACGACAGGACCGCCCAGGCCTTCGCCGTGTTCCTGCCGGTAAAATCGGTCGGCGTCATGGGCGACGGCCGGACTTACGAATACGTGGTCGCGCTGCGCGCAGTGGAAACATCCGACTTCATGACCGCAGGCTGGGCGCCGCTGCCGCACGAACTGCTGGCAAAAGTGTCGAGCCGCATCATCAACGAGGTTCGCGGCATCAACCGCGTGGCCTACGACATCTCCTCCAAGCCCCCGGCCACGATCGAGTGGGAGTGACGGGAGTCCGTCGGACAATGGCCCTGCAGCGGAATCTAGTGATCCGTGACGCGGTTCACGGGGATATAAAGCTCGGCAATCTGGAATCTGCGGTGCTCGATCTGCCGGCTGTTCAGAGGTTGCGCGGGATCAAGCAACTGGGTACCGCACACCTCGTCTATCCCAGCGCAGTCCACACGCGATTCGATCATTCGCTCGGCGCTTGCGCCGCGTCGCATCGCATCGTCGCTGCTCTCAGGGAGAGCGGTGCGGCGATTTCCGTCGAAGTCGAAGCGCTTGTCGGAGCGGCGGCACTCTTGCACGATGTCACGCACGTGCCTTTCGGCCATACGCTGGAAGATGAGCGCCGCCTTTTCCCGCGCCACGACAAGGGCGATCGTCTGGGACGCCTGCTGGAAGGCGAGCTTGGCGAAGACTTGGCGAGACTGGGCCTGCGCAACGAGGTGATTTTTCTCCTCGGATCCGGACCGAGCGGTCTGCCCAAATGGGCGCGGGACGTGGTCTCCAGCACCATCGATGCCGACCTTCTCGACTATCTCAGGCGGGACAGCTGCTTTGCCGGCCTCAGGCACGACTACGACGATCGGGTGCTCCGGTATTTTTCAGTCGCCGAGGACCGGCTCGCGCTGCGCATGGCGAAGCACGGCATGGAGCGCCCGGACGCGCGCTCCGAAGTGATCCAGCTTCTGCGCATGCGCTACTTCCTTACCGAGCGGGTCTACTACCACCATACCAAGGTCGCGGCGGGCGCGATGATCTCGAAAGCGGTGGAGCTTGCCGTCGACGCCGGCGAGCTCGATGAGAACGGCCTGCTGGGCCTGAACGACTGGACGTTTCTGGATCGCCTGGCGCGCAGCAGTCAACCGCCGGTCGCGGCGCTGGCGCGGCGCCTGCACCGGCGGGACCTGCTCAAGCGCGGTTACGTCGTCTCGGCCCAGACCATCGGGCCGGAGCAGCGCTCGGCATTCGTGCGGGACTACCACGAGTCGCGTTCCGGCCGCTCGCTGGCGGAAGCGCGCCTTGCGGCGGAACTCGGGCTTTCGCCGGGCGACGTCGTCGTCTATTGTCCGGCGCTGACAGTGATGAAAGAGGCCGCGGCGCTCGTTCAGGCCGGAACCGGGCTGGCCCGCCTGAACGATCCGGACAATGCGGCACACGGAGAAATCCGCGTCATGGAAGAGCGCTATGCCGGGTTGTGGCGCTTCTATGTCTTTGTGCCCGGAGAAGCCGCGGCGAAGACGGCGCAAGCGGCGGCCGCGCTGTTTGGCTATCCGTCCGAACACGCCGTGGCGCAGCGAGACCGGTAGAATCCCGTCCATGAACGCCGACTTCGAGCGCGCGCCTCTGCCCCTGCCGGCAGGCGGGAGCAAGGTACTGCTGCACTCCTGCTGCGCGCCGTGCTCCGGCGAGGTGATGGAGGCGATGCTCGCCTCCGGCGTCGGCTACACGATCTTCTTCTACAACCCGAACATCCATCCGCAGAAGGAGTACGAGCTGCGCAAGGACGAGAACGTGCGCTTTGCCGAAAAGCGCGGCGTGCCGTTCGTGGATGCGGACTACGATCGCGACAACTGGTTCAAACGCGCCCGGGGCCTGGAGAACGAGCCCGAGCGCGGAGCGCGCTGCACCACGTGCTTCGACATGCGCTTCGAACGGACGGCGCTGTACGCGCACGAGCACGGCTTTCCCGTCATCACGAGCTCGCTCGGCATCTCGCGCTGGAAGAACATGGAGCAGATCAACGGCTGCGGCGCGCGCGCCGCAGCCCGTTACCCGGGCCTTTCGTACTGGGATTACAACTGGCGCAAGGGCGGCGGCGCCAATCGCATGGTCGAGATCAGCAAGCGCGAGCGGTTCTACCAGCAGGAGTACTGCGGCTGCGTCTATTCGTTGCGCGACACCAACCGCCATCGCCGCAGCCAGGGGCGCGAACCGATCCGTATCGGCGTCAAGTACTACGGCGCGGGGTAGGGGCGGCCCCTAGAGCAACTCGATGCCGTCCAGCTCGGCTGCGCACTTGGTGCGGATGATCGTGGCCAGCTCGGCGAGATAAGGTTTTTCCGCGAGCGCCTTCGGCGCGACTGCGTAGAGGCTGCTCCACAGGCCTTTCGCCCCGATCCGCTTGGCCAGAACATAGTCGAGGTCCACGTAGTTTTTCAGTCCCCAATTTGGGAGCGCCGCGATGCCGCGCCGGCTCGCGACCAGCTGCAGGATGGCGACCGTCAACTCCGCCGTGCGCCGGGGCAGCCGCACGCGGGCCGGCTTGAGCACCTCGCGGATGAAATCGATGCGCTCCTCCGGAACCGGGTAGGTAATCAGCGTCTCGCCGGCGAGGTCGGCGGCCTCGATGCTGCGCTTTCCGCGCAGGCGGTGCTCCACCGGCAGCACGACCAGGATCTCGAAGCGAAACAGCGGCAGCACGGTCCATTCCCTGCCGCGCGGCGGCTGCGAGCCGATGACCAGTTCCGCCTTGCCCGTCTGCAGCAGCTTCATCGGGTCGCTGTGAAAGCCCGCCACCAGGTCCACCTCGACCTCGGGCCAGCGGCGGCGGAAATCGTCCATTACCGGCATCAGCCAGTCGAAGCAGGTGTGGCACTCCAGCACGATCCGCAGTTCGCCGCCCGCATCGCCCTTGAGGCGAAGCAGGTCGCGTTCGGCGTTCTGGACACCGGCGAGGGTCTCGCGCGCCAGCGCCAGCAGCCGCTGGCCGGCCGGCGTGAAGCGGAGCCCGGCGCCCGTCCTCTGGAAGAGCGTAATGCCGTAGTGCGCCTCCAGCGCCCGTACCTGGTGCGAAAGCGCGCTCTGCGTGAGGTGCACGTGCTCGGCCGCGTCTGCAAGGCGGCGGGCGCCGGCGATCGCCGCGAGGGAGCGCAGGTGCCGCAATTCAAGCATCGACGGCGAACGATATGAAATTCATTCAACAGAGATTGAAAAATGATCGTTTGATTATAGACCGCGGGCGGCCCAGACTCCACGGCCTTGAGATCCGAAGGGCATTCCCATGGCGATTACCCACATTTCCGGCTATCCCCGCATAGGCGCTCGGCGCGAGCTCAAATTCGCCCTGGAGGCCTATTGGAAGGACCCGGCCGCGGCCCCGCGGCTGGAAGCGACCGCGCGCGAACTGCGAGCCGCCCACTGGGCTAGCCAGGAAGCCGCAGGCCTGGGCTTCCCAGGCCGGGGATTCCTCGCCGCCGGCGATTTCTCGCATTACGATCTCATGCTCGACCACGCTGTGCTGTTCGGCTGCCTGCCGGCGCGCTTCGGCTTCGATGCCCGGGCGCTTTCGCTCGCGGACTACTTCGCGCTGGCGCGCGGCAATGCGCGGCAGCCGGCGATGGAGATGACGAAGTGGTTCGACACCAACTACCACTACCTCGTGCCCGAACTCGACGCCGCGACGCGTTTCGACGGCGGGCCGGACTGGTACTTCGATCGCATCGCCGAAGCGCTCGGCCGGGGCAGGGCCGTGAAGCCGGTGCTGATCGGCCCTCTCACGCTCCTGCGCCTCTCGAAGAGCGTCCAGCCGGGCTTCGACCGGCTGTCGCTGCTGGATTCCCTTGCGCAGGCCTACGCGCGCGTGCTCGCGCGCCTGAAGGCGATGGGCATCGAGTGGGTGCAGATAGACGAGCCGGTGCTCGCCACCGACCTCGAGCCGGCCTGGCTGGATGCCTTCCAGCGCGCGTACGCTCCGCTCGCCGGCGTCGGGCCGAAAATCCTCCTCGCCACCTATTTCGGCGGCGTCGCCGGGCACATCGGACGCATTACCAGCCTCCCGGTGCACGGCGTCCACCTCGACCTGGCGCGCGACCCGTCGCAATGGGAGGCCTGGACCGCGGCGCTGCCCGCGAATTGGGTGGTCTCGGCCGGCGTAATCGACGGCCGCAATATCTGGCGGACGGATCTGCGCGCATCGCTCGATCGCCTTCGGCCCGCGCAGAAGGCGCTCGGCGATCGCCTGTGGGTCGCGCCTTCGTGCTCTCTCTTGCATGTACCGGTGTCCACCGCCGGGGACGCGGTCATCGATCCGGAAGTGCGCCCCTGGCTGGCGTTCGCCGAAGAAAAGCTTGAAGAACTGCGCCTGCTCGGCAGGGCGCTCAACGACGGCGAGGCCGCCGTGAAAGCGGAATTGGACAAGGCGGACGCGGCGCTGAAGGCCCGACGCGCCAGCCCGCGCGTCTCCGATCGGGCCGTTCGCGGCCGCATGGCGGCGCTTACCGCCGGGATGGCCGACCGGCAGTCGCCATTCGCCGCGCGCATTCGCGCGCAGCGCGCCCACCTCGATCTGCCCCTGCTCCCGACGACGACCATCGGATCGTTCCCGCAGACCTCGGATATCCGCGCCGCGCGCGCCGCCTGGAAGCGCAAGGAGCTTTCGGACGCGCAATACGAAACCGCGATGCAGGCGCAGATCCGCCATGCGGTCGAGCGGCAGGAGGCTCTCGGCCTCGACGTGCTGGTGCACGGCGAAGCCGAGCGCAACGACATGGTGGAGTTCTTCGGCGAGCAGCTTTCGGGCTTCACTTTCAGCGGCAACGGCTGGGTGCAGAGCTACGGCTCGCGCTGCGTCAAGCCGCCGATCATCTACGGCGACGTGAGCCGCCCGCGGCCGATGACCGTGAAGGAAACGAAGTACGCGCAGTCGATCACGAAAAAGATCATGAAGGGCATGCTCACCGGCCCGGTGACGATCCTGCAGTGGTCCTTCGTGCGCGACGACCAGCCGCGCAGCGAGACCGCCACGCAGATCGCGCTCGCGATCCGCGACGAGGTCGCCGACCTGGAGAAGGCGGGCATCCGCGTCATCCAGATCGACGAGCCTGCGATCCGCGAGGGCCTGCCGCTGCGGCGCGCCGACTGGCAACGCTACCTCGACTGGGCGGTGCGCGCGTTCCGCCTGTCCGCTTCGCCCGTGCGCGACGACACGCAGGTCCACACGCACATGTGCTATTCGGAGTTCAACGACATCCTGCCGTCCATCGCGGCGATGGACGCCGACGTGATCACCATCGAGACTTCGCGCTCGCGCATGGAGCTGCTGGATGGCTTCGGCGCCTTCAAATATCCCAACGAGATCGGCCCGGGCGTCTACGACATCCACGCGCCCCGCGTGCCGTCGGTCGAGGAGATGGTCGCGCTGCTGGAGCGGGCCGCCCAGGTCATTCCCGTGGAACGGCTCTGGGTCAACCCGGACTGCGGGCTGAAAACGCGCGGCTGGCCCGAGACCGAAGCCGCGCTCGCCAACATGGTGGAAGCGGCGCGGCGCATGCGGCGCAAGCTGGGCCCGGCAAGGAAAGCCGCCTGAGCGGGCGTTCCTAGGCGGCGCGCTCCAGGTAGCTCTGGAACACGCCGACATGCACCAACGCCGGGTCGGCGTCGTTCGGCCACAGGTCTTCGGCGCGGAATTGCACGTCGTAGGTCGGTTCATCCGCCGAGGCTATGCCGTGCGCATGGGCATCGGGAAAAGGATAGAAGGGCGTCTCGGCGACCACCACGCCGGTCTTGCCGCGGATGTACGCAGGCATGCGGATATGGCCCGGAACAAATTCTTCCTTCACGCGAACCCGGTCGCCCGGCCTGAAGCGTTCGCGCACGGGCGCGTTGGGGCGGCCCGGCGCGCTCGGTCGCGATAGCGGGATCGGCCCTCCCGCCAGGCGCTCCAGTTCCGCGCGCGCGACCACGCCTTTTTCGACCAGCAGCGTGAGAAGGCCGGTGAGCGAACGTTCGTAGTAGCCGGCGGCAAGGTAGTGGCGGGGCTCCATGCGCTCGATCGCGTGGCGATACTCGTCCATGTTGAGAATGCCGTGCTTGACGGCGAGCGCCAGCAGCGAATTTGCCCGCTTCTCCCACGGCGCATGGAACACTTCCGCCTTCGGCGAGTGGCGGACCGGACCGAACCCCTGCTTGCCTCCCAGATCGTGCATGCCGTCCATGGCTACGGCCTCGCCACGCCGATCATGGCGTCCTTGGTGACGATGCCGGCGAGCTTTTCCTCGCTCCAGCCTTCGGTGCCCGCCGGCCGCAGCGGCAGCACCATGTAGCGCGTGTCGGCCGAGGTGTCCCATACCTTGATCTCGATCTCCGGCGGCAGGTCAAGGCCCATTTCGCGCAGAACGGTGCGGGATTGGCGCACCACTCGCGCGCGATACTCGAAATCCTTGTACCAGTCAGGCGGCAGGCCGATGATGGAGTAGGCAGTGCAGGAGCATTGCGTGCAGACGATGACGTTATGCACCGAGGACGTGTTCTCCAGCGCGACGAGATGCCGGTGGTGAGCCGGCATGCCGAGCCCGAGTTCCGCCACCGCGTCGCGGCCGTTCGCGAGCAGCCGCTGCCGGAAGGCCGGATCGGTCCAGGCCTTCGCTACGACGCGCGCGCCGTTTTGCGGCACCCAATCTTCCTCCGTGGTGCGCACGTGTGCGTCAATGAAGGCCTGCGGCTGCAGGCCCCGGGCCTCAAAAGCGGATTCCAGGGCCGCCACGCGACGTTCAGGGGAGGCGTTTTCCGGATGCCGTGTCATGGGGAAATTCTGCGCCGAATCCGGGCGTTCGCGCAATGGCCCGCAGGTTTACGTTCACGTTACCCCGTGCTAGTCTCAAACAGGAAGGCGGCGCGGCAATATCGGCGCGGCAAACTTCAATCAGGAGACGGAACATGGGCAATCTAGCGCAGGAACGGGCGGCGGTGCGGGTGTCCGCGCCGACGGTCAAGCTGCTGATCGGCGGCAAATTCATCGAATCGAAGACGACGGCGTGGCGCGACGTGGTGAACCCCGCCACGCAGCAGGTCCTCGCGCGCGTGCCGCTTTGCGGGCCCGAGGAGGTCGCGGCGGCGGTGACGAGCGCGAAGGGTGCTTTCAAGACCTGGCGCAAGACGCCGATCGGCGCGCGGGCGCGGGTTTTCCTCAAGTACCAGCAGCTCATCCGCGAGCACATGAAGGAGCTTGCCGCGATCCTGACCGCGGAGCAGGGCAAGACGCTGCCCGACGCCGAAGGCGACATCTTCCGCGGCCTGGAGGTGGTGGAGCAGGCTTCGAACATCGGGCCGCTGCAGCTCGGCGAGCTGGCGAACAACGTGGCGGGCGACGTCGATACCTACACGCTGCTGCAGCCGCTGGGCGTATGCGCGGGCATCACGCCGTTCAACTTCCCCGCGATGATTCCGCTGTGGATGTTCCCGATGGCGATCGCCACCGGCAACACTTTCGTGCTCAAGCCCTCCGAGCAGGACCCGATGGTGACGATGCGCCTCGCCGAACTGGCGATGGAGGCGGGCGTCCCGGCTGGCGTGCTGAACGTGGTGCACGGCACGGAAGACGCGGTCAACGCGATCTGCGACCATCCGGACATCAAGGCCGTGTCCTTCGTCGGCTCGACACGCGTCGGCACGCACGTCTACCACCGCGCCTCCGCCGCCGGGAAGCGCGTGCAATGCATGATGGGTGCGAAGAATCACGCCGTGGTGCTGCCCGACGCAAACAAGGAGCAGACCCTGAACGCGTTGGCGGGCGCGGCCTTTGGCGCTGCGGGGCAGCGCTGCATGGCGGTATCGGTGGCGGTGCTGGTGGGTGAGGCGGGCAAATGGATTCCCGACCTGGTCGCCAAGGCGAAAGGCTTGAAGGTCGCCGCCGGCACGGATGCCGGCGCAGATCTCGGCCCGCTGATTTCCTGCACCGCGCACGAGCGCGTGAAAGGGCTGGTCGAGCGCGGCGTCGCGGAGGGGGCAAAGCTCGAGCTGGACGGGCGCGCCGCGAGCGTCAAGGGCTATGAGAAGGGCAACTTCGTGGCGCCGACGATTTTCTCCGGCGTGAAGCCGGAGATGACGATCTACCGGCAGGAGATCTTCGGCCCGGTGCTGTGCCTCATGCAGGCGGGCTCGCTCGACGAGGCCATCGCGCTGATCAACGCCAACGCCAACGGCAACGGCACCGCGATCTTCACGCAGTCGGGCGCCGCGGCGCGCCGCTTCCAGGAGGAGATCGACGTCGGCCAGGTCGGCATCAACGTGCCGATCCCGGTGCCGGTGCCGCTGTTCTCCTTCACCGGCTCGCGCGGCTCAAAACTGGGCGACCTGGGGCCCTACGGCAAGCAGGTGATCCTCTTCTACACGCAGACCAAGACGATTACGCAGCGCTGGTTCGACGACGCGGCGCTGTCGGGCGGGGTGAATACCACCATCTCGCTCAAGTAGCCGGGGTGGATTTCGAGCTGACGCCGGAGCAGTGCGCGTTTCGGCGCGCGGCGCGCGAGTTCGCGGCGCGCGAGTTCGCGCCGCATGCGCCGGAGTGGGATGCAAAGGGCGTATTCCCGAAGGACGCGATCCGCAAGGCGGGGGGGCTCGGCTTCTGCGGCATTTACGTGCCGGAGGAAAGTGGAGGTCTCGGACTTTCGCGCCTGGATGCGGCGATCGTGTTCGAAGCCCTCGCGGCGGCGGATCCTTCCACTGCCGCCTATTTGAGCATCCACAACATGGTGGCCTGGATGCTCGGCACCTGGGCAGGCGTGGAAGTGAGGGGCCGGTGGGGCCCGGCGCTGTGTTCGGGAGAGAAGCTTGGATCCTACTGCCTGACCGAGCCTGGAGCGGGGTCCGATGCCGCGTCGCTGCGCACGCGCGCGGAACGGTCCGATGGGAACTACATTCTGAATGGCTCGAAGGCCTTCATTTCGGGCGCGGGCGAAACGGATCTGCTCGTGGTCATGGCGCGTACCGGCGGCGAGGGCGCGGGGGGCATTTCCGCATTCGCGGTGCCGGCGGATACGCCGGGGATCACGTACGGCCGCAAGGAGGAGAAGCTCGGCTGGAACACCCAGCCGACGCGCGCGGTAAGTTTCGAGAACGTGCGCATTCCCGGGAGCCATCTGCTCGGCCGCGAAGGCGAAGGCTTCGTCATTGCCATGCGCGGACTGGACGGCGGCCGCGTCAACATCGCGGCGTGCTCGGTGGGCGCCGCGCAAGGGGCGCTCGACGCGGCGCGCCGCTATGCCGCCGGCCGCGAGCAATTCGGCCGGCCCATCGCGAATTTCCAGGCGCTGCAATTCAAGCTCGCGGACATGCTGACCGACCTGACCGCCGCGCGCCAGATGGTGCGCCTCGCAGCGGTGAAACTGGGCGCCGGCGACCAGAATGCGTCTCTCTATTGCGCCATGGCCAAGCGCATCGCCACGGATGCCGGCTTCCGGATATGCAACGACGCGCTGCAGCTGCACGGCGGGTACGGGATCATCCGCGAGTATCCCGTCGAGCGCCTGCTGCGCGATGCGCGCGTCCACCAGATCGTGGAAGGCACGAACGAGATCATGCGGGTCATCGTTGCCCGGCACGTGCTCGAGGCCGAGACGCTGGAGGACATCTGAGCGTGGACCAGCGCGTGGCCGCGCCGGTGCTGTTCGAAGAACGCCGGGCCGGCAACGGCTTGCGCATCGGCATCGCCCGCCTGAACGCGGAAGGTACGCTGAACGCGCTGTCGCTGGAGATGATCGACCTGCTGAGCGAGCGGTTTGCCGCCTGGGCGCAGGATGGTTCGATCGCCTTGGTGGTCCTGGAGGCGGCAGGCGAGAAGGCGTTCTGCGCCGGCGGCGACCTCCAGCGCCTGTACCAGTCCATGATCGAGCACCATGCATCGCCCAGGCGCGGCGATGTCCGGGCGAACGAATACGCGCTGCAGTTCTTCTCCCGCGAATATCGCCTCGACTACCTGATTCACAGTTACCCCAAGCCGGTGCTGTGCTGGGGGCACGGCATCGTGATGGGCGGCGGGCTGGGTCTAATGGCCGGCGCAAGCCATCGCGTGGTGACGGAACGCACGCGCGTCGCAATGCCGGAAATCAATGTGGGCCTGTATCCCGATGTCGGCGGTACCTGGCTCCTGGGCCGGATGCCGGGAAAGCTTGGCCTGTTCCTATCGCTCACGGGCGCGCCGCTGAACGCCGCCGATGCGCTCTTCGCCGGCGTCGCCGACCATGCCGTCCGGCATGCCGACAAGGGGCAGATATTCGAGGCGCTCCTGCGCCAACCCTGGACCGGCTCGTGCCGCGACGACAGCCGCGCCCTTACGGACCTTTTACGCGCATTCAACTCCGCCGATGAGAGCACCGGGCCGGCCCGCCGGCATTTCGACCTGATCGGGAAGGTTTGCGGCCATGGCGCGTTATTGGAGATCGCCGCCGCCATTGCGGACCTGAAGGCTGAGGAGCCGTGGCTTTCGGCCGCGGCCGCCACGTTGCTCGCCGGCTCCCCCAGCACGGCCGCCTTGGCGCATGCGTTGCGGCAGCGCTCCCGGTTGCTGTCGCTGGCCGAAGTTTTTCGCATGGAGCTGGTGGCATCGATGTATTGCGCGGCGCGCCCGGATTTCGCCGAAGGCGTGCGCGCGCTGCTCATCGACAAGGATCGCAGCCCGCGCTGGAGCCCCGCGTCGCTGGGCGAGGTCTCGCAGGAGTGGATCGACGGTTATTTCGTCTCGCCATGGCAGGGCGCGGAGCATCCGCTTGCCGAACTGGGCGAAGCTACGAGGAGACGCCAATGAGCCGCATTGCATTCATCGGTCTGGGAAACATGGGCGCGCCGATGGCGCTGAATCTGCTGAAGGCGGGACACACGCTCGGCGTCTTCGATCTGGTCAAGCCGGCGGTCGAAAAGGCCGCGCAGGCGGGCGCAAAAGCCGCCGCGACCGCGCAGGCCTGCGTTGCGGGCGCGGAAATCGTCATTTCGATGCTGCCCGCGAGTATTCATGTGGAAACGCTCTATCTGGGGGAAAGCGGCCTCCTGCGCGCGATCGAAGGCGGCGCCCTTGTGATTGACTGCAGCACTATCGCACCGCAATCGGCGAAGGCGGTGGCCCAGGCTGCGGCGGCACGAGGGCTGGCGATGCTCGACGCGCCCGTGTCGGGCGGCACGGCGGGCGCCGCCGCCGGCACGCTCACCTTCATCGTCGGCGGCGATGCGCCGGCCCTGGAACGCGCGCGCCCGGTCCTTGCCGCGATGGGCAAGAACATTTTCCATGCCGGCGGCCATGGCGCCGGGCAGACGGCCAAGATCTGCAACAACATGATGCTCGGCATCCAGATGGCGGGCCTGGCGGAAGCTCTCGCGCTGGGGACCGCAAACGGGCTGGATGCGAAGGTGCTGTCCGAGATCATGAGCAAGAGTTCGGGGCGCAACTGGGCGCTCGAGGTCTACAACCCGTACCCCGGCGTGATGGAGAATGTACCGGCGGCGCGCGGCTATTCCGGGGGCTTCGGCGTCGATCTCATGCTGAAGGACCTGGGTCTCGCCGCGGAATCGGCGATGGCCACCCGGTCTTCGATTCCGCTTGGCGAGTTGGCCCGCAACCTGTACGCCTTGCATAGCGCCGGTGGCGCGGGCTCCCTCGACTTTTCCAGCATTCTTCGCCTGCTCAAGCGCACCGTGTGACCCGCAGCCCGGGTCGCTAGGGCAGGACCATTTTCAGCTACCGCCACGGCTTCCACGCCGGCAACCATGCCGATGTGCTCAAGCACGTCGTCCTGGTCCAGGTGCTGACGTACCTGAGTGCCAAGGAAACGCCGCTCCGGATCGTCGATACCCATGCCGGAGCCGGGGCGTATTCGCTCGAGAGCAAGTACGCGCGCAAGCTCGGCGAATTCAAGGATGGCATCGGCCGGCTGTGGGATCGCAACGATTTGCCTCCCGCCCTGGCCGGCTATCTGTCCCAGGTCCGGAAGGCGAATCCTGAGGGCAGGCTGCGCAACTACCCGGGATCGCCGCAGATCGCGCTGCAAATGATGCGGCGCGAGGATCGCTTGCATCTATTCGAACTGCACACCACCGAAGGCCAGCTTCTGCAGATGCATTTTCACGGCGCGGGCCGCCGGGTCGCGGTGAAGGCCGCCGACGGCTTTGCCGGCCTGAAGGCGCTGCTGCCGCCGCCGTCGCGCCGCGGCCTGGTGCTGATCGACCCGTCCTACGAAGACAAGGCCGATTACCGCAAAGTCGTGGAGACCGTGGACGACGCATTGGAGCGCTTTGCCACGGGAAGCTATGTCGTGTGGTATCCCCAGGTACAGCGCCAGGAGTCGCAGGATCTGCCCGGCCAGCTGAAGAAACTGGCCCGGGGCGACTGGCTTCACGTCTCGCTCACGGTCAAGGCGGCGGCGCAGGACGGCCTGGGCCTGCACGGGAGCGGCCTGTTCGTTTTCAACCAGCCGTGGAAACTGGAGCAGGCGCTGCGCGCGGCGATGCCGCCGCTCGTCAGGCTGCTCGGCCAGGACAGCTACGCGGCATTCGGACTGAAGTTCAGGCAGACTTGACCCCCGGATGAGCGATGAAACATTCATGCGCCGGGCGCTGGAGCTGGCGCGGCGCGCCGAGTCGGAAGGCGAAGTGCCGGTGGGGGCCGTGGTCGCGATGGACGGCAGGATCGCGGGCGAGGGCTGGAACCGGCCGATATCGGCCTGCGATCCGACGGCGCACGCCGAGATCCAGGCGCTGCGCGCCGCCTCGAGCGCGTTGAAAAATTACCGCCTTCCCGGAGCGACGCTATACGTGACGCTCGAGCCCTGCGAGATGTGCCTGGGCGCGATGTTCCACGCGCGCATCGCGCGGACGGTATTCGGCGCCGCCGATCCGAAGAAGACGGTCCTCAAGCCGCAGACCGCCGTTGAAGGCGGCTTGCTGGCCGAGGAGTGCGGCAGCCTCCTCAGCGCATTTTTCGCCTCGCGCCGATGAATATCGACATCGACGTCGGCGGGCAAACGCTGGTCTTCGGCGGCAAGTCCTATTCCGTTTCCACCGCCAAGAACGGGCTGGGGGAAAAGAACGGCAGCATGTGCACGCCGCGCGGGCGGCACATCGTGCGCGCCAGGATAGGCGCCGGCCAGCCGATGAATGCCGTGTTCGTGCGCCGCCGTCCCACCGGCGAAGTGTGGACGCCCGAACTGCACGCGCAGTATCCCGGCCGGGACTGGATGCTGACGCGCATTCTCTGGCTCTCCGGCTGCGAACCGGGCTTCAACCGGCTCGGCAACGTGGATACCATGCGCAGGGTGATCTACATTCACGGCACCCATGATTTCGCGGAGATGGGCAAACCCGGTTCGCACGGATGCATCAGAATGAGGAACCAGGACATCGCGGAACTGTTCGACCTGGTGCCGCCCTATACCCCTGTGGAAATCAAGCCATGACCGCCATTCAAAGAGACTTTGAACGTGTTCCCGCCGCCCTGGTGGAGGCTGCGCGCAAATTCCAGGCGTCCATCCTCGCCGACGTCGGCGGCCGGCGCGGCACGCTGGGCGGCCGCATCCAACCGCTCGTAAAATCCATGAAGGTCGCCGGGCCAGCGTTCACGGTGGAAGTGCGCCCCGGCGACAACCTGATGATCCACGCCGCGCTGCAGCTGGCGAAACCGGGCGACGTGATCGTGGTGGACGGCAAGGGCGACCTCTCCTGCGCGCTGACCGGCGCGCTGATGGCCGCTCACGCGAAAAAGGCCGGCATTGCAGGCTTCGTCATCGATGGCGCGGTACGGGATACCGAAGATTGCGCGAAGGGCGACTTCCCGATATTCGCCGCCGGCGCCAATCCGAACGGGCCGCTGAAAAATTCGGGCGGCCGCATCAACTGGCCGGTATCCCTCGCCGGCACCGCGGTGAATCCGGGCGACCTGATCGTCGGCGACGCCGATGGGGTGGTGGTGTTGCCGCGCGAAAGCGCCGCCGGGATCGTCGCCGCGGCGCAAGCCAAGGTGGACGCCGAAACCGACCGCATGAACGCGATCGGCCGCGGCGAACTGGCGCAGCCCTGGGTCGCCGAAGGCCTGAAATCGGCCGGCGTGCTGGGGAAGAACGAGTCGCTTTAGACGGACTTCGACGAAGGTCTTTTCGGGAGAAGACGATGAACCGAACGAGCCGGCCCTGGTACACCGTGCTGTACGTGCAGGTCCTGATCGCGATCGTCCTCGGCGTCCTCGTGGGACATTTCTTCTCCAAGACCGGCACCGCGCTCAAACCCCTTGGCGATGCCTTCATTTCCCTCATCAAGATGATGATCGCGCCGGTGATCTTCTGTACCGTGGTGCACGGCATCGCCTCGATGCGCGATCTGGGCAAGGTCGGCCGGGTCGGCCTGAAGGCGCTGGTCTATTTCGAGCTGGTCTCGACGCTCGCGCTCGCGATCGGCCTGGTGGTCGGCGAACTGGCTCATCCGGGCGCCGGGTTCAACATCGACCCGGCGAGCCTCGACCCGAGATCGGTATCGAGTTACGTCACGCGCGCGAAGGAGGAGGGCATCGTCGCGCACCTGCTCGCGATCATCCCGAACACCTTCGTCGACGCCTTCGCCAAGGGCGACCTGCTGCAAGTGCTCCTGATCGCGATCCTCACCGGATTTGCGGTCTCCCGCATGGGCGTGCTGGGCGAAAAAATCACGACCGCTATCGATGCCGCCGGCAAGGTGCTGTTCCGCATCATCGGGATCATCGTGCGGGCGGCGCCGATCGGCGCCTTCGGCGCCATGGCGTTCACCATCGGCGCCTACGGCATCGGCGCGCTCGTGAATCTGGGGCAGCTGATCCTCGTCTTCTACGCGACCAGTCTCCTGTTCGTGCTGGTCGTATTGGGCACTATCGCGCGCCTCGCGGGATTCTCGATCCTGCGCTTCATCGCCTATATCAAAGACGAGCTGCTGATCGTGCTCGGAACCAGTTCTTCGGAAACTGTGCTGCCGCACATGATCCAGAAGATGGAGCGCCTGGGCGCGTCGCGCCCGGTCGTGGGCCTCGTGATCCCGGTCGGCTACAGCTTCAATCTGGACGGGACCAACATCTATATGACGCTGGCCACGCTGTTCCTCGCGCAGGCGACCAACACGCCGCTGACGCTGGGGCAGGAATTGACGATCCTGCTGGTGGCGATGCTGACCTCGAAAGGCGCCTCCGGCGTGACCGGCGCGGGCTTCGTCACCCTCGCCGCGACTTTGACGATCATCCCGGACATCCCGATCCAGGCGCTCGCGATCCTCGTCGGCATAGACAAGTTCATGAGCGAGTGCCGCGCACTGACAAACCTTATCGGCAATGGCGTCGCGACGGTCGTCATTAGCCGGTGGGAAGGCGAACTGAACAGCGACCAGCTGCGAGAAGCGATGCGCCACCCGATCGAGCTCGGCGAGGCGCTCGAAAAGGAGCCGGTGGACGGCGCTCCCGCCAGCCGGGTGTCTGCAAACTAGGGCCTACTTCAGCATTGCCAGAACCCGCCCGCGGTCCGGTCCCAGCACCACGCCTCTCTCGCAGACGATTCCGCTGATCAATTCGGCGGGCGTGACGTCGAACCCGGGATTGCGCACTTTTACGCCTTCCGGCGCCCAGCGCATGCCGCGGTAGCCGGTAACTTCGTCGCCGGCGCGCTCCTCGATCTCGACTGCCGAGCCGTCGGCGATCTTCGGGTCGAAGGTGGACGTGGGGGCCGCGACGTAGAAGGGCAGACGGTGGCGCCGAGCCAGCACCGCCAGCATGTAGGTGCCGATCTTGTTCGCGGTGTCGCCGTTGGCGGCAATGCGGTCGGCGCCGACGATGACGACATCCACTTCGCCCTTGCTCATCAGGTGGCCGGCCATGTTGTCGGTGATTAGAGTGCAGGGAATTCTCTCCTGGACACATTCCCAGGCTGTCAGGCGCGCGCCCTGGAGATAGGGTCGCGTTTCACAGGCGATGACGGAGATTTTCTTCGCCATTGCTGAACGAATTACCCCGAGCGCCGTTCCATGTCCGCTGGTGGCCAGCGCCCCGGTGTTGCAGTAGGTCATCACGCGCGCCCGGTCGGGGATCAGCTTCGCGCCGTGCTCGCCCATGGCCCGGTTGGCGGCGAGGTCCTCTTCGAAGATGGCGATCGCCTCGGCTTCCGGATTCTTCGCGCGCTTCATGCGCTCGAGGGCCCAGAAGAGATTCATTGCGGTCGGGCGGCTGGCAGCCAGGGTTTCAAATGCCCTTTTTTCATTCAGGTTATTTTTTTTATCCAAGGCAAAACCAAAAGCAGCTGCGCATCCGATCGCCGGCGCTCCTCGCACCACCATGTCGCGGATCGCAGCGGCGACTTCCGCGGCGCTTTTGCAGCTGATGTAGACGGTCTGGTCGGGCAGCAGGCGCTGGTCGAGCAACTCGAGCCGGTCGCCCTTCCAGCGGATCGGCTCGATCTTCACCTACACCACGCGCTCGTTGCCGCCGTCCACGGGCACCTGCGACGCGGTCGTCTTGGCGAACAGCGGGCCGCACATTTCGGCCGCGAGTTCGGCGACGTCCTTCGAAGTCACTTCCGTCTTCAGCAGGTTGTTCTTCCTGTACTGCTCGACGGTCAGGTTGTAGGCCTTGGCGCGCGAGGCAAGCACCTCGTCGGTCCAGAGCGCGGTGTCGTACACCGCGTTGGGATGGATGCTGTTGACCCGGATGCCGTCCTTGCCCCATTCGAGCGCGGCCACGCGCGCGAGCTGGTTCATGGCCGCCTTCGACGCCGAGTAGGCTCCCGCGCCGGGCCCGGGCGCGGGCACGTTCTTCGAGCCGATGACGACGATGCGGCCGCCGCGCGGCGCGAGCTTGAGCAGTGCGTGGCAGGCCTGCATCACGAGCAGGTTCGCCTGCACGTTCACCGTCATGGCCCGGGTCCACATGTCGGCGCCGATGTCCTGGATCGCCTGCGAGGCCGGAAAGATGCCGGCATTCAGAACCAGCATGTCCACGCCGCCGAAATGCTTGACGGCTTTGTCGATCGCCGTCGCTATTTCCTTTTCCCGGGCCAGGTCGCAAACCAAACCCAGATAGTCTGCTCGCTTCCACAGCGTCTCCACCGCGGGATTCCGATCCAGCCCGACCACGGCGGCGCCGCGCCTGAGGAAGGCCTCGGCACAGGCCTTGCCGATGCCCGAGGCGGCGCCGGTGACGACGGCGATCTCGCCCGCGAACGGGGGAGGGCTGCCGGCCTTCGTCAGCTTGGCCTGCTCCAGGTCCCAGTATTCGATGTCGAAGGTGTGCCTGTCCTCCAGCGCCTTCCAGCCGCCCAGCGCCTCGGCGCGCAGGATCACGTCGACTGTATGCTCGTAGAGATCTTCTACGATGCCCACGTCCTTCGCGGTGCGGCCGAAAGCGGCCAGGCCGAACTCCGGGTCCAGAGCCATGCGCGGCGCCGGGTCGAGGATGGTCTTGGGTTCCCTGGCCGCTTTCGCGTTTTTTTCGAAATAATTCCTGTAGGAAGAAACGAACCCGGCCACGTTTTTTCCCAGCATCGGCAGCGGCTTGGTGCGGATCACGTGGTCCGGCGTCGCCGGTCCGCTCTGCGAGATGCGCGCGACGTCCGGATGGCGGGCGAAGCCCAGGAAATGCGGCGAATCGTTGCAGCGGCAGAGCATCGGAAAACCCGCCGCCCTGGAGACATCGTTGCGCAGTTTCGCCGCATCCTCGCGCCTGAACGCCCCGGCGGTGGCTGACGGCAGGCCCACGCTCCAGGCCTTTTTCGCCGCCAGGTACTTCTCGGCCATGGACACGAGCTCGATCATGAGCTCGTAGGATTCCTTCGCATCGGCAGCGAAGGAGAACACGCCGTGCGACAGCAGCATCATGCCGACGGTGTTCTTCGTCTTCTGCTTCGGGAACTCGCGGGCGCAATAGGCCGCGAGATCGAAGCCCGCCATGATGTACGGAATCACCACCACCTTGTCGCCGTAGATGTCGCGAATGCGTTTTTCGCCCTCCGGAGAATTCGACACCGACAGCACCGCGTCGGCATGAGTGTGATCCACGTATTTGTGCGGCAGGATCGCGTGCAGGATGGTTTCCACCGACGGCGCCGGCGCTCCGGAGCGCAGGGTATGCGTCGCCAGCTCGTTCACCATCTGCGGGTCCGACAAAGATGGCAGGGCGGCCAGCCGCCGCACGTAGTCGAGTTTCACCGGCGCGAAGCCCGCGGGCTCGATGGTCTCCAGGTCCCAGCCGCTGCCCTTGACGTAAAGCACTTCCTCTTTTTCGCCGAAGAGGTTGTTTTCCCCGATCTTCACGGAAGTGTTGCCGCCGCCGTGCAGCACCAGCGACTTGTCGCGGCCGAGCAGGCGGGAGGTGTAGACGCGCAGGCCTAGCGGGCCGCCGAAAGCCGCGGCCTCGGCGTCGTTCCAGAGGCTTTTCATCGGCGCGGATTATACTTTCGGATCATGGCCAGGGTAGAACTCATGACCTGGGAGCAGGCGCAGCCGACCGCCGGACCGCTGCGCTTCGCCATCTTCGTCGGCGAGCAGAACGTCCCGCCCGGGATCGAGCTCGACGACCTGGACGCGAGCTGCACCCATGCCGTCGCCTTCGACGTGGATGGCAAACCCATCGGCACCGGGCGCCTGCTGCCCGACGGCCACATCGGCCGCATGGCCGTGGTGGCCGAATGGCGCCGAAGGGGCGTAGGAGCGGAGATCCTCGCGGCCCTGATCGCGCAAGCGCGCAAGCGCGGCCACCAGCAGGTGATGGTGTCGGCGCAATTGCAGGCGGCCGAGTTCTACCGCGAGCACGGCTTCGTTGCCGAAGGCAAGGTTTATCCCGAAGCCGGGATCCTGCACCAGAAGATGGCCAAGAAGCTCTAGCCTGCGCGGCGGAATTCGTTGCGCAGGGTGCTGCCGTCCGAGCCGGCCGCGTCGAAAGACCGCTCGGCGAACTGCGTCCGGCCATCTTCACCCTGCAGCAGCACGGTCGAGCAGCGGGTGCCGTAGGTCTGGTTGACGATCTTCGCCGTGGACAGCAGCCTGAACAGCGGTTCGATGGCGATGACCGTCACCTCGAAGCGCGATTTCACGTCCTGGACCTCGGGCGTGTCGAGCAGGAAATTTCCCAGCGCGTAGAAACCCGGTTCGAGCCGCCGCGGGCCGCCGTCGCGGTTGGACAGCCACCACAGCTCGCCGCCGTCGGAAACCAGCAGGTTGAAACCGCTGTAACCGTTTTTCTTTTGCTCTGTCTCGGAGGAATAAGGACTTGGATCTTTAGAACCCAAAAGAAAATTCGTCACCAAAACCCCCCTGGACTCCGCGGCATTGGCGTCGCGCCCGCCGCGGTAGTTGGTGACGGCCGCGAACCGGCCCGAGCGCGATACGCCCATCCAGGTGCCGCCCGCTTCGAGATCGCGCCCCGCGAGAATGGCCGGCCGGTCTTTCCAGAACCCGGCACGCGCCGCGGGGCGGGAGTGGAGTTCATCGCGGTTGGCGGCAACAACAAGGGGAAATCCGGCGTGCCTGCGCCATGCGATCAGGATCAGGCACATACGAATCGTTCGACCTTGCGCTCGAGTTTCAGCTTCGCCGCTTCACGCTCGAGCACCGCTTCGAACGCGCGCTCGTCCTTCACTCCTTCGTACACTTCCATGTACGTCGTCGGCCCGTCGCGGCGGCGCATCCAGCGACCGCGAACTCCAGCCTCGCGTTCAATGATTTTGAAAAGATCTTGAACGGACGAACGAAGCGCATCGAGGCGCCGCGCGTCAACGCGGTAATAGACGTAGTAATTCGTCACTGAGCGTAGGGCAGGGGCAGCACTTCCAGCGCCGCGGCCTGCGGCTGCGCGCGTATCGGCGACTTGCCCGCCACCGCGGAGGTCTGCAGCACCGCGAGCGATTCGCCGCCGGCCGCGTTGACCACCGTGCCCACGGTCCCGCCGGCCGGCGCGTCGTCGCTGTACAAATCCTGCCCCGGCTGCAGCGCGCCGCCGCGCAGCCGGTACATGCGCCGCTTCACCTCGCCGCGGTACTGGGCCCGCGCCACGATTTCCTGGCCGGGGTAGCAGCCCTTCTTGAAATCGACGCCGCCGGAGAGTTCGAGATTGACCATCTGCGGCACGAACTGGTCCTGGGTGGCTTGGTTGATGAGCGGCCGGCCTGCGCGCACTTCCGCCAGCGCCCAATCTTCCGCGGAGGCATCCGGTGCGTAGCTGCCTTCGAGAGCAAAAACGAGGCGCCGCTCCGCGTCGATCCGGACCGAGATGACGCCGTCGCTTTCCTGTACGGAAAGCGGCGCTTCGCCGCCCGGCCCCCAGATGCCGAATTGGGCCCACTGGCCGCCGGCATCCGTGATCTTGGCCCTGGATCTCAGGATGAACATGGACAGGCGCTTGGCCACCACGGGAGCAAGGTCCCGCGACAACTGCAGCAGGAATCCGTCGGGGCGGGGTACGACGAGGAAGGTCGCCAGCAGGCGCCCCTTCGCGGAGCACCAGCCCGCATAGCGGGCCTGGCCCGGCGCAAGGTTCTCGACGTCGTTGGTCAGCTGGGCATGCAAAAAGGCGCGCGCGTCGGCGCCGGCCACCTGCAGCAGCCCGTATTGGTCCAGCTTCGCGATGCTCGCCATGCTCAAAGTAGAATGGAATGAATTTTATTCGCTTCCGTTGCTCAAAAACCTCTTCATCCTAGTGGTCGTCGGCACGCTCGCCGCGGGCGGCTACGCCCTGTGGTATGTGGCGACGCCGGTCGCGGTAAACAAGCTCCCGGCCGCATTCGACATTCCGCCCGGCACGCGTTTTCGCGCCGCCGCCCGGCGCATCGACGATGCCGGCGTCGCCGTCGGCCGCCTGCAGTTCGAGCTGCTGGCACGGGCGCTGGGGCGCGCGCAGGACGTGAAGGCGGGCAGCTACGAACTGGCCGCGGCGCCGACGCCGGTCGAGCTGCTTGACAAGCTGACGCGCGGCGACGTCACCCAGGCAGACGTGCGCTTCATCGAAGGCTGGACGTTCCGGCAGCTTCGCGCGGCGCTGGACGCCGCGGCCTTCGTGAGCCACGACATGCAGGGACTGGGCGACGCCCAGGTACTGCAGAAAATAGGCGCTGCCGAGACGCACCCGGAAGGATTGTTCTTCCCGGACACCTACCTGTTCTCGAAAGGAACCAGCGACCTGCACATCCTGCAGCGCGCCTACCGCGCGATGCAGCGGCACCTGGCGCGCGAGTGGGAGTCGCGCGATCCCACAGTGCCGTACAAGACGCCCTATGAAGCGCTGATCATGGCCTCCATAGTCGAGAAGGAAACCGGCCAGGCCGCCGAGCGCGAGATGATCGCCGGCGTGCTGGCGAACCGCCTGCGCCGCGGCATGCTGCTGCAGGTGGATCCCACGGTCATCTACGGCCTTGGCGACAGCTTCGACGGCAACCTGAAGAAGCTCCATCTGCTCGCCGACGGCCCGTACAACAGCTATACCCGCGCCGGGCTGCCGCCGACGCCGATCGCCGCGCCCGGGCTCGCGTCGCTGCGCGCGGCGCTGCGCCCGGCGAAAACCGACGCCATCTACTACGTCGCGCGCGGCGACGGCAGCAGCGAGTTCTCGCGCACGCTCGATGAGCACAATCGCGCCGTGCGAAAATACCAGTTGAATGGCGCCCGTTAGAGCCCAGCGCGGCAAGTTCATCACGCTCGAGGGCGTCGACGGCGCCGGCAAATCCACGCACGTCCCCTGGATCGCGGAGCGGCTGCGCGCGGGAAAGCGCGAAGTCGTGATCACGCGCGAGCCTGGCGGCACGCCGCTGGCGGAAAAACTGCGCGCGATGGTGCTCGCGGAACCCATGGATCCGCTCGCCGAAACGCTGCTGATGTTCGCCGCGCGCGCCGACCACGTGCAGAAGGTGATCGCTCCGGCGCTGGCGCGCGGCGCATGGGTGGTCTGCGACCGCTTCACCGACGCCACGCTCGCCTACCAGGGCGGCGGCAAGGGCGTGTCCCAGGACCTGATCCGGCGCCTGGCGCTGGCCGTCCACCCGGGCCTTGAGCCGGACCAGACGCTGGTATTCGACTGCTCCTACGAGGTCAGCCGCAGCCGCCTGAGCGCCTCCGGCCGGGCCCTGGACCGCTTTGAGACCGAGGAGAAAGCCTTTTTCGACCGTGTTCGGGCGACCTACCGGAAGCTGGCCGGGGCAGAGCCGGAAAGGATAGTCATGCTCGATGGCTCCAAGGCCCCAGAACAAGTTAAAGTAGAAATCAAGAATAGCCTCATAACAAGTTGATATTAATGATTTCTGATCTTCAAAAAGGCACTTGGACTCAGCTGACAGGAAAGCTAGACCGGTTGCCCCATGCCTTGTTGCTCCACGGGCCGTCCGGGGTCGGAAAATTGAAGCTGGCCGAGCGCTTTGCCCAGCTGCTGCTATGTGAGAAGCGGGGGCAGGGCACAGCCCCCTGCGATGCTTGCGAGAGCTGCAGATGGTTCTTGGCCGGCAACCATCCCGACGCCCGCATTGTCGAGCCCGCCGCCGTCGCCCTCGCCCTTGGCCGCCCCTCGCTCGTTGCGGAGGAGGGCGATGAGGAGAAAGCCAAGACCGCTAAACCAAGTATCCAGATCAAGATCGAGCAAGCCCGCGGATTGGCGGATTTTCTGCACATTTACTCGCACCGCGGTGGGCGCCGGATTGCAATCGTCCATCCCGCGGAAGACATGAACGTCGCTACCGCGAATTCCTTGCTGAAAAACCTGGAAGAACCGCCGGCGGGCGCGGTATTTCTCCTCGTTTCTCACCACCCGGCGCGGCTGCTGCCGACGATCCGCAGCCGTTGCGTTCCGGTGCCCGTGCCGCTGCCGGAACCGAAAGCTGCCGCCGCGTGGTTGGCAGCGCAAGGCGTGCGTTCGCCCGAGCGCTGGCTCGCCTTCGCCGGCGGCGCGCCGCTGCGTGCGCTCGAATACGCCACCGGCGAACGGGGCGCCGCGATCGAGCGCGTGCTGCGCGGCATCGCCTCCGGAGACCGGAATATTCTTGCGGAAGCGAAGGATCGCGAAGAACTGGAACCGCTGGCCGAGGTCCTGCAGAAGATGGCCCTCGATCGCGCATTCGCCGCGCTGACAGGACGCACCCGGTTTGGCGGCGGCGTGGCGCCTGGAAACGGGCGCGCCTGGCTGGCCTACGCCCGCGCCATGGGCCGCAACCGCGTGCTGACGCGCCATCCGCTCAATCCGAAACTGTTTGCCGCCGAGATGGTCGCGGCGATGCCGAAAAACTAGCGTGAGGATTTTTCGCGCGCTTGCGGTCGCCCTGCTGGTCGCCGTGCCGGCCGTCGCTGCCGCGACTTCCTACGACGATTTCCTGAAAGCGGTGAATGACGGCGACGTGAAGACCGTCGGCGCCTTCATTGGCGAGGGGCTCGACGCCGACACCGCCGACAAGGATGGCAATACGATCCTGATGATCGCCTCGCGGCTCGGCCACACCGATCTCGTCGCGTACCTGATCGCCCACAAGGCCAGCGTGACCAAGCGCAGCCCGCATGGCGACACTGCGCTCATGTTTGCCGCTCTTGGCGGCCACCTGGAGATCGTGAAAATCCTGGTCGGCAGCGGCGCCCCGATCACGCAGAGCGGCTGGGACGCACTTCACTACGCCGCCTTCGGAGGCCATCCCGAAGTCATCAAATTCCTGCTGGAGAAGGGTGCCGACAAGAACGGCCTCGGCCCCAACGGCTACACGCCCCTCATGTTGGCCGCGCGCGGCGGCTTCACGGAAGCCGTGCGCGTCCTCCTGTATGCCGACGCCGACATGTCTATCAAAGGCCCCAAGGGTGAGACTGCCCTAGGAATCGCCAAAGAGAAGAAATTCGATGAGGTAACTGCCTTGCTGCAGCGGGCTGGGGCCACGGAATAGCTAAGTCCCTGTTGGATTAACTGCATTACTCAATCCATACTTTACATAATACACATTGCGCAACTATAACTTCAACCTAACCAGTCGTCAAGGCTGGCTCGAATGCCCTTTTATTCAGCCCGACTGGCACCATAGGGGCAATGGACACGTTCTTCAAAAAGCTGCTTGACCTCATTCCTGAGGCCACATACGACCTGATAAGTCGAATGGTGCCCGGTGGACTTGTTGTTGCGATCCTCGCATCGTCGTATTACCCACAGACCTTTGGTTTCTCGCTGAATACAAATTCCGAGACACTGGCGGTCACCATATTTCTCGTGCTGTCTTACGCCACTGGAATGGCGGTCTCCACATTGGCACATCCGCTCTATTGGGGCACCTGGCCCTTCGTTTACGCGTTCTTGGCGACGAGCACCGATGCCAATGAGCGCCTCATGACGATTCTCAAATCGACGCTGAAAGTTGACTCCCTGAAGCTCGATTGGAAGTGCCCTCTGAATGCTTCCTTTGTTCTTGACAGAGCACACGATCTCATCAAAACGAAAGATCCGACGCAGGGGATGGTCGTCACGAAACTGTCCGCTGAGGTTTCACTGGTATACGGGTTAGCCATTGCTTCCGGTCTCTATACGGTCCTAAATTGCTATAAGTTCTGGCCGCTTCCGCTGGTCTTACTTTTTGCTGGATTTCTTCGCTCCATCAGGTTGTGGCAACGCCACGCGAGCATCCTTCAAGCAGTAAGCAGCATGACTGGTTAACAGCGCCTAGATCCGTGCTGCGCTCGGTGGGCATAGCCCCCACGAAGTCTCGAATCCGGAGGGTCACAAATGAAGGGTCTATTCGCATCGCTAGGAACCGTCGCCGCGCTCAGTGCCTGCGCATGGCAGTCAGAAGCGCTTCAAATGGGTGAAGACACATATCAAGTCTCGGCCAATGCGTCCCCCGCGCGAGGCGGCGTCACGGGCGCGCGAGAGATGGCACTCACAAATGCCAACAAGAAGTGCGACGAACTCAAACGTCAAATCACAGTTATGGATATCAAGACTGAACACGCCTTCCCGGCAAACGGTGTGGCTACCGTCACCTTCACTTGCAAGTAAAGCCCGTGCGGCCTCCAGCCGACGTACTAGGGCCTGCGGCATTCGCACGCGGCTGAGCTCAAACGTTAGCGGTTCTCCCCTCATGGATGGATGAGAAGCTCCGCGAAGGCCTCCAAAATATCCGCCAGCGGGTCGCCGGCCGCTGACAAGGCCTCGGCCTCGTGAATCACAAGACGCAGCGCCGCAGGGTTGTTGACCTGCCCGGCACGGCTTGTCCTAAGCAACCACGCCGCGTTCCGCAGCCGCCCGTAGCGATCGTCCGAGAGCCACCGACCGCGCATGACATAACCAGCGAACCGGCTATGAGCGTCCAAAGGCGCAGGGGCGCTAGCGCCTGAGCCAGAAATAACCACCGGGGTTTGCTGAGAAACTTCTGCTTTGCAGGGGGAAGCGACTGGTTGTCGGAACCCGCCGCCAGTAC
>Ga0070731_10000847_pt1 | contig 36032 bp, 27 predicted proteins | sample Coa_R1_2_FD_66448 | JGI IMG/M metagenome (GOLD analysis project Ga0070731, IMG submission 66448) | Surface soil microbial communities from Centralia Pennsylvania, which are recovering from an underground coalmine fire - Coalmine... | ecosystem: Environmental > Terrestrial > Soil > Unclassified ... | reverse complement strand
CTTATTCAAACTGCTCTCTCACAACTGCACGCGCATCGCCAACGCCGCACTCGAACGCTCCATTCACTCCGTTGCACATTTCCACGCCGCCGCATAGGATGGCAACTGGTTCAATTCACCCCGCCGTAACGCCCGAGTGAAATTTGCAACTCTTTTTGGAGGGGCGGCACTCCTGCCGCCCTTGAATTTTTGTGGCGTCGTGCGAATCAAACAATCGCCCGGACGTTTGCTCAGGTGCTGTGGTTAAGCTCCATCTAAACGTCCGTTCGCGAAACAACTTCGGTCTTGCTGGGTATTGCGTGGTGTGAGAAATTGATTCACGAGCCCGCGGGAGATCCCCTTCCTACCAGCCGTCCAGCACCGCCGTCCGTCGATAGAATACAGCATCGGTTCCTTCCCCGGCGCGCGCCCAATCCGCACGACGCCAACCTCAATCCTGTACCGCCGGCGTCCCGCCGGCCCGATCCAATAACCATCTCGCGACCGATACCGCTCGCCTTCCCTTCCAATAATCCATAATGAAAACCCGCAGCTCGCGCAGCCACCGTTTTTATTGGCCCTATAAGGCCTCTAAGCCCCATTTGCCCCATCCATATTCGCGCTTCTATATATACTGACGGCTCCACTTCGCCGTTTTGACATACAGTTGTCTTAAATAGCATCCAGTGGTCATAAGTAGCGAACTCTCCCATTTTGTAACACCGCCAATGAAGTTATGGGAGCAAAAGAAAAGCGGCCCCGAAGGGCCGCTGTTCCTGACTCCTGACTCCTGACTCCAGTCTCCCGTCTCCAGTCTATATCTGCGCCCCCTGAGCGCTGGACATGTCGCCTTTGCGGGGCATCGACGGAATCGGCGCGCGGCCTGAACCGAAGCTCTTGTACCACCAGATCATCAGCGGCGAGGCGATGAAGATCGAGCTGTACGTTCCGACGATGAATCCTATCAGCAGCGTGTAGGCCATGTCCTTGATCGTCGGCCCGCCGAAGATCAACAGGCTCAACACCGACATGATCACCGTCAAGCTGGTCAGGATCGTGCGCGAGAGCGTGGCGTTGCATGCCTCGTTCACGATTTCCTCGTAGCTGCGCGTCGGATGCGCCGCTTTGACTTCGCGGATGCGGTCAAAGACGACGATCGTGTCGTTGACGCTGAAGCCGGTGATGGTCAGCAGCGCGGCGACAATGTTGAGGTTGATCAAGATCGGGAAGCCGAGCTTGTAGCCGACGATCACCGCGCCGGCGGCGATGACCACGTCGTGGATCAGCGCGACGATCGCGCCAAAGCCCCACGCGCCGGAGAATTCGAAGCGGAACCAGAGGTACACGAAGACCGCGAGGTTCGCGACCATCAGCGCCAGCAGCGACATGATGCCGGTTTCACCGGCGACCTGCGCGCCGAAGGCGTTGGTGCGGCTGATCGGCCCGCCGATTTTGTCGGAAATACTGGCGAGCGCGACGGCCTGCTTGAGGCGCGGCAGCCGCGCGGGATCGAGCGACGTGCCGCCCGGCCCTTTCAGGAGCGCTTCGAGGTAATCGCCGCTGGCGTCGATGCTGGCGACTTTCAAGGATTTCAAATCGCCGGCGATGTCCGTGTAGGCGGGATCGTCGGCGAGTTTGGCCAGCGCGCCTTCGACCTTGTTGTTGACGTCTTCCTTGGAGAGCGTTTTGTTTTCGAGGCGCAGCGCAATGGCGCCCTCGCGCGCTTCGACGGCTTCCGGTTCAAGTTCTCCGGCGTACACCTTTCTCAGCGCGTTATTCAATTCGCCGGTGACGAGGTTGTTGACGATTCGCGTGGTCACCGTGAAGCTGCGGTACTTGTCCAAGGTTTCTGGCTTGCCGAAGCTCTGCGCGGTGAGTTCGTCGCCTTCCTTGATTTTCTTAAGCTGCTTCTCGAGCTCGTCCACGACGCCGAGCAAGCCATTGGCTTTGCCGCCGGCTTCCTTGGCGAGCGTCTCTCCGTATTGCGGAAGCTTGGCCTGCAATAGTTTCGCGGTCTGGTCGTTGCGCTTGGCGGTCAGGCGCGCTTCGGCGGCTTTGTCGGTTTTGGCCACGACAAAGTCCGGATCGGGCGCCGTGCCCTTCAGCGTGCCGGCCAGATGCCCTTCAACGTCGTTGTCGATGCCCTTGAGCGTGTCGATCAAGTTTTGAACATTTTCGTCCAACGCCTTTTTCACTTTCGTCTTCACATCGGTCTTCACTTCCGCATCGGTCTTGGTGTGGCCTTTGGCGAGATTGAATTGAACCAGCGTGCCGCCGGTGAAATCCACGTCAAAGATGTCCTTGTTGGTGGTCGTGTAATAGATGAACAAAACCAGCGAGATCGTGGCCGCGCCGCCGGTGAGCGTCATCCAGATGCGCCGCGAACCCATGAAGTCGATGTGCGTCTCTTTGAAGAATTGCATCAAATTCAGCTTGGCAATCGCTTCGCGGTTGACCAGCCATTCGGTGATGTTCCAGTTGAGCCACAGATTGCAGAACAGCGTGGTCAGAATTCCCAGCGAAAGCGAGACGGCGAATCCGCGCACGGGGCCGGTGCCGAGGTAGTAGAGCACGACGGAGGAAATCAGCGTGGTCATGTGACAGTCGATGATGGTGAGGAACGCGCGTTCGAAGCCGTGCGAGACGGCTTGCTTCAACGAGCGGCCGCGCGCGATTTCTTCGCGCAGACGTTCGATGATAAGTACGTTGGCGTCCACGGCCATACCGAGCGTGAGCACGATGCCGGCGATGCCGGGCAGCGTAAGCGTGGCTTTGAAAAAGCCCATCATGCCCAAAAGCATCGGCAAATTCAGCAACATGCACAGCGCTGCAATCGCGCCGGAGAGGCGGTAGTAAACGAGCATGAACAGGATCACGACCACGGTCGCGATGACGGTGGCCAGCACGCCGCTTTGGATTTGCTCCGCGCCGAGACTGGGGCCGACGTAATACTCGCTTTCGAGCTTCACTTCGGCGGGGAGGGAGCCGGCGGTCAAAACAGCGGCAAGTTTCTCCGCTTCGTCCTTGTCAAAATTGCCGGTGATTTGACAATTGGTGGAGATTTCAGTTTGAATCGTCGGCGCCGACTTGGCTTCGCCGTCGAGCACGATGGCCATGCGATCCTTGATGTGCGCGCCGGTGAGGAGCGCGAATTCGGTGGACCCCTGTGCATCGAATGTGACCTGAATCTCCCAACGGCCGTCCTGGGGATTCGTTCGCGCCACGGCCACGGCGATGTGCGAGCCTTCCATTTTCGGAATGCGCTCGACGATGATCTTCTCTTCGTTGAACTCGTTTTTGTTGATCTTCTTCGGCGTTTTGATGGTCATTTCCTGGTATTCGACGCCGCCCACCGTCGCGATGTGGTTGGGGCTGGCTTTGACCGCGTCCGCAATATCGCGGTGCTTTTGCGGATCGACGACGATGTGAAATGCCAGGCGGCCTTGCGTGTTGATGGCTGTCTTGATGCGCTCGACTTCTTCCTGCGACGCTCTCGGCAATTGAATGCGCAGGCGCTCGCGGCTGTTTCCGAAGGTGGTGACGGGAATGCCTTTAGTGCCGTTGGGATCGACGCGGTGTCGCACGACTTCAGCGGCCTTGTCCGGCGCGGTTTCCTTGCCTTTTTTCAAGCCTTCCAACTGATTGCGCGCGTCGCTGAGCGCTTTTTCAAGCTCAGCCGTGGAACTGCCCTGGCGTTTGGCTTCGTCGAGCTTGGCCTGGCGATCGGTGATTAGCGCTTGAGTCGCGGCAATGTTGCGGTCGATCTGATCGTAATTGAGGATGTAGATCAGTTCGGTGCCGCCGGCAAGGTCGTTGCCCATCGGGTATTTGTTTTCGTATTCAACGAACTTGCCGCCTTTGCCGTCGGGCTTTTCGACGGGGACGTGAATCAGGTAGGCGAAGTACGCGCCGAGAATCGAGACCATCCACAGCGCGAAGACCATGCGCCCGGTGTTGCGCTGAAAAAATTTGCGAAACGCGCGCACGAAGCCCGCGAAGACCAGAAAAATCAAGGCAAAACAAGCCAGCCCCGGCCAGGTGTTGCCCAGCGAATAGTACTCGTACGAGAGAACCCCGAAGATGCCGAGAATCAGCAGGATCGCGCCGAGGCCCATTGGAATTAGCGCACTCATGATTGAACTCCTTTAACAACGGAATGTGGGATTTGGAATGTGGAATGTTGAACGAATGGCCGTTCAGAAATTAACGATGAATGATGAATGTTGAAACGAGGAACGAGGAACGATGAACGATGAACGCACGGAACTTTTCGTTCATCGTTCATTGTTTCTCGTTCATCGTTTATTGTTAGATCGCGGGAGGTCCGCGGGCGGGTTGGGAATCTATATCGGGGGCGTCGGCAATGCGCGGCGCATAGGCTGCGTGGCGGGCTTCGGCGCTGCCGATGAAATCGGCGATGCTGGGCGCCAGCGGCGCTGAGCACAACTCGAAATGAATGGCGCGCGCGAGTTCGAGCACATCCGGCGCGGCTTTCAGAATGCGTTCTGTCTTTGATTCGCTCTTTGAGGGATTCGCGGAATTCTTCTGCGCGGATTTCGAACGGCTCGGCGCGTAATTCTGCGCAAGCTCGACGCGCACCGTCCGCTCGCCGCGCTCGGAAACTTCGACCACGCGCAACGCTTCGGAGAGCGGGCCCCAGGAGACGGCCAGCGCGATACTTAAACCCGCGCAGAAACGCACAAATTTTTGAGTGCTTGTCAGCATCTTACTTCTTCTCGTCCGTCAGAATCGCGCCGATGGCATCCTTGCGCACTTTGATCCGCACGTCTTTTTTCGTGTCGATGATCAGCGTCACGTCGTTGCCGTCGATGTCCGCGACGGTGCCGTAAATCCCAATCCCGGCGAGAACCACTTTATCGTTTTTCTTCACGCCCGAAAGCAAGTCCTTCTGCTGTTGCTGCCGTTTTTTCTCAGGCCGAATGATCAGCAGATAAAAGATGATGATCATCGGCACGATCATGAACAACATTTGCTGCATCCCGCCGCCGGCGTCCGGTGGCGGCCCGCCCCCGGGCGGTGTCTGGCTGATCGAACTGGTGAGTGTCGTCTCCGCGGGCCTGCTGCTCATCACCGCAGTGCCGCTGGCAGTCGTGCCGGGCGCCGTCGTGGATTCTTTCTTCGCTTCTTCAGCCATTTACTCGTCGCTTTCACCAGAATTCCAACGCGCCAGAAAATCTTTCGAATACTCGCTCAGCCGCGCCGATTTAATCGCGTCCCGAATTTCTTTCATCAAATTCAAATAGAACGCCAAATTGTGAAGACTGGTTAAGATAGCCGCATTCATCTCGCGGGCAAGCAACAAATGCCTCAAAAACGCGCGGCTGAAGTTGCGGCAGCAATAGCAGTTGCACGCCGCATCGAGCGGCTTGTCGCTTTGCGTGTGGCGCGCGTTCTTGATCCGTATTTTCCCCTGGGAAGTGAACGCCAGCCCGTTTCGGCCATTGCGCGTCGGCAGCGTGCAATCGAAGAGGTCGATGCCGTGCGCGACCGCGAGCAGAATGTCCGCGGGCGTGCCCATGCCCATCAAATAGCGCGGCCGATCGGCTGGCATCTTCGGCGCCGTGAAGACGATGCCGCGGTGCGTTTCTTCGATCGGCTCTCCGACGCAAAATCCGCCCAGCGCCAGCCCCGCGAACGGAATCGCTGCGGTGGCTTCGAGCGAACGTTGCCGCAGGGCTTCGTCGAAACCGCCTTGCACGATGCCGAAGAAATTCACGTCCGTTGTTTCCCCTCTCCCCGTGGGAGAGGGTAGGGTGAGGGCTTCGCGCGCGTGCGCGTACGAGCGCTGCGCCCAGCGAATGCTGCGCTCAACGGCGCCGCTGAGTTCGTCGTGCGAGCAGGGATACGGCGGGCATTCGTCCAGCACCATGGCCATGTCCGGCGCGAGCGCCAGTTCAATATCGACGACGGCTTCCGGCGAAAACTGGCGCACGGTGCCATCGACGGCGCTGGCGAAGACGGCGCCTTCTTCCGTAATCTTGCGCAAACCGGGCAGTGAGAAAATCTGATAACCGCCGGAATCGGTGAGGATCGGCCGCTTCCATCCCGTGAAGGCGTGCAGCCCGCCGAGTTTCTTTACGATCTGCTCTCCCGGCCGCCAGGCCAGATGAAACGCGTTCATCAGCATGACCTGCGCGCCGAGTTCCTCGATCTGCGCGGGCATGACGCCCTTGGGCGCGCCGAGCGTGCCGACGGTCATGAAATTGGGAGTGTCGATGACGCCGTGAGCGGTGCTGAGCTGTCCGGCGCGCGCGAGCTGGTCGCGGTGGGTGATGGAGAGGGAGAGCATTTATTTGACGGAGGCGAGCAGGTCCTTCCAACTGGAGACGTCGAAGGCCCGGACCTGGAGCTTGAGCAACACTTTGATGTCGTCAATGGCCAAGATCCGCTTGTGCTGAATTCGATTCGGAGCGCCGAAAAGTCTGGTGCCGGTATGAAGCAACGATTCGCGCGCCGCGGACAGGCCTTTCTTCAGGCCTTCCTTCAAGCCTTCCTTCAATCCTTCCTTCAATCCTTCCTTCAATCCTTCCTTCAGGCCTTCCTCGCGGCATTTGCGTTTGAATTCGGCCCTTTCCAATTTTTGCGTTTTTCTTTCCAATTGTTCTGCTTTTCTCAAGAAATCAGGTGTCACGGAGGAGGCCTTGATGATTTCTTCCATGGTCAGCATTTGATCGACTCCTTTGAACAATTTCAGTACGTGCTCAGGAGTATACCTTAATCCGGCAAAAACGGAAGACCACTCCTTGATGATCCGCCGGTCCGTGCGCTTAACGATCCGGCGCGCGATTTCAATCACAACTTGCCGTGGATTTTTTGCCGCGTCGTCAGTCAACAAGGCCAAAGGCATTGTTCCGGGTCCGCCATTGAGCAATTCACTGCTGCTCATTTTCCAAATGCGGATGACTTGGCATTGGAAGTCCAGGCCACCGGCGTGCCCTTCCACGCCATACCGCAGTCGGCCGGAACAGGCAGGCCCGTCCGCCTTTTGATGCAACAGAATTAGAACCGACACGACAGGGATTTTGTGGAGTGCATGAAGCAATACGTTGTACCGCAGAATTCGGCGCAGAATCTCCGGATCGTAGGACACCTGGCATTCGATGTGCAAAATGAACGGAACCGCCGCCAGGACCATCAGCACTTTGTCCGCCCGCACGCTGACGGACGAGACGTCCGAATCAATGATTTTTACAGGCGTGCCGCGCGGCACGCCAAATTGCTCCAGCCAGTCTTCGATGTGTAAATCGAAGATGGTGCGCATAGACGGATCGTAGTGTTTTGCCATAAATCGCGCCCGCGCCCCTCACACCGTCATAATCTCCTTCGATTTCCGCTCGAACGCCGCGTCCAGTTTGCCTTCATATTCCTTCGTCAAATCGTTGACCGTTGTCTCCGCTTTCTTCACTTCGTCTTCGCTGTGGCCGGGGCCTTTCTCCATGCCCTTGAGCGCTTTCAGTCCGTCGTGACGGATCGTGCGGATGGAGACTTTGTGCTGCTCGAGACGGTCCTTCATCGACTTGACCTGTTTCTTGCGCGTCTCTTCGCTCAGCGGCGGAAAGGTCACGCGGATGATTTTGCCGTCGTTGCCGATGTTCAATCCCAGGTTCGCGGCTTGCAGGCCCTTTTCGAGTTCCTTGATGGTCTTCGCATCGAAGGGCTTGACAGTCAACATGCGCGCGTCGGCTTTGGCGATCACCGCTACGTTTTTGAGCGGCATGGGCGTGTCGCCGTACGCGGGGATGTGCACATGCACGTGTTCGATTGTCTCCGCCGTCGCTTGGCCGGAGCGCATCGACTTGAGATGCGCGTCGAAATCGGCGGCGCATTTGATCATGCGGTCTTCGGTGTCCAACAAAATCTCGTCGATGTCCATAACGAATTCCTCAGTTTGAAGAGGCAGCTATCCAGCCGCCCGTGAATTTGCGCGGGTAATTGTGAAGAAATCAGCGCGTATCGTCAATCGCATTTAGGGCGGCAGGAGTGCCGCCCCTCCGATTAGCCTTCCGCGCTGATGATCGTCCCGATGTTTTCTTTCATCACGGCTTTGCGGATGTTGCCGGGCTCTTTGAGGCTGAAGACCAGAATCGGCAGGTTGTTGTCCATGCAGAGCGAAATGGCGGTCGTGTCCATCACATTCAAACGATCCTGCAAGACCTTCATATAGCTGAGCCGGTCGTACTTGCGCGCGTTTGGATTTTTGACTGGATCGGAATCGAACACGCCCGGCACTTTCGTCGCCTTCATCAAAATCTCGGCCTTCAGCTCCGTCGAGCGCAGCGCCGCCGTCGTGTCGGTTGTGAAATATGGATTGCCCGTGCCGCCGGCGAGAATCACGATGCGCCGCAGTTCCAGGTGCCGCAGCGCCTTGCGCCGGATGTACGGCTCACACACTTCCTCGGCCTTGATCGCCGACATGACCCGCGTCTCCGCGCCCATGCTTTCGAGCGCGTCTTGCAAGGCCAGCGCGTTGATTACCGTCGCCAGCATGCCCATGTAATCGGCCGTGGCGCGGTGCAGCAATTCCGAGCGCGCTTTTTCGCCGCGCATGATGTTACCGCCGCCGATCACTACCGCCGTTTCCACGCCAAGCTGATTGACTTCAATCACCTGCTCGCACAGGCTCTTGAGCTGCGTCGGATCGATCCCTTTCCCCGACTCGCCCCCCAGCATCTCGCCGGACAGTTTGAGAATGATGCGTTTGTACATTCTTTCCTCCGGCGGAGCGGTTGAAACCGAATGCAGAATGTGGAATGCAGAATGTGGAATATGGAACAGCGAATTCCACATTCTACATACTACATTCTGCATTCCGAAGTTAAATCACTCCCACTTCAAACCGCGTGAACCGCTTCACGGTCGCGCCATTCTCCGCAAGCACCTTCGCCACCGTCTTGCTTCCATCCTTGTAATACTCCTGATCCGGCAGCACGATCCCCGCGTAGAACTTTCCGATCTGACCCTGAATGATCTTTTCGAGAATGTTCTGCGGCTTGCTCGCGTTCTTCGGGTCACTCTTGAGCTTCTCTAGGGCGATCTCGTTTTCCTTCTTCACCGCTTCCGGCGAGACTTGGTCGCGCGTCAAATACGTGGGCTTCGCGAAGACGATGTGCATCGCAATGTCCTTGCCGATCGCCGCCGCCTTCTCGCCGGTCACGCCGCCCAGTTCCACCACCGCGCCCTGTTTGTTGTCGTGGTGAATGTAGAAGCCGATGTCGCCGTCGTAGCGCACGACGCGTTTGATGCCGATGTTCTCGCCGATCTTCCCCGCCAGCGCTTTGACCGTATCCGCCACGGACGCGCCGCCGATTGTCTGCGCATTCAACGCTTCGACGCTGTCGATCTTCTTCGCATCGGCCAGTTCCACGAGTTCATTGAGCAGCTTGGCGAACTCCGCGTTGCGCGCGGAAAAATCGGTGCTCGCGGTCATTTCGACGACCGTCAGCGTGCGTCCGCCGTTGGAAACTTTGTGTCCCAGCAACCCTTCCGTCGCGGATTTCTCGGCCATCGCGCCGCCTTTGTCGAGCCCCTTCTTGCGCAGCCACGCTTCCGCGGATTCGATCCACGCCCCCTCGCCCTTCCCCGCGTCCGCGCCGGTTTCCGTCAGCGCCTTCTTGCAATCCATCAGCCGCTGCCCCGTCTTCTCGCGCAGCTTGCCGACAATTTGTGCATTGATTTCTGCCATGTTGCATTTCTCCTTGCCAATGATATCGCGCAAAACGCTTACCGCTGAACGTTAGACTTTCAGCGTGCGTTGAGTTTTCAATTGAATGTAACCTTTAACCTGTAACGTGAAACCTGCAACGCGTCGTTTACTTCTGCGCCGCCTGCGTGTTGATCTCCACCTTCTGCACGAACGCGTCGTGCTGGACTTTGCGCGCCAGGTCGGGCGCCGTCTTGCGCAGGTTCGCGCCTTCCAGGCAGCCGTCGGCCAGCTTCGAAACCACCAGATCAATCGAGCGGATCGCGTCGTCGTTGGCGGGAATCGGCAGGTCGATTTCGGTCGGGTCGGCGTCGGTGTCGAGCATCGCGATCACGGGAATCGAGAGGCGGCGCGCTTCCATCACCGCGTTTTTCTCGACGTTCGGATCGACCACGAACAGCGCGCCGGGCAGACGCTCCATCGCGCGGATGCCGTCGAGATTACGCTTGATTTTGCGCTTTTCGCGGTTGAGCGACGATTGCATCTTCTTCGAGAACGTATTAATGGAACCGTCGGCGTCCATCGCTTCCAGTTCCAGCAAGCGCGCCACGCGGATGCGGATCGTCGCGAGATTCGTGAGCGTTCCACCCAGCCAGCGTTCGGCCACGTACGGCTGGCCGCAGCGCTGCGCGTGCATGACGATCAATTCGCGCGCCTGGCGCTTGGTGCCGATGAACACGATCTGCTTGCCTTCCGCGACAAGCTTCTTGCAGAAGTGGTGCGCGGCGATCACGCCTTTGACCGTCTCCTTCAGATTGATGATGTGAATCTTGTTGCGCTTGCCCAGAATGTACGGCTCCATCTTGGGATTCCAGCGCGATGTGCGGTGCCCGAAATGAGCGCCCGATACGAGCAAATCCTTCGCATTGACAATGGCCATCGAGACAATTACCTTTCCGGAGAGACATTGCTCCCCTGCCCGCGCCGCGAGCCGGATTCAGTTCGCCTCGATCACAATAAAGGAGGCAAACAGGCGCTGTTAAATCACAGCCGCCGTTCAAGCCGGCGCCGCGAATGGCGGCGATCCATGTGTGTTTTGGCGGCCCAACCAGACTTCGCATCAAAAACAGCCGCCGCTTTTTTGAAGCCAGAAACTATACGAGCGATCCTCTCCCATGTCGAGCGAATTCCGCTCGAAATCCAAATCCCCAATTCTCGTTGCAAAAGCTGCACATGTGCGTTAATCCGTCCCATAAGTCCCATTAGTCCCATTAGTCCCATAAGTCCCCATCGGCCCCCAAACGCTTGCAAAACTTGCACAATGTGCAAAAACCCTCTCCAAGTACCCTATTCCCTAACCCCATTTAATATACCCAACCAAAATCCAATTGCCAACCCTCTCGCACTTTTTCCCAAATAATTTGCGCCCCAAAGCGTCCCCTCACTATCCCGCCATCGGAGTTTCCGTGCTCCCAACTCTCGCCGTCGCCGACGGCTTCATCCCCGAGTTATCCCGCCCGCCCTTTTCCACCACTATGGGCAAGTGGCTGCTCGCCATTGGCGCCTCCGTCGCAATCCTCCTTCTAATCATCTGCCTGTTGCAATCCCTCCGCAAGCGCCGTTTCAACTACTCCCTCCGCGGCTTCTTCGCCTTCACCCTCGCGCTCAGCGTCGCTGTCTGGGGCATCGTCAACTGGCATCAAGCCCTCGCGCTCCGAAAATCCGAACATTGGGTCGCCCTCATCGACGGCGACCTAGTCCGAAAATCCGATGTCGAAGCCCGCATGGGCGAACTCTTCAACAAACTCGACGCCTTCAAAAGCGAAAAAAACAAAGCCGGACTTTGGAATGCAGATTACGAGGGTGAGTGGACAAAAGTATATATCGAGAGTTTCCAACAAGCCGTGCGAGACATCCTCATCGACTGCGTCATGCTCAAACAGGCACGTCGCGACGGAAATCAAGTCGATGAAAAAGAGCTCAACGAAGTCGCCGCCGGCCTCAAATTCACGAACCTAAAGCTTTCCGCCGAAGAGACGCGCCGTCTGGCCACGCGCCTTTGCCTCGTCCGCGATTTCGAAAAGCGCCTGCGCGACAAGGCCCCCGAACCCAGCAGTGCCGAAATTGAGCAGTACTACAAAGACAACTTCCGCAACTTTCCGCGCATGCGCGCTGTCGAATACCGCATGATCACCCTCGGCAATTCGCCGTTCACGACGCTCATCGACGCCATGCGCTGGCGCGAAACACTCGCTGGGCTCCGCGAAAAAATCGTCACCGGAAAAATCTCGTTCGCGCAAGCCGCCATTAAAAACAACGACGAAGAATTCCTGCGCAAAAACGCCGGCCTCGTCTTCGCCCCCGCTGCCTCGGATGGATTTTACGACGAAGATGATATTCCAGATCCGCTGTGGCCCCGCACGCGCAATCTGGAGGTGGGCGAAGTCAGCAAGGTCATGGAATGGTTCAACGGTTACGCCCTCATCTTCTTCGAAGCCCGCCGCCCCGCCGGCATTAAACCATTGGAAGGCGAAGTCCTCGACATCATCCGCGACAAACTGCGCGGCCCCGCCCGCACCAAATTCGTCCAGGACTGGTGCCGCGCGGCACTCCAGCGCGCCAATCCACAGCAATGGGTCAACGACGAACTCACACCGCTACCGCCGGAATTCTTTTTTTCGGAATGAAACCAGTGCGCGCCGGAAAGCAATTGGCGAAATGTGTTGCCCACGGGCAACCCCTCCGTATAATGCTTGCCTCATTCTCGCGTGAGTGCGGGTTTATTTTGACATTTTAAGGAGTGCCGTCACATGCCGGTCAAGTTCAACGAAGTAAAGCGCGGTGAAGCGATCATGTTCAACAACGAAATCTGGATCGTCTTCAAGAAAGACCTTCAGACGCGCGGGAATCTGCGCAGTTATTACCAGGTGGAATTGAAAAACCTGGAGCGCGGCAACGTGTACTTGCAGCGTTTTTCGCCGGAAGATAATGTCGAGCAAGCGGTGCTGATCCGCACCGAGTATGAGTTCCTCTACATGGACGGCGACATGCTCGTGCTGATGCACCCGGAGACGTACGATCAGATTAATCTGCACAAGGACATGGCCGGCGAGGCGATCAAGTACCTGCTTCCCAACACCAAAGTCACTGTGCTCATGCACGACGACAAGCCGTTGAGCCTGGAGATGCCGCAGTTCGTCGAACTGACCGTCACCGACACGCCCGACGCCGCGCGCGGCGACACGGCGACAAGCGTCTTCAAACTCGCGATGACCGACACGGGCGCCGAAGTGAAAGTGCCGGGGCACATCAAGATCGGCGACAAGGTCCGCATCCGGACGGAAGATGGGGAGTTCATGGGGCGGGTGAATTAAATTACCTTTCACGCAAAGGCGCAAAGATTCGCAGAGGCCGCAAAGAACTCCTTTAAAATTCTTTGCGGTCTTTGCGCTCCTTTGCGCCTTTGCGTGAGAAGAAGGGATTTTCGCATGGCATCTGAACTGCGGATCGGCTGGATCGGCACGGGCGTGATGGGCGCGCCGATGTGCGGACACCTCATGGCCGCCGGGCATCCGGCGACGGTGTACAACCGCAGCATTGAGAAAGCGCAGAAGCTTGTCGCCAAGGGCGCGACGTGGGGCGCGACTCCGGCGGAAGTGACCAAGCGCAGCGACATCGTCTTCACGATCGTTGGATTTCCCACGGACGTGCGCGAGACGTATCTGGGCAAAAACGGCGTCGTCTCGGTTCTGCAAAAAGGGCAGCTTGTCGTCGATATGACGACCAGCCCGCCGTCGCTGGCGAAGGAAATCGCGGCGGCAGTCGCCGAAAAGGGCGGCGCGTCGTTGGACGCGCCGGTCTCCGGCGGACAGGGCGGCGCGGAAGGCGCGAAGCTTACTATAATGGTGGGCGGCGATGCGGAGGCGTACAACAAAGTATTGCCGCTGTTTCAAAAGATGGGCAAAAGCGTCACGCATCTCGGCGGGCCGGGTTGCGGGCAGCATTGCAAGATGGTGAATCAGATTCTAATCGCCGGACACATGCTGGCGCTGGCCGAATCGCTGACGTACGCCAAGCATTGCGGGATTAATCCGCAGACGGCGTTGGATGCCGTTTCCGCGGGCGCGGCGGGATCGTGGGCCTTGTCGAATCTGGGGCCGCGCATTTTAAAGGACGATTTCGCCGCCGGATTTTATGTCGATCATTTCGTGAAGGACTTGGGCATCGCGCTGGCCGAAGCGAAAGAAATGAAACTCGCACTGCCGATGGTGGCGCTGGCGGAGCAGCTTTACGTGGCGCTGCAAGCGCAAGGGCACGGGCGGCTTGGGACGCAGGCGATTCCGAAAGTGTACGAGGCAATCAGGTCCAAGGTCGGTTGAACTGGACGTTGGACTTTGGACTTTGGACCTTAGACTTTTGACCTTCAGTGGAAGTCGATTATGTCCGACAAATCGAAAGCGGTGGTGCTCGTCAGTGGCGGATTGGATTCCGCGACGGCGCTGGCCATGGCCATTCAGGATGGCTTCGAAGCCTATGCGATGAGTTTTCGCTATGGGCAGCGGCATGCGATTGAATACGAGTGCGCGAAGAAAGTTTGCGCGCAGCAGGGCGTGACGTCGCATGTGGCTGTGGATATCGATCTGCGCACTTTCGGCGGGTCAGCGTTGACTGCGGACATCGATGTCCCGAAGAACCGCGGGTCCGGCGAGATGTCGATTGGCATTCCGGTGACATACGTCCCCGCGCGGAACACGATTTTCCTTTCGTTCGCGCTGGCTTATGCGGAGACGCTCGGGAGCAGCGATATTTACATCGGCGTCAACGCGCTGGATTACAGCGGCTATCCGGATTGCCGGCCGGAGTACATCGCGGCGTACGAGCGCATGGCGAATCTGGCTACGAAAGCGGGCGTCGAAGGCCGGCAGCGGACCAAGATTCACACGCCGCTGATTCAATTGACCAAAGCGCTGATCATTAAGCGCGGGCTTGATTTGGGCGTCGATTACACGCTGACGAGTTCCTGTTATGACCCCGGACCGAACGGCGTCGCGTGCGGGAAATGCGATTCGTGTCAACTGCGGCTGAAAGGCTTTCGCGAAGCGGGGGTGCGCGACCCAATTCGATACGCATAAATTATATCACTTTTTATTAAATTAGGCGATCATAATATTAAAACTAACGCTCGTTTACGCAACTTTTGACAATTATTGTTGTTGCACAGGTGATTTCCATGAAAATAAATTGAATTCGCCTTGACCGCACTTCGTGCGTGGTGTAATCTACTTTGTGCATTGCTTTCAGATAGGCAATGTTGCGCCTTGTGCGCGATGGCTTCTCAAATAGGGGATTGCCCATGCAAGTCCAAATGCCCAAAGCCACGTTCGATCCGCGCAGTTCACGGGTCGCGAATCCCTTCGTTCAAGCCTACCTTGAGAAGCAATCGGCGAAAGCCAAGCCCATCGGCGACCGGCAGAAAGTCGTCAACCTGATTTTGACCACAGTGCTGGCCTTGAACTTGGCGGTCTTGGGTGTGTTCGCCTGGTCCGCACGCTCGTCGATTGTTCCGCAACTCACTGGCGCGACCGAGCAAGATGCGACGATGGGCGAAGCGATGGCGCGCATCAAGTCGCTTGAAGTCACGCTGCAAAACATGCGTAACAGCGTCGAGTTCCACAAAAATGCATACTACAAATTGGAGCAGGAGCACGAAACGCTGAAGGCCGCCGTCGCCCGCGTGGTGCCTGCAGAGAACTTCAAAGAAACGTTCGCGAATTATGGCGGCACGCTTCCAGTGACCTCGGACTCGGCCACGCAAGCCTCGGAAAACGCGCAATCCGAAAAGGCCGTGCATGCGGCGCGCGACGCAGCGGTGGCGGCGCAGCAATCACCGCCGGCTCAGGGGCAATAAGAGGATTTTATCAGCACGCAACGGACGCAATTATCAAACAACCATTGGAGATTGAGGAAGAAAATCGAGGGCGCGGCAAAGACGCGCCTTGATGAAAGTGAACGCGGACACGGCGGCGTGGCAAGGGAGGGTCGCGGGAGAGTTGAGGCGCATCGAAGCATTGCAGGCTGGAAGCCTGCACCACAGATTCGAATCGCATCCACGGAATGGCTCCGTGTCTCCCGCATTGCCCGTCACCGTGTCCGCGTTGTTTTTGATGGTCTGTGCCGCCGGCATCCCGCCGGTGGTACAAAAAAGGGAGTGCAACGTGCGGGCGTGGAAGGGCATCACCCTGATCGAGGTACTGGTCTCCGCGGTGGTCGTGGCCATCGCGGTGACGGCGATTTCCTCGTCGATGATGAACTCGATGATGGCCACGCGCGAATCCGGCGAATTCCTCGCCGCGCAACTGGCCGCGCGCCAGAAACTCGAAGAAATCTCCGCGCTCAAGTTCGAGGACATCGTGGACGTTTACCGATCCGGAGGCTCGCTCGGTAACGTCTTCGATGTCTACATGACCAACAACGCCGGCGGCGCCAAAACCAAGCTGCTCGGCCTTCCCGACCAATACGGCGTTCCGCAGCCCGCGGGCGAAGTGATCATCATCACGCGCGAAGACGCCTCGCCCGGCGATTACGGCCGCGACCTGAGTCCTTTCGACGGCAAGCCGGACGGCTGCCAGTTCCAAGGCCTTCCCATGGATTTGAACGGCAACGGCACGGTGAGCGACGGCGATACGTGGGGTTCACAGCCTTCGCAGCGCACGGCGATCCGCTTTCCCATCGGCGTGGTGATCCGCTGGCCAGGCGTGCGCGGTGAAGAGAGATACGAGTTATGGACGATCGTCAGCCGGTATTAAGTAGGACGGGCTTCCAAGCCCGTCCTGCGCATGCGGCGCCCGCTCCCTTGCGGTCGCGGCTCGTAACGCGTTGGCATGGCCACAGCCTGCTCGAACTTTCCTTCACGCTCGGCATTTCGGCGACGATTCTGCTCACGCTCTACGGCTTCCTGATGACGCAGGGCATGGTCTCGCTCGAAGAAAGCACCGAATTGTCGATGCAGAATTCGGTGCGCGTCGGCGCGCAGCAACTGCTCGACGAATTGGAAATGTGCAAGCCCAAACGGCTGGATTCGATGGGCGCGTGGTTCGAATATTACCTGCCCAAAACGACGGCAAGCGGCGGCTACGAGTTGGATTCAACGGGGAATCTGATCTGGGGCGTTTCAGATGGCGTGACTTGGTATCCCAACGGATTCTACTGCGTCACCTTCATTCGTTCCAACGAACCCACTGATTTTCTTGACGAGAGCAAGCTTCACTACAACACCGGCACCGTCGGCTGCGATTTGAACGGCAACGGCTCGGCGACGGATGTCTTCATCGGCGGATTCTTAAGCATCACGGCCTTCGATGTCAACGGCATGCCCATCGGCCAGCCGCGCATGCTGACCGGAAAGTTCTTCATGCAGCTTGACCCCACCACGTCAACGGGCGCGCCCACCGCGCCGGTTTTGAACGTCGCGCTCAATTATGAAAACGTGGACAGCCTGAACTTGAGCGTCTTCCCCACAATGGGCAACGGCGATCCCACCGAAATCGCGCAACTGCGCCTCGACCGCTTGCAGTACAAAGGCGCCGGCATTTTCCTGATGCGCCAGGTCAACGGAGTCGGCTGCCAGCAAGCCGATCCGTTTATCGACTCCAACGGCAACGGCATCCGCGACAACACCGAAACCTACATCGACGCCAACGGCAACGGACAATACGACGAAGCCGATTGCGAACCGTTCATCGATGCCAACGGCAACAACGTCCACGACACATCCGAAACGTATGTCGATTCAAACCACAACGGAAAATTCGACTGCCGCATGACCTTGCATTTGACCACCTTCAATCCCGGCCGCACCGTGAACGAAAGCGGCCTCGACCGGGACAAGGCCGTCCAGTTGAAAGTGCTGTACACGAAGATCAGGTTCAAGAATTTCTGAGCGCAAAGTAGGACGGGCTGCCAGCCCGCCCAGTCAATGTAACGGGGGACGGGCTGGCAGCCCGTCCTACGAATGGGGGAATGATCCCATGCACACGCAACCCAACCGCGCGCCGCGCGGCTCAACGATGGTCGTCGCTCTCGGCGGCATCGTGATCGCGTCGTTGACGCTGATCGCGCTGCTGGAATCGTCGGGCAGCTCGCAGCAATCGACCAACCAGTTCATCGAAGACCAGGGCGTGTATTACGCGGCGCAGGGCGCGACCGATCTGGCCATCAGCGAAGTGTGGGGCGCGTACAAGCAACAATTGAGTTCGAATCCCAGCCTCGATTTTCAGACGTACCTGAATGGCCGCTTCGCGTTTGAAACCGTGGCGCCCGGCGCCGACCCGCTGGCCGATCAATTCCGTTTCAACGGCGGCGACGTGCGCCGCGCCGCCGTCAGCGATTGGAGCAGCTTGAAACTGGGCAGCCGCATCGTCTCGAAGCTCTGCATTTACACGCGCGAACGTGACGACAAATTCCCGGGCACCAACGTCACGAAGCAGCTCAACTGCGACGTGATGATCGCCGCCGAATCGCAAAAAGACCTCGGCTACGCCACCGCACAGGAACAAACCGCGTCGCTCAACTCGTCCACCAACGCCGTCTCGGTGATGACCAACACCGCCAACGCCAATTGGGTCGCGCAATATCTGACCGTGAGCAACCCGCCCGCGTACAAAGGCCTCGAATTCGGATTGCTGACGAAGAACGCGCAGTGCACGCTCTGCCATCTGCGCGTCAGTTCCGCGGCGAAGGCGTTCAACAAGGATCCGAGCAAATTCAACACGTTCCCCCGCGTGAAAGTCGGCAGCACCGGCATGCTGGCGCTCAACAGCGGTTCGGACACCGTCGTTGAAGGCGCGCTGTATCAGCGCGGCAGTCTGGAAGACGATATGTCCGCCTCGCTGCTGGACACGAACAGCGCCGCCAGCCGGCTGATGTCCGTGGCGCTGAATTCGAACGGCACCATCAAGCAAGACGGCAGCGGCAACACGACGCCAATCGTCTGCACGGCATCGCAAACCAGCACCAGCGGCGGACAGACGATCGCGCCGCCGGTGAATGGAAATTTCTATCCGAATTACCCGACGGACACGAGCATGCAGAGCGACGGCGTGGTGCCGAACAACGATTTCCCCTCGGCGTTTCCCGATCTGCCCCGCGCCGCCGACCTCAACCGCCCCAACCACAAAGTGGACTCGGATGAAGTCGCCATGGCCATGACCGACGCGGTCGCGGCCAGCGATCCCAACCAGCCCGGCAGCGTCACCGGCGGTGTGGCCGTGATGCTTGCACCGGGCACGCAGTACACGCAAACCGTCCTGCCCAATACCGGCACCGCCGCGTCGATTTCGCAAGGCTTCAGCGGCAACGTGATCCTCACCGGCACCGTGGACAATCCCATCAAGCTCGATGGAAAAGTCGTGATCGACGGCGACGTGATCATCCGCGGCTATGTGCAAGGCACAGGACAGATTTTCGCGTCGGGAAACATCTACATTCCCGGCGATGTGATTTACAAAGACCGCACCGATTCGATCACGGTCACCAGCGGCAGCAATACGACCACGGTGTCGCAGGAAGCGTTCGGCGCCGACTCGCAGAACAAGCAGAATTTGCTCGGTCTCGTCGCGGGAAAAAACATCGTCGTCGGCGATTATCTAAGCCAGGTGACCAATTGGAATGAAGGCGACACCACCACCGTCGGCAGTGCGAACAGGGATTTTTATGCGCCGCGCTTCCAAGACCCGACGACCGGCCAGGTAGTCACCAAAAAAGGCCAGCCGGAACCCGGCAAGATTCTCACGTACCAAAACGACGGCTATCTCAACCCGGCGCAAGTCACCGTTCTGCCAGGCACGACGACGATCGACGGCCAAACTTACAGCAATTACAGCCAGCCCAATTTCACGATGTTCCAACTGGCGCAGTTCAATCAGTCCGAATACGTGCGCACGCTGCTGAAACTGCCGGACTACAGCAGCAGCAACACGTACGACCCGACCAATCCAGATCATTACCGCGTGGACAACACGCCCGCGAACAATCCCGGCGCGCCGTATGACGACAGCTACATCCCGCGCTACTATTCGTTTTATTCCTACGACGCAAGCAATCCGAAGAACAATCCTGTTTACGTGACGACGACCGGCTGGCAGCAGTCGCCGGAGGTCGGCGGTAACGGCGCGCCGTTCAGCACCGACGAACAGCGCTTCCAGTTGGAGCGCCATTCCGCCGATCCGGTCAATTTTACGGATCTGTCCGACATTCCTGCAAGCGTGCAAAGCCAGGCGGCGTTGAACAAGAAAACCGTGATCAACGTTCACCCCGATTGGGTCACGCCCGATACGATGATGCAGATCATTTCGTCGGAAGAACTCACGCGCCAAAGCGATACGCGGCGCATCGACGGGTTGCTCTACACCAACAACGCCGTGCTCGCGACTGAACGGCCGCTGGTGCAAGTTTACGATCCGACTTCCGGCAAATGGCACCGCGCGCTCTCGAAAGGTTCGGGCAACCTGACGATCAACGGCGCCGTGGTCGCACCGGATTTGGGCGTGATGACGCCGAAAGGCACGTTCACCGTGAACTACGATCAGCGCGTGCAAAATCTGGTGAAGCTGCAATCGAGCGCCCCGACCAGCGGCTTCTCTCCCGCCGGCTGGGACATGCAGCGCCGCGGTTTCACCAAGAATGCAGGCCCGATGCCGACTGCGGCGACGGCAGTGTTGAATGCGGGGGCGGCGACGGGGCCGTGAAGCTTACACAATCAAACACGCATCCCCATAACTATAAAACCGATACCCCGCCTCCACCGCGTGCGTGTACGCGCGCTTCATGAATTCGATCCCGTCGATGCGCCCCGGCGAGGCGAAGGCGCTCACCAGCATCAGCAGACTTGATTTCGGAATGTGGAAATTGGTCAGCAGCGCGTTGACGACTTTGAATTCGAACGGCGGATGCACGAACAAATTCGTTTGGCCGGCGAGCGCTCCGCCCGCAGAAAATAATTCACCCGCGCCTTCGAGCGTGCGCAAACTGGTCGTGCCCACCGCGACGATGCGGCGCGCTTCGCGCTTGGCGGATTGGATCGCGGCGACCGTTTCCCCGGGAATGAAATACGGTTCCGGATCGACGAAATGCCCTTCGACGCGCTCGGCTTTGACCGGTCGAAATGTGCCCGGTCCGACGTGAAGCGTGAGCGGCGCGACAATCACTCCGAAGCGCTTCAATTCATTCAGCAGCGCCTCCGAAAAATGCAGCCCCGCCGTCGGCGCGGCGACCGCGCCGGGGTTCCGCGCGTAAATGGTCTGATAACGCTGCTTGTCAAATTCCGACGACGGGCCGGGCGGGCGGTGGACATACGGCGGCAGCGGCACTTCGCCGTGTTTGAAAATGTATGCGTCGAACTCCGCGGAGTTGCAGTGAATCGCAATCAAATCGCCCGCTTCGCGCATGCGTTCGAGCAGCGTTACTTTCGGGCCGTCTTTGAGCGTAAACGTTTCGCCGGGTTTCAGGATACCGCCGGATTTGGTCAAGACGCGGCGCGTGATCGAGTGAGATTCAGAATCGGGCCTGCGGGACGCCGGCGGTACAGGTTCCGGCGGCAGCAATAGAAACTCAACTTTCCCGCCGCTCAAATCGCGCGTCGCGCGCAGGCGCGCGGGAATGACGCGCGTGTCGTTGATCACGAGCACGTCGCCGGCGCGGAAATAATTCTTGAGTTCGCGCACGCTGCCGTCCGTCCACGTTTGCGTGTCGCGATGAAGGACCAGCAGGCGCGACGCGTCGCGGTCGGGCAGCGGTTCCTGCGCGATCTGCTGCGGCGGAAGATGAAAGTCGAAGAACTCGGTTTGCATGCGATGAATTCTAACGCGCGGCGGCGAATGTGCTGGGCGTAATTGAAATGTCGGAGCGCCATTATTACCAGTGCGGCCAATGCGGCGCAGTCGGCTATTTCGGCGACGATCTGCGTGGTGAATCGGACTTCAGCCAGCGGGCCGAAGAGCGGATTGCGATTGCCGGCTTCATTCGCGGTGGCCTCGGTGGCACTCACGGCTTCACCGTGCCGGCCAGCGCCATGATCGCGGCGCGGATATGCTCCGGCAACTTCGGCCAGATTGCGGCAAGCGCGGTCAGATCGGCGGGAATTTCGGCGGCGGGCGGCGCGCCGCCATTCGTGGACAGGGCGGATTCTTCTGGCGTTTGTGTGGCCGATATGTGGCGGGGAGTGTTGCAATTTAGGTCGCTGTTCTTCGCTTTGTTGCTGGGTTCGCCCGAAACGACACAAGGCACTCCGTTTCCGGAAATGCCTTGCGGTGCTTCGCTTTGCGCCTCGTTGCGCGGTGATGCTTGAGTGGGCGATACTGGACTCGAACCAGTGACCCCCAGCTTGTCGAGCTGGTGCTCTAGCCAGCTGAGCTAATCGCCCGGCTAGGAAGTTGCCATTAAATCGCGCTTCCGCGCGAAGTCAAGCGCAAGCTCTCACGAATTCACGCGCAGAATCATCCACCACTTCGGATCGACGCCCGCGACGCGCAGTTCCGTCACCGGCCAATCGCTTTCGGCGATCCACTGTCGCGTCATTGGAATCAGGTTGTAAAACAAATCCCACGGAAACCAGTCCACGCCGATGAACTTGCACCAGTTGAAATGATCGAAGATCAAATCCCCGCCCGGCTTCACCAGCCGCACCGCGTTGCCAACAATGCGCATCAATTCCGGTTTGCCGCGCGCGTCCAGCCGCCCCGCCTTCGCGTCTTCGGCGAGCCACTCGATCATTTTGCGTTCCGTTGGGAACCAATCGATTTCTGTCGTGTCCAGCCCGCGCGGCTCCGAAACCGCTGTCTGCAAAATATCGTTCACCGCGTGATGAAAACATGCCGCGTCGAAACTGCCCGGCGCGAGATGTTCCAGCGCGCGCTCGGCGTTATCTTCGATGATGCGCATCGACATTTTCAGATGCGCGGTCTTCACATTCAATTGCGCGCGAAGTTTTCGATTAAGATTGATCGCCAGATATGCCGCCGCGCCGCCGCTGTACGATTCCGCCGCCACAATCACCGGATTCGACGCGCCCACGCACGGCTCGTACACGCGCGCCGCGCAAGGCAATTCCAGCGCCTCAAATAACTCGTAATATTGGGCACCCAATACTGCGTTGAAGACGGGCATGACGATGTCGAGTGGCTTGGGATGCTTTAATGCCCCGGCGACCTTTTCGGCGATGCCGTCGATGCGGGAAAGCTCCTCGCGCGCCACCGGATCGAGGCATTGCGCAATCACGCCATCCGTAATTAGCGAAGTCACGCGCGCCACCGTCCACACTTCTCCGCGCCGCGTATCAAGCGTTTGAATCTGCACTGCGAATCCTCGTAGTCCAGATCCTCTTTAACATAAACTGCAAAGTTTAGCGAGGAAGGCCACACCTCGGCGAATAGGCGACGCTGGTTACTGACTCCTGACTCCTGACTTCTGATTCCTCGCCGTTAGAACTCCTGCTTCCCCTCAATCGGCGGCCGCACCGGCACAACCGGTCCATCCTGTTCCGCGAAGGTACTGCTGGCGGTGGCGTTCGCCGCCCATTGCACTTTGCCGGCGTCGTCCACGATGCCAACCGCGTCGATCTCGTTCCAGCCCGGCACGTGGGGCGAGTCCAAATAAATCTTTACGCGTTTCGAATTGCGCGGCTCGGCCAGCGCAATCTCCGAAACGCCCATCCCCGCGCCCATCGGCGTCGGGTCTTTTCCCTGCCAGACTTCGATTTCTTTGCCCGTCTTCTCGTCGAAGACCGTCACGCGCACGAGCGCGCCCGGATTGTACGTCTCGTAGACTTTTACTTTCGTGATGTTCACCGCTTTTTCGTAATCCAGCATCAGCCATTCGGGCTGATCGTCCTGCGTGCGCGAGGCCCATGCCGTTTGCATGTCGCCGGCTTGAAAAGTGTCCGGCTCGCCCGTCGCCTGTTCCGGCCCCCACGCGCGCCCTTTCAGCACCGGCTGGAGAGGCTGGGCAACCGGCAACTCGGGATCCGCAATGCGCGGCCGAACTACGCGCGGCCGACGGGTCACGTTGGGGTCTGCGGTCACGACGTTCGCCGGCGTGCGCGTCGCCGCCAGGTTTTTGAGACTCTCGATCATGTTGCGCTGTGTCGCCAGTTCATTGCGCAACTCGGCCGCCAGCGAACTGTCGGCTTCGCGCTGGCTGATCATTTGATTGCGCAATTCGCTGACCGCCTGGCTCTGAGCGGCGTATTGCGCTTGAGCGGCGGCGGCGAATTCACCCTGCCGCGCAGCCTCCTCGCGCCAATCGTTGGCAATGCGGTTTCCGGAGTAAACCAGCATCCCCGCCGCGCACGCCAGCGACAAAAATAAAAACGCCCCGATCGCCCCCAAAATGTAAAGCTGTTTTTTGGATTCGCCCGTTCCGCTCATGGAAAAGACTCCTTGTCAGAGCCGCGCACGGCCGTCAGTGCCAATGACCCGCATCAGACGTTTCCATATTAGACGCAATCGCCGCATTTTTGTTACAGAAAAAAGCGCGTCAGCGCCTCATCTCAAATGCGCGCGAAGCACGCGGATAATTCGCAGGTGCATGTCCTTTTTACCCCGAAGGTGTTTCAAGATGGTAGCCGGGGGTTTAAGACCGTACCCGCCCGATACCCCGGTAAGCGTTCGCAAAAATACCCTCGACCTGTAGGGGTCGCAGATGGTTCCAATGGAGCGCGTTTCGTCCGCGATGAATCGGGCGTCGCGCACGCACCATACAATTTTGAATCTTGAATTTTGAATTTAATTCCCATGCTCCATGCTTAACCGGCCGAGCGCCAGCGCGCCAAGCAGCAAACCGAAGTCGCGCAGGGCAATGTCGTAGAAGCCCGGAACCATCAGCAAATTCACGATGATGCAGGCCAGCCACGCCGCGACGACGTACGCAAAAATCCGCGGTTTGAAAATCACGCCCACGCCGGCGATGATCTCAACGACTCCGGCAATCTCCATGCAAACGCTCTCGTGCCCGCCAATCATGCGGGCAAAGAACGGGGCCAGATACATATCCCATTCTGTGAGCTTGTTGAAGAATTTGTCCAACCCCGCCACAATCGGCGCGATGGCGAAGCCGAAATGAAGTAATTGGTATGCCTGATAGGCATGGCGAACCGGCGCCGAAACGTCCGCCGAACGAACGGCATCCCCAGCATGAATGACTTGTGCCATGAGTTTTCTCCTTGCAAAAACCACATTCTCGCGCAAGGTCTGCGCGCAAAGAAGAAATGTGCAAAACCAATGCCGGAGGGGGAGCGCCGAAGCCGCGTTTCAGCTTTTGAATGAATGAGCCAGAGCACAAAACCGACGATTCTCCGTCTGCCATCCCGGCGCAGCCCGCTGCCGCGGCATCGCTTGTCGCTCTGACGCTGCTTTATATTTTCCTCGCAATCCTGCGCGTGACTGCGCCCAGCGATTTGCACGAAGGCGACCAGCCCAAGCAGGCCGATTACGTGCTGGACATCGTTTGCAACGGAAAATGGATTGTGCAGCATCACGCGGATGGCTCGATGATGAGCAAACCGCCGCTGTACAACTGGATCGCTGCGCCGCTCGTGAAGGCGTTTGGCGCCGAAGAAGTTTTCCTGAAAGCGCCGTCGCTGATCGCGGGATTCCTGGTTGTGTTGATGGCGTGGGACATGGCGCGGAAGCGGCTGGGCGAACGCGCCGCGTTTTGGGGCGCCGTGTTTTTGATGCTCACCTCGATGTTCGCGAAGCAGATGTACTACGCGCGCACGGACATGCTGCTGGCGTGTTTTATCGTGATGCAGTTTTGGGCAATCGAAAGGGCAGGAGATAGGAGACAGGAGACGGCAGATAGGAGAAATGCTACGCAACCTTCTGTCTTTTGTCCTTCGCTTTGGATTTTTTGGGGCGCTGCGGCCTTGGGCAATCTGACAAAAGGCCCGCTGGCGCTGCTGCCACATTTGGTATTGGCGCCATATTGGTTGATTGAAGGGCGATTCAAAGAAAACTACCGCCGTATCGGCTTGTGGTGGGGCATGCCGTTGGCGCTGGCGCCGCTGGTGGTGTGGTTTTTGTTGGCGTGGCACGTGGAAGGCAATGTGGTTTACGAGCACATGGTCAAAGGCGAGCTGGTCAGCCGTTTCAATACCGATGCCGCAGCGACCGGCCCCAAAGAAGTGCGCTCGCCGTTTTATTACCTGCCGCAAGTTTTCGGGCGGACGCTGCCGTGGTCGCTGTTTGGGTTGGTGGGACTTTGGGGCGCCCTCAGATTCTTCGGTCACACCCGCAGTATGTTGCGCTTTTTGGCGATCTGGTTTTTCGCAGTGCTGATCTTCTTCTCTGTGATCCCCGCTAAACGCGTCGATCGCATTTTTCCAGCAGTCCCGGCGCTAAGCCTGTTAGGCGGGTGGGCGTTTGCGGAGTTTTTGAATGCGAGGGCCGCTGGGATTTCGCCGCTGACAAGTTCCGCTCGATTGGTGCTGCGCGCGACCGCCCTTTTTATCGCCGGAATATTTTTCGTTGCGGGCGCTGGGATTATTGCGTTTGAACTTGGCGTTAGGTCTTCGCCATTCACTGCGCTTCCGCAATTTATACGCGACGGGCTTGCAGTGCATTGGAGTTTGACGATCGCATGCGGAGCTATCCTGGCGTGTGCCGGCGGGACAGCCGCGGTCATGTTTATGAGGCACGGACCGATGGACTGGTCCCCGTCGGCTGACGAGTCGCCTGAGGCTCAGCATCGGCGCTTTCGCGTGGGCGCGCCGGCGCTGATTGTGTGTTATCTGGCATTCGCAATCCTGTACCAGCAGGTGCTCGGCAACTGGATGCAAACCGATTATGCCCGAGGCGTGCTGCCCGTGTGCCGCGAAGTACGAAAGCGCGCCCATGACGATGGTTCGTCGATCCTGCTTCTGGCCGGGAGCGGTCCCGCAGCGCGATTTTATTTGCTGCACGCTGGGCTTGAGATTCAGCCTGCCGAGGCCGCGAATCGCCTGGCCATGCCCCACCCTCCCTTATATTTGGTCGGCACACGCGACGCGCTGGACAAGGCCGGCGCAGCCGGAAAAGCGCTTTCCGTGCCCGGTGTGCCCGCGCTGAAATCCGCCGATGCGTCGGCGCGCTGGCTGAGCGCGGTAAAAGTTCCACAACGGCCGTAATCTCTTCCAAGAGTTCGCTCACAGAGTCTATGCATGAGTTGAACCAGTTATTTAGGAGCGGCGGCACTCTTGCTGCCGAATGCCGTCCCGGCTAACAACGGCGGCAAGAGTGCCGCCGCTCCTATGAACAAACCGGTTCAACGCATTATGCGTTTGGTCTTTAAAAACGCTGCGGTTTGCGTTAGAATACTCGCGAAAGTTTGACTGCAACAAGACACGGGATAGTGGTGCATGAGAAACTCGAAATGGTATGTGTGGGCAATTGCCATCGCGATGCCGATCGCTGCCGCGCTGCTGGCCTTGTTCTGGCAGAAACCGGAATCCACCAACAATCCGCTCGGCTCGACGGCTTTTTCCCAGCCGGCCAACGACGTGAGCAATGAACGCGCCAATGTGACCGACCTTCGGCAAGTGAACGTCGTTCCCAAAAACATGCCCGTTGTCACCGGTTTTATCGGAGATCTGCTTACGCGTGGATTCCGGCAGAGCGACGGGACAGTCGAGCCCTTCGTGGTCGGCGATTCGATCAAACTCGAGGCCGAAGCGCTCAACGCCGTCGAATATTGCTGGAAGCTCAACGGCGAAGTCATAAAGGAGAAGGGGCAGGATTGGAGCACCGTGCCCGATCGCACGATCGACCTGACAAAGCCCGGCAAATACGATTTTGTCCTGCAAGTGCGCGGCGCCAGTCCCGATCAGCTTTCGCAACCCAAGCCCACTGGACTGACCATTCTTCCGCTGAAAATCCTGAAATTGTCCAAATGGATCATTCACGACGACGATGAGCATTTCCTCACCGGAGACACGATGTATTTGCAGACCGACATGGTCATCCCCTTGGCCTATGACCCCGATTTCTACCAGTTCCGCTATTTCGTCAACGATACGCCAATCAAAAATGCGGACGACGGCGAAGAATGGACCAGCAGCGACACCCTCGACTATGTCTTCCGCACCCCTGGCACGTATTCGTTCAAAGTCGAAGCGCGCCGCAGCACCGAGAAGCAAGCTGAAGAAATGATGGAATTGCCCGAAACGGTCGTCGCCGCCGACGCAGTGCTGCTGAGCTTCGATTCGTTTCCCGGCAACGACAAAGGCGCGGCCGTCGGCTCGCAGGTCGATTTCAATTCGTTCCCGTACAGCCGCGGCGGCAAGTCCGAATGCCGCTTTGGCGTGAAGAAGATCAACGTCGCCAATTACGCATGGCTCGCCGATCCCAGCGGCGCCATCTGGGGCGAAGCCAATCGCACGTGGGTTCCGACCGAGGCGGGAACTTATCTGGTGCGCTGCGAAATTCGCGAAGTTGGGAAGGAAGCGGCTGACGACTTCCGCGAGATGTATTTCACGGTGACAGACGATAACTTTTAGAATTAAGCTTTTCTAATAATAGAGGGCCGATTTTGCACGCTCTGGACGTGCCGAGGGGTTGAACCGACGATATATAGCTTGATTCGCGGGACTGTGTGAAGATTTGTCAAAAAATCGCCGATATTTTGTAACCAAGGGGCTGCCGAGAGCCACTAACAGCTTAGACACGACCGACCTGAAATTTAATGCAGATTTTTTGCAGAAACGTCAAAATCTGTTTGACGCGCCGAAGTATTGGCGTATAAGCACTGCGACGTTTCCTCATAACGCTTTTTGACTAGACGTGCCCCTTTGGGCAATTGGGGCGATGACAGCTTGGGTGAGCCGTCAAATGTGATTGGTCTGACTCATTAAAGTTCATCAGGGATTTAACGGAGGCAAGGAACCGCATGAGCAAAAGCACCAGCATGACCCGCGTCGGGTTACTGGCAGTACTCCTGGCAATGTTGGGATTTTCGTATTCATTGGCCACCAGCAACAGTGAGGATGCAGCAGGCGAGAGCGTGGCTGCGCGGGCAGTGGGCACCAATCCTCCCTTGAACTTCGCCAATCCGTTTGTCGGCGGTGTTGTTGGCAACGACCGCGACTTGGGTGATGCCGTGGCTGGCAGCGCCTTGACGCGCTTGGTTCGCGCCAAGGGCGGTATTGCGCCGTACACCTTTACCGCGGCCGGCACGGCCGTGCAGGGAATCCCGCCAGTGGCCACGACGTTGTCAGTTGCGCAGTTGCAGTTGCTTAGCGACGGTATTCTGACCCAGGTCGGAACCCAGTGCTCACCGGCGATTAAAGCCGGTCCGTTCCGCTTTCAAGTGACGGTGAAGGACTCATTCGGCACCGCTCCGCACACCAAGACCGAAACCTTCCGCTTGACGTTCATTGGTTCCACGCAGTTCCGCTTCGCCAGCACGACGTTGTCGGATGGAGTTCAGTTTCGCCCTTACAGCGACGTAGCCGCTACGATCAATGGCAAAGGGCCGATCAAGTACAAGTTGGTGTCGTCGATTCCCACCTCAATGGGTTTGGGTGTCGCCGCCGATGGAGCAGTTTTTGGCGTTCCAACTGTTTCCGGCACCGTGACCTTGGTTGTTTCCGCGACAGACGCGAATGGGAAGCTGGCCGCCAATCGGCTCGGTGTCGGTACGAACCAGACCTACACGCTCAACGTGACGGCGGGCAAGTCCCTCAGCAGCCTGATCTCGGCTTCGTCTATCACTATTAAGTCAGGCTTTGGCACAGACAGCAAGGGTGTGGGCAAGGACGGCGTGGCGTTCAAGGGCATCGCCGATTTGGGCGCTGAAGCGATTACTACTTTGAGCGGAAAAAACCTGAACATCCGCATCGGTGCCTACACGGGTCCGGTGGCCAGCTTCGATGGAAAGGGCAACGCGAATACTGCGAAAGGCGTAACGCCCACCGTCAAGGCGTCCGTCAAGAAGTTCGGCTTGACAACTATTACGATCACTAAAGACACCGTTATTCCCGCTACGCTGACGGGTCTAACAACGATCCAGTTGCCCGTCGAAGTTCGCTTGGGCGATGCGGTCATCGGTTCAGAATTCCTGACGTTCTCGATCAAGACGGGCAAGACTGGCGCTACGTTGACCTATAAGGGCGACGTGACCAACGACAGCGCTGGATCGGCTCAGTTGCTGAAGGTGGTCGGTGCCGATGACAAAGCCGGCACGGGCGATGCATGGAAGGTTACATTCCTTGGCCGCTTCCCGTCTTCCGTGCTCGGTTCTCCTGTCTCGGCAACTGTCGCCATCGGTTCGAACTTCACCAACACCGTGCAGTTGACGAACAAGAACGGCAAGTTGACTGGCAAGGGCAGCAATAAGTCGCCCGTCGTCTCTGCGTTCAGCCTCGACACGACCAAGAAGGGCGCAGGATCATACACCACGGGTGTGTTGCCCTCGTCCGCCACAACGGGCACGGGTATCCCGCAGGCTTCGACGGCCCCGACGACTCAGGTATTCTTCGCCAGCACCGTGACATTCTCCACGGGTGCTGGCTTCGACGGCTCCTTGGCGATCTTCCCCAAGGGTAAGAAGTGGGGAAGCCAATAAGCGCTGATTCCGTTCAGGCAGTTCAAAAAGCCCCGGCCTGTCGCCGGGGCTTTTTTTTGACGCCAATCCCCGGCATCCCGCTTTTGGGCCTTGCGATTAAATTCGGCTTGGTGTAAACGTTATCGTTCGATCACACACAAACCATTGCATATGCCCTGACGCAGTACGAAAGGAGACATTTCGTTGAAGCTCCACACCGGTTTTATCGCGCGAACCTTGGCCCTCGGCCTCTTCGCCGCACTCCTGGGTTTCTGTTATTCGATCACAACCCAGGCCGATTGCGCCGCCCCGCGCGCCGCCGCTGCCCCGCGTTTGGTTGGGTCGAACAACCTCCGCTTCCTGCTCCCCGCCAGCACCGCATTCCCCGGCGACATGGACATCGGTGATGCCGTCTACGGTTCCAACGTCATCCGCTACATCACCGCCACCGGCGGCATCCGCGTCTACGCTTTCGCATCGCCCAACCTTTCCACGACTGTCGATGCCACTTCCACCATCACCGTGCTCGCCGGCGGCCTGCTCCGCGGCCTCGTGCAGCCTCCGCCGCTCAATACCTTCACCGATTTGGCCTTCAACATCACCGTTCAGGACAGCACCAATCCCACCGCCAACGTTCTCACCCGCCAGGCCCACCTCACGCTTTATCCCGGCGGCGCCAACCTCTTCCGCTTCGCGCAAGATAAGCTCAACGACGGGGTCCTCGGCCAAGCCTATATCTGCAAACTCGAAACCATCTCCGCCAAAGGCACGACCTTTACCGGCGTCGTCCCCGGCACCCTCACCGTCAACGGCACGCCCATCGGCACCGGCGCGCAGCTCGAAGCCATCGGCCTCTCCATGGCCGCCGACGGCACCGTCTACGGCCGCCCGCTCGTCACTGGCCTGATCAGCTTCCAGGCCTTCGCCGTCGATGCGCTCAACCGCATCGCCAAAGACCGCACAAACTCTGTCCCCGGCCAGGTCGTCACTTTCAACATCTCAGACGGAAAAATCACGACGACCGACGCCACCATCCTCGGCCTGACCATCAACGGCGACACTTCCCAATTCAACACCGACATTTTGAAACTCACCGCCTTCATGAACCTCAGCGGCGCCAACGTCGCCGGACTGCTCCTCAAGCGCATCTCCGTCCTCGTCGGCGGCGCCAGCTACGAAGGCTTCATGGACCAAAACGGCAAAATCGTTACCCAATTGCGCGGCCCGCTGGTTTTCCCCGACGGCACCAAAATGGGCGGCACCGTGGACTCCGTCAACGGCACCATCAACATCGTCATTACCCGCGGGAATCTCACCACCGCCGTGGACGGCACCAACCTCGTCAACCGCTCCACCAAGCGCCTCGCCGTCGCCATCGTGCTCGGCGATTTCGTGATCGCCAGCGACACGATTGAATTCCAGGTCAAACACATCGGCAACAAATTCGGCCTGCAATATGCCATCGGCCGCATCGGACGCCCGCTCGGCGGCGGCTTCCAGATCTACGATGCCGCCGGCAAAGACGGCCGCGACATCGCCGGCAACCCGGGCGATTCGTGGACCACAAAATTCCTGATCTACCCGCGCTTCGGCATCGATGACCAAAACGGCGGTTCCGCCGCTTTCACCGATCTGACCTCCATCGGCGTCCGCGTCGGCACCAACTTCAGCCAGACCATTCCGGTCAGCGCGCTGAAAATCACCAACAACGGCTCGATCAAGCTCGCACAAAAAGGCCTCGGCGCATCGGTGCAAAGCCTGACCATCAATCCCGCCGCTTTCTCCGGCAGCTTCACCACCAATCAACTTTCGGTCAACACCGTCGGCCTCCCGCAAGGCGGCGACACCGTAACCGCACCCAACGCCGCGCCCTTCGACGTCGCCCTCGACATCAACCGCGCCGCGCCCAACGCCAGTTTCAGCGGCGAAGATTCAAAGCACGTCCTCAAAGTGCCCCTCAGAAATAAGTGGGTTGACCGCAATACGAAGACAACTTTGCACTAAAGCGCATTTCAGTAGGGCGGGCCTCCGAGCCCGTCCAATATTGCGCTTCAAAGTGCAAATTGCCCCCAGCGAGATGCATTCGCGCATTTCGCCGTTCATTTTAGATTTTGAATTTTGAATTTTTGTTACGCCTGCACCTGCAAATACTCCTGCAAAAACACATTCGTCTCTTCAAGGTGCTTCACGCGGTGAGCCATGATGTCGCCGGCGGTGATGATCCCCGCAAGCTTCCCGCCTTCAACGACAGGTATGTGCCGCATGCGCCGGTTGGTCATTAGATGCGCGCATTGGTTCAACTCCGCTGCCGGCTCAATCGTGGTCACCGGCGCGGTCATTACCTCGCCGACGCGCGTCGTGCCCGGATCGCGGCTCTCGGCTACGATGCGGTAGAGCATGTCGCGCTCGGTGAAAATACCCACGACGGTTTCGCCGCGCACGACCACCACGCTGCCGATGTGTTTGTCGCGCATGATGCGCGCCGCGTTCAACACCAATTCGTCTTCCGAAACGGAAGAGACGGCGGAGCCTTTTTTGGCGAGAATCGTTGATACCGTGCTCATGGGAATGTCCCCCGGCGTTTCGAGGCTATCGGGCGAATGCGCTAATCGCTGAACCTTACCCACGACCGGCCATGATTGCAAGACGCGGAAAATTAAATTCTCCGAAGCGGCGGAAGTAAAAATTCCTGCGATTCTCCGCGGCGTTTTTTCATTTTCAGTTACTCTGCACGGCGCATCGGTTTAAAATATGAAACCGTTCTTCGTTCGGAGCGAGATCATCCAATGCCGCGCCGTCCTTTTCTAACGCTGATCTTATTCGCCGCCGCCTTCGCGCACGCCGCCGATGACAAGAAGCTGCCGCCCCCCGCGCCCTCGTTCGATTTCGGCAAAGACATCCAGCCGATCCTCGCCAACTCCTGCGTCCAATGCCACAGCGGCGCAAAACCCAAGGGCGCCTTGAGTCTCGAAACGCGCGAATTGCTTATGAAAGGCGGCAAGAGCGACAAAGCGATTATGATCGGCGACAGCGCCAAAAGCATTTTGATTCGCTACGTCGCCGGTCTCGAAGACGAAATGGAAATGCCGCCCAAAGGCAAAGGCGCGCCGCTCACCGCGCAGCAAATTGCGCTGCTGCGCGTGTGGATCGACCAAGGTGCGAAGTGGCCGGATGGATTGAAAATCGAGCCCAAGCCCGAAGACAAAAACAGCGCCGCTGTCGCTCAATCTGAGACTAAAAAAATCGATCCGCAATCCAACCGCGGCCACTGGGCGTTTAAATGCCCAGCCAAACCGGCGCTGCCAACGCTCGCGAAATTCGCGGACAAAGTTCAGTCGCCCATCGACGCCTTTGTCCTCGCGCGTCTTGAAAAAGATGGCCTCGCGCCCGCGCCGCTCGCATCGAAACTCACGCTCCTTCGCCGCGTTTCGCTCGATCTCACCGGGTTGCCGCCGTCGATCAAAGAGGCCGACGACTTTCTCGCCGACAATTCGCCCGACGCCTACCGCAAGCTCGTTGATCGTCTCCTTGCCTCGCCCCATTACGGCGAACGCTGGGGCCGCCACTGGCTCGACGCAGCGCGCTACGCCGACTCCGACGGTTTCGAAAAAGACAAGCCGCGCTTCGCGTGGGCCTACCGCGATTGGGTCATCAACGCGTTCAATCAAAACATGCCCTACGATAAATTCGTCATCGAACAAATCGCCGGCGACGAAATGCCGAGCGCCACACAGGACGACATCGTCGCCACCGGTTTCTTGCGCAACTCAATGATCAACGAAGAAGGCGGCGTCGATCCCGAACAATTCCGCATGGAAGCCATGTTCGACCGCATGGACGCCATCGGCAAAAGCGTGCTCGGCCTCTCCATCAATTGCTGCCAGTGCCACAATCACAAATTCGACCCGATCACGCAGGACGAATACTACAAAATGTTCGCGTTCCTTAACAACGACTACGAGGCAACCACCGCCGTCTACACGCCCGAACAGCTCAAGCAGCGCTCCGATATCCTGCGCCAGATCGCTGAAATCGAAGGCGACCTGAAACATAAAAACGCCGACTGGGTGCAGCGCATGGCCGCGTGGGAAGCGTCGGTCAAAAACAACCAGCCTGAATGGATTGTGCTGCGCCCCGAAATCGAAGACATTTCGACAGGCGGCCAGCGCTATCTGCCGCAGCCCGACGGATCTTTCCTTGCGCAAGGTTACGCGCCAACAAAACACACCGTCAAAATGATCGCGCACACCGATATCGAAGGCATCACGGCGTTTCGCCTGGAGCTGCTTACCGATCCCAACTTGCCGTTCGACGGGCCGGGCCGCTCCTATATCAAAGGCACCTGCGCGCTGACCGAATTCTCCGTCGAATTCGCGCCCGAAACCGGCAAGTGGAAAGCGGAGAAAATCAAATTCACCAAAGCCAGCGCCGACTACGGCGACCCGCCCAACACGCCGCTCGAAAAATATTACGACGATAAATCCAACAAGCCGCGCGTCACCGGCCCTGTCGATTACGCCATCGACGGCAAGGAAGAAACCGCGTGGGGCATCGACGCCGGCTCCGTCCGCAGAAACCAGCCGCGCAAAGCGGTCTTCAACGCCGAGGCGCCGTTCGGCTATGAGCAGGGGACGGTGCTCACCATTTTGCTCAAGCAAAATCACGGCGGATGGAACAGCGACGATCTGATGACCAACAACCTTGGCCGCATGCGTGTTTCGATCACGACCGCGCCCGACGCCGCCGCCGATCCGCTCCCGAAAAATGTGCGCGAGATTCTCGACATCCCCGCCGAGAAACGCTCGCCCGCGCAAACCGCCATCGTTTTCAGCTACTGGCGCACAACCGTCGCCGACTGGAACGACGCCAACGACAAAATCGAAGCGCTCTGGAAACAGCATCCGAATCCCGCGACGCAATTGGTCCTGAAGCCACGCGAGGACATGCGCGACACATTCGTGCTCAAGCGCGGCGACATGTTTAAACCTCTGCAAAAAATCAGCGCCGGCGTTCCCGAGATTTTGAATCCGCTCCCGCCCGATGCGCCGCCCACGCGTATGACCTTCGGCAAATGGCTCGTCGATAAAAAATCGCCCACCGCCGCGCGCGCGTTCGTCAATCGCGTCTGGCAGCACTACTTCGGCATTGGCCTCGTCAGCAGCAGCGAGGACCTCGGCTCGCAATGCGAAACGCCGTCGAATCCGCAGCTCCTCGATTGGCTCGCCTGCGAATTCATGGATTCCGGCTGGGACGTCAAAGCGCTGCACCGCCTGATCGTGAGTTCGAACACGTACAAACAAAGCAGCGTCGTTACGCCCGGCGCATACGCCAAAGACCAATACAACCGCCTGCTCGCACGCGGCCCGCGCTTCCGCGTCGAAGGCGAAATCGTGCGCGACATCGCGCTCAGCGCCAGCGGTCTGATCAATCTGAAAATGGGCGGCCGCAGCGTCATGCCGCCCGCCCCCGCGTTTCTTTTCGTCGCACCAGCAAGCTACGCGCCTTTCCCTTGGATCGACGAAACCGGCGACGAAAAATACCGCCGCGCCGTCTACACCTATCGCCGCCGCTCCACGCCGTACCCGCTGCTGCAAACCTTCGACACGCCCGAAGGCAACACCAGTTGCGTGCGCCGCCAGCGTTCCGACACGCCGCTCCAAGCGCTGATGACGCTCAACGAAACGCTCGCCGTCGAGTCCGCGCAGGCGCTCGCGCGCCGCGCACTAAAGGAAGGCGGCGCCACCGACGCCGACCGCGTCGCCTTCGCATTCCGCTGCGCGCTTACGCGCCCGCCCAGCGCCGACGAATCGGAAGCACTGCTCGA
>Ga0070731_10000845_pt1 | contig 36141 bp, 35 predicted proteins | sample Coa_R1_2_FD_66448 | JGI IMG/M metagenome (GOLD analysis project Ga0070731, IMG submission 66448) | Surface soil microbial communities from Centralia Pennsylvania, which are recovering from an underground coalmine fire - Coalmine... | ecosystem: Environmental > Terrestrial > Soil > Unclassified ... | reverse complement strand
GTCCTCGCCGGCTGGCGGTGGCTCGTTCTCGTCGGCGCGTTCTTTATCACATCTTCTACCCTGACGCGACTCGAAGCGCCCGGCTCCCGCGGGCGCCGCTCAAACGATCGCCGAGGCCGCCGGTGGCGGCAGGTCGCCGCGAACAGCGGAATCGCCCTGGTCAGCGCGGTGGTCTATGCCGCCACCGGATGGCCGCGCGGCTTCGGCGTTGCCGCGGGCGCGATCGCCGCCGCGACCGCGGACACCTGGGCCACGGAAATCGGCCGCTGGAGCCGCACGCCGCCGCGGCTCATCACGACGGGCCGAGTGACCGCGCCGGGCGCCTCGGGCGGGGTCACTCCGCTGGGTACGCTCGCGTCCGTCGGAGGAGCGCTGTTCATCGCCGCCGTCGCATTCGCGCTGGATGGGACTCCTGGCGGCGATCGACTCGGAATGGGAGCGCGTCTTGGCGGGACGGGATGGGTCGCGATCGCCGGCATCACCGGCTCACTGTTTGACAGCGTGCTCGGCGCAACGATCGAAGGCCGCGGACGCTGGCTCGACAACGATACGGTGAACGTCGCCGCGACCGCGTGGGGCGCGGCGATCATGCTTTACGCGGCGGGCCTGCCTTGACTCGACGCGATCATTGCTCCAGCCAACGGTACATGTACACGGTCGGCTCGAGGGTTCCCGCCGCGCTCAGCGCATAGCGCGGGATCACACCGGCGCGGGTGTACCCGAGCCCGAGATACAGTTGTTCGGCGGAGTCGCCGACCCGCGTGTCGAGGACCAGAAGACTCCGGCCGGCCCGTCGCGCGGCGTCTTCGAGCGCGAGCATCAACGCGCGACCGATACCCCGGCGCCGGGCTGAACGGCGTACCATGAGCTTCATCACCTCGGCGCGGTGGCCGGCGTTGGGCATCGTGGGGAGATCGAGCTGCACCGAGCCGAGCACCTCGCCTCCCTCGACGGCCGCGAGCAGAATCCGATTGCCCCCGAGGAGCGTCGAGCGGACGCCATCCCAGTACGCGCGCGAGGCTGAGCCGGCAAGGGGCGGCACGAAGCCGACCGACGCGCCGCCGTCGACGGAATCTTGGAGAAGTGTCGCAAACGAAGCGACGTGCTCGGCCAGTTGGTCCGCGGTCAACGTGCGGATCTCGTACACGCGCACACCCCGGCAGGCGATGCCTTTAGAGATCCGGCCGCAGCGGGCCGCCGGAAATTAAGAGGCCGACCCCTCTCGGAATCGGCTCCTGACACGCCCCTGGACTTTCGGCCTGGTCAGCAATGTCTCACGCATTATACCACCGACCGGCGTGCTGTCAAACGCGGCCCCGCCGATGGGCCGGTACCCCGGGGGGCAGGATAAGTTTAACCGGGAAATGCGCGCACGTCGGGCTCGAGCCACGCTTCGCACGCCGCGTCGCTCCAGAGATGGGCCGGCGAGTAATGCTTCAGCGGCAGCGTCTTATCGAGTAGATGCGGCCGGGCGGCGAGCAGATCTTCGAAGCTCGCGGCCTCGGGTGTCTCGGCAATGGCAAGCCCCAGGATCCGGACCCAGACGCGGCTCAGAGTCTCGTGATACCGTCTGCCGACGCCGTTGTGCTCCGCGTACCGCCGGATGCTTTGTCCCACGCGAATGGCGGCGGTCTCCGGGCCGGACTCGAGAATGTAGATCCAGGCCAGTCGAAGGTGGTCGCGGTGGTGGAACGCATCGTTTGGGATCTCGCAGCGTTCGAACGACCGCCGAAATTGCTCGTCGGTCGGCATGATGCGACCGTCCATTCGGACCACCCCCGAGCGCGTTTGGGCCAAAAAAATTAGCGCCGACTCCCTGCGGAGTCGGCACTCAGCATTGCCCCTATGGACTCGCCTGGTCGGCTTTTGCTAAAGTGAGTATACCATAGATCCGCCGAATGTCAATTGGGCGTATGGTGTCCCGGATCGACCTGAGGCAGGGCGCCGGTTGCGGCCGGCGTCGTGAGAATCCAGTCCGCGGCCGCGGCCAGATCCGCCGCGACGTGGTCCGCACCGGAGACATCGGAGGCGCCGGTCTCGCCGGCCACCCGCAGGAGCACCGTACGGCACCCCGCCCGCCGGCCCGCCTCGATGTCCGACGCCGCATCTCCCACCATCACGGAGGCCTCCAGGTCCAGGCCGAGATCGGCCGCCGCCCGCAGCAGCAGACCTGCCCGCGGCTTGCGACAATCGCACGCGGCGCGATAGGCGGCCACGGTCCCGTCGGGATGGTGCGGACAGTAATAGATCGCATCGAGCGGGGCGCCGCGCGAGCGAAGCAGCGATTCAAGCGTCGCGTGAATTTCCCGCAGCCCTTCTTCCGTCACCATTCCGCGCGCCACGACCGATTGGTTGGTGACCACCACGACGGCCCATCCGGCGCCGCGAAGGCGGCGCAGCGACTCCGCCACCCCGGGCAGAACCTCGATCTGCGAAGGGGAGGTCAGATGGTTGACGTCTCGGATGAGCACGCCGTCGCGATCGACGAAGACCGCGCGACGTCCGCTCATGGAGTGGACGGCGCGGGCCCGCCCGCGCCGCGGCGCGCTCCGTCCATCGCCCGAAGGGCGCGGTCCGCCTCGGCCAGACGCTCGAGGGTGCCGCAATCGTAGAACGCCTCGACGCGGAACGTCCGCACCCGCTCCCCGCGGTCGATCATGCGCTGCACGATATCGGTCAGCCACACCTCGCCGTCCCGGCCGCGCGCGCCCGCCGCCGCCGTCTCATCGAGGGCCTCCCGCAACCGGCGGCCTTCCGGGAAGACGAACGTCCCCGCCACCGCGTCGTGACTCGGCGGCTCCGCGGGCTTTTCCCACAGACGCCGCACCCACCCGTCCCGATCCGTCTCGACGATACCGTAACTCCGGCCGTCTTCAACCCGGGCGACGGCGATCGCCGCGAAGTCACCGCGGCATGCCGGCGCGAGGTCGCCGCGCAGGATCGTGTCGCCGAAGGCCACGAGCAGCGGACCGTCGAGGTACTCGCGCGCCGCCCGGACCGCGTCTCCGTTGCCGCCGAGCGAAGACTGGACGACGACGCGAGGTCTCGGCGCGGGGCGGGTGTCCAGGTAGGCGGCAATCTGGTCTCCCAGATGGCCCACCACGACGATGACGTCGCGGATGCCGATCCGCGCGAGCGAATCGAGAATGTGCGCGAGGATCGGGCGGCCGGCGACGTCCAGCAGCGGCTTGGGGCGGGTGAGGGTCAGCGGCTCGAGCCGCCGGCCGCGGCCGGCGGCGAGCACGATCGCTCTCACGTCAATGGCGGAAGTGGCGGATTCCGGTCGTCACCATCGCCATGCCGGCGGCCTCCGCCGTGGCGATGACTTCGGGGTCGCGCTTCGAACCGCCCGGTTGCATGACCGCGGTGATCCCGGCGGCCGCGGCGGCCTCCACGCCGTCGGCGAACGGAAAGAACGCCTCCGAGGTCATGCAGGCGCCGCGGGCCCGGTCGCCCGCCACCCGGCCGGCGATCCGCACCGATTCCACGCGGTTGGGCTGGCCGGCGCCGACGCCCACCACCTGCCGGTCGCGCGCGAAGACGATCGCGTTCGACCGGACGTGCCGGCAGACCGTCCACGCGAACCGCAGGTCCCTCCACTCGGCATCGGTGGGCGCGCGGGACGTGACCGTCCTCAGGTCCGCTTCCACGAGATCAAGGGCGTCGCGATCCTGAACCAGCAGCCCTCCCCGCACGCGCCGCCAGTCGACGCCGCCGGTGGGGCCGGCCGGGCCGAGCGCACCCGTCTCGAGCAGGCGCACGGCCTTCTTCCTAGCGAGCAGCGCCGCCGCGTCCTCGGCAAACCCCGGCGCGATCACGGCTTCGAGAAACGTCTCGTTGATCGCATCCGCCGCGGCGCGATCGACCGGGCGGTTGAGCGCGACGATGCCGCCGAACGCGGAGACCGGGTCGCCGTCCCGCGCGCGAAGGTAGGCGTCGCGCAGCGTTCCGGCAATCGCCACCCCGCACGGGATCCCGTGCTTCACGACGACCGCGGCGGTCTCGCCGAACTCGCGCACCAGCTCGAGGGCCGCGTCGAGGTCGTAGATATTATTGTAGGAAAGCTCCTTGCCGGCGATCTGCCGCGCCCCGGCCACACCCGGCGCTAAGGCGTCTGCGCCGCCGCCCTCGCGGTAAAAGGCTCCGCGCTGGTGCGGGTTCTCGCCGTACCGGAGATCCTGGACTTTCTCGAACGCAAGGCTCAACCGCGCCGGGAACGGCCGATCGGCCTCGGCGGGCGCGGCGCCGGCCGCCTGCCGGCCGGCAGCCGTGGAATCAACGCCGAGCCAGCCCCCGATCGTCCGGTCGTAGACGGCCGTGCGCGCGAAGGCTTCCTGGGCAAGCCGCCGCCGCATCTCCGGCGCCACGGTCCCGGTGCGCCGTATCTCATCCAACGCCGGAGCGTACTGCGCCGGGTCGCTCAGCACGACGACGTCGTGAAAATTCTTGGCGGCCGCACGCAAAAGTGTGACGCCGCCGATGTCGATCTCCTCGATCAACGTCCGTTCGTCGGACCCGCGCGCGAGCGCCGCCTCGAACGGATACAGCGTCACCGCGACGAGATCGATCGGACGGATCCCGTGCCGCGCCAGTTCCGCCGTATGCCGCGCGTCGCCCCGCACCGCGAGCAGCCCGCCGTGGACCGAGGGATGCAGCGTCTTGACGCGCCCGCCCAGGATCTCCGGGAATCCCGTCACGGTATCGAGCGCGGTCACCGGCACCGCGGCCTCGCGAAGCGCAGCCGCGGTGCCGCCGGTCGAGATGATCTCGCAGCCGGTCCCGACGAGCCCCCGCGCCAGGTCGACGACGCCGGTCTTGTCTGCGACGCTGAGCAGCGCGCGCGCGATCGTCACGGCTTCGCACGCAGATGGACGCGCGTCTCGGGCCCCGCCGCCGTGTCCTGAGGCGCCGCGGGCGCGTTCGTGCGGGGCGGCGATCCCGCGGCGGCGGGAAGCACGAGCACGCGGTTGCCTTCGATGCGCAGCCGCCCCTCCGCGAACAGCCGCACCGCGAGCGGAAAGGCCCGCAGTTCCTCGCGGCGCACCCGCGCCGAGAGCGTGGCCGGTGTGTCATCGTCCTCGACCGGAACCGGCGCCTGCACGATGATGGGTCCCGCGTCCGCGTCGCGCGTCACGAAATGGACCGTACACCCGCTGACCCGCGCCCCCGAGGCCAGCACGGTCTCGTGGACGCGGTCGCCGTACATCCCCTTTCCGCCGAACGCCGGCAGCAGCGCCGGATGAATGTTCATCAGGCGGCCGGCAAACGCGTCGACGAATCCCGGGGTGAGAATTCGCAAAAAGCCCGCGAGGCAGACGAGATCTACCCCGGCGCCGTCCAGCGTCGTTCGCAGCGCCGTCTCGAACGCCGCCCGGCTCGGGAAGCTCCGGTGGTCCAGCGTCTCCGCGGGAATCCCGGCCGCGCGCGCCCGCTCGAGCGCGAACGCGCCCGGCACGTTGCTGATCACGACGACGATCTCCGCCGGCATCTCGCCGGCGCGGCAGGCGTCGATGAGGGCCTGCAGTATCGTCCCCGTGCCGGACACGAGCACGCCGACGCGAAGCGGCGACCCCGTCCGGCCCAGGCCCTCCGGCCGCCTCTCAGGCACGTATCTCCACCCCGCGCGTCCCGGACACGATCTCGCCGACCGCCCAGGCGCGCTCGCCCGCGCTCTCCAAGAGCCGCACCGCGGCCGCCGACGAGCCGCGCGGTACGACGAGCAGCAGTCCCAGCCCCATGTTGAACGTCCGAAACATCTCCTCGTCCGCGATCCGGCCGCGGCGCTGGATCACCGTGAACACCGGCGGCACCGGCCAGCGGCTGCGCGTCAACACCGCGTGGCAGCCGTCCGGCAGCACGCGCACGAGATTGCCCGGCAGCCCGCCGCCGGTCACGTGGGCGATGCCGTGAAGCGCCACGCGCCGGCGCAGCCCCAGCACGGACCGCGCGTACGGCCGGTGCGGGCGCAGCAGCGCTTCCTCGACCGTCTCGCCGAGCCCGGGAAGCTTCCGCGCAAGCGCGCGGCGCACCGCGTCCCGCGGACCGCGCGGCAGCAGGACGGCGCGCGCGAGCGTGTAGCCGTTCGTGTGCAGGCCGTCGCTCGCGAGGCCGACGACCGCGTCCCCGGGCCGGATCTCCGCGCCGGTAATGATCTCGCCGCGCTCGACCGCGCCGACGGTACAGCCGACGATGTCCAGTTCGCCGCGGGCGTAGACGCCCGGCATCTCCGCGGTCTCGCCGCCGAGGAGCGTGATCCCTTGGGCCGCGCAGGCCTCCGCGATGCCCTCGATGGCCCCGGAGACGACCGCGGGATCGAGACTGGACGATGCGACGTAGTCGAGCATGAACAGCGGCGCCGCCCCCTGGCACACCACGTCGTTCGCGCCGTGCGCCACGATGTCGGCGCCCGCCCGCGCCGGGCGGCCGGCCCACAGCGCCACGCGCGTCTTGGTGCCGACGCCGTCGATCGAGCTCACGATGACCGGATCGCGGTACCCGGTGAGACGGAACAGACCGCCGAACTCCCCGCCGGTTCCGAGCGTACCCTCGCGGTGCGTCGCCCGGATCCTCGCCCGCACCCCGGCGAGGATCTCTTCCTTGGCCGCGATGTCGACGCCCGTCTCGCGGTAGGTGAGCGAGCGGGACGACGCCGGCATGGCCCGCCTAGACGCCGGGCGTGCCGGCGGCCGCGGTCCGCGACTCCAGCGCGAACCGGCCGGCCACCGCCTCGGTGGGCGTCTCCGTCGGGTACGCGCCGGTCAGGCACGCGAGACACAGGTGCGGCCGCGGCAGGCCGAGCCCTTCGACCAGTCCCTCGACGCTCAGGTAGCCGAGGCTGTCGGCCTCGATCTCCCGCCGGATCTCCTCGACGGACAGCCGCGAGGCGATGAGCTCGCCCCGGTTGCTCGTGTCGATGCCGTAGAAGCAGGCGTGGCGGATCGGCGGCGAGGAGATGCGCACGTGCACCTCGCGCGCCCCAACCTGGCGCAGGAGGCGCACGATCTGCCGGCTGGTCGTGCCCCGCACGATCGAGTCGTCGACCAGCACGATGCGGCGGCCTGCCACGACCTCGCGTACGGCGTTCAGCTTCACCCGCACGCCGAAGTCGCGCATCGACGGATCGGGCTGGATGAACGTCCGCCCGATGTACTTGTTCTTGATCAACCCGACCTCGTGCGGCACGCCCATCGTCTCGGCGAAGCCCATCGCCGACGACGTGCCGGAATCCGGCACCGCGATGACCGCGTCGGCCGACGCCGGATGCTCGCGGGCCAGCACCCGCCCCATCCGCCGGCGCACATGGTGCACGTTCTGGGACTCGAGGACGCTGTCGGGCCGGGCGAAGTAGATGTATTCGAACACGCACGACGCCCGCCGGTCCGGCGCCAGCACCTGGACGGACCGGAGGCCGTCGGGGCCGGCGAGCAGCAGCTCGCCCGGCGCGACGTCCGCGACCTGCTCGGCGCCGACGTGGTCGAAGGCGCAGCTCTCCGAGGCGAAGACGACGTCGTTCCCGAGACGGCCCATCGCCAGCGGCCTGATGCCGTGCGCGTCGCGAAACGCCATCAGCGTGTCGCCGACGAGCGCCACGGCGGTGTACGCGCCGAGAATGCGCTCCATGCAGTAGGCGATCGCCTCTTCGAGCGAGCGCGCGGGCGCGGTCGCGATGAGCTTGGTCATGACCTCCGTGTCGGACGTCGCGTGGAACTGGCAGCCGGCGTCCTCGAGTCCGGCCCGCAGCATCGGCGCGTTGACCAGGTTGCCGTTGTGGGCCAGCGCGAGCGTCCCCCACGGCGTCTCTTCAATGAAGGGCTGCGCGTTCGCGAGATGCGCGCCGCCCATCGTCGAGTACCGCACGTGCCCGATGCCGACGCCGCCGGGAAGCCGGGCCAGGCGCTCGGGCGTGAAGACCTGCGCCACGAGCCCCATGTCCTTGACGAGGTGCGTGTGCGAGCCGTCCCAGGTCGCGATGCCGGCGCTCTCCTGGCCGCGGTGCTGCAGCGCGTACAGGCCGAGGTGCACGTACGGGGCGGCCGCGGCCTGGGTGCGGATCCCGAAGACCCCGCACTCTTCGCGCAGCTTGTCCCACGGTGTCGTCATCATCGGGGCTTCACGACTCCTCCGAGATCGAGTCCCACGCCTGCAGGAGCGTCGTCACGGGCACGTCGAGCCACGGCCGGCCCTCCGGGGCGTCGTCGGCGGCCACGACGAGACGATCGCCGCCCACGGTGCCGACGACCTGCACCGGCACGGCCAGCCGCCGGGCGAGGTTGAGCAGATCGGGCATCCGGCCGGCCCGGACCGACCCGACGACGCGGCCGATCGCTTCGCCAAACAGCGCGGCGTCCGCCCGGCCGGCACCTCGCACCGCGACGCGCGCGCCGAGCCGCGCCGCCGCGGAGCACTCCGCGAGCGCGACCGCGAGACCGCCTTCGGCGCAGTCGTGCGCGGATGCGAGCAGACCTTCCGCCACCGCCTCCCGCACGCACCGGATCGTTCGCGCTACCGCGAGGAGATCGGGCTCCCGCAGCCGGCCGGCGACCCGGCCGTGCACCGCCTCGAGATACTCGGAGCCGTCCAGCGCCGGTATGCCCTCGCCCAGCAGGACGATCACGTCGCCGTCCCCGGTCCACCCCGGCGTCGCGTGCCGGCGCACGTCTTCCATACGCCCGAGCATCGCCACGACCGGCGTCGGGTAGATGCCCTCGCCTGCCTCGTTATAGAAGCTCACGTTGCCGCCCACGACCGGAACCTCGAGCGCCTCGCAGGCCCGCGCGATGCCGTCGACGGCCTGGGTAAACGTCCAGAACACCTCGGGACGCTCCGGGCTCGCGAAGTTGAGGCAGTCCGTGACGGCGGCCGGCGCCGCCCCGGCGCAGGCGAGATTCTGGGCGGCTTCGAGCACGGCGAGCATGCCGCCGAGGTAGGGATCGAGGTAACAGTACCGGCCGTTGCCGTCCACGGCAAGGGCCAGCCCGCGCGGCGGCGCGTCCTTGAGGCGCAGCACCGCGGCGTCGGCGCCGGGGGCGACGACCGTGTTGGTCTGAATCATGTGGTCGTACTGCCGGAAGATCCAGCGCGCGCTCGCGGTGCCCGGCCGGCGCAGGAGGGCGAGCAGCGCGCCGACGGGATCATGCGCCGGCAGCGCGGCGAGGTCCAGGTGCCGTGCCTCCGCCAGATAGGCCGGCGGCACGCCGGCGGGCGCGTACACCGGCGCGTCGGTCAGATGCCGCGGATCGAGGTGGACGATCGTCCGCTCGCCGTCGCGCACGGTCAGCACCGGCTCGGCCACGACGCGGCCGATCACGACCGCGGGCAATTCCCACCGCTGCGCCACCCGGAGCACCTCGTCCTCGCGTCCGGCCTGCACCACCAGCAGCATCCGCTCCTGGGATTCGGAGAGCAGCACTTCCTCGGGGGTCATGCCGTCTTCCCGGCGGGGCACGAGACGCAGGTCCACGTCCATCCCGACCTCGCCGCGCGCGGACATCTCGGACAAGGCACAGGTCAGTCCGGCGGCGCCCATATCTTGCAGGGCGACCACGGCGCCGGTCGCCAGCGCCTCGAGGGTCGCCTCGATCAGCAATTTGCCGGTGAACGGATCCCCCATCTGCACGGCCGAACGGTCCGTCGGGTTGCCGGCGAGCTCGGCCGACGCGAACGCGGCGCCCTGCATCCCGTCCCGGCCCGTCCGCGCGCCGAGGTACACGACCGCGTTGCCGGGCCCCGCCGCGCGCGAGGTGGCGAGCCCATCGGCGGGCGCGAGCCCGAGGCACGCGACGTTGACGAGCGGATTGGCCCGGTAGCACGGCGCGCAGCGGACTTCTCCGCCGACCGTCGGTACGCCGATGCTGTTGCCGTACGCGGCGATCCCGGCCACCACGCCGCGGGCCAGCGGCGCCACCGCCGGCTCGTCGAGCGGGCCGAACCGCAGGGAGTCGAGCAGTGCGACCGGACGCGCGCCCATCGCCAGCACGTCGCGGATGATCCCGCCGACGCCGGTCGCGGCGCCGTGGAACGGCGCGACCGCGCTCGGATGGTTGTGGCTCTCCATCTTGAACACCGCGGCCAGGCCGCCGCCGGCATCGACCGCCCCGGCATTTTCGCCCGGACCGCGGAGCACCCCGCGTCCCTTCGTCGGCAGCCGCCGGAGCGCGGTCCGCGAATGCTTGTAGGCGCAGTGCTCGCTCCACATCACGCCGAACATGCCGAGCTCCGCCGGACTGGGATCGCGGCCGAGCCGCCGGCACACCTCGGCGTACTCGTCGGGACGCAGCGCGCCGAGCGGGCGCTCCGGCGGACGGGCGGGCGACCCGACCCTGTCCGGGGCGGGGCGAACGGCGGCCATCAGGAGCGGGCCTCCCTGGAGGCGCCGGCCTGAGCGGCGGAGCCGGCCGGCCGGGCGGGTGCCACGGCCTCCCGGGCCGGTCGCGCCGCGATCCACCGCGCGAGCGATTCGAAGATGCGCCGGCCGTCCGCGCTCCCGACAATCGCCTCGCTCGCACGCTCCGGGTGCGGCATCAGACCCAGCACCGTGCCGGAGACGCTCGCCACGCCGGCGATGTTGTCCATCGCGCCGTTGGGGTTCGCCACGGGCGTGACGTGCCCGGCCGCGTCGCAGTACCGGAACGCGATCTGCCGCTCCAGGGTGAGCCGGGCCAGCTCCCGGTCGGTGACGTAGTAGCGGCCTTCTCCGTGGGCGATCGGAAGGCACAGCACGTCGCCCTCCTGCATCGCGCAGGTAAACGGCGTGTCGGTCCGCTCTACGCGGATCCGCACCTGCCGGCACCGGAACTCCCCCGCGGCGTTCAGCAGCAGCGCCCCCGGCAAGAGGCGCATCTCGACGAGCGTCTGGAATCCGTTGCAGATGCCGAGGACCGGCCCGCCGGCCGCCGCGTAGCCGCGCAGCGCGCGCATCACCGGCGAGGTCGCCGCGATCGCGCCCGCCCGCAGGTAGTCGCCGTAGGAGAATCCGCCGGGCAGGATCACCGCGTCCAGCCCGTCGAGCGACGTCTCCTGGTGCCACACGTACCGCGCGTCCAGCCCGAGCACGTCGCGAAGCGCGTGATGCGTATCCGCGTCGCAGTTGCTGCCCGGAAAGACGACGATGCCGATTGTCACGCCGGCCTCCTCACTCGACGTCGTACCGGAAATCTTCGATCAGCGGATTCGCCAAGAGGCCTTCGCACATCGCCCGGATGCGCGCCTCCAGATCCGGCGCGTCCGGCATCTCGATCTCGTAGTAGCGGCCCGCGCGCAGCGCCGCGACCCCGGCGTAGCCGAGCGCGTCCAGACCTTTCTTGATCGCCTGGCCTTGCGCGTCGAGCACGCCCGGCTTCAACTGCACCGTCACGCGGACGGTCCGGAGCCGCGCCGCGGTTTCGCCCCCCGGCGCCGCGGGGCGGGACGGCCGCGCGGACGGGGTCGCCGCCGATGCGCCGGCCGTCATCGGCGTTCCTCCAGCGCGCGGCCGGTGATGCGCCGGTAGACGTCGAGGTAGCGGCCGCGCGCCGCGTCGACGACCTCGTCCGGGAGCGCCGGCGCCGGCGGCTGCTTGTTCCAGCCCGTGCTCTCCAGGTAGTCGCGCACGACCTGCTTGTCGTAGCTCTCGGTCGATCCCGAGACCGCGTACGTGCGGGCGTCCCAGAACCGCGACGAATCCGGCGTGACGGCCTCGTCGATCAGCACGATCTCCTCGCCACGGAGGCCGAACTCGAATTTGGTATCGACGAGAATGAAGCCCGCCGCCTCCGCGACGGCCGCGGCTTCGCGGTACAGCGCGATGCTTGCCGCCTCGAGCCGCCCCGCGAGCAAGGGACCGAGCCGGGTCGCCATCTCGGCGCCCGTAATGTTCTCGTCGTGGCCCTGGTCGTTCTTGGTCGCCGGGGTGAAGATCGGCTGGGGCAGCCGGCTGCCCTGCGTGAGGCCCGCCGGCAGCGCGAACCCGCACGCGCGTCCCGTCTCGCGGTACTCCTTCCACGCCGAGCCGGCGAGGTAGCCGCGGACGACGCACTCGAAGTCGATCCGCCGGCAGCGCTCCACCAGCATCGCGCGCCCGGCCAGAATCTCGCGCTGTGAGCGCGCCGCGGGCGGGAACGCCTCCGGATCCATCGTGATGTAGTGGTTGGGGACGACCCCGCGGAGCCGCTCGAACCAGAAGGCCGAGAGACCGGTGAGCACGCGGCCGCGGTCCGGGATTCCGGTCGGCAGCACGCAGTCGAACGCCGACAGACGGTCCGTTGCCACGATCAAGAGGCGCGGCCCCGCCTCGTAGATGTCGCGCACCTTGCCGCGGCCGACGAGGGGGAGATCGAGATTCGTCTCCGTCACTGCCGCCGGCCGGACCCCGCCGCGTGCCGTGCTATCCATGCCGCCTGCCTCCTTCGACTCGATCGAGTGGTGGCGCCGCGGATCCCGCATCCCCCGGCGAGGACAGGCCGGGCGGTCCCGGCTCCAGTCCCGCGCGGACGAAAATCTCGTCGATGTGGCCGAGGGCCGGCGCCGGATCGAAGCAGGCCGCGAGCTCCGCGTCCGAGAGCGCGCCCGAGGCGCGGATGAGATCGCGGAAGTTGCCGCCGCCGTCCCAGGCCTGCATCGCCGCGGTCTGCACGATCTTGTAGGCCGCGTCGCGGCCGAGCCCCTTGCCGAGCAGCGCGAGCAGCACGCGGTGGGAGAAAACGAGCCCGCCCGTACGCTCCATGTTCGCGCGCATGTGGTCGGGGTAGACCCGGAGTCCCTCGATGACCCCCGTGAGCTTGCGCGTCATGTACTCGACGACGGTGGTCGCGTCCGGCACGATCACGCGCTCCACGGACGAGTGCGTGATGTCACGCTCGCCCCAGAGCGCGATGTCCTCGAACGCCGACACCGCGCCGCCCCGGACGACGCGCGCGAGCCCCGCGATCTGTTCGCAGGTCACGGGATTGCGCTTGTGCGGCATCGCCGACGATCCGGTCTGCCCCGAGCGGAACGGCTCCTCGACTTCGCGGATCTCGGTGCGCTGCAGTGTGCGGATCTCCGTCGCGATCTTCTCGATCGTCCCGGCGACGACGGCCAACTGCGCGAGGTACTCGGCGTGGCGGTCCCGCTGCAGCACCTGCGAAGAGATCGGCGCGGCGCGCAGCCCCAGGTGCTCGCAGACGTACGCCTCCACCGACGGCGGGGTGTGCGCGAACGTCCCGACCTCGCCGGACAGCTTGCCGACGGCGATCACCTCGCGCGCCCGGCGGATCCGATCGAGCGCGCGGCCGATGTCCGTGTACCACAGCGCGACCTTGAGCCCGAACGTGATCGGCTCCGCCTGAATGCCGTGGGTCCGGCCGGCCATCACGGTGCGCTTGTGGGTGCGCGCCAGCACGGCGAGCGCCTGATGCAGCCGCGCGAGGGCTCCCGTAATCAGATCGGCGGCGCGGACCATCAGCGCCGAGAGCGCCGTATCGACGACGTCCGAGGACCCGAGCCCGCGGTGCAGGTACCGCGCGTCGTCTCCGACCGTCTCGCCGACCACGCGTAGAAATGCCACCACGTCGTGCCGGGTGATCTTCTCCTCCATCTCGTCGATCCGCGCGACGCTCGGCACGTGGGCCCGGACCCGCAGGCGCGCGGGCACGTCGGCCGGGATCTCCCCGAGCCGCGCCTGCGCCTCCGCGGCGAGCAATTCGATCTCGAGCCACGTCGCGAACTTCGTCTCCGGGCTCCACAGCGCGGCCATCTCGGGCGAGGTGTAGCGCGGAATCACTGAAAGCCCTCCAGGCCGAAGATGACGTCCGATCGCTCGGGCCCCACGCCGATCATCGCGATCGGCACCCCGACGATTTCCTCGATCCGGCGCAGAAACGTACGCGCTTCGACGGGCAGGTCGGTGAGCCGGCGCGCGCCGTGCGTCGGGCAGCGCCAGCCGGGCAGGTCCTCGTACACCGGCTCCGCCTTCGCCATCAACGCGGTGTGGGGCACCGTATGGAGCGTCCGGTCGCCGAGGCGGTACGCGACGCCGAGCCGGACCGTCTCGAACGTGTCGAAGATGTCGAGCTTCATCACGGCGAGGTGCGTGAACCCCGCGACCTCCGCGGCGAACCGCGCCGCCACCCCGTCGAACCAGCCGCACCGCCGGGGCCGGCGCGTCGTCGCGCCGTATTCCTGACCCAGCTCCCGCATCCGGTCGCCGGTCTCGTCGGCGAGCTCGGTCGGCATCGGACCGGCGCCCACCGCGGTCGTGTAGGCCTTGGCGACGCCGAGCACGCGTGTGATCCGCGCCGGCGGAATCCCGGCCCCCGCGCTCGCGCCGCCCGGCAGCGTGGTGGACGAGGTCACAAACGGGTAGAGCCCCCAGTCGAGATCGCGCATCACCCCGAGCTGGCCCTCGAGCAGCACGACGCGGTTCGCGCGCAGCGCTTCCTGCACGAGCGGATGGGTGTTCGTGATGTAGGGCTTGAGGCGCGCGGCCCACCGCGCGCACGCCGCGATCAAGGTACCGGGCTCGATCGCCTCGTGGCCGTAGACGCCGCGCAGCAGCGCGCTCTTCCGCGCGGCGATGAACTGCAGCTGCTCCGCGAGATGCGCCTCCTCGGCGAGATCGCCCAGCCGGATGCCGATCCGCGCGGCCTTGTCGCTGTACACCGGCCAGATCCCCTGCTTGGTCGTCCCGTGCGGCCGGCCGCCTCGCGCCGCCTCCTCGAGCTCGTCCGTGACGATGTGGTGCGGCAGCACGAGGTGCGCCCGCTCGTCGAGCCACAGCCGCCCGACGGTGGCGACCCCCACGCGCTCGACCTCCGCGATCTCGGAGAGCAGCACGTCGGCGTTCACGACGACGCCGGGGCCGATCACGCACTGCGCGGCCGGATGAAAGATGCCGGACGGCAGCAGGTGCAGCCGGAACGTCCCGTGCTGGTTCTGGATCGTGTGGCCGGCGTTGTTGCCGCCGTTGTAGCGGATGACCACCTCGGCGTGGTTGGCGAGGGTATCGACGACCTTGCCCTTGCCCTCGTCGCCCCACTGCGCGCCGACGATCGCGGTCACCGGCATCTCAGCGCTTCTCCGATCGCGCCGCGTCGCCGGCAGGGGGCGCCATCCCGACGCTTCCCGGCACCGCCGCGGCAATCCGCGCGGCCTTCTCCTCGACCTCGCGGGCGAGGCGGTCCTTGTAGGCGTGGTAGCGCTCGCGCAGCCCCGCGTCGGCCGTCGCGAGAATCTGCACGGCCAGCAGTCCGGCGTTGCGGGCTCCGCCGATCGCGACCGTCGCGACGGGCACGCCGGCCGGCATCTGCACGGTCGCGAGCAGCGCGTCGAGCCCGTTCACCGCGGACCCCGCGAGCGGCACGCCGATCACCGGCAGCGCGGTGTACGCGGCCACGGCGCCCGCAAGATGCGCGGCGCCGCCGGCGCCGGCGATGATGACCCCGACGCCCCGGCCCTCGGCCTCGCGCGCGTACGTCGCGGCGCGCTCGGGCGAGCGGTGCGCGGACGCCACCGTCATCTCGAACAGCACGCCGAACTCGGTGAGCACGCGGCCGGCCTCCTGCATCACCGGCAGATCCGAGTCGCTCCCCATCACGATCAACACACGCGGTCCCGTGGCCGCTCTCGTCATGCCTGCGTCACCTCACGGACATCATGCGCGACGTCATGCGGGACGATCTCGTCCGATCCGATGTCCCGGCGAAGCGTCTTGCCCTCGAAGTTGATGAGCGCGGCGGCGCGGTAGGCGCGGTCGCGGGCGTCCTCGAGCGTCTGTCCCATCGCAACGACGTTGAGCACGCGGCCGCCGGACACGACGAGCCGGCCGTCCCGCATCGCGGTGCCCGCGTGGAACACGAGCACGCCGGGCAGCGCCTGCGCGGCCTCGATCCCGTCGATCGGCATGCCGCTCCGCGGCCGTTCGGGGTACCCGGAGGCGCACAGCGTCACGCACAGCGTATAGCCCGGGCGCCAGCGCGGCGCCCATCGGTCGACGCGTCCCGCGAGCGCAGCCTCCGCGGCGTCCCGCAGGCCCGACGCCAGCAGCGGCATCAGCAGCTGCGCCTCCGGATCGCCGAAGCGAGCGTTGAACTCGAGCACGCGCGGCCCCGCCGCCGTGAGCATCAGCCCGGCGAAGAGCACCCCGCGGTACGGCCGCCCCTCCTGGGCCATCGCCCAGATCGCCGGCTCGAGGATCTCGTCGGTGATCCGGCCCAGCATCGCGTCATCGACGGCCGGCTCGGGTTTTGATGACATGGTTGCTGGCGCGCTCTGGCTCGCGCCGCAGGCCCAAGAGTCGGCCGGCGCGTATCCGCCCATGCTGCCGGTGTTGGGACCGCGATCGCCGTCGAGGAGACGCTTGTAATCGCGCGCGGGCAGCAGCGGCACCACGTGGACGCCGTCGCTCAGGCCGAAGACGCTGACCTCGCGCCCCTCCAGCCACTCCTCCACCACGACGCGCGCGCCCGCGTCGCCAAACCGGCGCCCGGTCATCATCTCCTCGACCGCGGCCGCCGCCTCGTCCGCCGACCGGGCCATCACGACGCCCTTGCCCGCGGCGAGTCCGTCCGCCTTGATGACGAGGGGCCGGCCCGCGCGCCGCACGTACTCGAGCGCGGGAACGACATCATCGAACGTGCGCGCTTCAGCGGTAGGGATCTCGTAGCGGCGGCAGAGGGATTTCATGAAGATCTTGCTGGACTCGATCGCCGCCGCGTCGCGCGTCGGGCCGAACGCGCGAAGCCCGCGGACGGCAAAGGCATCGACGAATCCCGCGGCGAGCGGCGCCTCGGGGCCGACGATCGTGAGGGCGATCCCGCGCCGGGTGGCTTCGCCGGCCAGCGTGTCGAAATCGAGCGGCGAACACGGGATGCAGGTCGCGACGGAGGCGATGCCGGGATTGCCGGGAGCACAGAACGGTGTGGTCGTCCGGTCTTCCTGTGCGAGGGCCCACGCGAGCGCGTGCTCCCTGCCACCGGACCCGACGACGAGGACGGACATCGCACCGCTCCACCGCCGCGCATCACGGTGCGGCGAGTTGGAATGTTCGTGTTTTTTGGCCAATGCTGCGAAGAAAACGGCGATTGGGTTCGCTATCAATGTATCACATCCGGAAGAATATGCCAAGTGGGTTCAGAATGTTCGTGTTTTGACCGCGGCGACTACCGGAAGCCCAGGAAACCAGTACTGTACGGGCGAAAGATGAAGCGCAATCCGACCGGAGGGTTCGTGATCAAGCCCGTCATCACGGGAATCGGGGCACTGACCCCGGTCGGCCTCTCGGCGCCAGAGACCTGGGCCGGGCTCCTGGCCGGCCGGAGCGGTGTCGGGCCGGTCACCCGCTTCGACGCGTCTCCCTACCCCGTCCGCATCGCCGCGGAGGTCTCGGGGTTCGACCCCATCGCGGTGATGAGCCGGAAGCAGGCGCGCCGGACCGCGCGGTTCGCGCAGCTCGCCGTCGCCGCCTCGCACGAGGCGCTGCTCGACGCGCGGCTCGACGTGATCCCCGAGAACCGCGATCGGATCGGCGTCGCGATCGCGACCGCCCTCGGCGGCATCGACATGATCGACGCGGAGGCGGCCCATCTCTACGGCGGGCGGCCGGATCGCGTCAGGCCGTTGCTGCTGCCGATGCTCATCGGCAACATGGCTGCGTCCGCCGTCACGATTCGCTTCGGCACGCGCGGCCCGTCGACCACCTCGGTCGGCGCGTGCGCGGCCGGCACAATCGCGCTGATGGAAGCCCGCCGCTGGATCATGGACGGCGACGCGGACTGCGTCCTCGCCGGCGGCACCGAAGCGGCGATCACGCCGACGGTGTGGGCGGCGCTGTGCTCGGTCGGCGCGCTCAGCCGCCGCAACGACGCGCCGCAGCAGGCCAGCCGGCCGTTCGACCGCGACCGGGACGGCTTCGTCTTCGGCGAAGGCGCCGTCGTGTTCGTCGTGGAGCGCGAGGACATCGCGCGCGCGCGCGAAGCCCGCATCTACGCGGAACTGGCCGGCGCCGCGCTGACGAGCGACGCGCATCACGAGACCGCGCCGCATCCGGACGGGACGATGGCCGCCGCCGCGATCCGCCTCTGCCTGCGGGACGCGGGCGCGCGGCCGGGCGACGTGGATCTCGTTGTGGCCCACGGCACCGGAACCCCGCTCAACGACGTCGCCGAGACGCTGGCGATCAAGTCTGCGCTCGGCGCCCGCGCCCGGGCCATCCCGGTCACCGCGCCGAAGAGCATGGTCGGACACCTCATCGGCGCGGCCGGCGCGCTCGCGGCGATGACCGGCGTGCTCGCGATCCGCGACGGCATGGTGCCGCCCACGATCAACCTCGAACACCCGGATCCCGCGTGCGACCTCGACTACGTGCCCCTCACCGCGCGCCGTGCGCCGGTGCGGCTCGCCGTCGCGAACGCCTTCGGCTTCGGCGGGCAGAACTGTGTGGTGGCGGTGCGGGCGCCCGCGCCTCGGTAGGATCGCGGCGCGCAGGCGTACAAACCCAATCGGGCGGGGGATCGGCAGCCCACCGGCGCGTGCGGATTGGGGGAGACGGCGGTGTTCAGGGGCCTCGTTGAAGGAAAGGTCGCGCTCGTCACCGGCGCCGGACGCGGGATCGGGCGCGCCACGGCGCTGCTCTTCGCGGACGCCGGCGCCGACGTCGTCGTGCACTTCAACCGCAGCCGCGAGGCGGCGGAGGCGGTCGCGGCCGCGGTCGAGTCCCGGGGACGGCGCGCCGCGGCGATCGCCGCCGACCTCGAGAAGCCCGAGGACATCACCCGCCTCTTCGACGAGACCGCGGAGCGCTTTGGGGTCCTCGACGCGTTCGTCGCCAACCACGCGGCGACCGCGTTCAAATCCACGCTCGACGCGAAGCCGCACCATCTCCAGCGCACCTTCGACCTGATCGTCCGGTCGCTCGCGCTGTGCGCGCAGCGCGCGGTGCCGCTGATGGCGGGGCGCGCGGGCGCGATCGTCACCATCGGCGGGCAGGGGACGGTCGAGGCCCTGCCCAACTATGCGATCCTGGCCTCGGCGAAGAGCGCGATGGAGACCTGGACGCGGTACCTCGCCTACGAACTCGCCGGCCGCGGGATCACCGCCAACTGCGTGAGCCCCGGGGTGATCGCGACCGATTCGGCGCGGTTCTACGGCGGCGACCGCTACGCCGAGTTCGACCGGCTGGTCTCCGAGTTCACGCCGGCCGGCCGGATGGGCGCGCCGGAGGACGTCGCGGCCGCGGTCGTGTTCCTGTGCAGCCCCGCGGCGCGGTTCATCACCGGACAGACCATCGTGGTCGACGGCGGCCTCGGACTGGTCGCGGCGCCGTTCGAACAGTTCCGCCGCGGAGGAGCACAGACATGAGCAAAGTTCTCACCAGCGACGAAGTCGTCGCGCGCATTCCCGACGGGGCCCGCGTCGCGATCGGGGGCTCGTCCCTGTCGCGCAAGCCGATGGCGCTCGTGCGCGCGCTCGCGCGCAGCGACCGCAAGGACCTGCGCCTGATCGTGAACGTCGGCGGGCCGGAAGTGGACCTGCTCATCGGCACCGGCAAGGTCACGGAGGTGATCTACGCCTTCGTCGGCTTCGAGGTGATGGGGCTCGCCCCGCACTTCCGCCGCGCGCGCCAGGACGGCTCGGTCCGGTTCCAGGAGTGGTCGGAGTTCACGATCATGGCCGGCCTCGACGCGACGATCAAGCGCGTGCCGTTCCTGCCGACGCGCTCGGCGCTTGGGACCGACCTCCTCAAAGTGAACCACGCCTTCAAGCTGTTCCAGGATCCGTTCAACGGCGAGACCCTCGTCGCCGTGCCGGCGCTGCGTCCCGACGTCGCCCTGCTCCACGTCAACCTCGCCGACCCGCAGGGCAACGGGGTCGTCCTCGGCGACGGCCACATGGACGCGCTGTGCGCGAAGGCCGCCTCACAGACGTTTCTGTCCGCGGAGCAGATCCTGCTCCCGGAGCGGCTGCAGACCTACGGCCGGGACGTGCACATCTTCCGCACCGTCGTGACCGGCGTGGTGGAGTCGCGGTGGGGCGCCCACTTCACGGGCTGCGCGCCGGACTATCGCGCGGACCTCAACCACGTGCGCGAGTACCTCGCCGCGGCGCGGGACCGGTCGTCGTGGCACGAGTACCTCGAGAAGTACGTGTTCGTCGACGACCGTGAGTACGCGAAGCGGCTCGGCGGCGAGCACATGCTCGGCGAGCGCCTGCGCGTGTAGGAGGCCGACGATGTCGCAGCATACGATCGACGAACTGATCATCACGTGCATGGCGCGGGAGCTGCGGGGCGAAGTCCTCGTGAGCTCGGTGACGGCGTTTGGCGCGCTGGCCGCGCATCTGGCGCGCAGCACCCACGCGCCGGAGCTCGCGGTGCTCTCCACGCCGGAGTCCGGCATGGACGTCGCGGCGCTCCCCACGCTGACGCTCGGACAGTTCCTAACCGACAACCAGCGCGCGATTCCGCTCACGATGGAGGAGATCTTCGACAACATCTTCTCCGACCGGTTCCGGATCTGGATCAATCCGGCGCAGATCGACGAGCAGGGCAGCGTCAACATCTCCGCGATCGGGCCCTGGGAGAAGCCGAAGGTCGCGCTGGTCGGGTCCCGCGGGATTCCGGAGGACACGAGCCACCTGTCGCAGGGCCTCTACTACCTCACCCAGCACACGCCGCGGAGCGTCGTCGCCAAGGTCGACTTCGTCAGCGGCGCCGGCTGGACCGAGGAGCGGCGCAAATACCTTGGCGCCCACGGCGCGCCGACGTGCCTCGTCACCGACCTCGGGGTGTTCGGCTGGGATCCTGAGAGCGGTCGCATGGTCGTGCAATCGCTCCATCACGGGGTGACCCCCGAGCGCGTCCGCGAGCAGACGGGGTTCCCGATCCAGATACCCGCCGGCGTGCGCACGACCGAGCCGCCGTCGGAAGAGGAAGTCCGCATCATCCGCGCCGGCGACCCGCTCGAGGTGCGCAAGCTCGAGGCCCTCGCCGGCCCCGACGCGGCGGAGAAGTTCGCGGCGATCTACGAGCGGGAGCGTCAGACCCTGCACGCGGCGTGGCCCCGGCGGCGCCATTAGCGTAGTGCCGGAACAGCACAGGACCCTGAGCGGCCGCCGCGCGGCGGTCACAGGCGGGGGCCGCGGCATCGGCCGCGCGACCGCGCTGCGGCTCGCCCAGCTCGGCGCCGACGTCGCCGTGATCGCGCGCACCCAGAGCCAGCTCGAGACCGTCGCCCGCGAACTCGAACAGCACGGTGTGCGCGGCTTGGCCGTCCCGGCCGATCTCACCACCTCGGCCGCGTGCCGACAGGCGATCGAGACCGTCGAGCGCGCGCTGGGCGGCGTGGAGATTCTCGTCAACAACGCCGGGTGGACGCTCACGTCGCCGTTTCTGGAGGAGACCGAGGCGTACTGGCGGCGGGTCGTGGACAGCAACCTCTGGAGCACGATCTTCTGCTCGCGCGCCGCGCTCGAGTGGATGGCCGGGCACGGCGGCGGCGCCATCGTGAACGTGGCGAGCGACGCGGGTCGCGTGGGGACCGCGGGCGAGACGGTGTACGCGGCGGCGAAGGGCGGCGTGATCGCGTTCACCCGCTCGCTCGCGCGCGAGGCCGCCTCGCGCGGGGTCCGTGTGAACTGTGTGTCGCCGGGCCCGACCGAGACCGAGGTCCTCGCGGAGAACCGCGGCGATCCGGCGCAGGCGGGGCGGATCGAGCGGATGATCCGCCTGATTCCAATGCGGCGGGTCGCCCAGCCCGACGAGATCGCCGAGGCGGTGGCCTTCTTCTGTACCGACGCCTCCCGCTACATCACGGGGCAGGTGCTGAGCGTCTCCGGCGGCCTGACAATGGTATGACCGCCGCGGATACGGGGCCGGCCGGCGGGTCCGCCGAGACGCTGCGCATCGCCGTCGATTGCATGGGCGGCGATCGCGCGCCGGCGGAGACCGTGGCCGGCGCGCTGCTCGCGGCGCGGGGGCTCGGCCTGCACGTGCTGCTGGTGGGCGTGCCCGAGGCGGTCCGGCCGCTGCTCCCACCGGGCACGGCGGACGCGCCCGACGGTCCCGGCACGGTCGAGATCGTGCCGAGCGGCCCGGCGGTGCCGGAAGGCGCCCCGCCCCTCGCCTCGCTCCGCTCGCTGCCGAACGCCTCGATGACGATCACGATGCGGCAGGTCCGCGAAGGACGCGCCGACGCCGCGGTCAGCGCCGCGAGCACCGGGCCGACGCTGCTGGCCGCGGTGCGCGAGCTGGGGATGCTCGAGGGCGTGCGGCGGGCGTGCGTCGGCCGCTCGATCGTCGGCCTGCACCCCGAGACCTTCCTGATCGACCTCGGCCCGACGCTGGACTGCGAAGCCCAGCATCTCGTGGAGTTCGCCGTGATCGGCACGACGTACATGCGGGTCTTCGAGCGGATTCCGAACCCGACGGTCGCGCTGCTCAGCAACGGCCGCGAGCCGGGCAAAGGCAACCGCGTGGTCAAGGAGGCGGCGCGCCTCCTGGCGCGGAGCGGACTGAACTTCGCCGGCCTGGTCGAGGGCCACCAGTTCGTGGCCGGCAAGGCGAACGTCGTCGTCTGCGACGGCTTCATCGGCAACGCGGTGCTGAAGAGCATCGAAGGACTGGGGCGCGAGATCGCGGCGTGGCTGGGGCGCGAACTGGCCGCCGACCTCCCGGCGCAGCGCCTCGAGGCCCTGACGAACCGGCTCATCGAGCTGACGAACCCGATCGACCTGCACGGCAGCCTGCCGCTGCTCGGCGTGCGCGGCAACGTGGTCATGGCCCACGGCGCCTCCGACCGCCACGCGATCCAGGCGGCCGTCGGGCAGGCGGTACAGGCGGTGCGCGTGCGGTTCGTGGAGACGCTCAGGACCGCGCTCGCGGAGACCAGGGCCCGACTGATCGGTGCGACGCCGGCGTAATCTATCAAGCATGGACCGCAAAGTAGCGCAACGGTGAGCTCCGCATCGTATCATAGGTATAGATGGGTGACCTTTCCTCCTCGGAGGACAGATGCTAACTCAATTAACAATCCGTAACTTCAAGCGCTTCCGGGATGCAGAAATTGAACTTGGCAACCCGGTGGTCTTTATAGGACCGAATGATTCCGGGAAGACGACGGCATTGCAAGCGTTGGCCCTATGGTACATCGGGCTACAAGTATGGACTGAGAAACGCGCAGGACGAGAAACGCCCGAAAAGCGCCCCGGTGTAACCATTAACCGAAGGGACCTCGTATCGGTGCCAGTTCCCGACGCCAACCTACTCTGGCGCGATCTGCACGTCCGAGATGTACGCACCGTCGACGGGAAACCCCATACCGACAACATAAGAATGGACATTATCGTAAAGGGGATTACGCTCGGTAAACCATGGGAGTGTGGTTTCGAGTTTGACTACGCTAACCCAGAATCTTTTTATTGCAGACCGCTGCGGCTCTCTGAAACGAAGAATCCAGAACGGATGGCCGTACCCGAGGAAGCGTCGAGTGTTCGAGTAAGCTTTCTTCCGCCAATGTCTGGATTGGCTGCAAACGAAACACGGCTCGATCCGGGCGCAGTCAACGTGAGGCTGGGAGAGGGAAGAACGGCCGAGGTCCTCAGAAACCTATGCTATCAAGTCTATACGAACAACGGACCTGAGGGCTGGACGCGTCTGAGTGAGCGTATAAGAGAGCTATTCGGAGTGAGGCTCGATGCGCCGGAGTATGTGAAAGAACGGGGCGAGGTTACGATGACCTACCGTAGCCCGACCGGCGTGCGTCTGGATCTGTCGTCGTCGGGGCGAGGGCTTCAACAGACCCTGCTACTACTCTCGTACATGTTCGTTAACCCCAAGTCGGCGCTGCTACTGGATGAACCAGATGCTCATCTAGAGATCTTGCGCCAGCGTCAAATCTACCAACTACTAACAGACACAGCAAAAGAACAGGATAGTCAAATAATCGCCGCCAGCCACTCCGAGGTCGTCCTCAACGAAGCGGCCGACAGAGACGTGGTTATCGCGTTTGTCGGTAGACCACATCGGATTGATGATCGCGGCAGTCAGGTACTCAAATCGTTGCGAGAAATAGGCTTCGAACAGTACTACGAGGCTGAGCAGACTGGGGTCGTGCTCTATCTTGAAGGAGCAACAGACCTCGCGATACTTCGGGGCTTCGCGGAGACCCTAACTCATCCCGTCACAGAGACTTTGAAGCGACCCTTTGTTCATTACGTTCAAAATCATGTAGCGGCCGCGCGAGGCCACTTTTACGGATTGAAAGAGGCTAAACGCGACTTAGTAGGTGTTGGCATTTATGATCGAACCGACATTGCTCTTCAGGTTGAACAAGCGCTTAGAGAGCGCATGTGGCGCAAACGCGAGATCGAGAACTATCTGTGCCAACCAGAAACTCTGATGGCCCACGCCGAAGCGTCAGCCATTGAGACGTCTGCCGGGTCGCTCTTTGCGGCGCCTGAGGTTGAAAGACGGCGAGATGCTATGGATCGATGCATTAGAGACTTGGTCCCGCCGATCGCACTTCGAGACCGCTCGGATCCGTGGTGGTCAGAAACCAAAGCTAGTGATGAATTCTTGGATCGGCTTTTCGAAAGGTTCTATGCGGAGCTTGGCCTGCCAAACATTATGCGCAAGACTGACTACCACATACTTGCACGACTGGTACCCCGAGAATTGATCGATCCAGAAGTGGTCGAGGTGCTTAACCTGATTTATGAGGTCTCTAGAGAGGCTCATCCTCTTCAGGCAGATGGCGAAGTATAAAGAGATGCGGACCCCGCCAAGATAGAGACGGGGTCCGCACCGGATCCTAGATCTATTGTTCTCCGCTACATCGGCGGGGTCGGCGGCATCGCCGGCGTGGCCGACTCTTCCTCCGGCTTCTCCACCACCACCACCTCGGTCGTGAGCACCATCGACGCGACGCTCGCCGCGTTCTGAAGCGCCGACCGCGTCACCTTGCACGGATCCACGATGCCGGCCTTGAACATGTCGGTGTACTGGCCGGTCAGCACATTGAAGCCGAAGCCCGCCTTCTGGCCCTTGACCTTCTCGACGACGATCGAGCCCTCGTAGCCGCCGTTGCGCGCCAGCTGCCGCAGGGGTTCTTCGATCGCGCGGCGTACGATGTCGACGCCGATCGACTCGTCGCCGTCCCGCTCGAGCTTCTCCAGCGCCCCGATCGCGCCGAGCAGCGCGGTACCGCCGCCGGGCACGATGCCCTCCTCGACCGCCGCGCGCGCCGTGGACAGCGCGTCCTCGACGCGGTGCTTCTTCTCCTTGAGCTCGGTCTCGCTCGCCGCGCCGACCTTGATTACCCCGACGCCGCCGACCATCTTGCCGAGCCGCTCCTGCAGCTTCTCCCGGTCGTAGTCGCTCTCGGTCTCCTCGATCTGACGACGCAGTTCGCCGATGCGCTTCTGGATGTCGGCCTGCTTGCCGGCGCCGCCGACGATGATGGTCTCTTCCTTGCCGATCTTGATCTGGCGCGCCCGGCCGAGCTGCCCGATCTCGACCGACTCGAGCTTCAAGCCCAGCTCGTCCGTGATGACCTGGCCGCCGGTCAGGATCGCGATGTCCTGCAACATCGCCTTGCGCCGGTCGCCGAACGCGGGCGCCTTGACCGCGACGGCCTGCAGCGTGCCGCGGAGCTTGTTGACGACGAGCGTGGCGAGGGCCTCGCCGTCCACGTCTTCCGCGAGGACGACGAGCGGTCGGTTGACCTGTACGATCCGCTCGAGCACCGGCAGGAGATCCTTGACCGCGCTGATCTTCTTGTCGGTGATGAGGATGTAGGGGTCCTCGAGCACGGCTTCCATCTTCTCCGCGTCGGTGACCATGTACGGCGAGATGTAGCCCTTGTCGAACTGCATGCCTTCCACGGTCTCCACGGTCGTCTCGATGCCCTTCGACTCCTCGACCGTGATGACGCCGTCCTTGCCGACCTTCTCCATCGCGTCGGCGATCAGCTGGCCGATCGTCTCGTCGTGCGCGGAGATGCTCGCGACCTGGGCGATCGCCGCCTTCGTCTCCACCGGCTTGGCGATCCGCTTCAGCTCCTCGATCGCCGTGTCCACGGCCCGGTCGATGCCGCGCTTGAGCGCCATCGGGTTCGAGCCGGCGGCGACGTTCCTGAGGCCTTCGCGCACGATCGCCTGGGCCAGCACGGTCGCCGTCGTCGTCCCGTCGCCGGCGACGTCGTTCGTCTTCGTGGCGACCTCGCGTACAAGCTGCGCGCCGGCGTTCTCGAAGGGATCGCTGAGCTCGATCTCCTTCGCCACCGTCACGCCGTCATGCGTGATCGTCGGCGAGCCGTACTTCTTTTCAAGCACCACGTTGCGGCCCTTCGGGCCGAGCGTGATCTTGACGATGTCGGCGAGCCGGTTCACGCCGCGCTCCAGCGCCCGCCGCGCCTCTTCGTTGTAGAGCAGCATCTTCGATGGCATAGGCTCCCCCTTGGCGCGCGGCTACGCGCGGGCCTTCGCTTTCTCCTTGGTCACGACCGCCAGCACGTCACTCTCGCGCAGGATCAAGTACTCCTCGTCGTCCATCTTGAACTCGGTGCCGGAGTACTTCTGGAAGACGACGCGGTCGCCGACTTTGACCTCCATCGGGACGCGGTCGCCCTTCTCGTTGCGGCTGCCGGGTCCGACGGCCACGACCCCGGCCTCCTGCGGCTTTTCCTTGGCGGTGTCGGGCAGCACGATCCCGCTCTTGGTGCGCTCGAGCTCCTCGACAACTTTGACGACAATGCGATCCCCAAGCGGCTTGAGATTCATGTGGTTCTCTCCCTCCCTGGAGGTTTTCGATGGCCTTAGCACTCGGTTCGGATGAGTGCTAACCACTCAAAATATAGGCAAAGGACGCTCACTCCGGCAATACTGAATCGGCCGGAAAAGTGGCATTACGGGCTTCAATTCTCTCAGGATCGTCGAATATCGACGTTTTGCTCTATTTTTCAGGTTTAGGCGGCGATGCGATGTCCAAGCGATGTCGCGCGGCGGCGGAGAGAATACGCCGGAGCGTCTCGGCGGAAGGCGGCCCCGCCGGAAGCTCGGGCGGCACCGTCATCGCGACCCCATCGCCCGCCTCTTCCACGAAGCTTTCGAAGTCGCCGGGCGGCGCCACAACCACCAGGAGGCGGCCCACTCCGGTTCCCTCGGTGCGAAACGTGTGGAGACTGCCCTTCGGAACGTTGACGAACGTGCCGGGCGGCGCGGGGAGCGTGCGGCCGTCCACCTGAAAGCTGAACCGTCCTTCGAGGACGTAGAAGCCTTCGTCCTGGCGCAGGTGCCGGTGGGGCGGCGGTCCGCCGTATCCCGCCCGCGTCACGTTCTCGAAGAGTGAGTACGCCGGACCGCGGACTTTGAACGTGATCAGTTCGGCGCCCGCCAGCAGAAACGGTCCGCGGCCGCCGCCGGGTCCGGTTCCCGCATGGTCTCCCATTTCGTTCCTCCGAGTCGGCGATCACGCGGCGCGCCCGAGCCGCGCCGCCGCGTTCGTGAGGATCACGCTCCGGCCTGCGTCTCCGGCAGCGGCGCCGTGATGTCGAGATCGGCGTAGGCGCCGAGACGCAGGCTCGAGCGCTCACCCCGGCTCAGCCGGTACGCCCCGGCCACGGCGATCATCGCGGCGTTGTCCGTGCAGAGCGCGAGCGGCGGAATCCGCAGCGGCACCCCCAGATCGCCGGCCGCCTCCGTCATGCGGCTGCGCAGCAGCACGTTGGCCGCGACGCCGCCGGCGACGATGATCGTCCGCGCCCCCCGCCGGCGGGCGGCGCGCATCGTCTTGTCCACCAGCACGCGCGTCACGACGTCTTGGAACGCCGCGGCGATGCCGGCCGTCGACCCGCGCCGCCGCTCGACCCCGTCTGGCGCGGGGCGAGCGGCGGCCCGCAGCACCGCCGTCTTGAGCCCGCTGAACGAAAAATCGAGGGTCGTCTCGTCGGGAAACGGCAGCGGCAGGGTCACCCCGTCCTCGCGGCCGCCTCCGGCGGCGTCCTGGATCGCGGGCCCGCCGGGGTAGCCGAGTCCAAGCGCGCGGGCCGCTTTGTCGAAGGCCTCGCCGGCCGCGTCGTCGCGCGTGCGGCCGAGCATCTCGTAGACGCCGTGATCGCGCATGAGGAGCAGATCGGTGTGCGCGCCGGACACGATGAGGACCACGGCCGGCAGCGCGAGATCCGGGTGCTCGAGAAAATTCGCGTAGATGTGGCCCTCGACGTGGTTCACGCCGATGAGCGGACGGCCGAGCGCCAGCGCGAAGCTTTTCGCCGCGGCCACCCCCACGGTCAGCGCCCCCACCAGCCCGGGACCGCAGGTCACCGCGATGGCGTCCACGGCCTCGAACTCAGTCCCGGCGCGGTCGAGCGCCTCGTCGATCACCGGGCCGAGCCGCTCGAGATGCCGCCGCGACGCCAGTTCCGGCACGACGCCGCCGTACCGCGCGTGCAGGTCGACCTGAGAGGCCACCACGTTCGATCGGAGGGCGCCGGCCGCACCGCCCCCCGACTGCGCGGGGCCGCTGGGCCGCGCAGACGGGGACCACTCCAGCACCGCCGCGGCGGTTTCATCACACGAGGTCTCGATGCCGAGGATGCGCACGATCGACGGCGCGCGATCACGCGCCGGATGCACTACCGCTTTCGCTTCCTTCGAGGGTGGTGCGATTCCGCTCGTAGCGCTCCTGAAACGCCGGCTCGTAGACGTTGCCGGTCCACATGACGATCGCGTCCTCGCGGTTGTCGCTGTAGTAGCCCTTGCGGACGCCGATGTCTTTGAACCCGTACTTCCGGTACAGCGCCTGGGCGCCGCCGTTGGTCCGGCGCACCTCGAGCGTGATCCACCGCGCTCCGCGCCGCATCGACTCGGCGATCAAGGCGACCAGCAGGCGCTCGCCGATCCGGCGCCGCCGGCACTCCGGCGCCACCGCAATCGTCGTCACGTGCGCCTCGTCGAGGATGATCCACATCCCCGTGTAGCCGACGACCGCGTCTGTTTCGCGGGCCACGAGGTAGCACGCGAGACGGTTGTCCCGCAGCTCGCGGAGATAGGCGTCGCGCGGCCACGGCGACGGAAACGACGCCTGCTCGATCTCGAGGACGCGCGGAATATCTTCCTCGCGCATCGGCCCGATGGAAATTCGTTCGTTCGCGATCACCATGGTCACCCCTCGGTTCCCGGCGGTGTTGAGGTTTCCTGCCACGCACGCACCGCCGGACGCCGGCCGTACACCGGCAGCAGCCCCGCCGCGTCGTCGCGGGCGCCGCGCGCGAGACGCGGCCACGCGAGCCGCCCCGCCGCCTCGGCGCTCGGATAGGCGTCCGGCCGTTCGACCACCTGCCGGATCCCCGCGCCGGCGAGCGCCGAGAGCAGCGCTCCGCCGTGCCGCACGAGGCCGTCACCCGCGAGCACGAGCGGCCGGTGCGCGGCGCGCTGCGCTTCGAGTGCGGGCCGCATCTCCGCGATCACGGCGTCGGGCGCGGCGACCACGGCGGGCACCAGGCAGACCGGCTCGGCCCCCTCCCCCACGCGGTAGAGCGCCGCGGCCACCTCGCCGCGATACGCGTCCAGGACCGGCAGCACGATGCCCGCCCCGGCGGCGGAGACGGCGAGCGTCTCGAGCGTATCGATTCCGAGCACCGGCACGCGCCGCGCGCGGGCCCACGCCGCCGCCGTGGCGATCCCGATCCGCAGGCCGGTGAAACCGCCGGGCCCGCGCCCGACCGCCACGGCCTCCACCCCATCGGGGCGGACACCCGAGTCGCCGAGCATCCCGTCGATCGCCGCGGCGAGCCATTCGAGGTGGCGCATCGGCGCGCGGACCGTGCGCGAGGCGAGCACGCCGCTCTGGTCGAGGAGCGCGACGCCGGCGACCGCCGTCGCGGTCTCTATCGCGAGGACGCGCACGGCCGGAGCTCGTCCAGGATGCGGCGTGACCGCTCGCCGGCGGCGCCGATCCGCAGCGTTCGCGCGTTCTCGTCCGCCCCGAACGCGAACTCGACGGACACGTGATCGGCGGGCAGTGCCGGGGCGGCGGCCCACTCGATCGCCGTGACCCCGTCACCTTCCATTATTTCCTCGAGTCCGAGGGCGTCCAGGTCGGATGGGCCGATGCGGTACAGGTCGACGTGATAAAGGGGCAGCGGGCCGGGATAGTGGTGGACCAGGATGAAGGTCGGGCTCCGTACGTACCCGCCCGTGCCGAGGCCGCGGGCGAGGCCCTGCACGAAGCAGGTCTTGCCGGCGCCGAGCGGCCCCGTGAGCGCGACGACGGCGCCGCGCGCATCGCGCGCGCGAAGCACCCGGCCGAGCGTCTCGCCGAGCGCGCGGGTCTCCTCCGGGCTGCCCGTGTGGACTACGAGGGAGCCGGCGCCCGTCTCGCCCCCTTCGGGGACGAGGCGGCGGGATGCACCGCCGTCGCCGGACACGGGATGACCCGGCCGGGCGCGCTTAGCCGACGCCCTTCGCGCCGTCGCCCCCGCCCAGCCGCTTCACGAACGGCGTGATGAGGTCGATCGGGATCGGAAAGACTATCGTCGAGTTCTGCTCGGAAGCGACTTCCGCGAGGGCCTGCAGATACCGCAGCTGGAGGGCCACCGGCTGCTCGGCAATCCGGGCCGCGGCCTGCACCAGCTTTTCCGCCGCCTGATACTCGCCCTCGGCGTTGATGATCTTGGCGCGCCGTTCGCGCTCGACCTCGGCCTGCCTCGCCATCGAGCGCTTCATGCTCTCGGGCAGGACGACGTCGCGGACCTCAACGAGGGTCACCTTGATGCCCCACGGCTCGGTGGTTTCGTCGATTATGCGCTGGAGCTGCTGGTTGATCTTGTCGCGCTGGGACAGCAGCTCGTCGAGCTCGTGCTGCCCGAGGGTGCTCCGCAGCGTCGTCTGCGCGACGAGATACGTGGCGCGGCTGAAGTTCTCCACCTTGACGATCGCGTCTTCGGGATTGACGATCCGGAAGTATACGACCGCGTCGACCGTCACCGGCACGTTGTCGCGCGTCATCATCTCCTGGCGGGGGATGTCGAGCGTCACGACGCGCAGGTCGATCTTGATCATGCGGTCGACGATCGGAATGAGGATGATCACGCCGGGGCCGCGCGCTCCGATCAGCCGGCCGAGACGGAATATGACCCCGCGCTCGTACTCGCGCGCGATCTTGACGATCGACCCGAGCAGCGACAACCCGACGAGGATGACCGCCACGATCACCGGGGCGAGGAACGCCGTCATTTCGCCTCCTCCTCTTTGCGCACGACGAGGTGCAGGCCCCGAACCTGGACGACGCGGACGCGCTGACCTGCCGGGATCGCGCCGTTCTCCGACTCCGCGCTCCACAGCTCGCCGTCGACGAACACCGTCCCGGACGGCCCGAGGTCGCTGCGGGTTACGCCGATCGCGCCGAGGAGCGCCTCCCGGCCCGTATAGACCTTCTGGGCCTGCGCGCGGATGCCGGCGCCGACGGCGAACGCGAAGAATGCCGCGGTCAGCGCGGCCATGGTGAGAATCAGCGTGATCGAGATGCGGAGAAAGGGCGCCTGCCGCTCCGTGAGCAGCAGCGAGCCGAAAACGAACGCGGCGAGCCCGCCGGCCGTGAGGATCCCGTGGCTCGGCACCTTGATGTCGGCGATGAACAGGATGAGCGCAAACCCGATGAGCAGCAGGCCCGCGAGGTTCACCTCGATCACGGCGAAGGACGCGAGCGCGAGGATGAGCGCGAGCCCGCCGATCACGCCCGGGAAGACCGACCCGGGGTTGCTCAATTCGAAGATGATGCCGTAGATCGCCATCGTCATCAGCACGAACCCGATGTTCGGGTCGCTCAGCACGAGCAGAAACCGCTCGGTCGCGTCCATCGGGTTCTCGACGAGGCGGGCGCCGCGCGTGTGGAGAACCCGGGCACCGCCCGGGGTCAGGACCTTGCGGCCGTCGACCGCGGCCAGCAGCGCCTGCGGGCTGTCGGCGATGAGGTCGATGACGTGGAGGCGCAGGGCCTCCTCCTCGGTGATGGAGACGCTCTCGCGAACCGCCCGCTCCGCCCAGTCGGGGTTGCGGCCGCGCCGGGCCGCGAAGCCGCGGATTTCCGCGACCGCGTCGTTCGTCACCTTGGCGATCATGGTCTTGTCCTCGGCGGTGGTCCCGCCGCCCGGGGCGACGTTGACGGGATGCGCCGCCCCGAGGTGCGTCGTCGGGGCCATCGCGGCGACGTTCGCGGCATACGTGACGAACACGCCGGCCGACGCCGCGCGCGCGCCGCTCGGCCAGACGTAGACGATCGTGGGCGTCGGCGATGCCAGGAGCGCCTTGGCGATCTGGTCCATCGACGTCAAGAGGCCGCCCGGCGTGTCCAACTCGATGATGAGGGCCTCCGCGCCGTCCGACGATGCCTGGCGCAGCCCGCGGAGAACGTAGCGCGCCGTCGCCGGGCCGATAATCCCGTTGAGCTGGACGACGTCGACGACCCGCGCCGCGCCCGAGGAACCCGCGGGTGCCGCCGGCGGCTGCGCGGGGACGGCCCCGAACGCGGCGGTACCGGACCCGAGCGCGGACGCGGCGAAGGCGACCGGCGCCGCGAGCAGCAGCGCCGCGAGGAGGCGGGCGCCCGCCCGCACGGCACGACGGCGCACGGAGACGTTCATGCCGTGCTGTTCTACGCTACTGGAAGGGGTCCTGTCCCTAGATCAACGAGCGCGCCATGGTCAGGCAGGCCACCGTGACCGTGAACGCCTGCTCGGCGTCCTTGGCCTTGAAGGCCGTCGCCCGCGCGTTGAGGCGCGTCACGCCGGGAATCAGCGTGCAGCGGTCGGCCATCGACGTGTACATCCAATCGATCTCGAGGTTGATGGGCCTCGCCACCACAAACGGCTTGAGGTCGCGCGCGCGCTTGAGCGCCTTGGCCGCCCCCTCCTTGATGCGCCGCCGGGCTTCGACCGGCTGGTACGAGCGCGCCGCGACCCGCCCGATCGCTTCCTTGACCGCGACGGCCTCGACGTGCGGGATGAGCCTCTTGACCTGCTGCACGGCGGTGCCGTCGCCGGTGACGAGGGCGACGGGGACTTTGAAGTGGCCGGCCAGCGCGGCGTTGAGACCCGCCTCCCCGACGACCAGGTTGCCGAGCTTGACCTGCCGGACGCACGCGCCGCTGTAGGTGTGGTCGAGAACCGCATCCTGCGTGCCGGCGGCGGCGTGGTAGCCGGTGAAGAAGACGGCGTCGAACGAGGCGTCGATGCCCTGCATCATGCTGTAGGGCTTCGGACTCCCGCTCACCAGCTGCGCCTGCGGGTGGAGCTCTTCGATGAGAAGATTGCGCATCGTGGCGTGCGAATCGTTCACCACGATCTCCTTCGCCCCGGACTCGAGCGCGCCGAGAATCGCCGCGTTGACTTCTTCGGTCATGAGCCGCCGGAACCGGTTGTAATCCGGGCGGCCCTCGCGGGTTTGCTCGGCGTCGGTAATGCCGGCCGTACCCTCCATGTCCGCGGAAATGAAAACCTTCATGCGCTCCCCCCCTGTGGTATCGCGCGGGCGTAACGCGACGCGGCGCGTGTTTGCACTACGTGCCGTGCGCCGAGACTTCCTTTAATCGGGCCGAAAGCGGCCGTAACGGTGTCGGGGCCGCTACGCGTCGTGGAGTTGAACGAGCGGCCGGATCGCGCCGACGACGTCCCCGCGGGTGTTGAGCACCTTGGGCTGGGCGTGGACCGCGAGCGCCTGGGTCTCGGCGGGCCCCGCGGCGCCGAGCTGCCGCAGCACCTCGACGAGGATGGGGCCCATCGCCCGCGCGTTCCCGTCTTCGATTTTGACGGCGATCCCGAGCCCCCGGCTGCGCAGGGCGATCCCAAAACCGCCCTCCGCCCCGCCTTTGCAGAAAAGCCGGTCCCCCATGACCTCCATCAACGAGGTCGCCAGCCGGCCGGTCCCCGACACCATCACGGGGTGGGCGGCTATCGCGTCCCCGATGCGGCGCACCGCGGCGGCGCGGGGGGGCGGGAGGCCGGCCGGGTCCGCGAGGCGGCCGAAGGCCTGCGCGAGCTGCCCGACGGTGGCATGAAATGTCGGAACGCCGCACCCGTCCGTCGCCTGCGGCAGCGGGTCGCCATTTGAGCAGAACTCCGCGATGATCGTCGCGATCCGGCGCTGCAGCGGATGGGTGGGCTCGAGGTACGTCTCCGTCGGCCAGCCGTAGAGCCGGCACGACGCCAGCATCCCGGAGTGCTTCCCGGAACAGTTGCTGTGGATCGCTTCGGGCGCGCGGCCGGCGCGGGCGAGCGCGGCCGCCGTCGCGGGATCGTGCGGCACGTGCGGGCCGCACCGCAGCGCCGAGGAATCGAGCCCGATCTTCGACAGGATCGACCGCACCGCGTCGAGGTGCACCGGCTCCGCGGCGTGCGATGCGCAGATCACGGCGAGCTCCGGCCCGGTCAGCTCGAACTTTTCCACGCCGCCGCCCTCGACGAGCGGCAGCGCCTGCAGGGGTTTGCAGGCGGATCGCAGGTACAGCGGCAGCGCCGGATCGCCCGCGGCGTAGCGCACGTGTCCGTCGCGGTCCGCGACCACCACGGCGCCGCGGTGGACGGACTCCACCCGTCCGCCGCGCTCGACGACGGCGAGCGGAACAATGGCATCACGACTCGGCACCAACCCCGTCATAAGGCGCGGCGGCCCCGGGAAGCCGCACCAGTTCCGCGACTTTCCGGGGCGGGCACACGGACGCCTCGGGCCGCCCGGACGAGCTCGACGAACAGACGCCGGTGCGCCGGCCCGGTGCGCCACATCCGCTCGGGGTGCCATTGGACGCCGAGCACCCAGCGGCAGCCCGGCGCCTCCACCGCCTCGATCAGCTCCGGCGTGCCGGGCTCGATCGCCTTGGCCGTCACCACCAGCCCGGGCGCCACCTGCGCGATCGCCTGGTGGTGGAACGTGTTGACCCCGAGCCGGTCGCCGCCGGCGATCTCCCGGAGCCGGCTGTCCGGGGCGACCTCGACCTCGTGCACGGTCGCGTCGAGCGCGGCGTCGGGCCGCGATTTACGCTGCTGATGACTCCAGGCCTGCCGGCCGGTGCGTTCGACATCGAGGTCCTGGACGAGCGTCCCGCCGAGCGCGACGTTGAGCACCTGGATGCCGCGGCAGACCGCGAGCACCGGCAGGTCGCGCCGCACGGCTTCGCGCACGAGCGGCAGCTCCAGCGCGTCGCGCTGGGCGTCCACTTCCACGGACATCGCGGGGTCGATATCCTGACCGTACTCCCTGGGATCGATGTCGAGCCCGCCCGTGAGCACAAGGCCGTCCACGCGATCCAGCGCGTCCTGCCCGGCGCCCGGCTGAATCGGCACCGGCGTCCCGCCGGCGTTCTCGACCGCTTCGACGTACGCCTGAAAGGCCTTCTGTTCGAACTCCGTGCGGGTGGCACCGACGATGCCGATCCGCGGACGATCTTCGGTCACAGAATCACTCCTTCGATCCACGCGCAATCACCGTTTCGCGCGGCTCTTTCTACGCTCATGGTATAGCGACCGGAAATGTGATGCAAGGACGACCCAACCGCGCTCGAACGCCCGCCCCGCACGACCCGTTCGCGTGGTCTCCCCGGAGAAAACCGGGTGGCCCCCCGGTTGTCCGGGAGGCCACCACGGAGCGGTGCGCGGATCCGGAGATTTAGAAGTTGTAGTTAATCTCCGACCGGTACAACGTGTACTGCGAAATCCCGTTGATCCGCTGGTTCTCCACGCGGGTGTAGAGCGAGGCCCCGGGCGCGAACCGGTACACCACCCCGACCCGCCACTCGGTGATCCCCATCCCGTTGGAAATGTTGTTGCCGGTCACGTACGCACCCAGGAAGCCCCACTGATCCGTGATGTCAAACGAGACATCGCCGGTGAACAGCTGGGCGTTGCCCGGGCCGACCGTGCCGCTGATGTCGTAGTCGACGTCGCTCTGGTACGGGGCATAGAAGTTGACGCCCGCGTTCTCGTACGCGAGCGTGACCGCGAGCTTGTGCCCGATCCCCGTCATTGCGCCGAGGTCAAACACGGCGTCGACATAGTACGCGCTGTCCGTGGTGCCGCCCGTCCCGTCGTTCCACCCGGCGATCTCAGCGTCAAGATGGATCCCCGGTACGGCGTCCCAGGTGGCGTACGCGCCGCCGCCCGAGCCGAGCGCATGACACTCGATACCGCCCTGGCTGGTGCCGCC
>Ga0070731_10000843_pt1 | contig 36214 bp, 27 predicted proteins | sample Coa_R1_2_FD_66448 | JGI IMG/M metagenome (GOLD analysis project Ga0070731, IMG submission 66448) | Surface soil microbial communities from Centralia Pennsylvania, which are recovering from an underground coalmine fire - Coalmine... | ecosystem: Environmental > Terrestrial > Soil > Unclassified ... | reverse complement strand
AGCGTGGTCTGCCCGCTGGATCCGAAAAAGGCCTTTGCCAGCAGCTATACCATCGGTGACATGAGCACGACTCCGGTGTGCCAGATTCAGCCGACCGGCGATGCCAGCGGCAATTATGTGCACAAGTTGCCGCAGTAAGCTGTTGAGTTGACAGGTGAATAATTCAAAGGGTCCGAAGCTCTCGCTTCGGGCCCTTTTTGATTTTGGAGGATCCGGATCGAAGGGTTTTTGCTGTCGTTTATTCGCTGATAAATTGCCCGGTTTTGACATGTCCAACGTCCAACGGAGTCGAATCTACCACGTCATTTTGACAATCTGATTCTGGGACTGGAAAATAATTTTTCCCCGACTTTCAAGGTCGAGCAGCAAGCAATCGCGGAGGATGTCATTCAATTCCCGACATCACATCGGGGTAGGGGCCGGGAAATCATTTCTCCATTGAAATGAATCAAATCATCCCGAAGACGTTAAAGGCGCTAAGAAATTCGGCAGTGCCCTGATTTGGTGGCAGGGCACGACGTAAGGAGTGCTGGCCCAAACGACTCGCCACCTCTTCGCCTACAAATTAAGGCAATGCCAGAAATTTACCAAAGGAATGCCATACATATATTGTGGTTCAAAGCCATCGAACGCCAGTCAGGTTCGATGAAACCGATCCAAGGGGTTGGCAAAAACGTAAAACAGCGATTGACACAATTTTTCTGTTGTGATACAAAATATGACATAAGATTCAAAACAACCAATAGAGCAGATCCAGAGGCGAGATCCAGCCACAGAAAGAACGGCCTAAATATGAAAATAACAATAAAAACCATTACCGGTCTGGCGAGTCTCGCGGGACTTTTAATCGGGAACACGGTATTCGCGCAAAACTTGATTGTAAATCCCGGTTTCGGAACCGGAGATTTGACTGGTTGGACGCCATTGAATGCGGGTTCAGGGGCCACCATAAGCGTCCTGCCCACTGGCGGAAATCCAACGGACTATGTCTGGTTAAACAATTCGTTGGAAGCCTATAATCTGGCTTTGTCACAGTCGACTCCGAATGGCAGTGTGGTCGGCGCTGGAGTTCTCGTAAACTACTCATTCGATCTGTTAGGCGGTAATCAGGCGGCTGGCGGAGTTGATTTTATTCATATCTTTGATGAAGCGGCCAATGGCGCCGTACTGAGTCAAGGCCCCGGGCTTCTTGGGCCTTACTTCCCGCCCACCACCTCGTGGACGACCTACACCGGATCATTTACAAGCGTGGCGGGAAGCGATCATCTGTATATCGAGTTTGATGCGACCACCGGAGCCAATATCGGGGCCATGGATCAAATGGGCATTGACAATGTAATAATTACTGCGGCACCGGAGCCGACGACCCTTGGTTTGGCTGCAATGGGGCTGCTTGGGGTTTGGACACTTCGTCGCAGCGGCAAGGCCTGAATCGCTTTTAGACCAGGTTTAAATCAGGGCAAAGAGCCTGTGTAATCCGGCCCTCAATCTTTTCACTTGGCCGCAGGTCGGGTGAGTAGCGCCGACGGAAGTAAAAGGCGGCCATGTTTGTTCCCGGACAAAAGTCTTTACAGCATAATATTTTATGATGAACTTCGTCTCGAAGCAAGCACTCCCCATCCATCTGGCAACGATCGCCTTGGTGTTTGTTTTTGATATGGGTGTGAGCAGGGCGCAGGTGCAACTCAACCTTCTGCCCGGTCTTCAGTTGAGCTGGCTTGAGAACACCAACGATAGCTACCACCTCCAATGGTCCGCCAATCCGGTTACAACCTGGACCGACCTTATGGCGGCGGCGGGTAATGGCCTGACCAATACCTATTTTGATCCATTCCCCATCGGCAAGCGCACCTATCAGCTTTTGGACATCGTCCCCGGCATCCCCGCGTCTTCCGCGCTACCTTCGAATGGAGGATTCGAAAATGGAACCGGAAGCAGCGCCACCGGTTGGACCGTGGATACGGCCGCCGGCGGCCCGGTGTATGGGATTCGCACCAACGACCAACCGCACAACGGCTCGTTTGACTTTCAAGTTTATCTGGCCAGCACCGGTGCCGGACCGGTGGTTCAGTTTAATCAGTCTGGCATACCCGTGACGGGGGGAACCACCTACCCGTTCACATTTTATGCCAATGCCCTGGACGGCAGCGTGGGATACAGCGCACAGTGGCGAATTCTGTGGAACAGCGGAGGGGACACCGGTTACCAAACATATACTCCCGGAAATAACGCTTACGCTTCGATCAGCAACTCGGTTACCGCTCCGGCCAGTGCGACGTCGGCGACAATCTTATTCCACTTTGCGGGCGCGGCGAGTCCGGGAGTGACGTCCACGATTGATATGGATGACGTCGTCCTTGGGAGCGGAGCTTCCAGCCCCGGCAGCCCCACCGTAACCAATATTCTGTCCGTAGCCATGCTGCCGGTCGCTCAAATCAGTTGGCCCAGCACCTCCGGTATTGAGTATCAACCTGAATTGACCACCAACCTTGGAACGGGGCCCTGGAATACCAACTTTCCCGGGGTCATGGGCGATGGCAGCACCAAGTCATTCCTGACCCCGATGACCAACAGCGCGACGTTCTTCCGTTTGCTCATTCCGCCGGTTGTGGTGCTGCCCCCGTCAAACCTGCAATCGGTTCCTTCGGGAACCACCAATGCCATCGGTTTGACATGGAACGCCAGCACCTCGCCGGGTGTGACTGGTTACGAGGTTCTCTACGTTGACACCAACAGTATGACGACCAATTCAATCAACCTCGGCCTTGTGACCAGCACCGTCATCTCCGGATTGACGCCTGGTCAAACCTATTTCATATCGATCATTACGCTCAGTTCCAATGGTCCGAGCAATCCCTCCGCCACCATCCCGGCTCAAGCCGCCAGCAACCTGGGTGGGGTGGTGTGGTCCACTGACTTCAGCAGCGGCGTGATCAATTCGGGCACGTGGACTTATGACGTTGGCGGAAGCGGGTGGGGCAATGGCCAATTGGAATATGACACCGCCCAACACGGGAATACTTACATTACGAACGGAAATCTTGTGCTTGAGGCTGACCGCACGAATTATTGGGGAAATTCTTTCACGTCCGCCCGCATGCTCACGCAGGGACGATTTGCATTCAAGTACGGCAATCTCGAAGCCCGGATCAAAGTCCCCAACACGGCCAATGGGTTGTGGCCCGCCTTTTGGATGATGGGCAATAACGCCGGTGCCATCACCTGGCCCATCTGTGGGGAGCTGGATATTATGGAGTTGGGCGCCGCCGCCGGGATTGCCTCGAACATCCAGCAGGAACTGATCGACAGCGCGATCCACTACGCGGATACCAATAACAACGCTGTTAATGCCGCGGCCTGGCTGACGGCTCCGGAGGATCTCACCCAGGATTACCATCTCTACCAGATGTCCTGGACCCCGACGAACCTCACGTTTTCACTCGACAATGTCCCCTTCGGCTCCTGGAACATCGCCAACATCCCCATGTTTCAGCAGCCGATGTTTCTGATTCTGAACATTGCCATCGGCGGCTATGATCCCTCCTACACGGGGGTGTACAGTCCCGGCGCCGTCACCGCTGCCTTTCCAGCGAGGATGGATGTCGATTATATTCGGATTACTGACAATGGGTTTACGCAACTGTATTTCGGCGATAATTCCGCGGAAAACGGAAACTTTGGGGTTTTTGCCGGAACCACGCCTGTCAACGACTCCCTGACCTACGGTACAGGCTTGGAACCGAATTTCGCCTACGGAACCAATGCCGCGCTGTACACCTGGAACAACATGACTCCGAGCGCCAACCCGCCGGCCCCTTCCGAGGGAACCACTTGCTGGTCATTCGATATTGCCGGGGGAAATTGGTTCGGCATGGGAGTCTTTTTGCCGAATTTCCGCAATATGAAGAACTACTCCGACGGGTATCTTCACTTCGACATCCGCGCCACTGCGGGGGACGCCACGCCCATGCAAGTGGGAATCCAAAGTTGCGTGAGCGGCCAGTTGGCCGGTGATGCCGCCAACTTTTGGCTCCCGTTGGGGATCGACCAGACATCGGAGTTCTGGTTTCCTCATGATGGGCAATGGCATTCACTGAAAATTCCCTTGAATCGATTCGCCAATGTCGATTTCCGCACGGTCAATCAGTTGTTCCAGATTTCGAGCGTCGTTAACCCGGCGGCCGCGCTGAACCTGTCCATTGACAATGTCTGGTGGGAACCCAGCGCCACCCGGGTGACCCCTCAGAATGGCAATTTTGGTGTCTTTACCGAGACGCCGTCACACCTGAACGCGGGGTCATTCTCTCTGGGCACCCAGGGAAACTTTTTCGTCTGGGCGAACACGATGGTGCCCGCCGCGCAACACCCGTATGAGGGCACCAACGATATCAGTCTGGCTGCCGCGCCTGGCATGACCTGGTCGGGAATGGCGTTTACGCCAAACAACAAATATAACCTGACAGCGTACCAATACGCGAATTGCAATTTGGAGTTTGCCATGAAGACCACCTCCGCCACCTCGTTCATGATTGGCATGAAGAGCGGCAACCTCGATGGCGTGGGCCAGAAATGGATCAACTTCGGGGGACCGGGCAGCGACCCCTACGGATTTCTACGCGACGGTGCCTGGCATGTGGTGGACATACCGATGTCGGACTTCGGTCCGGAGGTGGATCTGTCCGCGGTCAGCCAGTTCTTCGAGATTTTGAGCCAGTCGGCGCCGATCTCCAATCTCGAGTTGGACGATGTCCACTTCACGAATGGCGGAGTGGCTTCGCCACCTGACCAATAAAATGACGTCGTCCCTTGCGGGGTGATGACGGTCGGCACTTTGCTCAAGTTGAGACAACAACCTGCTCCTTTTCACGGATTGTTTTGCGAATTATCGGATCCGTTTTGCAATCATTGTGAAGAACTAATAATTCACTTCGAGTGAAAACTGGTGCGCGCGGCGGGGGTCGAACCCACAACCTTCGGCTCCGGAGGCCGACGCTCTATCCAATTGAGCTACGCGCGCAAGGCAACGTCCAAAATACCGGCGCGGGCAGCTTTGCTCAAATGGAATCTGCGTGGATTTCCGACGCGACCGGTCCGGACCCGGTCCCGTTTACCGTTCGGGCGGTGCTGGCTGAAGGAAGTGCTGGTTTTCCTGTTGCATCCGTTCAAAACGCGCCTGCTGTTCGGGCGTCAGGACGGCGGAAATTTGCGCCTCGGTATTGGTAAGAACGGCGACGACCTGCGGACGATATTCCTGCCGCAAATCCCGCAACTGGACGCGCGCATCGGTCAGAATCCGATGCACCTTCACCCGCTGGCGCGGGTCGAGTTGGAGCCGCCAACGCAGGTTGCGTTCCAGGAGCAACTGAAAGTTTTCCGGGCGTTGAATGGCCGTGTTCACCCAGTGACGGATGACGAGACGCGTGCCGACCACGCCGGCCGCCACCCCGGCCATAAACACCAGCGTTATCAATGCCAACAATTTCAAGGTCTTCATAAATCAAAGTCCGGCCGGCGTCAAAAGCCACTGTGCGGAAAGCTGCGACACGCCGTCGCTCAAACTCGGAACACCCGCCGCGGTCAGTCCGTAATCCAGTGCGCAGCACAAGACGATGACCGTTGACGCCGCCAGTGCCAGGCGTGGAAACCACAGATTCAACTGGTCAAAAACGGAGAGGCTTTCCGGTGCGGCCGCGGGTGGCCCGCGGCGAACAGCCCGCAGCACGTCTGCGGCAAAATCCCCGGGAGGCGCGGGTGGGGTTTCCAGGCGTGCCGACGCAAACAATCGTTTCAGTTTCCGGTCGTTCATAATTTTTCCTTCGCAATTTTTTCCAAAGCCTGCCGCAGTTTCGATCGTGCCCGCATCGCCCGCACGCGCACCGCCACGCCGGAGGCGCCCATCACCGCGGCAATTTCCTTCACGCTCCGGCCTTCCAGTTCCTGCATCGTGATGACCACCCGGTCGGCGGGCGATAATTCCCGCATCGCCAGCTCAAGCAGTTCCGCCGCGCTGCGCGCGTCCAGCTCGCTCTTCTCATCGTCGCTGCGCAGCCAGTCCAGCGCGTCGTCGCCAAGTTCGGGCAGGCCGATTTCATTCTGCCGGCGTTTTTCCTTTCTCAAGTGGTCCAGCGCCACCCGCGCGGCGATGCGGGAAAGCCAGTGTTCAAAAGGCGCCCGGCCGTCAAATTGCCCCAGCGCGCGCCAGGCCTTGAGAAAGGTTTCCTGCGCGAGGTCTTCGACTTTGTGGGCGTCACGTTCATATCGGTGCAAAATGGCAAAAACGCGCGATTGATGCCGCCGGATGAGTTCGGCAAAATCGTCGGTGGCGCCGCCACGGATGCGCTCCAGCAATTCGGCATCGTTACTCGCGGTTTCGGTGGAGTTCAAGTTTTGGCCTGCCGGTTGTGCGAATTCACGGTTGCGGTTCTCCGCCACTCCCGGCAGGCTGGAACCCGAACTCCAGCCCTGAAATCATTTGGCCAGCCCGTCGCCGGTGTGGGCAATGGCCTGGTCCGTAAAATCGTCCGCGCGCTGCTGAAAATCGCTGATTTGCTGACGCTGTTCATCGGTCAGAATGGGCGCGATTTTGCCGTAAATTTTCATCCGTTCAACTGCCAAATCGGCCTCCACGGCGGCCACCTGGGCCGATGCGGTGCGCACGGAGGTCTCGTTGGCGTCGCCGGCTTGAATGGCCGCGCGCAGATTTTCCCGCGCGGTGTGTAATTGGCCGAGCATTGGTTTCAGGGTGTCCTTTTCCGACCGCAAAATGGTTTTAATCTGTGCCTTTTGGTCGTCGGTCAGGTTCAATCTTTGGGCGATGCGCTGAAAAAATCCCCTGTGCGCGGGCATGGCGGTGTCGGCGGCCAGTGATGGGGTCGTCAACCAGCCGCCGAGATTCAGCGCGGCGGCCAGGGTAAGGGTAATCCATTTGTTCGTTTTCATACTGATTTTAATACGAAAATGGCCCCGCAAATGTTACAGCCAAAACGAAGAGAAACGGCTCCCAAGAATGGCTACCACCCGCGCATCACGCTTGCGGCGGCCTTTACCGTTGAATCAATGTCCGCGGCCGTGTGCGCGGTGGAAAGGAAGCCCGCCTCGAATTGTGAGGGCGCGAGGTAAACGCCCCTGGCCAGCATCCCGTGGAAAAATTTGGCGAACCGCGCGCGGTCGCTCTTCATCGCGTCGGCCAGATGATGAACCGGTCCGCTTGTGAAGTAGGCGCAAAACATCGAGCCGCAACGGTTGAACGTGACCGGAATACCGGCGGATTTCGCGGCGTCCTTCATCCCCGCTTCCAGTTGCGCGCCGAGTTGTTCCAGATGTTGGTAGGGACGGCCCGCCGGGCCGTCCGTCGGACGCGCGGTCCGCGCGTCCTTACCGATGTTCAATTCCTCCAGCGCGGCGATGCCCGCTGCCATCGCCAGCGGATTGCCGCTCAACGTGCCGGCTTGGTAAACCGGTCCCAGCGGCGCCAGCAAATCCATGATGTCCGCCCGCCCGCCGAACGCACCCACCGGCAGGCCGCCGCCAATGATTTTGCCGAAACACATCAAATCCGGCGTGATGCCAAACCGTTCCTGCGCCCCGCCGGGGGCCAGGCGGAACCCCGTCATCACCTCGTCGAAAATCAACAACGCCCCGTTCGCCTGCGTGATTTCCCGAAGAAATTCCAGATAACCCGGTTGGGGCAGATAAAGCCCGGCATTGCCCGGCACGGGCTCGACGATGATGCCGGCGATTTGATTTTTATTCGCTTCGACCGCGGCCGTTACGGCGTCAACATCATTGAATGGCAAGACGATGGTGTGTTGTGTGAACGCCGCCGGCACACCCGCGCTGTCCGGATGGCCGAACGTGAGCGCGCCGCTGCCCGCCTTGACCAGCAGAGAATCCGCATGACCATGATAACAGCCGTCGAACTTGACGATTTTATCTCGCCCGGTGAATCCGCGCGCCAGACGGATGGCGCTCATGCACGCCTCGGTGCCGGAATTGGTCATCCGCACCTTCTGCACACCGGGCACGAGCGAGCAAATCAGCTTCGCCATGGTCACTTCCTGTGGATTGGGGACGCCGAAACTGGTGCCGTGATCGGCCGCGGCCTTGACGGCGGAAATGATTTTCGGATGCGCATGGCCGAGAATCGCCGGCCCCCAGGTACAGACGTAATCAATGAACTCGTTGCCGTCCACGTCCCACAGATGTGCGCCCTGGGCCCGGTTGACGAAAAACGGCTGGCCGCCGACGGCGCGGAACGCGCGCACCGGTGAGTTGACACCCCCGGGGATGAATCTCAACGCCTCGGCAAACAGTTTTTCCGATTGACTCTGTTTCATCCTGCGCAGTTTAATTCACGAACCGCCAAAGCAGCGAGCAATTTTCCGGATTGCGCTGTAAAAGTAAACGCCAACCATTTCGAATCATGATAATGAAAATTCACACCCGTCGGGAATTCCTCAAGACCACCGCCCTGGCTGCGGCGAGCGTATCGCTGGCCGGTTCTTTTGCCTCGCGTGCCCGCGCCGCGGGCACGGATCGGAAAATCGGCTTTGCCCTCGCCGGACTGGGCAACTTGAGCACCCGCCAACTTGCCCCCGCGCTGCAAAAAACGAAGTATTGCCGCCTCACCGGCATCGTCACCGGCCACCCCGCCAAGGCTGAACAATGGAAGGCGCAATACCAGATTCCCGACCGGAACATTTATAACTACGACAACATGGAACAAATGGCGGACAATCCGGACATTGACGTGGTTTATGTCGTCACGCCCAATGCGTTGCATGCCGAACACAGCATCAAGGCGGCAAAAGCGGGCAAGCACGTTCTTTGTGAAAAACCGATGGAGGTGTCGGCCGAAAAATGCCGGCAAATCATTGATGCCTGCCAACAAGCCGGCCGCCAGCTCGCCATCGGTTACCGGTTGCACTTTGAGCCGAACAACCTGGAATGCATCCGCCTGGCCCGGGAGAAGGTCTTCGGCGACGTTAAAATCATCGAAGCGGGCTTCGGCTTTCCCATCGGCGACCCGACTCAATGGCGGTTGAAACGTGATCTGGCCGGCGGCGGGCCGCTCATGGACGTCGGCATTTACGCCTTGCAGGCGACACGTTACCTGACCGGCGAAGAACCGGTGCAGGTTTCGGCCCTGACTACCGTCACCGATCCGGTAAAGTTCAGGGAAGTCGAGGAATCGATTGTCTGGCAGGCCAAATTTCCCGGCGGCGCCATTGCCTTTTGCAGTGCGACGTATGGGGCGCAGGGACTCGCCCAATTCACGGCCCACGCGCAAAAAGGCTGGTTCAAATTGGACCCCGCCTTCAATTACGGCGGCATCCGCGGGCTGCGCAGCGACAAGCAGGAAATCCACCTGCCGGCGATTGACCAGTTCGCGGCGGAAATGGACGACTTCGCGCAATGCATCTTGAACCATGAACCAACCCGGGTGCCGGGCGAGGAAGGCCTGCGCGACGTAAAAATCATGATGGCCATTTACGAGGCGGCCCGCACCGGCAAAACGGTGAACCTGGCGTAACCTCGCACGTTTAATTTCGGAAGAACGTTTTCTGCAGGGAACCGGTTTCTGTGCGAATCAACATGCCGGTGCTGACATTGTGCCGCTGGAACCAGCCGTCATTGACTTCCAGGACAAACACGACGTTATCGTGTGCAGCAATCACTGGTGTATTGTCGTTTTTCTCCAGATGGTGAATCTCCTCAATGACGCCGTCCGGACCAATATAAGCGGCGGACAGCGACACGGGACAATTGGTCATCCAAAATCCATCCGGCGCGCGAAGCGGCTCATGAAGCACAAACAACATCGCGCTTTCGTCGGTGACGTTGGTGCGAAACATCATTCCGGTTTGCTCCTCGCGCGGGGTGATGGCTAGTTCGGCGTCCAATGTTTCGGCGCCCAGATATATCTTCAGCGTGGGTAATTTGGGCTGCGCTTGCGTGGGCAGTTGACTGTCCGGGGACGTCGGCGCGGCGGCGGTTTCAGCCTTTTTGCAACCGGCCAGCAGGACGGCGGCCAGCACCATGGGAAGCCATTTCATCGCTTTCATGCCGACAAGCTGCCGAAGATCGGGGAGGTTTTCAACCAAACTGCGCACCGTTTCTTTTATCCGGGGTTTGACTATTACCGGCCGATTTACTAATATCCTAGTCCGGACGACCAACAACGAAATCACCCCGAATTTATGCCGCCGAAAGCCGCCGACAAATCCGCCGCCGAAACCAAGACTGTCGCGTCACACGCACGCGAACTGGACGCCGCCATCGCCAGCATCACCAAAAGTTACGGCGAAGGCAGCATCATGCGCCTCGGTGACGCGCGGGCGCAGGTGAAGATTGAGGTCATCCCGACCGGCGCGCTGGCGTTGGATCTCGCCCTGGGTGTCGGTGGCATCCCGCGCGGACGCGTCGTGGAAATTTTCGGGCCGGAATCGTCCGGCAAAACCACGCTCATGCTGCACGTCATCGCCTATGCGCAGAAAGCCGGCGGACTGGCGGCGTTCATTGACGCCGAACACGCGCTGGATCCCGGTTACGCGAAAAAACTCGGGGTGAACCTCGACGACCTGCTCGTATCGCAGCCGGATTCCGGCGAGGAGGCGCTGACCATTTGCGAAACCCTCGCCCGCTCCAATGCGCTGGACGTCATCGTTATTGATTCCGTTGCCGCGCTGGTGCCCAAGGCCGAACTCGAAGGCGAGATGGGCATGGCCACGATGGGCATGCAGGCACGGCTGATGAGCCAGGCGCTCCGCAAACTCACCGCGATTCTGGCCAAGTCGAAGACGACGTGTATTTTCACCAATCAGCTTCGCGAAAAGGTCGGCGTCATGTTTGGCAATCCCGAAACGACACCGGGCGGCAAGGCATTGAAATTTTACGCGAGCGTCCGCCTCGATATCCGCCGCAAGGACACGCTCAAGGACGACGCCGGCAACGCCATCGGCAATCATGTCCGCGTCAAGGTCGTCAAAAACAAGGTCGCGCCGCCGTTCGCCGAGGCCGAGTTCGACATTATTTACAATCACGGCATCAACAAGGAAGGCAGCATCCTCGACGTGGGCGTCGAGGCCAATGTCGTGGGCCGGAAAGGTGCGTGGCTGCAATTCGATGGCGAATTGATCGGCCAGGGCAAGGAAGCCGCGCAAAAGGCGCTCCTGGAAAACCCCGCGCTGGCCCAGAAAATTGTGGGTGCCATCCTGGCCCAACGCGCGGCCGCCTGACGACCACCAGACCATTTTCGCATGAGCCGTACTCCCGACATGGATTTGGATCTGGAAAATTTGTTCCAGCCCGCGTGGGCGCAGGAAAAACCGGCCGCCGTCCGCTATGAGAAATTCACCGGCGATGAGGGCAGCCAGCCCGAACGCCGGCGCGAAGGCCGGCGCGGCGGACCGCGTAACGATTCATTCGGTGAACGGCGCGGTCCCCGTCCACCGCGTTCCGGGCCGAAGTTTGGCGACCGTAAAAGGGGTTTCGACCGGCGCGATGACCGGCGTCCCGGTCCGCGCGACGAACCTCGCGAACCGGCCGCGCCGCCGCCGGAAATTACGGTGGTTTTTCTGCCGGACGAAAAGGGTGTCGAATCGCTGGCGCGCCAGATCAAGATGACCGGGCGGGCGTATCCACTGTTCCAGATTGCGCAGCTCGTTTTGCAAAAGGCGGAACGTTATGCGGTCCGCCTGGCGGTGAAGAAAAAGCCCGACGGCGCCGTGGCCCAGCCGCTCTTTGTCTGCGCGCTCGACGAGACGCCGTGGTTGAGCGAGGACGAGGCGGTGGCGCACGTTCTGAAAAATCATTTTGCCACGTTTTATCAGGCTGAACGCATTGCCACCGAGCCGCCCAAGGGCACCTATACGTTTGTCGCGCAGTGCGGCATGAGCGGTGTGATTCTCGGCCCGCCCAACCATCACGATTACCAGAACCGGCTGCGCAAATTGCACGCCGAACGGTTTGCCCGGATGCCGTTCGATATGTTCAAGGCGCGCGTGAAAATCGTGAAGGACGAGGCGGTCGTCAAAAAGTGGGTGGAGGAACAAAGTTTCAAGACCGAATACGTGGTCCTGAATGTGCCGGAACCGCTCAAACTGCCGGATCTGGACGAGGTGGAAAAGCATTTCCGGGCGACGCACCGGGAAACCATCATCAAACCGGTGGAGACGCAACTGATCGCCGGCGTGCCCAGCCGGAATTTGCGCAACCGCGATTTGCAGCGGCTCGTGCGCGCGGAGTGGGAGCAGCAGCGATATTTTCCATTGCAACTGGCCACGGAACTCAGCCGGCAATTCGCCACGCACGGCCTGCAGTTTTTCAAGGTTAACAAGACCGTGACGCATGTTTCCGTGGCGCGCCCGCAGTTCCTCGACCTGGAAACCACGCCGGTGTCGGAAAGCATCAAGCGCATCATCGCCCACGTCAACGCGCATCCGAAATGCAGCCGGCGGCAGTTGGTCGAAACGCTCGCGCCCGCGCCGGCGCCGACGGTGATTGAAATCAAACCGGAAACCGAAACGCCGCCGTCCGCCGCACCGGCTGAAGGCGGAACGCCCAAAGCTCCTGCCGTAACGGCCGAACCGACCCCGGAGCAGAATGCCATTATTGCCGATTTGCACTGGCTCGTGCATCAAGGTCACGTGATTGAGTTTGCCGATGGACGGCTGGAAACCGCCAAAAAACCCGCGCCCCGGCCGCCCAAACCGGAGAAGAAACCGGCTGAAGAAAAACCAACGGCGGAAGGCGAAGCCATTTCAGCGATCGAACCCGTATCACCGGCGGAGGCCGTTGTGGTGCCGGCGGTGGAAATTCCCGCCCCGGCCGACGTCCCGCCTTCAACCGCTGAATCGGGCGCTGCGGTGGAACCTGTCATTACGCCGCCCGATGCAACGACTGAGGAGGCGGTTGAATCACCGTCATAATCGCGGCATCGGATGTAAGGCCGCTTTGCTTTTCCATACCAACGAGCCGGTCACATCGACGGCTGCAAATTCATTGCTTCCCTTAAGGTGCCGTCCTGCTAACTTATTTATAACTTATGCCTTTCAGTAAATTAGGCCTGGCTCCGACAACCCTCGATGGCGTACGCGCCGCGGGATACGTCGAGCCGACCCCCATCCAGCTTCGCGCCATCCCGCTCGTCATTGCCGGACGCGACGTCATCGGCAGTGCCCAGACCGGCACCGGCAAGACCGCGGCGTTCGCCCTGCCCATTCTCACGAAACTTGGCCAGCACGCTGGCGGCGGCCCGCGCGCGCTCATCCTCGAACCAACGCGCGAACTCGCCGCACAAGTGGAGACGGCCTTCCGTGATTACGCCCGCTTTACCGACCTGAAAATCACCGTCGTGTTTGGCGGTGTCGGTTACGGACGCCAGAACGATGCTCTACGGGCGGGCACGGACATCATTGTCGCTACGCCGGGCCGGTTGCTGGATCATCTGGAGCAGGGCACGATGCGGCTGGACAAGGTCCAGTTCCTGGTGCTCGACGAGGCCGACCGGATGCTCGACATGGGCTTTCTGCCCGACGTGCGCCGCATCGTCGAACGCTGCCCGCGCCAGCGCCATACCGCGCTGTTTTCCGCCACCATTCCGCCCCAGATTGAAACGCTCATTCAATGGGCGATGCGCAATCCGGAAACGATTGAGATCGGCGCGCGCCGGACGCCGGCCGAAACGGTCAAACACGTCATCTATCCCGTGGCCGATTCGCAAAAATCCGACCTGCTGCTGGAACTGTTGAAGCGCGTGAATTACAACTCGGTGCTGGTCTTCTGCCGGACGAAGTATGGTGCCGATCGCATTGCGGGATTGCTCAAGCGCAACAATCACGCCGTGGCGGTGCTGCACTCCAACCGCACCCAGCGCGAACGCGAACAGGCGCTCAAGGGTTTCCGCGACGGACGATTTGAAGCGCTCGTGGCCACGGATATTGCTGCGCGCGGACTCGACATCGCGGACGTGAGCCATGTCATCAACTACGATGTGCCGCAGCATCCGGAGGATTACATCCATCGCATCGGGCGTACGGGCCGCGCCGAGGCGAGCGGCGACGCCTTTACCATCATGACCGCCGAGGACGCCAGCCACGTGTTTGCCATCGAACGCTTCATCAGCCAGAAAATCCCGCGCGTGAAGCTGGAGAATTTCGACTACAAATACACCATGCTGTTCGAGGAAGGCAAACCCGGCCAGCCCAAGGGTGGTTTCCCGGGCAAGGCCCGCGGCGCACGTGTCCACGGCGGCTACCACTTCGGCATGTCCAGACGGAGAAGGTAATTACCACCCATTTTGTCAGAAAAGCTGACAAAAATAAGTAGCATTTTAGTTGAAAGCTTTTGTTTTTCGCTGTTAATTACTTGTGAGTAACCTGTGAATAATTATGACGGACAGAAAAACAACATACCTTAACACAGGAATCTACACTGTGAGTGAAGCTTGGCGACTCACCGGTGTTTCTAAGGAACGCATTCGTCGTTGGTTGCGCGGTTATCATTCTGACTTGCGCAAAAAGGATTACCCTCCTCTTTGGAAAAGCCAATTGCCGTCGCTCGAAAACAAAGTTGCGCTTGGTTTTTTAGATTTAATTGAAATCAAATTCGTTGACGCCTTTTTAAATCAAGGTGTTTCCTGGTCTATGATTCACAAGGTTCGTGAAAAGGCGCAGAAGCTTTATCCAGAGACGAATCATCCATTTTGCACGCAGAAATTTTTTACGGATGGTCAGCAAATGCTCCGAGAAGTGCATGAAGAAACCGGCGAAACTTGCCTTGAAGAAATTGCAACCGATCAACGTGTTTTCACCGAAATTACGAAACCGTTTTTAAAACAACTCGAATTTAAAGATGGGACGATTCTTGAGCGCTGGTGGCCATTGGGAAGAGATCATTGTGTCGTGGTTGACCCGCGGAAAAATTTTGGACAACCCACAATCGCAACAAATGGAATCCCTACGCAGGCATTGGCTAGAAGTTATCGTGCCAACGGTTCGGTGGAAGAAGTTGCAAGGTGGTATGAAATTAATCCTAAATCTGTCCAAGAGGCTGTTGATTACGAGCAGTCGCTCGCTGCTTGAAATTTTTCTTTGATAATAATTTGGCGTTAAAAATTGCCAAAGGGTTGAATGGTTTCGTTGCTCCAGACCATAAAGTAACTCATTTAAGAGAGCGTTTCGAAGCGGGTGCTGATGATATTGAATGGATGAGAGGCTTGGCCAAGGAGGAGGATTGGATTATTGTGACGGCCGACTTGAACATTGGGAAAAATCCCCATGAAATTGCAGCGTGGAAGGAAGCTGGCCACACGATTTTCTTTCTCAAACGGGGTTGGCTTAATCTTTCTTTTTGGGAGCAGGCGCACAAATTCACCAAATGCTTTCCGCAAATTATCGAGAAAGCCAAAACTGCTCGGCGCGGCTCATCTTTCATTGTTTCTGTAAACGGAAAAATCGAGGGCTGATTTATTTTAGATGCTGCAGGAGTGTGCTATTAACATCCGTTGATTCAATCTGGTTCGCGCCTAAAATGTCCGGCTGACTGGTAATGAATACCGGCCAGTCATTTTTATCCGCCGGCCGCCGGCCATGCGAGCCTTTCACCAGCGTCGCGTCGAGTGGGACCACGTCCATCAACATCCGGAAACCCAATTTCTTTTGCAGCAGCCGCCCGGCGATTTTCAGTTTCGGCAGTGAAATCGCCGGATCGAGAAACAACTCCACCGGGTCGTAGCCCGGCTTGCGGTGGATGTCCACCGTCCGCGCGAAATCCGGTGCGCGCGCGTCATCGAGCCAGTAATAATAGGTGAACCACGCGTTTCCTTTTGCCACAGCCATCAAATCACCGGCGCGCGGATGATCAATACCCGCCACGATTTTCCCGGCCTTGCCCAAAACACTTTCCACGCCCTCAGTCTTCTCCAGCAACTCGCGCACGGGTTTTTCCAATGACACCTCGTTGAGGTAAATGTGTGCGACCTGATGGTCCGCCACGGCGAAAACCTGGCTGGCGCCCGCGTCGAGAATTTCCCGGCCGAGCTCGTCCTTCACCGCCAGCCAGCCTTGTTGCCGGAAAACCCGGTTGAGATGGATTGGTGTATCTACGTTGGTGATGCCGTATTCGGAAAGCAAAACCACCAATACCCCGTGTTTGCTGAAGAAATCAATCAAGTCGCCGACGATGGTGTCGATCGCATGCAGGTCAGGAATGATGACAGGATTGATTTGAGACGTGCCCCTCGCCCCGCTCCTCTCCCCGCTGGGCGGTGAGAGGGAGGAAGATGCAGCATCGGACGATTGTTTTCCCTCGCCCCGCGTCAGCGGGGAGAGGGTGGTCCGAGCAAAGCCGGACCGGGTGAGGGGGGTTAAACCGTATGGTCCATGCCGCTGCAGGTTGTAATCCAGATGCGGCAGATAAATCAGGTTCAACGTCGGCGAATATTTATTTTCAATCCATTTGGCGGATTCGGCAATCCAGCGCGTCGCGCAATCGACGGAACCTTGCGGCGTTTTGATGCCTGCGGCCGGCCCCCAGAAACCGAAGAATGGAAATTCGCCAAGGTCACGTTTGATTTCCGTGCGAATCGAATACGGCCAGGAATAAACATCAAAGAGCTTCCGGCCATCAGCGGGATACATCGGGCGCGGCGTGAGGGAATAATCCACGCTGGAATACATGTTGAACCACCAGAACAGATTTGCTGCCGCAAACGGGGCTGGCGTCCGGCGTCCGGCGTCTGGGGTTGAGGCGTGGAGCGCGTCCCAGATTTTGGGGGATTGAACGATGCGGTTTGATTGTTTCCAGAACTGGATTTCGGACAGTTCGCGATGGTACCAGCCGTTGCCGACGATGCCGTGCTGCGCCGGCAATTTGCCGGTGAGGTAATTGGACTGTGCGGTGCAGGTGACCGCCGGAAATGCCGGCGCGATTTGCGCCAGCGTGCCGCGCTTCCGGAATTCCGCGATGCGCGGTGTGTGTTCGCCAATGAGCGATTCCGTGAGCCCGACAACGTTGATGACGGCGAGCCGGTTCATCAGGCGCCGGCGCGAATGATTTTTTGCGCCCACGCCGCGCGGCGTTCGCGCAGTTCATGAATCGCTTCAACCACCTTGGGCAGGTTCATTTCATGGACTTCCACGCCCCGGCCGATTTCGCGGAGCAAAGTAATGGTCAGGCCGCCACCGAGATGTTCGCGGAATTCGTTCAGGCCGCCGAGCACCTGCAAATTGCCGTCCGAGGCGACGTTCAGCAATTCGTTGGCAAACAGGTCGAACCCGAGCTGTTCGAGCAGCGTAAGGATGCGTTCGGTGGCTTTGGGGTCGAGCAAACCGGTCCGGCGCGAGTAAATCACATCGAGCGCAATGCCGATGGCGACCGCTTCGCCATGAGAGATTTGGAAGTTGGAAAGTTGTTCCAGCTTGTGCGCCGACCAATGCCCAAAATCCAGTGGACGCGCCGAGCCCAGTTCAAACGGGTCCCCGCCCATGGCGATGTGGTCCAGATGCAATTCGGCACAACGCTGGATCAGCCGTTTCATCGCCGCCGGCTCAAACGCCGCGAGTTTTTCCGCGTCCCGCTCGATTTCCTCAAAGAACGTATGGTCACGGATGCACGCGACCTTCACGGCCTCGACATAGCCGGCGCGTTTATCACGCAGGTCGAGCGTGGCCAGCAGGTTGAAATCATTGATGACGGCGTGCGGCGGTGCGAACGTGCCGATGAAATTCTTTTTGCCGAAGGCGTTGATGCCGTTCTTCACGCCGATGCCGGAATCGGCCTGGCTCAAGGTCGTCGTGGGGATGCGCACGTGGCGGACGCCGCGATGCGCCGTGGCGGCGGCAAAACCGGCGACGTCCAGCAGGGCGCCGCCGCCCACGGCAATCAAATATGAATGGCGGTCGAGGTGATGCCGGTCAATGTGCGAATGGATTTCGGCAACGTGAATGGGGGAATTTTTGGCGCGTTCGCCGCCTTCGATGACCAGTGGCGGACCAACCAGCTTCACGCGGCCGGCATGGGCGGTAAAATAACCCTCAATCCGGCGGGAGAGATCGGGTTGCGCTTGCGCGAGCGATTCGTCGAGGACAACGAGCGCCTTCCGGAGTGCGTTGGCAGTGCCGTCGGCCAGCGCGGTTTTCAGGACAAGATTGGCCGGGGCAAAAACGTCTTCGGTAAAAAAGACGCGTAGTTGCCAGCCGACCTGAATGGAGCGCTGAATGACAGACATGACCGCCAATCTGAAATCTTGGACAACAATTTTCGAGTTTTATTTGAAGCAAAATGGCGGGCCATTGCGTTAGGCCGTCCAAAGGCCCTACGGCGGCATTCCTCCCGCCACGGTTATTTCCCGATCTGTTTGTCTTCGGGAATGCGCATGCAATAGAACGAGCGATAAACAAAGACCAGCGCGACCAGGAAGAAGAATGCGCCGAAGCCGGTTTTCAAACCCTGGTTGGTCATCGTTACCGCGATTTCCGTGGCGAGCAGGCCGAAGAGCGTGGTGAATTTGATGATGGGATTCATCGCGACCGAGCTGGTGTCCTTGAACGGATCGCCCACGGTGTCGCCGACGACGGTCGCGGCGTGCAGCGCGGTGCCCTTTTGTTTCAAATCCACTTCGACAATTTTCTTGGCGTTGTCCCAGGCGCCACCGGCGTTGGCCATGAAGATGGCCTGGAACAAACCGAAGAACGCGATGCCCACGAGATAGCCGATGAAGAAATAGGGATTGAAGAAGGGCAGGGCAAGCGCGAAGGAAAAGACCACAATGAAGATGTTGATCATTCCTTTCTGCGCGTAGATGGTGCAAATCTCGACAACTTTTTTGCTGTCGGCAATGGAGGCTTCGGCCTTGTTAAGGTTGAGATGCTCCTTGATGAACACGACCGCACGATACGCGCCCGTGACGACGGCCTGCGTGCTCGCGCCGGTAAACCAGTAAATCACCGCTCCGCCCATCAACAGGCCGAGAATGATTTCAGGCCGCACGAGGCTCAACATCTCAATCACCTTGCCGTGGGCGACGGTGTTGTTCAGCAACAGGATGATGCCAAAAACCATCGTGGTCGCGCCGACGACAGCCGTGCCGATGAGCACCGGCTTGGCGGTGGCCTTGAACGTGTTGCCCGCGCCGTCCCCCTTTTCCAGTTCGAGCTTGGCGTTGGCAAAGTCGGGTTTGAATCCAAATTCCTTCTCGATTTCCGCGCCGACGTTCGGCACGGCTTCAATCCGGCTGAGTTCATAAACCGACTGTGCGTTGTCAGTGACCGGACCGAAGCTGTCCACGGCAATGATGACCGGCGCCATGGCCAGGAAACCGAAGGCCACGAGGCCGAACGCGAAAATCGGCGCGGCAAACTGGAATTGCGCCGGCATGAGCGCGAGCAGATCGGCGTTTTGCGAAAATAAATAGGCAATAAACATCAATGTCAGGATGACCAGCCCCATCCAGAACGCGCAGAAATTGCCGGCGACGAAGCCGGACAGGATGTTCAATGACGCGCCGCCGTGGCCGGAGGCATTGACCACCTCGCGGACATGCCGGGAGTTGGTGCTGACAAAAATCTTGGTGAATTCCATGATCAACGCGCCGGCGAGGATGCCGCAGGACATGATGCCGGCTAGCGTCCACCAGAGGTTTGGCAGCGGCGCGCCGGTGGCGTCGGTGAAATCACCGAGCAACAGTTTGCTGGCAATGAACGTGACGATGATGGACAGAATGGACGTGAGCCAGACCAGGTCCGTAAGCGGCGATTCCCAGTTGAAATCCTTTTTGCCGGCGTAACGCACGCCGTTGGTGAACCGGTTCACGTAAAACGATGCCAGTGATGTCAGCACCATCAGGCTTTGGATCCCAAAAATCCAGATGATGAGCTTGCCGCACAGCGCGGGCGCCGTCGCCAGGGCCAGGGCCAGAAACGCAATCAACGCCACACTGGTCACGCCGTAGGTTTCAAACCCGTCGGCGGTCGGGCCGACGGAATCTCCCGCATTGTCGCCGGTGCAATCGGCGATGACACCGGGATTTTTGGGGTCGTCTTCCGGCAGATTAAAGACGATTTTCATCAGGTCCGCACCGATATCGGCGATTTTGGTGAAGATGCCGCCGCCAATGCGCAGCGCCGCGGCGCCGAGGGATTCGCCGATGGCAAAGCCGATGAAGCACGGGCCGGCCAGTTCCCGCGGCAGGAACACGAGGATGCCAATCATGCAGAACAATTCGACGCACACGAGCAGCAGGCCGATGCTCATGCCGGATTGCAACGGAATGGAAAGCGTCTTGAGCCCGCTGCCTTTGAGCGCGGCGAAGGCGGCGCGGCTGTTGGCGGTGGTGTTGATGCGAATGCCGAACCACGCCACACCGTAGCTGCCGAGGATGCCCAGCACCGAACAGGCAAGGATGATCACGCCGTTGCCAATCAATTCTACATGGGTCTTGGCGGGATCGTTCCAGGGCAGCCCGATAAAGTAATAAATCATGCACAGTGCGATCAAAATCCAGAGGGCCGCCAGAAATTTGCCCTGTTGCAGCAGGTAGGTTTTACACGTCTCCCAAATGATGTGGGAAACGTTGCCCATCGACGGGTGCACCGGCAACGCGCGCGTCTGGTGGTACTGGAAAAGTCCGAACAACGCGCCGACCACACAGACGGCCAGGCCGAAGAACAGAATGGCATGACCACTCACCGCGCCGCCATGAAACGATACGTCCTGCAACGACGGCAGATTGATGTCCGCGTCCCCGGCCACGGCGTTGGTCGCGCCCGACAACGCCGCCAGCAGCATGGTGATGCGGAAGGGTAATTTGTAACTTCCCATAAGGCCCGGCAGGTTGCCGCAGTCAACTCTCACTATCCAGCATTTTTTGCCAAAAAGTTGTCAAAAAGTGTATAGTCCTGCCCGCGCCGGATGGAGGGCGATGGGATCGCACTTGCCGCCGGGCGGCACGTTTTCCATGCTCGACGCAACGTCTGACGGTCGATTTTCGCCGGGAACCTGTCGCCGGCAGGTTGAAATTACCGGGATCAGCGCCGGCGGTTAAAATTTGTTGAACAAGAATTTCATCATGAAAGTGCCCAAACCTGTGGTTGGTTTTTTTTCATCATCCGTGTGCCTGCTGCTGTTGGGACTGGTCTGCCTGCCCGGTCTCAATCCCGTCCACGCGCAGGAAAATGTCGAAACCAACCGGCACGGCCTGCTGGTCAGGTTCGGTCAGGCCCGGGTGGAACTGGCGGCGGCTACACCGGACGCCTTGCGTTTGAGCGTGGCGTATGATGAACCCCCCCGCTTCATCCCGACCTCTTTTCTGGCCGATCTCCATGATGCCGATTCGGTTGCCTGGCAAGTGATCAAAAAACACGGAATGATCGGTATCCGGACACAAGCCGGTGAGTTATTGATCAATCCCCGAACCGGTGAATGGACGTTGCGGAATGCTGCCGGTGAGGTGTTGATTCCCCGGCATGAGATCGGCGGGCTGAATCAGGCAACTTCCCCTGAAAATACCAACATCCTGATCAGGGTCGGTTGGGACCGGCATCAACCCATCAGTGTTTACGGGTGCGGCAATGGGGTCGGCGCCCTGCAACAATCCAATACCGCGACCGGGCTTTCCAACGGCCGGGCGGTCCTTCCCTATTATTGGTCGGCGGCCGGTTATGCGGTTTTGGCCGTGACGGCGAATGACAACCAGCCCGCCTGCTGGCAGGCGGCGGCCAATGGAGAATACCTTACCTGGACATTTCCGGGCCGGGAGGCGGAACTCTACCTCATGCCGGCCGCTTCGTTAAAGGACGCCGCCGAAGCGGATGCCCGTTTAACCGGACTTGCTCCCGTCCCACCGCGTTGGACGTTTGGCTATCTCCAAAGCCGGTGGGGTTGGAAGAACCGGGCTTATATTGAAGACACGCTTCAGCAATTCCGGGATTTGAAGATTCCCGTGGACGCGTTCATTTACGACTTCGAATGGTACACCACCAATCCCGACTACAAATTGCCAGCGGATGGAGTGGCCGGGTTTGCGGATTTCGGCTGCAACACCAATCTCTTCCCTGATCCGGCCGGCCAGATACAGGCGTACAAAAACCAGGGAGTACATTTTGTCGGCATCCGCAAGCCGCGCCTGGGCAATCGCGATACCCTGGCCATGATCCGGGCGAAGGGTTGGAATCTGCAAATCGAGAATGACGAGAAATACCATCTGCGTGATGTCAATTTCGGCAATCCCGAATTTCGCGAGTGGTACATCGGACAATCCGCCGGTCTGCTCTCGGCCGGGATTGACGGCTGGTGGAATGATGAGGGCGAGTCGACCTTCACCACGTATTATTATTGGAACCTGGCGGAGGCCGGGGCCCTGGCGCGGTACCGGCCCGGTCAACGTTTGTGGACGCTCAATCGCGCCTTTTCCCCCGGGCTGCAGCGGTTGGGTGCGGCGGCCTGGACGGGTGACATTCACAGTTCCTGGAAGGCGCTGGCTGAAACGCCCACCAGTTTGTTGAACTGGAGTCTGGCCGGCATGCCCTATGAAACCTGCGACATTGGCGGTTTTAGCGGAAATCCTTCACCGGAACTGTTGTCCCGCTGGATGGAGGCCGGGGTCTTTTTCCCGATCATGCGCTCCCATTCCGAAATCAGCGCGACACCGCGTTTTCCCTGGCTTTATGGCCCCGACGCTTTGGCGGCCATTCGCCAGGCGATTGAACTTCGCTACCGTCTGATACCATTCTATTACAGCCTGGCGCATGAAACTTTTCAAACGGGCGTTCCTCTGATGCGACCGTTGCTCATGGAGTTTCCCGATGACCCCAAAACCGCCGATTTGTCCGATCAATGGATGATGGGCGGGTCGCTCATGGCCGCGCCGATTCTTCAGCCCGGCGGCAAACGTTCGGTCTATCTTCCCGCCGGTCGCTGGTTTGCCTTCGGTTCCAACCTGCCCCTGAAAGGAAAACGCGCCTTCGAAGTCACGGCCGGGCTTGATGAGATTCCGCTTTATGTCCGGGCCGGTTCCATTTTGCCGTTGGGTCCGGTCATCCAGCACACCGGTCAGCTTCCCGGTGGCCCGCTGGAACTGCAAATTTATCCGGGCCGGGACGCCACATTCACCCTGTTTGAAGACGACGGCGAAACTACGGATTACCTGAAAGGACAGGTTCGCCGCACCACGTTTACCTGGCGGGACAAAACTGGCCGGTTGAGCTGGCAAAGCGAAGGACCATACGCCGGCAGGGATGTTTTTCAAAGCCTGCACGTGGTTCTGTTCGATCCCCGGAAAAAGATCGAAACCCAATGCATCTTGAATGCCGGTGGCACGCTGGATCTCCGGCAATGACGTAGCGGCGTTTCGGGAGCGCGCCGCAAATTTTGCTGCAATCTGCCCGGCTTTCTGCCGAAAGCCGCTACGCGAAGATTTTTTTCACACTCGCTTCGCGCTTGCCGCGGGGCGGCGCATTTTCCATGCTCAACCCAATGTCTGACCGGCCGGTTTCCACTTTGAACAAGCCCGACGCGGCGTTGGAGCTGACGTTGCGTCCATCGCTCTTTTCCGAATTCACCGGCCAGCCCAAGGTGAAGGAACGGCTGGAAATCGCCGTGGCCGCCGCGAAGAAACGCAAGGAACCGCTGGATCACATTTTGCTGAATGGCCCGCCCGGACTTGGCAAAACCACGCTGGCCAATATCCTGGCCAAAGCCATGGGCGCCAATTTGAAAAGCACCAGCGGCCCGACGATTGAAAAGGCGGGTGACCTGGCCGGGTTGCTGACGAACCTCGAGGAAGGCGACGTGCTGTTCATTGACGAAATCCATCGCCTGCAAAAAACCATCGAGGAATACCTTTACCCGGCGATGGAGGATTTCAAGCTGGACATCATCATCGACCAGGGGCCGAACGCGCGCAGCGTGCGGTTGAATCTGCCGAAGTTCACGCTCATCGGTGCGACCACGCGCAGCGGCCTGCTCACCGCGCCCTTGCTCACGCGCTTTGCTGTGCGTGAACGGCTGGATTATTACGTCGCCGAAGATCTGGACAAAATCATCGTCCGTTCGGCGCGCCTGTTGAAGGTGGAAATTGAACCGGCCGGCGCGCATGAAATCGCCCGGCGCAGCCGCGGTACGCCGCGCATTGCCAACAACCTGCTCCGGCGCGTCCGCGATTACGCGGAGGTCCGGCACGACGGGCGTATCACCGCCGACGTCGCCGACAAGGCGCTGGCCATGCTGGAAATCGACCAGAGTGGTCTCGACGAAATGGACAAGCGCATCCTGGAAGCCGTCATCGTGAAATTCGGCGGCGGGCCGGTGGGTGTTAATTCGCTCGCCGTGGCCGTGGGTGAGGAGCCGGACACGATTGAGGAGGTTTACGAACCGTATCTCATCATGGAAGGCTACTTGAACCGCACGCCGCAGGGCCGCGTGGCGACCGAGTCGAGTTACAAAAAGCTGGGGTTGAAACCGGCCACCGGCGGGCAGTCAAAATTGTTCAATTGAATCCGTGCGGCTCCGGTCGCGCCACCAGCGCCAGCCAACCCACAACGCGGCCAGTATCATGCCCGTCCAGCCGATGAATCTCACCATCCCGGCGATTTCCGTGTCGTATGACAACACATTCCAGCGGGTGAAAATCGTATTCCAATCGTGATCGCCGCCGCCGACCAGCGGCAGCTCTAGCGCCCGTGCGTCTGCCATGTAGCGGGCGATGTTCAGCCAGTTCTCAAAAAACCAGATCACCGAGGCGGCAAACGATATCGCCTGCCGCTGGCGCCAGAAGGAAACCGCCAGCACCGCGGGAAACGTCAGCTGCCCCATGGTGCCGCCGTAGGTTTCCAGCCGGTTGCTGAACAGCCCGACGATCGGATGTCCCGCCTCATGAAACAGCAGATTGGCATGGTCCAGGCCAAAGATGAAACCAGGTTCGCTGGCGAACAAAAACCCCAGGAAGGCCGCCAGCCCGAGAAGAAATCCGACAAGTTTTAATCCGGTGACTTTTCCCCAGAAGCACGGTTCCATGCCTCAGTGTCCGGTAATCTTGTGGTAGTTCGCAAGCAGGGAGATGGGCGCCTGCCTTGCCTTCCGCGCGCACCGAGTCGCAATTCGAAAATCAACAGGCGTCCAGGTCCACCGGCATTAATTCCGTTTGATCACGGATTGCTTAGCCGGAAGAACAGATTCCCGGTTGGCGAGGTAAGGTTCAGATAATTTGTGCCGTTGGAGGTGGTCCAACGGCTATTGACGGAACCGCCGGCAGGCGTGGCCAGATTGGTGTTCGACGTTCAAGGCGCCAGCAATCGGAAAAATTGCGCAGGGAAAGCTGGATTGATGGTGTAAGTGTAGGGGCTTGTGGCACCGGTGATGGTCGTCCACGGACCGGCAACATTAGTGGAGCTTTGCAGCGTTGCGGCGCTGTCGCCCCAGGTTATGACAATCTTTTGACCGGAACCACTCCCACCGCCGCCGGAAAGAGCGATGGCGAGTATGTCTGAACCGGCAGCCACGTTGACTACAATGGGCTGGCTGACGCCCAAGCCGCAAAGATTGTTCATCGTGACCTGGTATTGCCCCGAATCGGCGACACTGGCCGGATTGATGGTGAGAATGTTCGTGCCCGACCCCGAGATGCGTCCGCCGTCCGCCAGATTGACGCCATCCTTGGACCATTGGTAAGCGATGGGTGGTGCGCCGGCGGCCAGGACAGATAATTGCACTTTTTGCCCGATCAATGAAGCTTGGATGGTCGGTTGCTCCAGTACAACAGGGTCATCCTGGTAGAGGATTTCATAGGTATAGTTGGTTGCGGGCAGGCTGCTGTTGTCTTGTCCGCCAAACAGTACAATCGCGTTCCGATCGACATCGAAAACCATGGAAGGATATAATTGTAAAGTGACCCCAAGGGTGGGTGTGGGCGGATCGGCCTGCCAATCAGCGCCATCCCAGCGCCACACGAACCGGTAGCCGTACGGGTAAGGCGTATAACTGGATGAAAGTATCCCATCGATAATCCCGAACACTTCACCATAGAGCACCGTTTCATGGCGGAAAGAGTCGTAGACCGCCCCATCAATCGCGCTGGCGCCGGCCATCACCTGGCCCGACTGGGGCTTTTCATGCCAGGCCGTACCGTCCCACTCCCATACCGCTGCCGCGGTATACGGCAAAGGATAGGCCTGCGAATTGGCGCCCAGCAACACCGACACATTCCGGTAACCATCATACGCCATGACCGTGGGTGTGGTCGCGACGGGTGTCGGCGGGGCCGGTGTCTTTTGCACCCAATTCGTGCCCTTGAAGGCCCACAATTCACTGACCCGGCCGGTGCTGCTGATGCCCCCGAAGATCAACATCTCGTTGTTGCCAATATCGTAACAGGCGCCAAATGGACCCGGCTGCGTCCAATCCGGAGTGTTCGGAGTAATGATCGGTTGCCAGTTTGTCCCATCCCACGTCCACGTATCGAGGGTGATATGCATTTGCAGGTTCGTGTAGATCTGGCCGCCAAAAAGGACCGCTTTGCGCAGTGACCAGTCATACACCATCTGCGCCTGTGAACGCGCCGGTGGCGATGTGGCTGGAAATCTCTGCGTCCAATTCGTTCCGTCGAATTCCCACGTGTCATTCAGCACCGGCGAGCCGCTCTGGGCATTTATCTGTCCGCCGAACAACACCGTGACACCCCGGAACGGATCATTGGCCATGGCCGCTTGATAGCGGGACGAGGGCCCATTCGTTGCCACCAACACCCACGGCGGATTGGGCTTTACCCGCATGGTAAACGGGGAATTGGTCACCGGCCCGCAATCGTCGGAGATTACCAGCGTGTAAGTTCCGTCATCCTGATATTTCACGTCGCTGAAGTGCAGCGACAGCGTCGTTCCGCCACCGAATTGCGAAGTGATGTTGGTGGTGATCCCGGAACCGGCGCTCAGGTCCACGGGAAGGCCGTTGCGATACCATTGTCCGGTCAGTTCCCCTTTGCCCTGGGCCGTGGCTGACAAGGTATTCGATTGGCAGAGGATGGCGGTATTCGTGGGCGAGGGCGGCGCATACTCCCACACCCCCACCGAAACCGGCACGGATTGACTGATGGTCGAGCTGCCTCCGATCGTCAGTTTCAGGCTGTAAAGCCCGGATTGGTTCGTTGTGGCGTAAGGAAAAATCAGGGTCGAATTGGTTTGGCCTGCGATGGGATTTCCGTTGAACAACCATTGATAGGTTGCCGGAAGGGGAGACGGGATGACGCTGAGCGCATTGCTCTCCCCCGGACACATTGCCAGCGGGTTGGGGGTCACAAACGAAAAGGCCACCGGCGCAGAAGTCACACCGGACGCAATCACTTTAAACTCGTAAGTTTTTGGCAGAAGGCCCGCCGGCAATGCGAATTCGGTCGTTTCAATCGCTCCGCCGGTCTGCACACCCGTACTGCTCCAATTAAAGGTGCGGCCGTAGTCGATATGTCCGTTGTCGGTATCAATAAACTCCACCAGTGGAAAGTCGCTGTCCATTTGCTCGTCATCGCCATAGGCGGCGCCGGCGGAAAGACCGTTTAATCCCGTGCCGGTGAGCGTGTAGGTTCCATCCGGATTCGAAGCGATGTTGTTAATAACCGGTTGCTTGCCCAACGTTTGTTGGGTGCCATCCAAGGGGACGTAGACGTACAGGTTGGCCCCGGACGAAAGACCGTTGTTCTCGACCGAATCGCAGTAGAGCACGCTGCCGTCAGGCAGCGCGAGCATGCTCGTTTGATACGGTTGAACACCGTCAGTCAGTCCGGTCGGGCCGTTGACCTGTGTGAAACTGCCGACCGGGCCATTGGTGTAGTCATACTCCCAAAAACTGACAAAACTGGAATAGCTGACATTGGTATTGGGCCCCGTAGGCGCCGCGGTCAACGCACAAAGAATTTTGCCGTTCGGCATCATCGCCGCCGGAACATCGGCCGACACCAGATTGTTGCTCATGTCCGGTCCGGGCGTCCAACTGCCATTGCCCAAACCGCCCGAAGGGGTGTAGAGGACAGTGTGTCCGCTGCCGCCCAGAAAGAATCCTTTTCCATTGGGCAACATGAAGGCCGGCCCCGTTTCCGTGCCGGTTGCGCTGTAGAGCGCAACCGGGACCGGTGCGTCGACGACCCAATTGGTCATCGACGGGATGTAACGCAATGCAATGGTACTGTTCGGAATGACAGTCAGAATGCTGCCGTCGGGCAGCTTGAGCCAGGTGGCTTCGTCCAGGCTGTTGGGGCCGGGAACCGTCGGACCATTCGTCCACAAATTGGCGGAGGGATTATAAATCAGCATTTGTCCGCTGGCATTGCCACCGACCGGGAAGATCAACACATTGCCATCCGGGAGCATCATGGATTCCGAGTCGTAAAAACCCTGAAGTCCGCCGTTTAAACTCGACAGGATCTCGGGTGAGAGGTTCGCAGGGTTCAACAATGCGGCGGGAGGATTGACCGGTGTCCAGGTGTCAGTCTGAGGATTATAGATCTCCGCGCTGGCAAAGCCGGAACCATATTCGCCCCCGGCTACAAAAAGTCGCCCGTCACGAACAATTTGTGACGAATAGAAACGCCGCGTATCGTGCATCGGGGCAATGCTGCTCCAGGTACCATTGACATAATGGCCGTTGGCATCCGGGGTCAGGCGATACCAGACAAATCCAAAATTGCTTGAGTCCCCATCCGGATTATTGGCGCACAAGACGGTTCCATCCGGCAGCAGAATCATGTTCCCCACCGCGGCCGTCGCCTTGTTGGCCAGGGTCAACCAGTTCCCGTCTGCGCCGGCCCGGCCAGCCGCCAGCATGATCGCCAGCCCCATCGTCAACATGCCCGCCCACTTCCGGCCGGCATGCCATCTTGCATGTTGCACATTCATGATCTTGTTCCTTCAAGTTCTGCAGCGGAGTCTGATCCCGCCGCCACGACCTGTGGAAACACTGGGTGTCATCCTTGCTAATTTTTAACTGTAGCTATCATGATAAATTTGGTCTTGCCTGTCTGTATGCCGTTCGGCATATACCATCCGCAGTCAGGAAGCTGTAGAAGAGGCGCCCATGACCCATCCGCTGACGCACGAGGACTACGCACGATTGCTGGCGTGCATCGAGGGTATTTACCGATGCCGCCGGCTCGCAGAGTTTCCCAAGCACGCATTGTCGGAGTTGCGAAAGCTGGTAGAATGCGAAATGGCCTGCTACGCTGAAGCGGATTTTGCGCGGCAACGCCTCCTGAACGTCTTCGATCCACCACTGCCTTTCGATCCGCCGAAAGAATGGCTCCAATTTGCCGCGGATCATCCGGTGTTGAATTACTTCAAATCCTCCGGCGACGGACAGGCACTAAAAATTTCCGATTTCGTGGATCTGCGGGAATATCATCAACTCGAGGTTTATCGGAAGATTTTTCAAGACGTCGGAGTGGAGGATCAACTCGGCTTCGGCGTGCAGGTGGACAACCATTTCGTGCTCGGATTCTGCTTTTCCCGCGGAGAACGTTCGTTCACGGAACGGAACCGGACTTTGCTCAACCTCGTCCGTCCGCACGTCATCCAGGCTTACCTGCATCTTGAAGAACTCGCCGGCCACGAACAGCTCCAGCGCGACCTCCAGACCGCCCTGCGCGAGAACGGCCTGGGCGTCATCATCTTGAACAATGCGCGCTCCGTGGTCCACGCCACGCCTGGTGCCTTTGAAAAACTGACCGGTTACCTCCCGATACCTGACGGCCAACAGAAGTTGCCCGAAACACTCTCCCGCTGGGCGTTCGGCGAAAACGGCGATCAGAACGGCGAACCGTTCGTGGTCAACCGTGAACCAGCCCGGCTCATCATCCGTCGCGTGCGGCAAAGCAACCGGTTGCTGCTGTTATTAAGCGAGGAGAACAGCGCCGCCGCCGCCGAACGGCTGGCCCGCTACCAGCTCACCCCGCGCGAAACGGAAGTGCTGCGCTGGATTGCCGCTGGCAAATCCAACGCCGAAATTGGTGCCATCCTCGGCGTGACGACGGGCACAGCGAAGATTCACGTGGAACGGATTCTCACCAAGCTGGGCGTGGAGAACCGCACCGCTGCCGCTGCCCTCTTGCGCCAGTTTGGCATCTGACCGGTTCCCGCCGGCAGCCATCAGCACGGCATCATCCGATTCGCCGCGCCGTTGGCTGCGATACCCGATTACGATTAACAGATCACGGATTGCTCAGCCGGAAGAACAGATTCCCGGTTGGCGAGGTAAGGCTCAGGGAATTTGTGCCGTTGGAGGTGGTCCAACGGCTATTGACGGACCAGCCGAGAGGTGTGGCCAGGTTGCCGTTCTGTTGCAAGCTCCAGCCCGACACGTTCTGCCAATAAATCGTCACGGTGTTGCCCGAATGACTGATATGAAGTGTCGGCGCGCCGGGGGTTTGGACGACCGAAATCAGCGCCCAGAATCCCCCCGTGAGCGAATAATTGCCGCCGGTCATCGGCCCGCCGGCGTCGTGCTGGCCAATGGTGCCGCTGACGGTATAAGTCCCGCCAGTGCTGGTGCCGCCACCACCGGCAACTTTATGCCAGTCGATCGAATATTGCTGCGCCCATGCCGGGAGGCAGAAGCCAGACACCAGCAGGCAGAACAGAATGAGTTTTTTCATAATCTTCTCAATCTTCTCAATTCTTGTCGCTAAGTAATTTTACCATTTGTTCCGGATTATCCAACCGGTTTTCCAACAATTCGGTTTGCGGTGGTGCCTGACACACACCTGTCATAATCATTTCTAAAATTGATTTGCGGGTAGAAGTGTCTGGCTTCCTTCGTGTGGTTCCGGTTTTTCCTTCCGCTCTGCGTTGAGTCCGTGTTGAATCTCCTGCCGTTGGAAGGTTTCCAATCGAAATGGCCTGTCAAAATATCATCAACACCGCCGTCTCGGGCAACCTGGGTTATCGGGTTCCACCGCCATGACCCGTGCGCCGTCCAGCGGGTCCCGGAATCGCCCCAGCTTTACGTTGATCGAATTGCTGGTCGTCATCGCCGTCATTGCCATCCTCGCGGCCATCCTGCTTCCCGCCCTGGCGGCCGCGAAACAGCGCGCGCAGCGGATTGCCTGCGTTTCCAATCTCCGGCAAATCGGCGTCGCGTTTGCCCTGTGCCTCGGCAATAACAATGACCGTTTTCCTGACCGGCGCGATCTGAAGTCCAGCCTGCCGGGCGGTTATCATCCCTGGGCCACCTGGCCTCCCTCCGATCCGCGCGGCGGCTGGGCGGCGGTGGTGCTGGAGCCCTTCGGCACGGCCGATTCCATCTGGTCCTGTCCGGCGTCGATCAATGCCCGGGCCGGAAACATTGTGCAATCCATGCAGGCGTATTCCACCAATGCCAATGAGCCCCTGGCGCGCTATTGGCTCTGGCGTTTTGACCGGCCGGACGATCCGGTGGGGCTCGAGGATTTTTGGGGCAAGACCACCGCCCAGGCGGTCTCCGATCTGCGGTCCACCAACGATCCGACCGTCGGCTTCATCATTGGCCCCAGTGCCGTTGAGCTGACGGTGGATCCTTATTTTCCCAAGACCGTTCCGACCGTGCCCCCCGGGATGTCGGGCCGCACCATACACGCCGGCGGTCGCAACCGCCTGTTCATGGACAGCCATATCGATTTTACCAAGGACGTGCGAACGCCCTTGCAATAATTGCCGCAACCGGCAGGCGCCGGGGGCGTTGAGCGGCAAAGGTTGGTGTTCGCGCTGCAATTTGCTTTCACTCCGCGCCGGATTCGTGTTTCATCTGTGGCCGTTTGAACGATGCCCAAACGTACTGACATTCATTCCGTCCTCATCATCGGCGCCGGCCCGATCATCATCGGCCAGGCGTGCGAGTTCGATTATTCCGGCACCCAGGCCTGCAAGGCGCTTCGCGAGGAAGGCTACCGCGTCATCCTCATCAACTCCAACCCGGCCACCATCATGACCGACCCGGAGTTCGCCGACCGCACCTATATCGAGCCCATCACCCCGGAATGCGTCGAAAAAATCATCGTGCGCGAGAAAGAAGAGATACGCAAAATGGGCGTTCCCCAGAACCCGGATGCCGGAACCAAGACCCCGCACAAGCTTGTCTTGTTGCCGACGCTCGGCGGCCAGACGGCGCTCAACACCGCCATGGCCTTGCACCGCTCCGGCGTGCTGGAAAAACACGGCATCGAAATGATCGGCGCCAAGGCTGAGGCCATCCACAAGGGCGAAGACCGCCTCGCCTTCAAGGAATTGATGCTCTCCATCGGGCTCGACGTGCCGATTTCCGGCGTGGCCCATGACATGACCGAAGCCCGCGCCATCGCGGACAGGATTGGCCGGCTTCCTTTGATCATCCGCCCCGCGTTCACGCTCGGTGGCACCGGCGGCGGCATCGCCTACAACCGCGACGAATTCGAGGAACTCGCCAAACGCGGCATGGACCTCTCGCCGGTCTCGGAAATTCTCATCGAGGAATCCCTGCTCGGCTGGAAGGAATACGAAATGGAGGTCATGCGCGACAAGGCCGACAATTGCGTCATCATCTGCTCCATCGAAAATTTCGACCCGATGGGCGTGCACACCGGCGATTCCATCACCGTCGCGCCCATCCAGACGCTGACGGACAAGGAATTTCAGATCATGCGCGACCAGAGTTTTGCCGTGATCCGCGCGGTGGGCGTGGAAACCGGCGGCTCGAACATCCAGTTCGGCGTCAACCCGGACACCGGCCGCATGGTCATTATCGAAATGAACCCGCGCGTCAGCCGCAGCTCGGCGCTGGCGTCCAAGGCCACCGGCTTTCCCATCGCCAAAATCGCCGCCAAACTCGCCGTCGGCTACCTGCTCGACGAACTCAGGAACGACATCACGCGCGAAACCCCGGCGAGCTTCGAGCCGAGCATCGATTACGTCGTCACCAAGATCCCGCGGTTCGCATTCGAGAAATTCGCGCAAGCCGACCCGACGCTGACGACGCAGATGAAGAGCGTGGGCGAAGCGATGGCCATAGGCCGGACATTCAAGGAAAGCCTGCAAAAATGCCTGCGCTCGCTGGAGATTGGCCGGAGTGGTCTGGGTGGCGACGGCAAACCCTGGCGCATCGGCACGGAAGTCTATGGCGACCGCGACATCCTGCCCAAGGACGTCATTAGCCGCAAATTGAGCGTGCCCAACGCCGAACGTATTTTCTTCATCCGGCACGCCCTCCGCGCCGGCTTCACCATCGACGAAATTTTCAACCTCACCAAAATCGACCGCTGGTTCCTGGTGCAGATCAAAGAGATTGTCGATTTCGAGGAAGAGTTGGCTAAGGTAAAAAAATAGCCAGGTAGGGCGCGTCACGCGCCGGTGGGGCGAGCGTCCTCGCGAGCCGTCTTGAAATGCCAATTTGGCATTTCAAAGAACCGGTCACAATTTGTGACCGGTTCGGGTTAAGGTCACAATTTGTGATCTTGAAGGTGGTCACAGACTGTGACCACCTCTGGGTGAAAGGCCTGAAATGGACGGGCAAATGAGTTTGGTTCCGGTGGAACGAATTGAGCGGGCAATCCTTTCCATTCGCGGCGAGAAGGTGATGCTCGATAGCGATTTGGCCGAGCTTTACGGTGTTCCCACCAAAGTTCTCAATCAAGCGGTCAAACGCAATCTGAACCGTTTTCCGCCTGATTTCATGTTCCAACTCATCGCTGGGGAGTGGGAATCTTTAAGGTCACAATTTGTGACCTTAAAGCGCGGGGAGCATCGGAAGTATTTGCCCTACGCTTTCACCGAGCACGGTGCGTTGATGCTGGCTAACGTGTTGAACAGCGAACGGGCTACCCAGACCAGCGTCATGGTGGTGCGCGCGTTCGTGCGGCTGCGGCAAATGCTGGCCTCCAATGCCGAACTGGCCCGCAAACTGGATGCCATGGAAAAGAAATACGACCGGCAGTTCAAAGTTGTCTTCGATGCCATCCGGCAGCTAATGTCACCGCCGGAACCCAAACGACGGGAAATCGGGTTCCATGTGAAATGTGACGAGGACAAACCCAAGGCCAGAAGGCGCTGAACCGCAGCCAACTTCATTCCGCACTCCGCAATCCGAATTCCGCATTAGAATGGTTGTGGATTTTGAAGAAGGGCTAGCAGCGGCGAAGAATTGAGTTGGATTAGAATCAGTCTGGTAAATCGTTTGAACCGTGGAATTTCAGCCGCTTGATTTCCAATTGCGTTGAATTCGGGACTTGTTCAATCAAGAAAACAAGTCTTTTAAGTTTCTTTCGATTTGTTGCAAACCAGTTTGTCAGCGTGCTAACCTTCGGCCGTAGTCGATTCGGCGGCGGAGTTACGATTCCACCACTGGCTAACAGACCTTGACTGTACTGCTCGCTGACTACTTCAGCCAACATGCCCGCCGCTAAATCGGGGATTGAGGCCAAGTCCTCAAGTTGATATGAGCCGTTATCGGATTTGGTAGTTCCACATCGAAGATGCCCCAAGTTGTGGTTTACGTAATGGCTTGAAACATTTCCCAGAATTTTGGTTAATTCCCGCAGGCGAGATTCATTGGCAGCGATGTCATCCTCATCCGTAATCCACAAAATATTTTGGCCAGGCTGAGAGAAGCCAGCAGTAAAAAAACTCACGAAGTGAACGACTCTCAACATTTTCTCAAAAGTGTGTTCCGGCCAATGACGGTATGGCGCTAGTTCTGGATTCTGCCAATTGATGCGTTCGCTATTTCCAAAAAGAGTTCTGACGTTTTTACGAACTAAAATTGTAATTGAAAGGCCGACAATATTATCAGCAGCGTCAAGGAATTGTTCCAAGGCGCGTGCTTTGTTCCCGTCTTTCAAAGATTTGAATGCCATTATTCCGCCATTTGGCAGGCATTTCTGCCGCCATAGTTTTCGTTTTTGCTCCCACTCATTGCATTTTTCTAAATCTGCAATGAGGAATGATAGGCTTTCGAAATTAGCGGTCGCATGTTGGCCACTATAGTCAGAAACCACGAGCAAGGTGTGCCCTTCATGAAGGTCAGGTAACGTATGCTTCTCCTTCACCTCAATTCTGCACAGCAGGTCGCTCAGGCTGCTCATCGCGCCCTCTGGATTATTTTGCGGTCTCCAAGCTTTTGTGTCCATGCTTCCGTTTTCCCTGCGTTACTTTGTCACTGGCTGATAATCCTGCCACAGCCATTCAAGGGCTTCAGGCAACGTTTGTTGTTTCACCCGGCCGTCCACGTGCCCGGCGTTGCGGGCGAAAATAAACTGGTAATGATAGCCCTTGGCCGCCAGCACGCGGGCCATGTTTTCATTCGCCACGACCCAATCATGCATGTTGTCGCGCAGGACGTTCGGATTGAGAAGGTCCCGGTCGCCGACTTCCATCCAGATTCGCAACGGCTTGACCGGGCTGTTCGGGATAAGGTGTTCGTGAAATTCCCAGGCGCCATGCGGGGTCTCTGCATTCGGCGGCCATTGCTGGTTCACATAGGTGCCAGAGTAAGTTAGCACACGATGATAAAGCTCCGGGTGGTACCATGCCATGATCAAGGCGCATGAGCCACCGGAACTGCCGCCTATTGTCGCCCGGCCGTCCGGGTCTTTGGTCAACATCACGTGACATTGTTTTTCCACGAGCGGCAACACCTCCTGCTCGACGAATTCCGCGTACAGGCCGGACATGGTGTCGTATTCCAAACCGCGTTCGCTGCCCTGGGCGTCGCCGCTGCCATTGCCGATGGAGATGGCAATCATCACCGGCACTTTGTCTTCGGCAATCAGATTGTCCAAAGCGGTAAACAACGTGTGGTCGGGTCCATCCGCCCCGACAATGAAGGGCGCGACCGTGCCGGGAACGTATTGTTTGGGGACATAAACCGCCACGTGACGGGTGTAAGGCGCCGGGTGGCTGGTGGTGACCACCAGTTTGGCGGGGTCGGTGGGGTCCACTGTGCCAAAAGTGCCCCGCTCGCGCGCGATGCCGGGGTAAATTTTACTGTCCGCCGAATTCATGGTGAAATGATAGACCGTCCCCAGTGGCACATTTGTCTGCATAATCATTTCCGGCGCGCGGTTATGAGTCGGGCCGATGATGAAGTTGCCGTCGGCATTCGCCGGCGGAACAGAACCGTCGGGCAATTCCGTGGCCGTGACATATCCGGGTGTGTGCGGATCGTGGGTGGGGGGCGTGGAACGGGCCGGTTGGTTGGTGGTGGATTGGGCCGGCAAATTCAACGTCGCGCACAG